>Ga0302314_10020916_pt1 | contig 10802 bp, 10 predicted proteins | sample III_Palsa_N2_3_FD_200533 | JGI IMG/M metagenome (GOLD analysis project Ga0302314, IMG submission 200533) | Peat permafrost microbial communities from Stordalen Mire near Abisko, Sweden - III_Palsa_N2_3 | ecosystem: Environmental > Terrestrial > Soil > Palsa > Peat permafrost | place: Sweden... | reverse complement strand
AGAACGTGACCGCGATGGCGCTGCAGAAGGATCCCGAGAAGCGCTACAAGACCGGTCTCGATTTCGCCGCGGAGCTGACGCGGGTGCATCAGAAGCTGCGCGCCCAGTACAACCGCATCGATCAGCAGGAGCAGTTCGGGCTGCTGCGCAAGCTCAAGTTCTTCCACGATTTCTCCCACAGCGAGATATGGGAAGTGCTGCGTGCGAGCAGCTGGCAGGACTACGCCGACGGCGAGGAGATCGTGAAAGAAGGGGAGATGGACGACCGCTTCTACATCATCGTGCAGGGCCGCGTCGGCGTCGCACGCCTGGGCAAGGCGCTCGGATACTTGGAGAGCGGCGACTGCTTCGGCGAGACGAGCTACGTGCGCGGCGCCAAGCGCACCGCGACCATCGGGGCGGCCGGCTCGGTCGTCGTCATGAAGGTGAGCTCCACCCTGCTGGAGCAGGTGTCCGCCGAATGCCAGCTGCGCTTCAACCAGGTATTCCTGCGCAGCATGATCGGGCGTCTGCAGAGCGCGGAGCGCGCCGGCTCGATCAACGAACCGCGGCAGTGAGCGCGCTGCGGTAGTCAGCACGCCGCGGTAATCAGCGCGCCGCGGTAATCAGCGCGCCGCGGCGTCCTGGTCCTGCTCGATCATCGCGTACGCGGAGTGGTTGTGGATGGACTCGAAGTTCTCCGCCTCGACGACGTAGGCGCGCACCCGCTTGTCGCGATTCAAGGCCATGGCGACGTCGCGGACGGTGTCCTCGACGAACTTCGGATTGTCGTACGCCCGCTCGGTCACGAACTTCTCGTCGGGACGTTTGAGAATTCCGTAGACCTCGCATGAGGCCTGCGACTCGGCGACGTCGATCAGCTCCTCGAGCCACATGTGCTCCCGCAGTTTCGCCGTCAAGGTGATGTGCGAGCGCTGGTTGTGCGCCCCGTAGTCGGAGATCTTCTTCGAGCAGGGACACAGGCTGGTGGTCGGCACCACGACCTTGAGCCACACGTCGGTCCGCCCATCCCGGTACTCGCCGAAGATTCCGGCCTGATAGTTCATCAGGCTCTCGACGCCGGACACCGGGGCCTTCTTCATGACGAAGTAAGGGAAGGTCATCTCGATGTGACCCGCGTCGGCGTGCAGGTGCTCGGTCATCTCCTGGAGCATCTTGCCGAACGAATCCACCGATATCTCGCGTTCGTGGCGGTTCAATATCTCGACGAACCGGGACATGTGCGTGCCCTTGAAGTTGTGCGGCAGGTTCACGTACATGTTGAAGTTCGCCACCGTGTGCTGCTCGCCCGCGGCCCGGTCCTTGACCCGGATGGGGTGATAAATGTCCTTGATGCCGACCTTGTTGATCGGGAGCTGCCGCGTGTCGGGATGACCCTGCACGTCCTCCACGGGCGATAGATTGGACTTTTTGGCCGGAACCGCGACGTTCATAGGGATTGGTTTCCTGCTGCTGCGAACAAGCCCAAAATGGGGCGCATCTCGGGCATTGCAATGATAGCAGAGGAGGATTGGTGCTTTGCGGGAAGGCCCCCAGGGAGGCCGTTGCGCGGCCTGCGCCGGCCGTGCCGCCTCGCGGGGGTTCAGTCGGGCGTTTTGGGCGATTCCGGGTCGAAATCCTCGACTTGAGCGCCGCCGGCCTTCTTCAGCAAAATCTCGACCTTCTGCTCGGCTTCCTTCAGCGCCGTCTGGCAGCTCCGGGTCAGCATGACACCGCGCTCGAAAGCGGCGAGCGACTCTTCGAGAGGCAAGTCGCCGTGCTCCAACCGCTCGACGATTTGCTCCAGATCGCGCATCGCCGTCTCGAAATCCAACGGCTTCGAATCGGTTTCCATGCTGCCCGCCATATGAGGCGCACGGTACACAGGCATCGCGGCGCGGTCAAACGCCGCCGCCCCAACGGTATCCGCGTCACGAAGCTGATTCATCGACGTGACGCAAATTGTCGGGTCGTGATGTGCGTCACAACTGCGGGGTCGCACTCCCGGTCGTTTTGAGTACCATGGCCTCGGGAAGCCATATGCGTCACTCGATCAAACATATACTTGCGTACGGCGGGCTCTGCGCCGTCATCTTGGTCATCATGGGGTGCGCGCCGCGCCGAATTCCGCCCGTGACGGTGCAAGATCTCATGGAAGACCGCGTGACGCTGGATGGAATCCTGATGAAATGCGATCAGGATCCGAGCAAGGTCCGCAACCCCTCGGATTGCGAGAATGCCCGCATCGCGATCGAACGGCTGGCCTCTCAGCAGGTCGATCCCGACGTCGAGAAGAAACGCGAGGCCGAGTTCGAGAAGGCACGCGAGAAGCTGCGGGTGGTGCAAGACAAGCTGCGCCAGGAACAAGAAGCCAAGACCAAGGTCGACCCGTATACCTTGCCGGTCGTGCCCGTCAGTCCCGCCGCATCGACCAAGGGCGGCGCTACCCCGCCCGCGCAGGGCGAACCGGGCGGCCCTCCGCTCGCAGGTAACGCGCCGCACTGAGCCGCGCCGTCGGGTTGACGCGTACCGATAGCCGCGCCGGGGAATACCGCTGGAAATAAACTGCTACAGCCCGTCGGGCCATGGGGCCCGCCCGCCTCGGGAGTTGGCTTCGGGAGCGGAGTGACATCTAACTCGCTTGGGCGCTGAGCAGTTTCCTCTGAGCTATATATCCGCCTTCGCCGGCGCGCTCGTCAAGGCTTCAATCTGCCCTTTTCGCGTCAAAATGCAGCGCCTCGCGGCGTGCAGGGCGGGCCGGGCTGCAAGAGCCCGCCCGCCTTCGCGGGAGCGCTACTGCTTGTCGAACACCACTTTCGAGGTGTAGGGCTTGCCGTCGGCGCCGGTGACCGTGGAGGTCAGGGTGAGCACTTTTCCATGCGCAGAAATCGAGCGGGTCCCATGGCCCACGACCTTCCCGGCTTTCTTGAGCGTGAATTTCGCCGTCGAGCCGTTCACTTTCCGGATCGCGGTGGTGTCGTAATCATTCGATCCGGTGATGGGATTATCCTTGCCGTCGGACTTGAAAGTCGCTCCGCCCGTGACGGCAGAGCCGTCCGCCGCGACGGCCGTGAATGACATCGTGACCGTGCCGTCGGCCGCCACTGCGTAGGTCCGGGTCTGCGACTTCAGCGCCGGACCGGTGAACGTCGATTTCGCGGCATTCATCGTCCAAGTGCCCGTTAAGGCATCTGCGCCCGCCACCGTTGCGCCGAGCGCGAGAAGGGTTCCCACGAGCATGGTTGTTATGTATTTCATGATCATCCTGACTTGTTGTTAATGGAATTTCACCTCATTCGAGGGAGGCTCGAGAAGGCGCTTGCCCAGTATGGTCCGATGCCGCCGACGTGACCAGCGCCTTGGCGTGCGCGATCTCCGGTCGGTCGGATCCGGCCCCAGTCGACTTGAGGAGCGCCGCATAGTATCGGCGGGCCTCGCCGGTCTCGCCCGCGGCTTCCGCGGCGCTGCCCGCGCCGAACAGACCGTTGAATCGATTCGGACTGAGCTTCATGGCCTCTGTGTATTCGGCCAGCGCCTCCCGGGGCTTCCCGGACTCGAGCAACATGTCGGCGAGCATTTCGCGGGCTGGAATATCGACTTCGCCCTGGCCGACTCGGTCCTGTAGATCCGCGGCGGCACGCATCTGTTTCATCGCTTCCGCCATGTTGGCGTCGGCAAAGGCGGCCCATGCGAGCATCTCTTCGTGCCTGATCCGTGCGCCCGTCGAATCGGCGTAGTAGGCGTGGCTGCCCCTTCTCACTTCATCCATCAACGCATCGTATGCGGCGAGATCGGCGCGCGCCTGCACAGGCTGGTGCAGGTGTCCGTTCCCCACCACGCGCGCCCAGTAAACTTGGGCTTGGGTATCCGGCGGCGCCCCCCTGACGGGCTCCAGCGTTGCGGCCGATTTCCACTCTCTGGTTTCGAGCGCAAGAAAGATCGGAAACTTGCTCCGATAGTAAGGAAACATGCCGGTCATGTAATGGTCGGGCGCCATGTCCGGCATGGCCTCATAGTGTGCAATCGCGGTCGCCGCGTCGGCGGCCACCGCTCGCGCTTGCGCATCCTGCCCGCGCTGCAAATAGCCGTAGACGAGGAAATCGTCGGAGTGGAATTGATCCATCCAGCCGCTCTCGTGATGCGCCTCCGCGGCTCGCGAGGCAGCCACCGAGGCGAGATTGGCATCGATGTCCTCCGGCCACATGCCCAGACGCGCATAGATGTGCCCCGGCATGTGCACCGCATGCGGACCTGAGGAGGCGACCGCGCCGTAGGCCTTCGCCGCGGCGAGCCCATCCGCTGCGAGCGAGGGCGTATCGCAGGCATGGATGATGTAATGCACGAGGCCGGGATTATCCGGATAGTTTGGCCAGAGCGGAGTAAGCACCGCCATGGCCCTCTTTTCCTGCGTGAGGGTGGTGTCGTCCGGCCGCTCCGCGGCCAGCAGCGCGAGTGCATAGAATGCGCCCGCATCCACGTCTTTGGGATAGCGTGCGTAGAGCGCCCCCATCGCCGCGGCGTAGGCGTCGATGCGGGTTTGGAAGTCATCATCGCCGGGGCGGAAGAAACCGCTGAGGGTGGCGATGTACTCGCGCTCGCGGGCCGTCTTGGCCGGCCGAGATTGCGCGGCTTGCATCTCGCGCCAGCCCCTGGACATCGCGGCCGCGTCGGGCCGATCCCATATTTGATGGAATCCGCTCATGGCGATTCCCCAATGCGCCATTGCGCACGACGGGTCCGCCGCGACGATCTTCTCGAATTGCGGCCGGGCTTCCTCGTACCAGAAGTCGTGGAGCAGTGCGACGCCGCGGTTGAAGCTCGCCCGCACCGGCGGCGAGCAGGATACCGGGAACGATACCGCTCCCAAGTGTTCACCGACGGCTGACGCGGGGGAGTCACCCGCGGCCTGTGTACCCGCGCCGGCCGGCAGCGGCAGCAGGGCGATGCAGACCCAGAAGGACATCCAGACCGAGGTGCGAATTTTCATGGCGCGGATTCTATCAATTCGACGGACGCGGGGAGCATGCTCGACGCACCCAGGCGCAAAGCGGGTATTCTTTCCGTGAATGTACCCGCGTCGAATGCCACCGGTCTGGTTGATGGGGCTGTCCGGCACCAGTTTCGGCCTGGTCGGCGGATTCGATATCTTCGTGCTGGCACAGGCGCTCGCCGCTCAGGGTGTGCCCGAGACGACCATCTCGACGGTATCGGCGATCGCGATCTCGCCGGGGTTCTACAGCTTTCTGGTAAGTCCGATGCTGGATGTGTGGTTCAGCAGACGCTCTTATGCAGCTGTTCTGACCGTTGCCTCTGCACTCCTCGTGGGTGCGAGCGTACTGCTCGTTCATCATCTGTTCTGGCTCGAAGTGACGGCGACATTGGCTTACGCCGCCATACAGCTCTCTTACAGCGCTCTCGGCGGTTGGCTATCCACCGTGAGCGGCGCGGAAACCGAGAACAACCTGAGCGCGTGGCTGACGGTGGCCAACATCGCCGGCTTCGGTTCGATGGCCTTGGTGGGGGGCGAGCTGCTCCGCAGCCTTTCCGCGCCGGCCGCGGCGATCGCGATCGGCGCGGTGGTCCTCCTGCCGGCGTTGATCTTTCCGTGTATTCCCGCACCGCAACTCGATCGGCGGCTGGCCGGCGAAAGCTTTCAGGCCTTCTGGAAGGACGTATTCGATCTGCTGCGGCGTCGAGACGTCCTGATCGCGATCGCGTTGTTCGTTGCCCCGTGCGCGACGTTCTCTTTGACCAACATGCTGGGCGGCTTCGGAGGCGACTTCCATGCCTCTCCGCGTGCGGTGAGCGTGCTGGGAGGAATAGGCGGAGTGGCCGCCGGCGTGTGCGGGAGTCTCTTCCTCCCTGTTCTCGCCAAGGGCATGCGCCTGCGCCCGCTCTACATCGCCATCGGCATCGCCGGCGCATTGTTTACCGCCGGTATTGCGCTGCTGCCGCACGCCCCCTGGGGCTTCGCGCTCGCCGTCGTCGGCGAGAACGCGTTTCAATCTCTCGCGATCGCTGCCTCGATCGCGATCACGTTCGAGGCCATTGGCCAGGACAATCCCCTCGCCGCCACCAATTTTGCGGTACTGACCGCCGCCTATAATGTGCCCATCAGCTATATGCTCTTGGTCGACGGCTACGGATACGGATTGTCCGGTGTGCAGGGAGCCTTCGTCATCGACGCAGCCGTCGGCGGGGCGGCGTGTCTACTGGTGGGGATGCTGCTGGTCTACCCGCGGGGACGCCGCTCGAGAGGCGGCACGGGAGTGTGAAGCGGGGCCCCGAGGTGCGAACATCCCGGGCCCCGCTGCACAACGCGGGCTAACGCCGATCGGCGGTGAGAAATTTTGCGGGCTGCTGCACTTCGTGCTTCGCCGCGTATACAGCGTACAGAGCGGGTCGATTGACCTTGGCAACGGCGCCCTCGATCGCCCGCTGCACACACGCTTTAGCGCGGAACTTGGAGTCGAGATCGCCGCCATTCAAGGGTGCGCACAGCCCTTCGGAGGCGGAACGGATGCGGTTGTAGAGCACCGTCGCCCCCTGCGAAGTCGATATGTCGAGATCCGCATACTTCACGATCGACTGCGGCTCGCCGGCGGAGCCGGCTGCGCCGCATACCGCGGCGAAGCTCGCGGCCAGTACGCCAAGGATCGCCGTGGCAATCAGGGCGCGCGGGCGGGTGAAATGGGTCGAAGTGGTCATCGTGTTCATGGTGCTCTCCTCGGTAGTCGGGTGAATCATTCAGTGTTTCTGGCCGTCGGGTCCGGCGGCTGAGGCCCGCCGGCTCTGGGGAGAACAATGCTCCCCGGCCCTTGCGCAAGTCCTGATGGCGGTTTGAAAGTGCCCTAGGGATTCACTGATACAATCCTCATCGAGTCGAGAAGAGCAGCAACACAGGTTCTTCAAGAATGCCGCTGATCAGCTCAGCCGGTTCGGCGCTGCGGATCGCAGACTTGCGCGTAGATCCGGCGCTGGACGAGATTTGCAAGGCTGGGCGCACGATCAAACTCGAGCCCAAGGCAATGCAGCTGTTGATTTGCCTCGCGGAACGCGCGGGCGAGGTAGTCAGCCTCGAGGAGCTGCTGGACCTGGTCTGGAAAGACGTCGTCGTCAGTCCGGATTCGGTGTATGCCGCGGTGGCTGCCCTACGCCGGACTCTGGGCGACGATCCCAAGACTCCCAAGTACATCGCCAATGTCGTACGCCGGGGTTATCGGCTGATCGCGCCGGTATCACAGTGGGTGGATCCGTCCGCCGCGCCGCCGGCAAGTGCCGCCTCGGCGCCCCCCGACAAGCCGTCGATCCTGGTCATGCCATTCGCCAACTTGAGCGGCGATCCTGGGCAGGACTACTTCAGTGACGGCATCACCGAGGACATCATTACCGAGCTGTCGCGATGGCGACTTCTCGCGGTGCGCTCTCGCTCCGTCTCGTTCCGGTATCGCGGCGTCGCGGTGGACCTAAAGCAAATCGCCCGCGAACTAAACGTGCGCTTCGTCGTTGAAGGCAGCGTCAGGCGCATGGGCGAGCGCATCCGTATCGGCGTGCAGCTGGTGGATGCCGAGAGCGGCAACGACGTTTGGGTCGAGAAATTCGACCGCCGGTCGGATGAGATCTTCGACGTTCTCGACCGCGTGGTGCAAACGCTCGTCGGCACGCTCGTGGGCCGAGTGCAGGCGTCCGTGAACGAGCGGGCGCGCCGAAAGCCGCCGGCGAGCCTCGCAGCCTACGAATGTGTGCTGAAATGCAATTCACTGTCCTGGGACGATCCGGCCGGCATGGCGGAGGCAACGCGGCTGGTTGAGAAGGCGATCGAGCTCGATCCCGAGTATGCAATCGCGCACGCGCTGTTGGGTGCGCTCTCCCATTCGCGGTGGGAGGACGGCCCGCGAAGCTCGGAGGCTGCGCTGGAGAAGTCGTACGTCCTCGCGATGCGCGCCGTCGAGCTCGACGACAGCGACAGCACTTGCCAGGCGCTACTGGGCGCAGTCTGCATGGAGCGACGCTCCTTCGACGTGGCCGTGCAATACTCACGACGCGCGGTCGAGCTCAATCCGAACAACCAGTGGAACGCGGCCGATCTCGGATCGGTTCTCGTCTATGTCGGCGAGCCGGAAGAGGCGCTGGTCTGGTTCTCCAGGGCCCGCGAGATTGATCCCTACTTTGAGGAGCCATGGTACTGGCGCGCGGCCGGCCTTGCCTACATGACCATGCAGCGCTACGCCGATGCCCTGGCGATGCTCAGTCGCGCGCGCGCCCGGGCGTACACGTACGCCGCGCTGACGGCGGGATGTCATGCCCGGCTGGGCGACCTGAACGCTGCCAGGGCCGGTGTCGCCGAGTGTCTGTCCATGAACCCGGACTTCTCGGTCGCGAGATTCGTGAATAACCAGCCGTTCAAGATCCCGGCTCATGCCGAGCAACTTGCCGCTTCCCTGCGTTTGGCGGGCCTCCCCGGTTGACCCGATGGACGAGCCGAACTGGGTCACCGAGGTTCTGCATTTCTGGTTCGACGAGCTCGGCGACGCTCATTGGTTCGCCAAGAGCGAGCGCACCGATGCGCAGATCAGCGAGCGCTTTCTTGCGCTGCACGAGCGGCTCGTGGCCGACGATGGAATCGAAGGCAGCATGCGCCGTCCACTGCTGGCAGCCGTCATCGTGCTCGATCAGTTTTCGCGAAATATCTTCCGCGATACGCCCCGTGCCTATGCGGCCGATCCAATCGCGCGGCGGCTTGCGCGAAGCGCGATCGATCGGGGTTTCGACGACGCCATGACGGCGCAGGAGCGCTTGTTTCTTTACCTGCCGTTCGAGCACAGCGAGGATCGCGCCGACCAAGCGCTTGCCGTGGAGTTGATCGCGCAGCTCGATAACGCGGAGTGGACGCGTGATGCCATGGCGCACAAGGCGATCATCGATCGATTCGGACGCTTTCCGCATCGAAACGCCATACTCAACCGGCATTCGTCCGCGGACGAGGTCGCGCTTCTGCGGCAACCCGACGGGTGGTTCTGATCAGGTCCAATCGCTGAGTCCCTCGAGCGCATACAGCTGTTTCCAGCTCGGCCGAGATTTCATTCGCGCGGCGTATTGCTGCAGCGCGCCCCACTCGGTCGCCGGCTTCGGCATCTTTCGCGACCAACGCATGAGCATGATCAGCATCAGGTCCGCTGCCGAGAATTGCTCACCCAGTAGATAGGGTCCTTGCGCCGCCAGATGCACATCGATTCGCGCCCAGATGCTTTCGATCTTGCGGCGCGTGGCGGCCAGCAGTATTGCCTGCGTGCCGGGGTCATCGCTGATGTCGTGCGGATAGAACCACAGGCGGAATGCGGGCTGCAACGGGTTCGCCAAGTATATGATCCACTGATACCACGCGATTCGGCTCGATGAGCTCTCCGCGGGTGCCAGTCCCGCTTGCGGGTGGCGAGTGGCGATCGTCATCAGCAGAGCAGCCGATTCGGCAAAGGGCACATCGTCAATCAGCAATGTCGGTACGACGCCGCCCGGATTGAGTTTCAGATAAGCCGGATCGCGCTGCCGGCCGGCCTCGAGATCCACGAGTACCAGACGATACTCCGCGTTCGTCTCGATGAGTGCCTGATGCACGCACATGCTCGCGGTCCCCGGGCTGTAGTAAAGCGTATACATCGGTGTCTCCTGTATGAGTCGGCTGATTTCAGGACGGCATTCTAGGTCCTCGGCGCCGTGCCGATGCAATTGTTGACTTGGCGGCCCGAGTAATTGATCGTATGTTCAACAAAATCGATGCTTACGGGATGATCGACCATGCAAAAAGTCATCGCCGTCCTCCTCGCCGTCTTCGCGACCACGACGCTGGCGGATTCGGTCGCCGATCCGGGCGTGCGCGATACGGCGGCGCTCGATACGCGCAGACCGCCGGCGGCCGAGCTCATCCTGCGGGTTCCCGACGGCTTCACCGTGACGGCGGTCGGCGACCTCATCATCTCGCGCCCGCTGCGGCAGGAGGCGGCACGACTGCCCGGTTTCAAGGCCGTTCTCGACCGGCTGAAGCGCGGCGACGTGCTCTTCGGCAACATGGAATCGACGATCTTCGACGTGCGGCACTTCAGCGGCGCGCCCTATTCCTATGACGGTGACTGGACCAATGCGAGCTTGCCCGCGGTCGCGGCGGATTTGCGCGAAATGGGCTTCGATCTGGTGTCGCGCGCCAACAATCACGTCATGGACTGGGGTATCGAGGGCATGCGCGAGACGGGCCGACGGCTCGACCAGGCGGGGATCGTGCACGCCGGTGCGGGCGAGACGCGGGGCCTCGCCCGCGCACCGCAGTACTACGAAACGCCCGCAGCGCGCGTGGCGCTCGTCTCGTTCGCTTCCACGTTCCGGCCGACCACCGATGCCCTCCCGGAGGAGGGCGCGGTTCCGGCGCGCCCCGGCATCAGCGCGCTGCACGTCGAGTCGACGGTCGAGGTGCCGGCGGACAGCATGCAGCACCTTGCGGCGCTCGATTGCGCGCTGCACCGGCAACACTGCGGCGATACGCCGGACGCGCTGGAGCTGTTCGACAAGCATTTTCGCCGCGGCCCGGGCTTCGCCTATCGGTACGCGGCCGATCCGCAAGATCGGACCGAAATTCTGCGGGCGATCCGCGAGGCGAAGCAGCATTCCGATCTCGTGATCGTCTCGATTCACACCCATGAGTGCTCCATCGGCTGCGACGATGAAAGTGCTGCGCGCGCGCCCGGCGACTTCCTCGTCGCGCTCGCGCATGACGCGGTGGATGCGGGGGCCGACGTGTTCGTCGCCACCGGCAATCACAATCTGGGCCCGAT
>Ga0302314_10020914_pt1 | contig 10803 bp, 8 predicted proteins | sample III_Palsa_N2_3_FD_200533 | JGI IMG/M metagenome (GOLD analysis project Ga0302314, IMG submission 200533) | Peat permafrost microbial communities from Stordalen Mire near Abisko, Sweden - III_Palsa_N2_3 | ecosystem: Environmental > Terrestrial > Soil > Palsa > Peat permafrost | place: Sweden... | reverse complement strand
CACTACCATTATTCGATCCAATTATTTGACCCCTGAAGGGGTCAAATTTTACGACGAAAGCGTGCGTCTTTGGCAGGACCTAGGCGAAGATTTCGACCTGAATTTGTTTTATTCGACGCGCGGCCATTACACCTTGGCCCATACCGACGCAGCCATGCGCACCATGCGCTGGCGCGCCGAGGTGAACAAGCATTTCGGTGTACGCTCGGAGGCGGTGGACGCTGCCTTCGTGAAGCGCGGCATTCCCAACATCGACATGAGCTGCGGCGGCCACGCACCCATCTTGGGGGCGTTGTTTCATGAGCCTGGCGCTATCGCCCGGCACGATGCGGTGGCCTGGGGCTATGGTCGGGGCGCTGATCGTCGCGGCGTTGAGATTCACCAGCAAACCGAAGTAACAGGCATTCGTGTGCAGGGCGGCCGGGTGGTGGGCGTCGATACCACCCGCGGGTTCATTGCGACGTCCAAAGTGCTGTGCGCCGTCGCCGGATTTACGCCGCGCGTCCTCGACATGGTGGGTCTCAAAACGCCGATTTACATTCATCCGCTGCAGGCCATGGTGTCGGAGCCGATCAAACCGTGGCTCGATCCCATTATCGTGTCGGGCTCCCTGCATGTGTACGTGTCGCAAACGGCGCGTGGGGAACTGGTCATGGGCGCTTCGCTGGATCCATACGAACTGCACCAGACACGATCTACCTTGGATTTCGTCGAAGGCTTGAGTTCGCACATGTTGGACATGTTTCCGTTCTTGAGCGAAGTGAAGGTCAATCGCCAGTGGGCGGGGCTGTCCGACATGACGCCGGATTTCGCCCCCATCATGGGCGTGACGCCGGTGGAAGGCTTCTACCTCGACGCTGGTTGGGGCACGTGGGGCTTCAAGGCCACGCCGGTGTGCGGTAAGACCATGAGCCACACGGTCGCGACCGGGCGCAATCATCCGTTGATCGAAGGGTTCACCATGGAGCGCTTCGCGCGCTATCAGTTGACGGGCGAGAAGGGCGCGGCGTCGGTGGGGCACTGATGAGGACTCTGGATCGCCGATGAAGATCTTGGTATGCCCCTTGAATGGTCCGCGTCCGGTGTCCGAGTTTGCTTACGGCGGTGAGGTGCGGGTGAGTCCGGACCCCAACACCTGTACCGATGCGGAGTGGAGCGCTTACGTGTTCAATCGCTCGGGCTCTCCGGGTGTGAAGTACGAGTGGTGGTGCCACATTGCGTCGGGCTTTTGGTTCGTCGCGCTGCGCGACACGGCGCGCGATACTGTACTGGCAACATACCCCGCGGATATCGTGCGTCGCGGCCTGCCGCCGCTCCGCGACGGTCCCGCTGCCGTGACCGCGTCATGATGTATCGTCTCGATGCGCGGGCCGATGAATGGGTGAATCGGTCCGCCGTCCTGTCCTTCGAGTTCGAGGGCGAGAAGTACCAAGGCTTCGCGGGCGACACCATTTCCTCGGCGCTGGCGGCAGCGGGCGTGCCGTACGTCGCGCGCAGCTTCAAATACCATCGACGGCGGCACATCCTGTCGTTCGCGAATCACGACAGCAATACGCTGTTCCAAGTCGACGGAGTGCCCAATGTGCGCGGCGATGTGACCGCGCTGCGCGAGGGTATGCGGGTTTTCGCGGTCAACACCTTCGGCGGGTTGAAACGGGATCGGGCGCGATTCTTGGATAGCATGGCGCGCTGGCTGCCGGTGGGGTTTTACTACAAGGCGTTTCATTCGAAGCGGTGGTTTCCGCGTTGGGAAACCCTGTTCCGCGCCCTGACGGGACTCGGTACGGTGTCCCTGGATGCGCCACGCGAAAACACGCCGAAGCGCTATGCCTTCTGTGACGTGCTGGTGGTGGGCGGCGGACCCAGCGGTCTTGCCGCAGCCGTTGCGGCTGCCGCGGCCGGCGCGACCGTGGCGTTGGTGGATGAAGCGCCACGATTGGGCGGCAGCGGTTGGGGCTTGCGCGATGGCTCGCAGGCGTCGACTCGAACGCTGGCCGATGCCGTGGACGCCACGTCCGGCATTACGGTGCTGAGCGGCACCGTGGCGGCGGCGTACTACGCCGATCATTGGGTAGCATTGGCCGACGCTAAACGGCTCACCAAGATGCGGGCGAAGGCGGTGGTGTTTGCCACCGGCGTCATCGAGCAACCGGCGGTGTTTCGGAACAACGACCTGCCCGGCGTGATGTTGGGTTCGGCGGCTTTGCGCTTGGTGCAGCGGTATCGAGTGGCACCGGGCAAGCGCGTGGTGTTGGTCGCGGCGAATCTCGAGGCGTACAACTGTTGCCTGGATTTGCACGCCCTCGGCGTCACGGTAACGGCTGTCGTTGATTTACGTCCGGCGGGGGTGTCCGGCGCGGCGACGGGTAGGGGTGGGGCGGGCACTTCAGACGCGGGGGGCGCTTTCGCTGATGAGGCAGCGGCGGTATCCGCGTGTGAGGCGCTGGGAATTACCGTGCTGCGATCCCATGCGCCTTACGAGGCAGTCGCGGGCGCGGACGGTAGGGTCACCGCTCTGACGATTGCGCCGCTCGACGCCGCCGGCGACGTTGGTGCCTCCCTCGGTGTCGATGCGTCCCGCAGCCAGCGCTTGGAGTGCGATGCCATTCTGATGAGCGTGGGCTGGGCCGCGGCGGCGAATTTGTTTCTGCAGGCGGGCGGTGTGACGACCTTCTCCACTGAGCTGCAGCAGTTTGTCCCGAAGGAGTTGCCGGCGGGCGTGTTCGCGGCGGGTCGCTTGAACGGGGTGTACGAATTCGCGGCGCAGGTGGCGGATGGCACGCGTGCCGGGACGTCGGCTGCAGCGCATGCGGGGCACGGCGCCGCGGGGCAAGGCGAGGCAAGTACGGCGATCATCGCGCGGGCGACGCGGCGCCCATCGCATGCGTTTCCCATTATCGATCATCCCAAGGCGAAGAACTTCGTCGACTTCGACGAGGATCTACAGGTCAAAGATTTGGAGAACGCGGCACAGGAGGGATTCGACTCCAGCGAGCTGATGAAACGCTACAGCACCGTGGGCATGGGCCCGTCGCAGGGCAAGCATTCGAACATGAATGCGTTGCGCGTGCTGGCGCGCTATCGCGGCGTTGGCGTAGAAACGCTGGGGCTTACCACGTCACGGCCCATGTACCACCCGGTGCCGCTGAAACTCTTGGCCGGCCGCAGCTTCTATGCGGAACGGCGTTCGCCTCTGGATACGGAACATGAGTCCTTGGGCGCGGTGTGGATGCCGGCCGGCAATTGGCGCCGGCCCGAGTACTACGCGGTGAGCGGCGAAAGCCGGGCGCAGAGCATCGAGGCTGAGGTCTCGGCGGTGCGCACTGCCGTTGGGCTCATCGACGTGGGTACGCTGGGCAAAATCGAAATTTACGGACCACAGGCCGGCGAGTTTTTGGACCGGGCCTATACGGGAAAATTCTCCGGTCTCAAAGTCGGCATGACGCGCTATGGCCTCATGCTGGATGACTCGGGAGTCGTCGTGGACGACGGAGTCATCGCGCGGCTCGCGCCCGAGATGTATTACTTCACGACTACCACTGGTGGGTCGGCTACGGTGTTTCGGGAACTGCTCCGGCTGAATGCGCTGTGGGGGCTCGACTGTGCGCTCGTGAATGTGACCGGCCATCGCGCAGCGATCAATTTCGCGGGGCCGTTGAGCCGGGAGTTGCTGCAGCCGCTTACCGATCTGGATTTAAGCGAGGCGGCGCTGCCTTACTTGGGCGCGCGCGTGGGGAGTGTCGCGGGAGTGGCGGCGCGGCTGCTGCGCGTGGGATTCGTCGGCGAGCTGGGGTATGAAATTCACGTGGCCGCGGGCGATGCCGTGGCGCTGTGGCGGGCGCTGTGCGCGGCGGCTTGCCTAAGAGGCCTCCGGTGCTTTGGTGTGGAGGCGCAGCGCGTGCTGCGTCTGGAGAAAGGGCACTTGATTATCGGCCAGGATACGGATGGACTCACAGATCCGTTCGAGGCGTCGGCATCCTGGGCTGTGAGTATGGGAAAGCCCTACTTCGTGGGTCAGCGCAGCTTGAAGATTTTGCAGGCGCGCGGACCGCGGCAGGTGTTGACCGGCATCGAGATCGCGGATGCAACACGCCTGCCGAAGGAATGTCACTTGGTCATCGATAAGGGGACCATTGCCGGACGGGTCACCAGCGTGGTGTATTCGCACACCTTGGGCAAGGCCATTGGCCTCGCCATGTTGGCACCGGAGCTGGCGCGCGGCGGCGGCGATATCGAGATTCGCGGCGAGCAGGGTGAGATGTCGAAGGCGCGCATCGTGCCCACGCCTTTCTACGATCCGAAGAATGCGCGGCAGCGCGCGGTGACGGCATGACGGCGCCGGCAACGAGTGCGGCCCCGACGGCTACGATTGCCCTGACGGCCTCGACGGAATTTCGCGGCCGGGCTCCGCGGCATCGCTTCGGACTGAAAGGGCCGTCGGCGGCGCAGTGGTTGTTGGCGCATGGGTTGTCCGTTCCGGCCGCGCCGAACACGTGGGTGGGCGAAGTGGGGCTCACCGAGACGTTGCCGGCGAGCGATACGCTGCTGGTGGCGAGACTGGGAAGCAGCGAGTTTTTTCTGGAGGACCGCGGGGGCGGCGCGTTGCGCAACCTGGATCCGGGAGTCAGGGGATCGCCCGCAAACTATCCGGCGGGGGTGTACCCGGTGCTGCGGCAGGACGCGGCCTTCCTGTTGTCGGGCGAGGGCTCGTTGGATGTGCTCGCGCAGGTATGTAATGTGAATTTTGGCGAGCTGGCGCTGGAGTCGAATCCCGTCATCATGACGCTCATGGTGAGTGTGGCGGTGTTGGTGATACCCCAGGTCATCAGTGGGGCGCGGCAATTCAAGATTTGGTGCGACCCGACCTTCGGGGCGTATTTGGCCGAGTCCGTGGGGACGGTGGTGGTCGAGAGCGGGCGGTAAACATGCGTAATTTAGGAGAGTGGGGATGAATCGGGAACAGGCACAGCAGTTCTTCGAACAGCACAAAATTCGCTACGTGTTGGCGCAATTCGTCGACATCCACGGGTCCGCGAAGGCGAAAGCGGTGCCGGTGGAGCACTTGGATATGGTGCTCACCGATGGCGCGGGATTCGCGGGGTTCGCGCTGTGGGGCTTCGGTATGGGTCCTGAGGGCCCGGATTACATGGCGGTAGGTGATCTTTCCACGTTGCAGGCCATTCCCTGGATGCCGGGCTATGCGCGCCTCATTTGCAATGGCGTGGTGAACAAGAAGCCTTACCCGTATTGCTCCCGCGTGGCGCTGCAGACGCAGATCGAGCGGCTCACGGCGCGTGGGCTCACGCTGTTCACGGGCATCGAGCCGGAATTCATGCTGTTGGCGCGCAAGGCCGATGGTACCTTGGGACCTGCCGATCCCACCGATGATCTCGACAAACCCTGCTATGACTACAAGGGGCTGTACCGCACCCGCGAAGCCTTGGACGAAATGGTCAGCGGGCTACGAGCCGTAGGCATCGATGTGTATCAAATCGATCACGAGGATGGCAACGGTCAGTTCGAAATCAACTTCACCTATGCCGATGCGCTCAAGTCCGCCGATAACTTCACCTTCGTGAAAATGGCGGTGAGTGAGGTCGCGCATAAACACGGCATGATCGCGACGTTCATGCCCAAGCCGTTCTCGAATCGCACCGGCAGCGGCGCGCACTTTCATGTGTCGGTGGGTTCCGCCACGCAAAAGAACGCCTTTTACGATGCGAACGACAAGTCGGGGATGGGCCTCTCCACCATGGCCTATCAATTCCTCGCGGGCGTGCTGGCGCATGCGCGCGCCTTCTGTGCCATTGCGGCACCGACCGTGAACTCGTACAAGCGCTTGGTGGTGGGGCGGTCGTTGTCGGGAGCGACCTGGGCCCCGGCGTATATTGCTTACGGGGACAATAATCGTACAGCCTGCGTGCGCGTGCCTCATGGCCGGCTCGAGATTCGGCTGCCGGACTCGGGCTGTAACCCGTACCTGGTCTCGGCGGCGCTGATTGCGGCGGGGCTCGACGGCATCGATCGCAACCTCGATCCGGGGCCGGCTCAGAATATCAATATGTACACGCTGTCCATGGAAGAACTGGCGGCGAAGGGCATCAAGCTGCTGCCGCAGTCGTTGAACGAGGCCATCGATGCGCTGGAAGCGGATTCGGTGATCTGCAATGGGGTGGGGCCGGATTTGGCGCGTGAGTTCATTCGCTTGAAGCGCATGGAGTGGACCGAGTATTCGCGGCATGTGTCGGATTGGGAATCGAAGCGCTACCTCGAGTTTTTCTAAGGGAATTGGAAGTTTTAGAGAATTTGAAGTTCTAGGGAATCTGAGTTTTTCGAAGGGAATTTTTTACGGGATCCTTTGAGGGTCCCTTAGGAGTCGCCGGATGTGTGGAATTGTCGGTTTGTTGGTTAAGAAGCCTGCTCTACGCGCATCGCTGGGGGCGCTCATGGTGCCCATGCTCACCGGCATGACCGAGCGGGGTCCCGATTCCGCGGGTCTCGCGGTGTACACCACGCCGGTGTCCGATGACCAACACAAGATCAGCTTGTACAGCGGCACGCATGCGGTGGAGTGGTCCGATGTCTTGAAAACGATCTCGCAGGCTTTTGTGCAGCAGCACGAGATTGCAGCGCATGGCAACCATGCCGTACTGACCACCGGAGCCGACGCCGATGCGATGGTGGCATGGCTGCGGCGGAATGTGCCCGCGGTGGCGGTATTGTCGGTGGGTCAGTCCATTGATTTATACAAGGATGTGGGTGCGCCCGCCGACATCGCGCGGCGCTATCAGTTCGCCGAATTGCAGGGTACGCATCTCGTGGCACACACGCGTATGGCGACGGAATCGGCGGTGACCCCGGCGCATGCGCATCCGTTTACCGCCGGCCGCGACTTTTGTCTGGTACACAACGGCTCGCTGTCGAATCCGCATTTGGTGCGCAAACGCCTGGAGCCGTTGGGCATCGAATTCGAGACGGACAACGACACCGAGGCCGCTTGTCGTTTTTTCGAATGGCGCCTTCGCGAAGGTGATGATTTGAAAAAGGCGGTAGAGCGAGGCTTCAGTGAATTGGATGGTTTCTTTACCTTTTTGATGGGCACCGAGAACGAATTGCTCATCGTGCGCGATGCCTTCGCCTGTAAGCCCGCCGTGGTCGCGGAAACCGACGACTACGTGGCCATTGCGTCGGAGTTTCGCTCGCTGGCGCATTTGCCGGACATCAGCCAGGCGACCATTTTCGAGCCCAAGCCCGAGGAGATCTATTCATGGCGAATCTGAAACCCGTGCCGTCGGCGCGGGAGTTCGACCTGTCGCGGGATTCGTTGCGCCAGCTCAATCTGTACCTGCACAAGGAGGCGGTGGGCGAGGGCATATCGCGAATCCGCGTGCAGAATCCCGATGGCGCGCATTCCATCGCCTGCGGTCTCGATGCGGAGCTGGATGTGCATATCCATGGCCACGTGGGCTACTACGTTGCCGGCATGAACAAGCATGCGTCGGTCACGGTTCATGGCAACGCCGGGCCGGGCGCGGCGGAAAACATGATGTCGGGACGCGTGCATGTGAAGGGCTTCGCCTCCACGGCCGCCGGCGCGTCCGCCCATGGCGGCTTGCTGGTCATCGACGGCGATGCCTCCCTGCGCTGCGGGATTTCCTTGAAGGGCGCGGACATCGTGGTGGGCGGCAGCGTCGGCAGTTTTTCGGCGTTCATGGCGCAGGCCGGGCGCTTGGTGATTTGCGGCGACGCTGAGGATGCCCTGGGCGACTCGCTGTACGAGGCCGTGATCTATGTGCGGGGCACCGTACGCTCGCTGGGCGCGGATGCGCGCTTCGAGCCCATGACGGATGTGGATCGTGCGGCGGTGAAGGGGCTGCTGGCGGCAGCCGGCCGCTCCGAGAATCCGGACGATTTCAAGCGCGTGGCGTCGGCCAAGAGTCTGTATCACTGGCATGCTGATGCCAATCAGGAGTATTAATCCGATGAGCGGTCTGCAACTCGAGGAATCGGCGGGATTCGACCGTCACACCATCGACTACATTCAACGGGCGGCAGCCAGTGGTCTCTATGAGATTCGCGGCTTGGGCGCCAAGCGTCGCGTACCGAATTTCGACGACCTTTTGTTTCTGGCGGCGTCGCTGTCGCGCTACCCTTTGGAGGGCTACCGTGAGCGCTGTGTGACCAAGACATTGCTCGGCACGCGCTTCGCGTCCAAACCCATTGAACTCGCGGTCCCTATTACCATCGCGGGCATGAGCTTCGGTGCGCTATCGGCGCGCGTCAAGGATGCGCTGGGCCGCGCGGCGACGGAGCTGGGTACTTCGACCACCACGGGCGACGGCGGCATGACCACGGAGGAGCGTGCATCGTCCAAGACGCTGGTGTATCAGTGTTTGCCGTCGCGTTATGGTTTCAATCCGGACGATGTGCGCCGCGCCGATGCCATTGAAATCGTCATCGGTCAGGGCGCGAAGCCGGGCGGCGGCGGCATGTTGCTCGGACAAAAGGTGAATCCGCGAGTCGCACGCATGCGCACTCTCCCTGAGGGCGTGGACCAGCGCTCTGCGTCGCGTCACCCCGATTGGACGGGGCCGGATGACTTGGTCATCAAGATCAAGGAGCTGCGCGAAATCACCGATTGGGAAAAGCCGATTTACGTGAAGGTGGGCGCGACTCGGGTGTTCAACGACGTGAAGCTCGCCGTGCACGCGGGCGCCGATGTGGTGGTGGTGGATGGCATGCAGGGCGGAACGGCGGCGACTCAGACAGTGTTCATCGAGCATGTGGGCATTCCCACCTTAGCGGCGCTGCGGCAGGCCGTGGATGCGCTGGATGATCTGAACATGCGGGGCACAGTGCAGCTGGTGATTTCCGGCGGCATTCGCAGCGGAGCCGACGTGGCCAAGGCCCTGGCCATGGGTGCCGACGCCGTGGCCATCGGCCAGGGTGTGCTGGTGGCATTGGGCTGCAATAGCGATACCTACGTGGCGGAGGGCAAGCACATCTCCGCGCTCGACGGCTACACCGCGCTCGGCACCTCGCCGGGTTTCTGTCATCATTGCCATACCGGCAGGTGCCCGGTGGGCGTGACCACGCAGGATCCGCAGCTGGAATTGCGGCTGGATCCGGCGGTGGGCGCCAAGCGTCTGAAAAACTACTTGAAGACCGTGAACATGGAGCTGACCACCATCGCGCGAGCCTGCGGCAAGCAAGACGTGCACCATTTGGAAAAGGAAGACTTGGTGGCTCTGACCGTCGAGGCGGCGGCCATGGCAGGGGTGCCGCTCGCGGGAACCTCCTGGATTCCGGGCCAGGGCCCGACGCCATGATCGTCGAACTGGCGCAGTTGACCATCACTGCCGGTCGCGAGGCGGAGTTCGAGGACGTGTTCCCGAAGGCCATCGCGGTACTCGCGGCCAGTCACGGTTACTTTTCGCATGAGCTGCGCCGTTCGGTGGAGACGCCGAATCGCTACATGCTGCGGGTGGAGTGGGCCAGCCTGGAAGACCATACGGTGGGCTTTCGCGGTTCACCGGCGTTTACGCAATGGCGTGCGTTGATCGGGGAGTTCTTTGCCGCCGCGCCTGTGGTCGAGCACTTTCAGCCGGTGTCGGGCGACGAGGTATAGTGCGCCGCAGCCTTAACGCCATGGCGCGGACTTTATGGCGTTAACCCCATGGCGATAATTCAAAGCATGGGCGATTTTCGGGAGGAGGCGCGACGCCGAATCCCAAAGGCCATATTCGATTATGCCGATGGGGGCTCCTACGAGGAGCGCACCCTGAGACGCAATGCCGAGGATCTCGATGCGCTGTCGTTCAGGCAGCGCGTCATGGTCGACGTATCCGATATCTCCCTGGCAACCACCATGATCGGGCAATCCGCGTCCATGCCGTTGGGCATCGGTCCGACAGGAATGGCCGGCTTCTTTCACGCCGACGGTGAAATTTTGGGCGCGCGGGCCGCGGCAGCCTTCGGCATCCCGTTTTGTCTCAGCACCATGTCGATTTGTTCCATCGAGGATGTGCGCGCCGCGACGACTCAGCCGTTCTGGTTTCAGCAGTACCTGATGCGCGACCGCGGCTTCAATCAAGAACTCCTGCAGCGTGCCATGGCGGCGCAGTGTTCGGCGCTGATGCTGACCTTGGATTTGCAGGTGCTGGGCGAGCGACGACGCGATCCGCCGAATGGCCTGTCGGTGCCGCCGCGCCTCACCTTGCGTAATGCCTTCGACATCGCGAGGAAACCCCGCTGGGCCACGGGCGTGCTGTTCGGCAAGCGCCGCACCTACGGTAATCTCGCCGGCCACATCGGAGGCACCAGCGGCATACGTACGCTGGCCGAATGGACCGCGAGCCAATTCGACGCGTCGGCGAATTGGCGTGACGTGGAATGGGTACGAAGCCGCTGGCCGGGGAAGTTGATCCTCAAAGGCATCCTGGATGCGGAGGATGCAAAGTTGGCGCTGGCAACGGGCGCCGACGCCATCGTGGTGTCGAATCACGGCGGGCGGCAGTTGGATGGTGCCCCGTCCACCATTGCCGTTTTACCCGAAGTGGTGCGTGCCATCGACGGGCGCTGCGAGGTGTGGTTCGACGGCGGCATTCGCTCCGGTCAGGATATTGCCAAGGCGTTGGCCTTGGGCGCACGCGCGGGCCTCATCGGCAAATCCTTCTTATTCGCCCTCGCTGCCGGCGGCCAGGCGGGGGTGACCAAGGCGCTGAACATTCTGCGCAACGAGCTGCGAACGACACTGGCGCTTACCGGCACGCCCCGAGTAGACGCGGTGGGGCCGCATATTCT
>Ga0302314_10020913_pt1 | contig 10803 bp, 17 predicted proteins | sample III_Palsa_N2_3_FD_200533 | JGI IMG/M metagenome (GOLD analysis project Ga0302314, IMG submission 200533) | Peat permafrost microbial communities from Stordalen Mire near Abisko, Sweden - III_Palsa_N2_3 | ecosystem: Environmental > Terrestrial > Soil > Palsa > Peat permafrost | place: Sweden... | reverse complement strand
AGTGCGTCGGCGCGACGCCGGCCGACGCCCTGCAAGCCGGTGCCGACGTCGCCCGGCAAGCCCCCCTCGACATTCACGGCCTGCTCTGGGCCCGGATTCCCGGGCTCATCGCCGAGGCGTGGGAGTACCGCCTGTCGGTGCTGATCTCCGCGGCCGACCCCGAGTGCAGCGGCGACGACCCCGCCCACACCGCCGACCGGCGGCCGTGCCGCGTCCGGGTCTACCGCGACGTCGCCACCGAGGCCGCCCTCCCCGCCGGCGCCTTCACCGCGCTCGAACGCCCCGGGATGCACCAGGCCGAGGCACTACAAGCGACCGCCGACGCCCTGCGCGCCCTGCCGGACCTTGAAGTCGAGGGCCTCCTGTGGGCCCGGGTGCCGACGCTGCGCGGGGACAACTGGGAGTACCGCCTCACGGTGCTGACGGCCTCCCTCGCCACCGGACTGGGCACCGACGACGAACCGACCTACTACCACCAGCAGAGGTGATGAGATGGACGCCGAGAGGACCGGCACGGTAATCGACCCCGCAGACACCGAGGCCGGGACCACCATCGCCCGTATGAATGTGTACGCCTCCGGGCTCGACGGCCGTCCATGGCCGGCGATGCTCCTCGGCCGTCCAGCGGTCATCGTCCCGCAGGGGCCCGGCATAGTCGCCCGGCCGGTGCGGGACGGCGACGGATGGACGGCCGCCGTGGACGCCGCACCGATAAACACCGACTGGTCGGCGCTGCTCGACGACCGGCACCTGACGGTGCACGCCCCCGGCGGGGTCGAGCCGTGGTTCGAGGGCGAGCTCCTCCTCACCCGGGACTGGTGCCGCGCCGCGCGCGTCCACCGGGGCGTGCTGCTGATCACCGGCCCGTTCATCGACATCACCGAGTTCCCGGATGCCGCGTACACCCGCGCCCTGCTCGGCGTCGTCGCGCCCGTGGTCTTCGCCGGCCGGATCGCCGGGACCATCTGGTGACCCCGGCCCTGCCCCGCGGCGGCGACCCGCGCGAGAGCTATGCCCTGCCCGCCCGCACTCCGGGGCGCGGCGGCCACCAGGAACAGCGGCCCGTGCCGTGGTCCACCGACGGCGCCGCGGTCGACGACGCAGCGGTCACCACGATCTTCGTGCCTGCCGATGCCCGGGCGCGGGAGCGGGCCCGGGTGCTGGAGCAGCTCGCCGAAGGCCGCCGCCGCCGTGCCGACTACCGCGCCCGGGGCCGGCAGTGGCAGCACACCCCCGCTGCGGGCTGACGCCCCTTCTCCGGACCTTTGAGGCGGCACCGTGTCTGACCACCCGTTCGCGCGGTGCGCGGAGTGCGCGGAACTTGAGGCCAAGGGGCGGTCCCCGGAGCTGCGCCTGACCAGCGGCTCGGCCCATCTGTGGAGCCTGGTCAACCATATGATCGCAAGCCATGAGCTGCCCGGCGTCCCGCCGGAGCTGCTGGAGCCGGAAGCCTTCCACGGGAACGAGCTGCGGCGTATGTACACGCTGCGGCGGCGTGTAGAGGAGATGCTGGGCATCGTCTGGGACGGGCCGGGGCACCCTCTCCGCTACGCGGACATGCCCCCCATGATCTTTCCCCGGGACCGCGGCAACCGCTCGCCGCGCCGTCGCTGGCCATGAGACGCAAGCGTCGCGCTCCGGCTGCTCCCAGTGGCCGTCCACACACCTTCCTGACTGGCCGGAAGAGTGTGGCTCAGTCGACGGCGAGGCGAGGACGGGCACGGGTAGTGCTGTTAGTCGATCTTGTAGTCCTCATGGGGCACGCCACGGGCCCAGACCTGCTCGAACGCGCCCACGCACTTCTTGACCACGAATCGCTCCCTGCGGTGCTCGAAGGGCTCCTTGGCCCAGTCTCCGTCCCCGGTGAAGTGGTGGAACTGCACCAGGTCGCCATCCAAGATCCAGAAGTCATTCCCCGGCAGCGAGATGTCCGAGGCCCTGGTCCGGGGCAGCCAGCGCACCCGCTCCCCCACCGCCAGGTTCACAGGCGTCGACTGGTGCAGCCAGCGCGTGTAGGCGGTCACCGGCTCGGAGACGATCCGCGCCCGGCGGACCTGGACGCCGCGCGCGGTCGCGTCGCGCACGATCGTCGACCAGTCCCGCCAGCTCTCGCCGTCCGGGTCCAGGTCGATCGCGCCGGTGGCCTGCCAGGCGGCGAACTCCTCCGCCTCGCTGGCCACGCCGTAGACGTCGCGCATCTCCAGGTGCACCGCACTGTGGCGGGCCCGGCCGATGAACTCAGCCCAGTCGATCTGCTGCTGCATTGCATGCCTCTCGTAGCGCCTCTACCTGGCCGACGGGAACTCGGACCGTGTCCTCACCACTCGGCCTGCTGCACAGCGTTCCAGAAGCTGGCCCTTCAATGTGACCGGACGTCAACACTGCGTAGCGGAACGCTGTGAGGCGACATCCCGCGTCATCCGGCGTCCCCTCCTGGAGCTCGATCCGCGCGCACTGACCCGCCTGCACCGACGCCCTCCCTGCGGATGCCGGGAGCGGTAGCCTGACGCGAACAGCGCGAAGGCGCCGGCCAATTCGACTGGTCGGCGCCTTCGCGTCATTTCAGGTGCTGGGGAGGGCCTTGCGCACTCGCTCAAGGACGGCGTCGAAGACACGGGTGTCCTGATCGTCAGCGAACGCTTCCAGCAAGTGCAGCAGCAGCTCGTTGCGGGGGATCCGCCCGCGGTCGAGCTTGTCGGCCAGTGCGACTGCGCGGCGGTCGACCTCGCGGCGCAGGGTGGCGGAGACGGCCGTGGTCGGCGCCGGGGCCGGCGGCTCAGCTCCTTCGATCGCTCCTTGCAAGGACTTGGCGATGACGGCGGGTTCGTCGTCGTCGCTGAGCGCCAGGCTCCCGGGGAGGAGTTGCACTGCTTCGCGGAGGCGATCGGCGGTGACCTTGTCGGCTCCGACGGCTTGGACGACCAGTTCGTAGAGGCCAACGGCGGTCTTGAGTCCGTGCTTGTTCTGCAGCGGGACGAGTTCGCGGACCTGGCCTTCGGGGGCCTTGTAGCCGCGGGCGTTGAGGACTTCACCCAGCTGCCAGCCCGCGCGCAGCTTGCTGCACCGCGCCTGCCTGATGCCGTGCTCGGTCCAGGCCCAGTCTTCGATGGTGGTGTAGGTGCGTTCAGGGTCCAGCTTGTGCGGGGTGCGTCGGAAGAGCCGGCCCACGGCGACGGTGTCGAGGGACTTACCTGCGACCCAGCAGGCGGTGGACAGCAGCTCGATGCCCTCGACGCAGGCGTCCAGGCGTTGCTGTTCTTCGGGGCTGAGGTCGCCGTCACCGGCTGGTTCGACAGGATCGGGGACCTTGTCGAGTCCGGGGCGGACTGCGTCGACTGCGGCAGCGATCCGCGCGGCGAGTTGCTGCTCGCTGAGGCTCTGACGCTCGGTCTCGACGCGGGTCTCGGTCAGTATGAGGCTGTTGGCTGCGGCGTCGGAGGCGTCATCGTCGCCCCAACCCTCCAGTTCGAACTCCTTGCTCACGCTGCCGCCACCAGCCCCGCGTTGGCCGCGATGCTGCGGAAGAAGCCGGCCGTGTCGGACTTCGGCCGGAAAAACTGCACCGGGATGCCCTGATTACGGGCCTCCTTGAGGTCGGTTGACCGGATCGGGATCTCCCCCAGGCACGGAATGCGGGGGTGGGACCGGAGCTGGCTGTAGACAGCGGCGTCGAAGTCGCCCATGGGCTTGATGACGCGACCGATGACCAGACCGAGCACCGGCAGGGAGTCCAGGGGGCGATCGAGCATCTTGAGGATCTTGATGTGCTGGGCCACCTGCATCTTGACGGCCTTCATCGACCATTCGTCGACGTCGACCATGAGCATGGCGTGCGTCGCAGCGGCGGTCTGCGAGTCGGTGTCGGTGTCCAGCGCGGGACGCATGTCCAGCAGGATGTCGTCGTACTCGCCGGCGAAGTGCGCCAGCATCCGGGTGTACAGCTGGAGGGCCGCGCCCCCTTCCCGCAGGCGGGAGGGCAGGAGGCACATGTCCATACTGGAAGGCAGGACGTCAATGTTCGGCACGTTGGTCTTGGCGACCAGAGGGTGCGGGTCCGTCATCTCGATGACGGCGGTGGCCTGGGTGGGGCCGCTCTCGTCGTCCAGCATGGCCACCTTGAAGGCGCCGGTGGCGTTGCCCTGCGGGTCGCAGTCGCAGATCAGGACGCGCCGCCCGTGAAAGGCCAGCGCACCGGCCAGGTTGATCGTGGTGGTGGTCTTGCCGACGCCACCCTTCTGGTTGCACATAGCGATGATGCGAGTCTCGCCAGGGCGAGGCATCGGGAGCCGCGCTGCGGCGATTGCTGTTTCGGTCATGGCAGGGACGATAGCCATCCCGGGGAGATTCATCGGACAGGACGCCCGGTTTCACCCCGTTCGAGGCCCGACGGGCATCACTGGGCCCACCCCGACCAAGATCATTCTTGGACAATTGTCCAAGAATGATCTTGGTCGGGGTTCGCTGTGCTGTGCCCGGAACGCAAAAGGGCCCGCTCCCGGCGTCTGCCGGGAGCGGGCCCTGGTGGCGGGCAGGATCAGCCTGCCCAGATGATTTCGAGGACGTACAGGTGCGGTGGCTCGGTGCGCTGGACCAGGTAGAGGACGGTGAGGGTGCCGACTGCGGCGGCCCGCAGGTCCTGGTTGTCGATGTCCTCGGGATCCCAGGCGTCCCAGTGCAGCGGGGCGCGGGCGGCGATGGCCAGGACGTCCAGCACCAGCTCCTGGGTGGTGGGGTCCAGGGCCGCGAGGTACGCGGCGGCCTTGCTGGCGAAGCGGACCGGCAGTGGGGAGCCCGCGGTCACCGTCGCAGGCCTGCGACGACGTCCTCCAGGGCGACGCCGTCGCTGGTGTCGCAGCCGGTGGCGAGGAACGCGTCGACGGTGGACTCGGTGTCCAGGCGGCGGGTCCAGGTCGCCAGCAGTTCGTAGACCCGGTTCAGGTCCAGGGACTGCCGGGCGGTCTCCAGGGCCTGGCTCCACTGGAGGTCGAAGGCGGGCAGCCAGCGGTCGGCCCGCTGCGAGGCGGCGATCCGGGTGCGCAGCTGCGCGGCGGCGTTGGGGGCCGGCGGCGGGGCGGGGGAGTCGATGGGCTGCGCGGTCACGGCGGGCCTCCTGCGGGGTGCGGCTGGATCCACGGTAGCGGTGGCGGGCATCGGCGGTCAGCCCTTCCCGGTGGTCCGGGCGGCGGGCGTCCGCGCGGCTCGCGCGTCGGCCAGGATCTGCGCGTGGTCGAACGCGAGGTCGCCGGGCATGTCCAGGGGCACCCACCGGACGGCGGCGGCGTCGTCCCCGGCCTGGGCGGTGGTCCCGTCGGGGACCTCGATGGCGTACGCGACGGTGACGTACCGGCCGCGCGGGTCCCGACCCGGGGCGTCGTAGACGCCCACCAGGATCAGGTCCTCGGGAGCAGCACGGACGCCGGTCTCTTCCTGGAGCTCCCTGGCGGCGGCCGACCTGGACGTCTCTCCGACTGCGTCCACGTGCCCGCCCGGGAGCGCCAGGTGGCCCTTGAAAGGCTCCCAGCCCCGCTCGATCATCAGCACCTCTTCCCCGCGGATGCAGACCACATCGGCGGTGTAGTAGGGCCTCTCCGGCGGGTTCTCGGTCGTCTCGGTCATGCGGTTCTCCTCTGCAGGCGGTGCGGTGAATGGATGGTCCGGGCGGGCATCGCCGGCTACAGACGAGTGATCAGCAGAGCTGCCATGAGTAGGGCGGTCTGGTGCAGAGCCTGGTCAGTCAAGTACATGCCGTTCATCCCGGCGGTCTTGAGCTCCGCGAACCCCTTGGAGCCGATGTGCTCCAGGAGCCAGCGGACCGGCCATCGGCGGTCGAAAAAGGCGTGTGTCACCGCCGAGACGGCGAGGCCTGCCAACAGGCCGGTCCACGACATCTGGAGTGGGAGGACAGTCCAGACCAGGGCCAGCATCACTGCCATCACCGCGTGGTACTGGGCCACGTGTCCGAGACACGCGCCCCAGCCCCGCCTCGGGCTGGCTCCGTCGGCGACCTCGGTCTGTGTGGGGGCCGCCTTGTGCTCGGCCTGGTGGTCGGTCTGTCCGATCACGTGGTCGGCGAGGTTGTGGCCAACCGCGAGTACGGCCCATACCGCGCCGAACGATGCAAGGGTGACGGCCTGGTCGATGGTGGAGCTCATGATGGTGATGCCTCATCTCTGATTGAGGTGCCGAAGCGGCGGACTCTTGGCGGATGAAAGCCGCTTCGGCCTTGACGATGCCCGGTGCCGGGCGGCTGGGCTGCCCACCGGTGGGCAGCCCAGCCATGAGCCGGGTCACACAGGCGGACTGCCGAATTGAGCGAGCGGGGCGAAGACCGGATCCCAGGCGCCGACCACTTCACTCCTGGGGCATCGGAGCCACACGGTCGGCTGCTGCTCCCCGGCCGGATCGAGCAGGGCCAGGACGACGGTCTCCGCGTCCAGTGCTCCCTGCTGGTGGTCGGGGTGGATGCGGGCGCGCTCCACCCCGCCGCCGACCCTGACGGCGACGTCGTCCCCGGAGTTCCAGGGGGCGGCTTCGTGCCGGGCCTTGAGGTAGGCGCGGAACGCGTCGACCATCACCTGGTCTCCGGGCAGGAGTCGGCCGGGGCCGTGGCCGCAGCGCTTTCCCCGGGCCGGGCCGGTCACCGCGCGACCAGGCCGCGGGCGCGCAGGGAGCGGATCTGGGCGCAGGTGCCGCTGGCGGCGCAGCGGTCCTCGTGGGTGACCACCGGGTGGTTGGTGCCGTGCATCTTGTTGGCGATGGCGGTGACGGCCACGGCGATGTCCGGGTTCGTCAGCTGGCAGTACGTGATGTGGCTGCGGACGTGCTGGCGGGCGTTGCGGGCGACCCAGCGCCGGTCCTGCGGCCCGCGGTTGGGCATGTTGTTGTCGAGGTCGATCCGCTGGCTGGGGTGGCAGCGCTCACAGTGGAAGCCCACGATCTTGTGCTGTTTTCCGTCGGCGTCGTTCTGGAGGTACTCGAAGACGGTGACCGTGCCTCCGAGCGGGTGCGGGAATTCCGCGACGATCCCTTCGCCGCCGGGGTTCCAGGTGTTGGCGGGGATGAAGTCGTCCCAGCCCTTCTCGCTCGGCCAGAACGCGTACATGAAGCCCTCGGTGGGGTCGAGGACGGCGGTGCCGTCGGTGTTCGCGGCGCGGTACTCGCGGATCTGGCGCTGGGAGGTGACGTAGGTCGCGGAGTGCTCGGGGGACTCCAGGAACGCCAGGCCGTAGCCCTCGGGGGTGCGGTGCTCGGGCAGGAAGAACTCCTCCATCTCCGCGAACTGGGGGTGCTCGGGGGTGAGGAGGCCGGTGAACGGGATGCGGTAGTTGTTGGCGCCGGTGACGTAGAGCGGGTTGGTCTCGCTGACGGTGTGCTGGAACATGGTGCGCTCCTTGGCTGCTGCGGTGCTGGCAGAGGACTGTGCGGTGTTACCGGCTGCGCCCGTGGACGCGGCCGGCCGAACGGGCGAGGTGGTGTCAGCCGCCCTGGTGGTGCTCGAAGGCGCGCAGGAGGTCGGCGAGGGCGGTCAGGTCCTCGGTCTCGCCGACCCAGGCCCCGGTCTGCGTCCAGACGTAGGTGACGCCGACGGGGTCGTGGACGAGCAGGTAGCGGCCGTAGCGCTCGATGAGCACGTCTGCGCCGATGGTGGGCTCCGCGGTGAACGCGTCGCCCTGGCCGGCGGGGGCCTGGACCGGGACCGAGGCCAGCAGTTCGAGGGTGAGGACCTCGAACCAGATCGGGGCGTCGGGGGTGCGGGGGAGCCGCATGAAGCCGGTGACGCGGAGCAGGTCGCCGGGCTGCAGGTGGCTGACCACGAAGCGGGCCAGCTCCGGGTCGTTGACGCTGCACGGCAGGACCATCTGGTCGGTGCGCTCATCGGTGGGCGAGATCTCGATGCGGAAACGGGCGGTGGAGAAGTCAATGTCGCCGGGGACGGTCTCCTCAACGAGGTAGCCGTCCAGGGCTATGGCGCCGGTGTCCATCGGTTCACCTTCCGATCAGGCGGTCAGGGCGGCGGAGGCCAAGGCGGGGGTGCCGGCCGGTGGGCGCAGGTGGGTGCCGGGGCGTCCGGGGCGGCGGCCGTTGACCGGCTCAACCGCAGAGTCAGCGGCGGTACCCAGGTACGGGAACGGCACCTCGCGGTTCTTCACGCGGTACATGGCCACGTCGGCGGCGCGCAGCACGGTGGTCCAGGGGCGGCCGGGCAGGTCGGTGCTGTGCGCGGCGCCGACCGACACGGAGAACGGCAGGTGCAGGCCCTCGTAGGGCACGGGCCGGTTCATGTGGGCGCGCAGGTCGGCGAGTTCCTGGTGGGCCTGGTGGCGGGGCAGGGCGACGACGGCGCCGAATTCGTCTCCGCCGAGCCGGGCGGCCAGGCCCCGGTGGGTGGTGGTCCACTCGCGCAGCCGGGCGGCGAGGGTGACCACGACCTGGTCGCCTGCGGCGTGGCCGTAGGTGTCGTTGACGGCCTTGAAGCCGTCGCCGTCCAGGACCAGGACCAGGTGGCCGTCGGCGCGGTGCCGGGCGATGGCCTTCTTGCCGTAGGCGTTGAGGCCCTTGCGGCGGGGGAGCTGGGTGAGTTCGTCGCGGCCGGCGGCCTGCAGCTGGCGGCGCACGCGGACGTCGTCGGCCAGGGCCAGGGCGAGCGGCACGGCGGCCGCGGTGAGCAGCAGTGTGCGGGGGCTCTGCCGTAAGACGGTCAGGGCGGGCATGATGGTCTCCGGTTCTCGCCCCAGTGGGGCGGGGAGCACCGAAGGCGCACTCCGGCTGTCCAGGCGGGGGGTGCGCCTTCGGCGTGTGGACGGGGGGTTGCCGTTCAGTCGCACTGGTCGCACATCGGCTCGTCCGGCTGGCCGCCGTTGTAGACCCAGAGCAGGTCCGAGGCGTCGTTCACGCGCACCCACAGCGGGCCGCCGCAGTCCAGGCAGTCGTCGTCCAGCCGGGCCTCGAAGCCGGTCGCGTACTCGCCGTCGAAGACGCGCACGGTCACCTCGCGGCCGGCGACGACGATGGTGCCGTCCGCGTCCGGGGCCACGCTGGGGATGTAGACAGCGGCCAGGTCGAGGCCGAAGGCGGCGCGGACGTCGGCGAGCCGGTCGGGCTTCGCCTCGGTGGCGCGCAGCAGCACCATGCGCAGCAGGTCCAGGTCGGCCGCGTCGTAAGCCTGGGCGAAGCCCTCGTTGAGCAGCTGCTCGCGGCTGGGGAATGCGGCGTGCTGCCGGGCGATGGCATCGGCGGGGACCTTGCGGTTGGCCGGGCGCGTGAACTGGCGGGCCTGGCACAGCTCCAAGCTGGTGCGCAGGGTGACCGCGACGGCGGGCAACTGGTGGCGGCGGGCGCGCTGCAGCAGCGAGGCCCGGACACCGGCCTCGGTGTTGGTGGCGTCGACCACGGTGGTGAGCCGCCGAGTGAGGCGGGCGGCGAGGACCTGGTCGAAGACGGCGACGGCGTCGCCGGTGGCGTCCTGGTCGCCGGCGTCGTCGGCGACCAGGCGGCGGCAGTCGTCCAGGGACAGCCGCCACTCGGGCGGGAACGCGGCGGCGGCCTGGGACTTGCCCGACCCGGCCGGGCCGATCAGGACGATGACAGCGGGCAGGTCGAAGGGCAGCGGGCTCATGGGGCTGGGATCCCTCTCGGTGGGCGGGCAGCCCACCGCGGCGGGCTGCCCGGTGCTGGTGACGAAGAAGGGCCAGCCGTGGAGGCTGCCCCTTCGGGTTGACGTGCGGTGGCGCGGGTCCGGCTGGGTGCTGCTGGCCGGGCCGGGTCAGGCCCTGGCCGCCGTGCGGGGGGTGGTGGGCGAATGCGCCCATGCCTCGCGCGAGTGGCGGATGTAGTCGACGCTGCTGGAGACGTAGGTGGTGGTCATCATGCTGCCGCTGTTGTCGATGCTGTCGTGGAGCCGGTCCAGGCGACTCCACGCCTTGAGCAGCTCGGTGATGAGCCACTGCGTGTCGGCGGCCGTGACCTCGGGCGCGGCGGCGATGGCCTCCAGCCGCTCGGGGTCCTTCAAGGTCGTGGCGAGGTAGGCGTCGACGCGCTGCGCCTCTTCGGCGGTGAACTTCTTGGCGATCTTCGCTGCCTCCGCGGCGCGCGGGTCGTCGCTGTAGGTGGAGAACATCCGCTCGTTCAGTGCGAGGTAGGCCAGGGACCAGTCCGTCTCCGGCTGCTCCCAGCAGGTCGTGGCGAGGAACGTGCGGCCGGGCTGGTGGAACGGCTCGTACGGCGTGACGGTCACGGTCAGGTCCTCTCGGAGCGGGTGGAGCCAGTCAGGGGGGCGGTGGCGCGGATCGCGTCGGCGAGCAGCCCGGTGTGCTCGTGGGCGTCGTCGACGGCGGTCTCCAGTGCGGTGACGACGTCCTGGTTCAGGAGGTCGCTGCTGCGGGCCTGGACCAGGAGCGCCTCCAGGCCGAGGGCGTCGAACAGGGCGCCGGCGCGGGCCTCCAGCAGTCGGGCCTGGACGTCGGCGGGGCGCAGCGCAACGGCGGGGGCGAAGTCGCGGACGGCGTCGTAGGCGCTGGCGGTCTGCGCGTTGAGGGTCTGCTCGATCTGCGGCTGCGCGGTCCGGGGAGCCGCGCTGGAGGTGAAGGCGAGGTAGTGGACGGACACGGTGGTCTCCGGGCGGGGTCAGCGGGAGGGGCGGTGGGGTGGGGCGGGCAGCGCGCGGCAGTCGGCGGCGTGCTCGCTCGCGGCGGCGCGGACCTGCTCGAAGTCGGCGGCGTAGGTGCCGGAGGTGGAGCGGCAGCCGGTGCAGCGCCACCAGGCCGGGCCGGGGGCGTGCAGCTGCGCGTCGGGCCACGGGGCGGC
>Ga0302314_10020912_pt1 | contig 10804 bp, 14 predicted proteins | sample III_Palsa_N2_3_FD_200533 | JGI IMG/M metagenome (GOLD analysis project Ga0302314, IMG submission 200533) | Peat permafrost microbial communities from Stordalen Mire near Abisko, Sweden - III_Palsa_N2_3 | ecosystem: Environmental > Terrestrial > Soil > Palsa > Peat permafrost | place: Sweden... | reverse complement strand
GGCCACACCGGCCCGGGGCCGGTGGAGCGGGGCCAAGTGGGCGGAGGGCCGAGGGGGCCGGGGCGGGGCGGGGCCAGGGGCTGGTCCGCGAAGCAGGGCCGCGCGGGGAGGGCCCGAGGGCCGGGGGCTGTGGGGCGAAGCCGGGGGCCGGGGTCAGAATGTGGCGCGGACCTCACCGACCGGTTGGCCGCCGCCGTACAGCGGGGCGCTGGCGATCCGGCTCAGGGTGTCCCCCGCGCCGGTGACGCCCATTCGGCGCAGCGCGGCGGCCAGCACCGGGCCGACCGCGCGGTAGCCGCCGTCCTCGATCTTGAAGGCCAGCGCGCGGCCGTCCGGCAGGGCGACCGCCTGGACCGCCTCCGCGCCCATCTTGGACAGCGCGCCCGGGACGCCGCGCATCAGCCAGGTGTCGATCCGGCGGGTTCCGGCCACGTACTCCGGATGGGCCCGCATGGCGTCCGCGACCCGGCGCTCCGGGCTGCCCGGGTCGGCGAGCAGCACCGCGCGGAAGGCCCGGGCCAGGCCGGTCAGGCTGACCGCCATCAGCGGCGCGCCACAGCCGTCGGTGCCGATGGCGGTCACCGTCTCGCCGCTGAGCCGCTGGATCGTCTCCAGCGCCTGCTGCTGGATCGGGTGGGCCAGGTCGAGATAGCTCGCGGTGTCCCAGCCCCGGGCGACGCAGGCGGCGAGCATCGCGGCGTGCTTGCCGGAGCAGTCCATCAGGATCGGCTCCGGCTGTCCGCCGGAGCGTATCCAGGCGTCCTTCTCGACCTCGTCCAGCGGCCAGGAGGCGGGCGTCCGCAACGCGCCGACGCCCAGCCCGGCACCGGCCAGGATCTTCCGTACGGCGTCCAGGTGAAACGTTTCCGCCGAGTGGCTGGCCGCCGCCACCGCCAGCAGCTCGCCGTCCAGCTCCAGCCCGGTCCGCAGGATCGCCGCCGCCTGCATGGGCTTGTTGCTGGACCGGGGGAAGACCGGCTCGCCGGGCGAGCCGAGGGAGAACTCGACCGAGCCGTCCGCCGCCAGGACCACCAGCGAGCCCCGGTGCCGCCCCTCGGTGAATCCGGAGCGGACCACCTCGGCCAGCTCGGCCACGGGGGCCGCCGGGACTGCGGGCACCGCCGGATGGTCGGGGAGGGGCGGGGTGGTCATGGCTTCAGCCTCCGAGGAGTAGATCGTCTACACGCGCTTCCCCCTCACGGTACCTGCGGGTGATCTCCGCGCTGCACTCGTCGGCCGTCCGCTGGAGCCCTTGGCGGCGGAGCGAGATCGCCCGTTCGTGCGTGGTCAGCCGGATGCAGGCGGCCTGGAGCGCGTGGTCGGACTGCGCCTCCGGGTCGGCGAAGGCGATGTCGTCCATCAGGTCGTCCGCCAGCGAGCGGAACTCGGCGCTGCGCGGGGTGCCGAGCGTGACGTGGCGGGCCGAGCTGCGGATCCGCGAGGGGAGCTCCGCCAGGATCTCCGGCAGCTGCTGCACCAGGGTGTCCGGAACCGTCTGCCGCCCGCTGCGCCGGGCCAGCTCCGCGCAGAGGATGTCCACCCGGCCCTGGAGCAGGCGGCGCAGGTAGGACAGGTCGGCCTCGTCCTCCTGGGCCTGCCGCCGCCGGGAGCGCAGCTCGTCCATGCCCAGGTGCGCGAGTGCCGTCGCTTCGTCCCGCTGTCCGTACCCGTCGCCCACCACGCGTGCCGTCCCCTGGTCCATGACCGCTTCGACGCCGTCCAGGCTGGCATCGTGTCACCGGTCGGCACCGGCGCGCAGGAAAGCTGCACCCAATCGGCCCCCTGGCGAATCCGGGTGGCTCATACGACCGGTGCATATGCCCAGTCCAGGGCGGGAGGCAGGACGCCCGCCGGGGCGCGGGAGCGGGGGCATGCGCCCCCTGCGTTCGCACCCGAGCGCCCCGGGCACAATGGCTGCCATGCGTGCAGTGGTTCAGGTGGTGACCGAGGCGAAAGTGACCGTCGACGGGGAGGTGGTGGGCTCGATCCTCGGCCCGGGGCTGTGCGTCCTGGTCGGCGTGACCCACGGGGACACCTCCGAGCAGGCCGCGCTGCTGGCCCGCAAGCTGTGGTCGGTGCGGGTGCTCGAGGGCGAGAAGTCCTGCTCGGACCTGGCCGCGCCGCTGCTGGTGATCAGCCAGTTCACCCTCTACGGGGACGCCAGGAAGGGCCGCCGCCCGACCTGGAACGCGGCGGCGCCCGGTCCTGTCGCCGAGCCGCTGGTGGACGAGGTGGTGGCGCAGCTGCGGGCTCTCGGCGCGACCGTGGAGACCGGCCGCTTTGGCGCGAACATGAAGGTCTCGCTGGTCAACGACGGCCCGTTCACCCTGCTGCTGGACTTCTGAACGGGCCGTCCCCGCGGGGTTACTCCAGGACCGCTGCGGGACGGACTACTGCGGGACGATGACGTCCTGGGTCGCCGGGATGTCCCCGGCCAGCAGCGGAGCGCCGAGGTCGGTGTTGCGCTTGACCAGTGCCAGCGCGACCGGTCCCAGCTCGTAGTGCCGGACCGAGGAGGTCACGAAGCCGACCGGGCGGCCGTCGGCGCCCTCCGCGGCCAGCCGGACCGGCGCGCCGTGGGCCGGCAGCGCCTCCATGCTGCCGTCCAGGTGCAGGAACACCAGTCGGCGCGGCGGGCGGCCGAGGTTGTTGACCCGGGCCACCGTCTCCTGCCCCCGGTAGCAGCCCTTGTTCAGGTGCACCGCGGTCTCCAGCCAGCCCAGCTCGTGCGGGATGGTCCGGTGGTCGGTCTCGAAGCCCAGGCGCGGGCGGTGCCCCTCGATCCGCAGCGCCTCGTACGCCCACAGCCCGGCCGGGGGGCCGTAGTCGGCGGTCGCGGCGGCCAGCTCGGCCCTGGGCAGGAACAGGTCCCGCCCGTAGGGCAGCTCGCGGACGGCGGCCGCGGCGGTGGCGTCGGCGGTGGACCCGGCCGGCAGGTGCACCACCGCGTAGTCGGCGGTGGCGTCGGCGATCTCGACGTCGTTGAAGAACTTCATCTTCTGCAGGTAGGCCACCAGCTCGGCCTCGGTGCCCGGCTCGACATGCGCCCAGGTGGTGAGGCCGTCATCGACCAGGTACAGCGCGTGCTCGACATGGCCGTGCGGGGAGAGGATCAGTGCCTCGGTGGCCTGCTGCGGCGGCAGCTCGCTGACGTGCTGGGTCAGCAGCAGGTGCAGCCAGCTGAGCCGGTCCGGGCCGGAGACGGTGACCACGCCCCGGTGCGACAGGTCTACGAAGCCGCGCCCCGCCGCCAGCTCGCGCTGTTCGCGGAACAGCTCGCCGTAGTGCGCCGCCACGGGCGCGTCCACGCCGTCGGCGGCGACGGCGCCCGGCAGGGTGAGCAGCGGGCTGAGGGGCAGGGTCACGTGGCGGCGTCCTTCACAGAAGAGCTGGCAGAAGAGCTGTGGGCGATCTTGCGGTCGCGGGTGCAGTTGGCGCAGCGCCCGAAGATGGCGAAGTGCCTCATGTCAGTCTCAAAACCATGTGAGGCCCGAAGTGATTCCACGAACGGCGCGGCCAGCGCCACCTCGGTCTCGGTGACCTGCTCGCAGTCCCGGCAGACCAGGTGCAGGTGCTGGTCGTGCTCGGCCAGGTGGTAGGTCGGCGCACCGTGGCCCAGGTGGGCGTGCGAGACCAGGTCCAGCTCCTCCAGCAGGTCCAGCGTCCGGTAGACCGTGGAGATGTTGACCCCGGTGGCGGTGCGGCGCACCTCGGTCAGGATGTCGTCCGGAGTGGCGTGCTCCAGCTCGCCCACCGCTTGCAGCACCAGTTGCCGCTGCGGCGTGAGCCGGTAGCCCCGCGCCCGGAGGTCGCTCTGCCAGTCGGTGCCACTCACTCGCGTGCCCCTCAGCCATCGGTTCAGCACAACGTCCCGCGCCCCCGAGTCTAGGGGGGTGCGGGACGAGGGATGAAGGGTCAGTGAATGAAGGCCCAGCGGAAAAAGGCCCAGCGGAAAAGGCTCAGCGCACGAAGGGTCAGCGGAAGAAGGCGATGCCGTCGTCCGGGAGGTCGGCGACGTCCTCGACCAGCTGCGCCGGATTGAGCACCTTCTTCAGCTGGCCCGACATGTACGGGCGCAGCGGCAGCTCGGGGGCGGACTTCTCGCCCACCCACATCAGCTCGCCGTTGACCAGCCCGTACAGCCGCTTGCCGCCGGAGTACGGGGCCGAGCCCGCGACCCGGGCCACCGCGTCGGTGACCAGCTCGATCTGCGGCTTGCCGTCGGCCAGCTCGCCGTACCAGATCTCGACCGTGCCGTCGTCGCGCACCAGCGAGCACTCGATCTCGCGGGCCCCGGTCGTACCGTGCGGGTTGCCGGTGACCCGCCAGAAGCCGGACTCGTTCTCCAGCGGCCGGACCTTGGCGCCCTCGGCGTCCAGCACCCAGCTGCGGGAGCGGAACTCGATGAAGGGCCGACCATCGTGCCGGAACACCAGCTCCTGACCGAAGTTGCACTTCTCCGTGTCCGGGTCGCCCTGCCCGGGCAGCGCGGCGTGCACCCCCGCGCCCTCCCAGGTGCCCAGCAGGAAGGCCAGGGACACGACGTCCTTGTGCAGACCGGAGGGGATCTCGATCATGTCAGCGCTGGCCCTGGTAGAGCTTCTTCACCGAGTAGACGGCGAACGCGACGATGACGACAGCCATGATGACAAGCAGGGTGTCGTAAAAAGGTACGAGCATGCTGTCTGCTCCTCTTGCGGTGAACGGACGACGAATGGGCGCAGCCCGAGTCTAATCGCCCCGCTCCAATCGCCCCGCACCGGCCACTCGCGGCGGGCCGCTGCATAGGGTTGCGTCATGTCGAAGAAACTGGTCATCAAGGTCACCGCCGGAGCCGACGCGCCGGAGCGCTGCTCACAGGCGTTCACGGTGGCGGCGGTCGCCGTCGCCAGCGGGGTCGAGGTGTCCTTGTGGCTGACCGGCGAGTCGAGCTGGTTCGCGCTGCCGGACCGGGCGGCGGAGTTCGAGCTGCCGCACGCCGCGCCGCTGCCGGAACTGCTGGAGTCGCTGCTGGTGGGCGGCCGGGTGACGCTGTGCACCCAGTGCGCGGCCCGGCGCGGGATCACCCAGGCGCAGGTGCTGGACGGAGTGCGGATCGCGGGCGCGCAGGTGTTCGTCAGTGAGGTGATGGCGGACGAGACCCAGGCCCTGGTCTACTGACCGCTCCCGGGCCCGGCCGGGCACGACCGGGGCTCGGCCCGCACGACCGCGCCGCCCCGCACCGGGAGTACCGGAGCGGGGCGGGTGCGTGCTGGGTGAGCCTCAGACCTGGGTGGACCTCAGACCGCGATGGCGACCTCGGCCACCGAGCCGCGCTGGGCGGCGACGACCCGGTCCACGGTCGCGCCGGGCACCAGGGCCCGCAGCGTCCAGGTGCCGGGGGCGGCGAAGAAGCGGAACTGCCCGGTCGCGGAGGTGGGCACCTCGGCGGTGAACTCCCCGCCCTCGTCGAGCAGCCGAACGTAGCCGTTGACCGGCTCTCCGTCGCGGGTCACCGAACCCTGGATGATCGTCTCACTCGCCACGTCTACTCCTGCAAGTTCGGGGCCGCCGGCCTTGGCACCACACATGTCTGAACTCTCCTTCGGGGTGGGACCGCTACTCAGTTGGAGCCGAGCTCGATCGGCACGCCGACGAGGCTTCCGTACTCGGTCCAGGAACCGTCGTAGTTCTTGACGTTGGTCTGGCCGAGCAGCTGGTGCAGCACGAACCAGGTGAGCGCCGAGCGCTCGCCGATGCGGCAGTAGGCGATGGTGTCCTGCGACAGGTCCACGTTCTCGGCCTCGTACAGCGCCTTCAGCTCGTCGTCCGACTTGAAGGTGCCGTCGTCGTTGGCGTTCTTCGACCACGGGATGTTGCGGGCGCTGGGCACGTGGCCCGGGCGCTGCGACTGCTCCTGCGGGAGGTGCGCCGGGGCGAGCAGCCGGCCGGAGAACTCGTCGGGCGAGCGCACGTCGACCAGGTTCTTGCTGCCGATCGCGGCGACGACGTCGTCACGGAAGGCGCGGATGGAGGTGTCCTGGGCCTGCGCCTGGTACTCGGTGGCCGCGCGGTTCGGCACGTCCTCGCCCTTGACCAGCTCGCGGGAGTCGAGCTCCCACTTCTTGCGGCCACCGTCGAGCAGCCGGACGTCCTGGTGGCCGTACAGCTTGAAGTACCAGAACGCGTAGGAGGCGAACCAGTTGTTGTTGCCGCCGTAGAGCACCACGGTGTCGTCGTTGGCGATGCCCTTGGCGGACAGCAGCGCCTCAAAACCGGCCTGGTCGATGAAGTCGCGACGAACCGGGTCCTGGAGGTCCTTCTTCCAGTCGATCCGGACGGCGTTGCGGATGTGGTTCTTGTCGTAGGCGGCGGTGTCCTCGTCGACCTCGACGACAACGACCTTGGGCGTGTCCAGGTTGTCCTGGACCCACTCGGCGCTTACGAGTACGTCACTGCGGCTCATCGGGGGATTCTCCATCCGGGGCAGTTGCGGAAGGGGGCGCCGCGCACAGGCTTGTCCGAAGGGGAGGCTCGGATGGTGAGACGGCGCGGCAGGGATCAGACTGCGGACGTGCGGGGAGTGATGGCCCCGTCAGCGCATTCGACACAGGCAGGCAGACACGCGGCACAGGTCGACCGCCCGCCGCTTCGTGAGATCTGCCTGTCGCTTCATGCTGTCGATGCTAGGCAACCGAGAGGCCGCTGTCATCGATGTCTTGAATGGTGAGACATAATTCTCCACATTTTGATATACGGAGCGATTGCCGACCCACGCGGCACCACCCGCGGCCGTCAAACGCCGCCCGGACCGTGAGCGGACGCCGATCGGCGGGACGGGTGTGGACATTCCGTCTCGCCGATCGGACGGGCTTCAACGGTCGCGGCCGAAGCCGCTGGTCCGAGAGTGCTGGTCCGAGACTGCTGATCCGAGAGTGCTGATCCGAGCCTGTACGTCAGTCGGCGGTGCTGGTGAGCGACACGCCGGAACCGGCCACACTGACCGACACTCCGCCCGGCACGGCCTGCACCCCGGTGATCGCCAGCCCTCCCGGCAGGCCGGCCACCTGGAACCCGGTCCCCACGTAACCGGACACCAGGCTGGTCAGCTGCGATTCGCTGACCCCGAAGGCCTTGGCGAGCGCGCTGAGCCCGCCGACCGAGGTGAGGTTGATCTTGGAGCCCTGGAAGTCCAGCCCGGCCGTCAGCGACAGCCGCTGGGAGAACCCCGGGACGGTGGCCGCCAGATGGACCCGGCTGCCGCCGGCGTAGCTGATGGTGAGGTGGTTGGGCAGCAGCGCCGACACCTCGGAGTAGCTGATCAGCGCGGTGCCGGTGGCGGACCCGGCCAGGGCCGACGAGTAGTTGTCCTCCAGCTTGACGTGCCGCAGGTCGGCCCGGAAGTCGGCCAGCACCACCGACTGCTCCCCGCCGCTCTGCAGCGTCATGTTGGTGGCGTGGACCGTGACATGGTCCAGCGAGCCGCCGGCCAACTGGGTCAGGAACGGGAAGCCCTCGATGTCGACCGACGGCTTCTCACTCAGTCCCCGGGCCGTCTGGAACCGGTCGGCGACCTGGGACTCGGCCACGTTGACGGTTATCCGGTCGGCTGCGACGAACAGACCAAAAAGGATCACCAGGACGATGATCAGACGCCGTACTGCGCGCATGTGCTTTCCCCTCGATGGATTCCCGTGCCAAGACGTCGGGCCGGGCCACCACGGTTGCCCGGCCCGACGGTCCCGCTGAGGTGCTGCCGTCCGGCGTCAGCCCGCCAGCAGCCGCCCGACCAGCAGCACCGCCGGGGCGGCGCAGGCCAGCGGCACCGCGATGCCCGCGGTGAAGTGGACAAAGCGGGACGGGAAGTCGTACGCCGCGACCCGACGGCCGACCAGGGCGCAGGCGCCTGCGGCCAGGCCGAGCAGCGCGCCGTCCAGGCCGAGACCGACGGCCGCGCCCACGGCCGCGCCGCAGATCAGCCCGGCCACCGCACCCGCGCCGAAGGCGGCCGGGGCAGGCAGCCTCGGCACCGCCGAGACCAGCGTCGCCACACCCGCCGCGAGTGCGCCGACGACGGCCACCGCACCGCCGGACCAGCCATGGTGGGTCAGCGACACCGCCGCGGTGAAGCAGGCCGCCAGCACCGTCATCAGCGTCGCCGACGCGCTCACGGTCAACGCGTAGAAGCGCTCGTCGGGATTGCTCGGACGGAAGATCTGCAGGATCAGCACCAGCAGGAAGAACCCGCCGAGGGTGCCGGCCAGCACGGCCGGGGCGGTGCCGCCGGACGCCGCGAGCATCGCCGCGTCGGCGGTGACGCCGCCCAGCGCGGCCAGGGCGATGCCCTGCCGGGCGGGCCACATCCCGTTCAACCGGAACCACCCGGCGGCGGTGACCGCCTGGAGCAGCAGCACCGGCACGACCACTGCGGTCCGGCCGAGGAGCGCGGCCAGCGTGATCAGCAGCGCCAACCCGAGGGTCGCTGCCGCCGGCTGGATGCCGGGGTCCCGGATCGGCGAACCCTGCCGGGCGGCGGGGGCCACCTGCGCGGCGGCGGCAGCGGCGGTCGCGGCGGCGGCGAGTCCGGGCACGTGCCCGGAGACGCCACCCGAGGGCTGCGGACCAGCGGACTGCGGACCGGTTGGCTGCGGACCGGTTGGCTGCGCGGCGGCGAAGGCCTCACGGATCGACCCACCGGGCTGGTCCGCGAGCGGCGGGGGCGGCGGCGGGGCGAAGGTCCCGGCCGGGCCGGTGGGCTGCGCCGAGACGAAGGCCTCGCGGAACGAGGTCGGCGGGGCGTACCCGACCGGCGCGTCCGCCCACCCGTCAGCGGCCGGCGCGTGCCCACTCTGGGCCTCCGGCCCGAACGGCGGTACGCCGGACCCCCCGAGATACGGCCCCCCACCAGCCGGAGCCTGCGACGGCGCAAACCCGGCACCGCCGGGCGCAGCAACCTGCGGCGCGAAGCCCGCACCGGGTACCTGCTGGGCGAACCCGGGGCCCTGTGCGGCGAAGCCTCCGGCGGGGGGCTGCCCCTGCGGCGAGGCGAAGCCCGCGCCCACGCCCTGCGGGGCGAAGCCTCCGGCGGGGGGCTGGCCCTGCGGCGGCGCGAAGCCTGGGCCCACGCCCGGGCCCTGCGGGGCGAAGCCCGCGCTGGGGCCGCCCTGGGGGGCGTAGCCCGCGCCTGGGGGCTGCTGCGGGGCGTAGCTCGGGGTGGGGGGCTGGGGGTGCCAGGTGGGTGGGGGGCTTTCGGGGGTGGGGGGCTGCTCCCAGTTGGTCGGCCAGGCGGGGGCGGGCTGCGGCGGGACCTGCACCTCGGTGGTGGCGTACTTCTCGTGGATCTGGCCGAACCGCGAGGTGGGCGGCGGCTGCACCGGGTCGATCTGGGCACCGTTGGGGAAAACCGGGCCGGGGCCGTAGTCGGTGACCGGGGGGAGGTACGCCGTGGCCTCGGCGTCGCTGCCGAACGAGCCGGGCTGGGCGTAGTAGTGGTTACCCGAGTCGGGGCCGGGGCCGGAGTTAGGGCCGGAGTTAGGGCCGGAGTTAGGGCCGGAGTTCGAGTTGGTGTCGGACATGAGTTCGCTCACCCGCCCGCGAAGGGGGGAAGGACCTCGACCACGCCGCCCTCGGCCAGCGAGACCGCCGCGTGGTCCCGGCCGCCCACCGGGCTGCCGTCGACCAGGAACGAGCACAGGCTGAGCACCTGCTCGAAGCGGGGTTGGTCGGCGTGCCGGAGCCGAGCCGCGTCCAGGGCCTCCTGGAGCGTCGCCGCCCGGTAGGGCTCCTCTGCCGTGCCTGCCTCGGCCTTGGCGGCAGCCCAGTAGCGGATCACCCCGCTCCGGGCGGGGGTAGCCGGTCCGGTGTCGGTGACCGCCGTCGTCCCGGTCATCTCACCCTCCTCAGTCGAAGCTCAGTCGAAGCTCGCATCGGGCCATCATGTCTCCTCCGCAGACCCGCCGTCACCGCGCACCTGTCAGCCACTCGCTCACACGTTCGATGATGTCGTCGGTCACCGAGTTCTCGGCGTGCCCGAAACCGGGTTCGATCCACAGCTCGGAGTGGTCGGGCCCGGCCGCCAGATGCAGTGAGCGCGGGTGGTCCAGCGGGAAGTACGGGTCGCTGTCCCCGTGCACCACCAGCAGCGGGACGCCCAGGGACGGCAGCCGCGCGGCGGCCTGGACCGGCGTCAGCGGGACGGTCCGCCACTCGTGCGGGTCGATCCGGGTCTTCAGGCCCAGTCGGCCGACGACCCGGCCGAGCGGGCGCATCACCACCCAGTGCAGCCGCCGCATCGGCACCGTCCCCCGGTAGTACCAGCGGGCCGGGGCGCTCACCGCCGCTACCGCCGTCACCCCGCCGTGCAACGCGGCATGCCGCAGCACGACCGCGCCGCCCATCGAGAAGCCGAGGGTGGCCACCCGGCGGTAGCCCAGCGAGTGGGCCCACTCGACGGCCGCCTGCACGTCCAGCACCTCCAGGTCGCCGACCGTGGAGCGGCCCTGCGACCGGCCGTGGCCTCGGAAGGAGAAACTCACCACACCCGTGTGCCGGGTCAGCCGGGTGACGATCCGGCGCACCGCCGGACGCTCGACCGCGCCGGAGAAACCATGCGCCAGTACGATCACCAGATCGGCCGCAGGCCCCTGCGGAGGGGCGTACTCGGCATGCAGCCGGACCCCGTCGGCGGTCATGATCAGCGCCTGCGCGGGCGCGTTCCACGGGCGTGCGCCCCCCTCTTTCCTGGTCAGACTCTTCGCGCTCACGTCCATGTGGGCTATTCTCCTTCTCCAAGGGATCCGGGCAGAGTCGCCCCCGGATCCTTTTG
>Ga0302314_10020910_pt1 | contig 10807 bp, 8 predicted proteins | sample III_Palsa_N2_3_FD_200533 | JGI IMG/M metagenome (GOLD analysis project Ga0302314, IMG submission 200533) | Peat permafrost microbial communities from Stordalen Mire near Abisko, Sweden - III_Palsa_N2_3 | ecosystem: Environmental > Terrestrial > Soil > Palsa > Peat permafrost | place: Sweden... | reverse complement strand
AGCCGCGCTCGAGCGCCTTGGTCACCGGATTCGACGGCGGACCGGGGCGCTTCAGGAACTGGCCGGCCAGCATCGGCGTCAGCGTCCGCGACATGGCGATGGAGACGACCACCGCGGCGCTGAGCGTCAGCGCGAACTCCTGCATCAGCCGCCCGACCACCCCGCCCATGAACACCAGCGGCGAAAACACCGCGATCAGTGAGATCGAGATGGTCAGAATGGTGAAGCCGACCTCGCCGGCGCCGGCCAGCGCCGCTTCGAACGGCTTCTCGCCATGCTCGATCCGCTTCCAGATCACCTCGACCATGACGATGGCGTCATCGACCACGAAGCCGACCGCGATGGTCATCGCCATCAGCGAAAGGTTGTCGAGACTGAAGTTGAGCGCCAGCATCACGCCGCAGGTCGCCAGCAGGCAGACCGGGATAATGGCGCTGGGGATCAGCGTCGCGCGGATGTCGCGCAGGAACAGGAAGATAACCGCGACCACCAAGGCGATGGTGATCAGCAGCGTGATCTCAACGTCCTTGACCGAGGCGCGGATGGTCTGGGTGCGATCGGCGACCATGCTGACGCTGATCGCCGGCGGGATGTCCTGCTCCAGCGCCGGAAGGGCCTTGTCGATCCGATCGACTGTCTGGATGACGTTGGCGCCCGGCTGCTTGAAAATGATCAGCAGGATCGCCTGGCCCGACTTCAGGTTCTTGTCCTGGTTGGCGGCGCCGGCGAAGGCCCACGCCCCGACCTGGTTGTTCTCCACGCTCTCGACCACCTGGCCGATGTCGCTGAGCCGGATCGCCGCGCCGTTGTGATAGCCGACGGCGAGGTTCTTCCAGGGCGTGGCGTTTAGAATCTGGTCATTGGCGTAGATGGTGTAGCTCTTGAGCGGACCATTGATGGAGCCCTTGGGGGCGTTCACCGTCTGGTTGGCGATCGTCGCGCGCACAGTGTCGAGCTGCAGACCTAGGGCCGCGACCTTGCGCGGGTCGATCTGGATGCGGACCGCCGGCTTCTGCTGGCCGCCGACGATGACCTGGCCCACGCCATCGATGTTCGAGACCTGCTGGCTGAGGATGTTCTCGGCGTAGTCGTCCACCTGCGCCAGCGGCATGGTGTCGGAGGTCAGCGCGATGATCAGGATCGGCGCGTCGGCCGGGTTCACCTTGCGGATGGTCGGCGCCGACGGCAGGTTGGTCGGCAGCTGGCCGCTGGCGGCATTGATCGCGGTCTGGATGTCCTCCTCGGCCGCGTCGATGTTGCGCGACAGCTCGAACTGGACGGTGATGCTGCTGGAGCCGAGCGAGCTCACCGAGGTCATCTCGGTCACGCCCGGGATCTGGGCGAACTGGCGCTCGAGCGGCTGGGCGATGTTGGAGGCGGTGGTCTCTGGGCTGGCGCCGGGCAGGCTGGCGCTGACCTGGATGGTCGGGAAGTCCACCTCCGGCAGCGCGGCCACCGGCAGGTTGAAGAACGCCACGATGCCCAGCACCAGGAACGCCCCCGCGATCAGCGAGGTGGCGATCGGCCGGCGGATGAACGGCGCCGAGATATTCATGACGCGGGCGGCGCCCCGCTTCGATTATGACCACCCTTGCCGCATTGGCCGGTCTGGCAGACCGTCAGACCTGGCTTCAGCGACATCTGGCCGTCGGTGACGACGGTCTGGCCGGGGGTGAGACCGCTCTGGATCACCGCGACCCCAGCCTGCGTCGTCATCACCTTGACCGGCTGGACGACGACCTTGTTGTCGCTCCCGACAACGTAGACGAAGGCGCCCTTCGGCCCCTGGTTCACCGCCGCCGCGGGCGCGACGGTGGCCTTCGTCAGCGTCTGCAGGGTCAGGTTCACATTGACGAATTGGCCAGGCCACAGCTGCCGGGTCGGATTGGGGAAGCGCGCCTTCATCGCCACCGTGCCGGTGGTCTGGTCGACGTGATTGTCGGCCACCACCAGTTCGCCGCTGCCGAGATCCGCGCCGGTTTCCTGGCTCGCCGCCTGCGTGACCAGCGGCCGCGAGAAGCCGGCGGAAGCGCTGACCAGGCGCTGAAAGTCGCCCTGCGGCACGGTGAAGGTGACCGCGATCGGCTGGATTTGGTTGACGCTGATGATGCCGCTGGTCGTGCCGGTGGTGACAATGTTGCCGGGGTCGATCAGCCGCACGCCGACGCGGCCGTCGACCGGCGAGGTGATGCGACAGTAGCGGACATTGACCTGCGCGGCGGCGACGCTGCCCTGGTCGGCGAGCACGGTGCCCTGCTCCTGCTTCACCGTCGCGGCCTGGTCCTCGGCGGTCTGCTTGGCGATCGAGTTCTGCGCCACGAGCGACTGGTAGCGGCTGAGGTCGCGCTGGGCGCCTTCGAGCGTCGCCTGGTCGCGGCGCAACTGGCCCTGCGCCTGGGTCAGCGCCGCGCGGTAGGGGGCGCAGTCGATCTCGACCAGCACCGCGCCGGCCATGACGTCCTGGCCCTCGCTGGCGACATAGGTCAGCCGCCCGCTGATCTGGGGCACGATCGTCACGCCCTGCCAGGCCTGGGCCGCGCCCAGCGCCGTGACAGTGACGGGAACATCCTGGCTGGTGACCTTAGCTACCGACACCGGCACGGGCGGCGGCCCGTGCGGCTTTGCAGGCTTCTGGCTGGCGAAGAAAGCCCAGACTAGGAGTGCGACCAGGACGACGCCGAGCGCGACAAATCCCCACCGGAACCGTCGTGGTGGTCTCATCCAGTCGATCCCCTGCGGCGGAGGGCGCGGCTGCGCGCCAACGCGCTCCCTCTATTACGGCGCCCGGCCACAACGATGTCAGTCGCGAGACGACTCGTCATATCGGGCAACAGACGGCGGCCGGCCCAGGCGCCGCTGGCGGGAAGACACTTGGCGCCTCAATTGGTTCCGGGCAAGCCGTGATCCGCCGCCGCCTGATCAATCGCCGAAGGTGGCGAGGCTCATGGTAAGGTTGGGTGAATCGGGGGACCTGCTGACCGTGTCGCATGTGCTGGTGATCGACGACGACCCGCTGTTCCGCGAGATCGCCCAGGAGATCCTGACCCAGGAGGGTCACGCGGTGACCCTCGCCGACGATGGCAGCAAGACGGCGCGGCTACCATCCGAACCCGCGCCCGATCTGGCGGTGGTCGACATGCTGATGCCCGAGCGCGACGGCATCGAGACCATCGGCGACCTGCAGGCCAGGTGGCCGAACATCAAGGTGATCGCCGTCTCGGCCGGCGCGCGCTCCCTCGAGCCGGCGCTGCTGCTGCGCGCGGCCAAGGCGCTTGGCGCCGACGCGACCATGCCCAAGCCGGTGGAGCGCCAGGCGTTCGTCGCCCTGGTGCGCCAACTGCTGGCCTGAGCCGCCGCTTGGCCTTGCGCCGCGCGATGGCCTAATGACCGCCCTATGACGCGCGCGATGGACGCCGTATTGCTGGCCGGCGGGCGGGGCACGCGGCTCGCGCCGCTGACCGTCACGGTGCCCAAGCCGCTGCTGCCGCTGGGTGAGCGGCCGATCATCGACATCCTGCTCACCCAGCTGGCCGCCGCCGGCGTGCAACGGGTGTTCGTCTGTCTGGGCTACCTCGCGCCGCTGATGATGGCGTTCCTGGGCGACGGCTCGCGTTGGGGCGTCGCCATAGAGCCCCGGATCGAGGCCGAGCCGCTCGGCACCGCCGGCGGCCTGCGCGCGGTGGACGGGCTGACCGACGACTTCTTCGTCGTCAACGGCGACACCCTGACCGACCTCGACTTTCGCGCCCTGGCCGCTGCGCATCGCGCCGCCGGCGCCTGGGCGACGCTGTTCACGCCCTTCGTCGACGAGAAGGTGGACTACGGCGTGGTCTCGATCGACGCCGCCTCCGGCGCGTTGACCGACTATCAGGAGAAGCCGCGGCGCGGCTATCACGTCAGCTCCGGCGTCTATGTGCTCTCGCGCCCGATCCTGGGCCTGATTCCGCCCCGCGGCGCTTTCGACATGCCGGACCTGATCCGCGCCGCCATGGGCGAAGGCCGCAAGGTGCTCGCCCATGCCGCGCCGGCCTACTGGAAGGACATCGGTCGCCTCGACCACTACGAGGCCGCCACCCGCGACTTCGAGGCCGACCCGGCCCGGTTCCTGCCGTCATGAAACGAATCGTCGTCACCGGCGCGGACGGGTTCCTGGGAGGCGCGATCGGCCGACAACTAGCCTCGCGGGGCGATCTGGAAGTGATCGCAGCGGCCCGAGCCGATCTGCGGGACCCAACGGACGCCTTGTCTCGCTGGCGGCCGGACGTCGCGGTGCACGCCGCCGGCCGCACGCACGGCAAGCCCGATGCGTTCTATGCAGACAATGTCGCCCTCACGGCGTCGCTCGCCGCTGGGATAGCGAAGGCGGCCCCTCAGTGCGGCCTGATCCTGCTTGGCTCGGCCGCACAGTACGGCCCCTCGCAGGACCGGACGCCGTGGCGCGAGAGCGGCCCCTGTGAGCCGACCGACGACTACGGGACCTCTAAGCTCGTCGCGGAAGCGTCGGCGTTCGCCCAGGCGGCGCAATCGGGCATCCGCGTGACGTCGCTGCGCATCTTCAACGTCATCGCCCCCTGGGCCCACGGCGAGCAGTCGTTCCCCAGCTTTCTCCGCAAGCTGGCCGCCGCGATGACCGGACCGCCGCCCTGGCGGGTCGAGATGGGGCGGATCACCGCGGTGCGCGACTTCGTCGCCCTCGACGACGTGCTGGAGGCCGTCGAGCGCGTCATCGATCGAGACGTCTGGGGCCAGCCGATCAACGTCTGCACCGGCGTCGGCCAGACGGTCGGCGCGCTATTGGAGGACGTAGCCCGCTCGGTCGCGGGCGAGGTGGTGATCGAGCAGGACGGGCGGCCGCCGATACTCGACTGGTCCATCGGCGACCCGGCGTTGTGCCAGGCGAAGCTGGGTTTCACGCCTTCAGGCGATCTCACCTCGCTGGTGCGCAGTGCGGCGGCGTGGGTGAAGCTGACGGCCAAGGCCGGCGCCGATGCTTGATGCGGCGCTCGAAACGGATGGCATCGGTCCGTCGGCGTTCTCCGAGGCGCTAGCGGCGGACTGGGCTGCACGACACGACGAGATCGCGGATCAGCTGAGCGGCGCCAGGGTGCTGGTGGTCGGCGCGGCGGGCACCATCGGCGCGGCCACTGTGCGCACGCTTCTATCGTTCGCGCCGGCGCGGCTGGAGTTGGTCGACGTCGACGAGAACGGCCTCGCCCGGCTGGCCCGCGACATCCGCAGCCGCGGCGTCGATGCCGCGATCGGCTTCAACGCGCTCGACTTCGCCAGCTTTCCCGGCCTCGCGCTCGCCGCGGCCGCCGGGCCATTCGACCTGGTGCTGAACTTCGCGGCGGTGAAACACGTCCGTTCCGAGAAGAACCTCTTCACCCTGCTGCACATGATCGACGTCAACGTCGTCCGCCAGCAACGCTTCGCCGCCCGCCTCGCCGCGCACGGCCTGGCGCGTCGGCATTTCGTGGTCTCCACCGACAAGGCGGCCGATCCGGCCAGCTTCATGGGCGCGACCAAGGCGTTGCTGGAGGCGGCGGTGTTCGCGGAATCAGAGCAGGTCCCGCGCGCCTCGGCGGCCCGCTTCGCCAATGTCGCCTATTCCAGCGGCAGCCTGCTGGAGAGCTATCTGCAGCGCTTCGCAGCGGGCCAGGCGCTGGCGGCGCCGAAGGACACCCGCCGCTACTTCATCTCCGCCCGCGCCGCCGCGCGCATCTGCCTGCTGGCGCAGCTCACCTGCCCGGCCGGCCGCATCGCCATCCCGAAGTTCGAGTCCGCGTCGGACGCCGTCGAGCTGGCGGACACCGCCGCGGCCTTCCTGAAAAGCCACGGACGTCGCGCGGTGTTCGTCAAGGACGCCGCCGAGGCCGCCGAGCGTGCGGGTCGTCCGGGTCCGGACTATCCCGTGCTGCTCACGCCACGCGACACCGCTGGCGAGAAGGAGATCGAGGTGTTCCGCGGCGTCGGCGAGACGGCCGAACCGCTTGGCCTGACCGCGCTGGAGGGGGTGATGCCCGCGCCGCTCGACCGAGCACTGCTGACGGCGGCGCTGGCGGAGCTCGCGGCGCTCGTTTGCGGCCAGCGCACCGCGACGCTTGCCGACGTCGAGGCGGCGATCGGCCGTGTGCTGCCGTCGTTCCGGCACGTCGCGGCCGAAGCCAGGTTGGATGACCGGATCTAGCCCACCGCGCCGCATCGCGCTCGCCGTCTTCCGCCTGACCCCCGCCGGCGGCCTGGAGCAGCACGCGCTGCGCCTCGCGGCGATTCTGGCGGGGCGCGGCTGCCAGGTGACGATGGTCACGACCCGCCCGCCCGCATCGGCGCCGGACGGTGTCGCGGTCGAACTGGTCGCCAGCCGCGGCAGCACCAACCATGGCCGCCTCGCCGCCTTCGCCGAGGACGCCGCCCGCGCCGTCGCCGGCCGGTTCGACCGCACCGTCGCCTTCCACGCCATCCCCGGCTTCGATGCAATCTTCTGCGCCGATCCCAGCCGCGCGGCGCCCGCTGGCGCCCGCCGCTTCCTGCCGCGCTACCGCACCTACGCCGAGCTCGAGCGACGCGCGCTGACCGCTGGTGGCGGTCCGGTGCTGATGCTCTCCAGCGCCCAGCTGGCCGCCTTCGCCGCGCACCACCCGGGCGCGCGTCGTCGGCTACGGCTGCTCCCGCCGACCGTCGATCGCCTGCGCGCCGATCCGGCCGCTGCGACCCCGCAGGCCAAGGCGGCGGCGCGGACCAAGCTCGCGCCGGGCTCGGGTCCGGTCTGGCTCTGGCTGGGCCTGCAGGCGAAGACCAAGGGGCTCGACCGGGTGCTGCAGGCTTTGCCCGCAGCGCAAGGCGCGCGGCTGCTGGTCTGCGGCCTGCCGCCGGCGAGCCGGGGCGCCGGCGACGCCCTGAGACTCGCGCGCCTGCTCGGCGTCGAGGATCGGGTGCGTTGGCTGGGCTTCGTCGGCGACGCGGCGCTTGCCGAGGCGATGGCGGCCGCCGACCTGCTGGTCCACCCCTCCCGCGCCGACGTCACCGGAACGGTGATCCTGGAAGCGCTGGCGAGCGGTCTGCCGGTCATCACCACCGCCGTCTGTGGCTATGGCGAGCACGTGGTGGCCGCCGACGCCGGCGTCGTGCTGGCCGAGCCGTTTCAGGCGGGTGACTTTGATCGCGCCCTGGCGCGGGGCACGCCAATGCAGGTCGCCGCCTGGTCCGCCAACGCCCTCGCCTACGCCGGCCGCGACGAACTCTACAGCGGCCTGGACCGCGCCGCCGACCTCATCCTGGCAGGCGGAGCCGGTCGCTGAGCGGCCGCGCCAGGTGGATCAGCCGGCGGGCGGTCTGTTCGCGGGCGAAGCTGGGCGACTCCAGCACGTTCTGCGCCACCGCTGACGCATTGCGCCGCGGCGTCGGCCGCGCCAGCTGCATCAGCCGGCGCACCCGCCCCTCGTCGCCGAACCGCGCCGCCAGCGCCTCGGTCAGGCGACGGCCCATCTCGCCGCGCCAGGCTGCATCCCGAACCCGCTGCGCTGCTTCGGCGAGCCCTTCGCCGTCATCGCGAAGCCGCAGCACCCCCTCCGCCTCGCCCCAGCCTTGGTAAGCCCACTCGTCCGCCACCATCGGGACCGCGCCGAGATAGCCGGCGACGATCGCCGCGGTCGGGCACTTGAACGGCGCGTTGGCGGTCGCGCCGGCCGGATGCAGCAGCAGGTCGGGGCCGAACCGCCGCCAGGCGCGGATGAACTGGCGAAACGAACGCTCACGCGCTGCGACAATGAACTCGGCGCGCGGCAACGCCGGTCGCAACGCCTCTGCCCCAGTAGGGGTGACGAGCAGGCGCAATCCCGGCCCTTCGGCAATCTCGCGCAACCGGTCCAGCACCCCGCCGTCGAGACCGGCCAGCCGGAAATCTCCGCCGGGGATCGCAATCGTCAGCGGCCCGCCCGGCGTCGGCGCCGGTTGGCGCAGATGTGGATCGAGCGCGGGCGCCCAGACGTCGACCTTGGGCGCCAGCCACACATGCGCAGCGGCCAAGGCGTCGGTCGAGGCCCACACAGCGGCCGCCTTGGCCAGCGCGGTCTGCATCCGCGGTAGCGTGTAGAACGCGCTCGCCTCGCCCTCGCCCCGCAGCGCCAGAAAGTTGTCGTCGGTGAACCAGACATACGGCACACCGGCCGCGCCCAGGAAAGCGATCACGCCTTCGTCCCAGAACCGGTGCAGCTCGCGCACCAGCACGACCAAATCGGCGGCGGCCAGCACCGGGGCGTCGAGCGCCAGCTTGGTCAGCGGCCGGAAGGCCACGGACAGATCGGGCAGGCTCTCCAGGGTGTCGAAGTAGAGGCTGGTCGAGACCTCGATCTGGCCCAGGATCAGCACGCGCGCGGTCGACCGCTGCAGGCTGGCGAATGCCGGACAGGCGGGCTCGGCCTGCATCCGCGCGCGGCGCCGCACGCTGACGCCAGCGTCGGCGATGCGGCCGCTCTGGCCGATGCGGCGGCAGACGAGGCGCCACCAGTCGTCGCCGGCTTCCTCCGGCAGGTCCGCCAACGCCGCCAGCGCCGCCTCGCGCCGCACCAGTAGGGCGCCGAATGGAATGATATGGGCGAAGCGCAGGCTCTCCAGATTGCGCTCGTGCCAGCGGCAACGCCGGCCTCGCCAAAGCGGGTCGGGCGCCAGACCCTTTGCCGCGAGGCGAAACGCGTCGGCGTCCGGGTCGGCGCAGACCGCCGCGGTCAGCTGCGCCAGCATCGCCGCAGACAGCTTCAGCTCGGGCGGCGCGGGGAGCACATAGTCTTCGCCAAGGCGCGCGACCGCGTCGGCTAAGGCCGCGGCGCGCTGCGTCCCGGCGGCTTCGAGCGGAACGAGCGCGATAGTCAGCGCCGATGGGCGATGGGTCGTGGGCGGATCGGTCATGAACTGTGCAGCCAGCGTGGCGTGGCGCGCTGCGATAGCCTAGATGGACCCGCCCCGCCAAACCTCGCGAGTCTCGCACCGTGCTTGCCGACGACGTCTTCATCACGGTTGCCGACATCGAGGCGGCGCAGGCGCGCATCGCGCCACTGGTGCGCCGCACGCCGGTGCTGACCAGCGAGGTGCTGGATCAGGCTTCTGGCGGGCGGCTCTACTTCAAGTGCGAGAATCTGCAGGCGATCGGCGCCTTCAAGGCCCGCGGCGCCAGCAATGCGGTGTTCCAGCTGAGCGACGAGCAGGCCGCGCGTGGCGTCGCCACCCACTCCTCTGGCAACCACGGCTCGGCGGTGGCCTATGCGGCCCGGGCGCGGGGCATCCCCGCCTACGTCGTCATGCCGGAGGGCGTCGCGCGGCCGAAGGCGGCGCAGGTGGAGCGACTGGGCGCGCGCATCACCTACTGCGCTCCGACCATCCCGGCTCGCGAGGCCGCCGCGGCAGCGATCATCGCCGAGACCGGCGCGGCGCTGATCCACCCCTACGACGACCTGGCAGTGATGGCCGGCCAGGGCACCGCGGCGCTGGAGCTGATCGACGAGGCCGGCGCGCTCGACCTGGTGATGACCCCGGTCGGCGGCGGCGGCCTGATCAGTGGCGTCTCGACGGCGGTGAAGGCGAAGCTGCCGGCCGCCCGCGTCGTCGGCGCCGAGCCGGCCGGCGCGGACGACGCCGCGCGCTCGTTCGCTACTGGGCGGCTGGTCCTGCTGGAGAGCGCAGGCACCATCGCCGACGGCCTGCGCGGCTCGCTGAGCCCCGCCACCTTCGCCCACATCCTCCGGGGCGTCGACGACATCGTCACCGTCTCGGAGGCCGCAATCATCGAGTCCATGCGCGCGCTCTGGGAGGCCTTGAAAGTCGTGGTCGAGCCTTCAGCGGCCGTCCCCTACGCGGCCATCCTCGAGCGCAAGCTAGACGTCCGCGGCCAGCGCGTCGGCATCATCCTCACCGGCGGCAACGTGGATTTGGACAAACTGCCGTGGGCGGTGAAGTAACTACCCCACACTCCCGCTCATCCCGCGAACGGCGGACACCGGCAGGACTCTGACGCGGCGGGTGGTAGCCTGACCCTATCAACCACGATCGCAGAACCGACGTTTCGGCGCGCCGTCACGGCGCCGGCGGCGCCCGCATCCAGGGGCTGTCGTCGTCCGGTTCGAGCCGCGAGGACTGCGGGTCGGCGACCCGGTCAGGCGAATCGGAGTGCGCGTCGGCGCTGCTCAACCGCTGGCCTGGCGGCTCTTCTTCACGCTCCCCGCCCAATGTCGCGGCGAAGGCGGGGAAGACGTCGTCGATCGTCTTGGTGTCCGGCAGGATGTAGACGATGGCGTTACCGTCGGCGAGCGCCGTCAGCACCACGTCATCGTAGAACGCCTTCGGCACGTTGATGCAGCCGTAGCTGATCCGATGCTGCCCCGGATCCGACGACTTGATGCGCTGGAAGCGATGCTCGCCCGGGCTCACGCTCATCACCGGGTGCAACGAGATCGCGTCGGGGAGGTCGACCCAAAGCATCGTGCCATGGCCGTCCGAATCGCCGAACCCAGCCACGAACCGGCCGGCGGGGGTCGTGCGCTCGTCCGGGCTGATCTGGGAGAGCTTGAGGTCGCCAATTCCGGGCGCTGAATCGTCTCCGCGGGCGAGCCCGACCAGCACCGGCGCGGAGCCGAGGAACTCGCCGCCCGCGTCAAAGGCGAAGATGCGCGCCCCGAGCTTGTCGACGACAATGAAGGGCAGCTCGCCGTTGTCGTCCGTGTCGACGACCCACTCGGCCAGCTGTTCGGCGATTCCGGACGGGCGGCGCCCTCGCGGCTGCGCCGGCGCGATGGCAGGCGCTTCTGCGGCCGGCGCG
>Ga0302314_10020908_pt1 | contig 10807 bp, 11 predicted proteins | sample III_Palsa_N2_3_FD_200533 | JGI IMG/M metagenome (GOLD analysis project Ga0302314, IMG submission 200533) | Peat permafrost microbial communities from Stordalen Mire near Abisko, Sweden - III_Palsa_N2_3 | ecosystem: Environmental > Terrestrial > Soil > Palsa > Peat permafrost | place: Sweden... | reverse complement strand
GCCACCCGTCGCGCGAGACCGGGGTCTCGTGCTCCAACTGCGGACGCCCGATCTGCCCTGACTGCATGACGCCCACGTCGGTGGGCATGCGCTGCCCCGAGTGCGCGGGCGATCGCACCAAGGTGCGGCGCATGCAGGGCCGTGGCGCCACGGCCAGCTTCGCGCGGCCGACCTCGCCGTACGACCCGCGCACGTGGTCGATCACGCAGATCCTGATCGCGATCAACGTGATCGTGTTCCTCTGGGAGGTGGCCGGCGGACTGTCGCTCGGCGGTGGCGGGCGTGCGCCGTGGCCGTGGGTCAATGGGGTGCTGTATGGCCCGCTGATGAGCAACGGCGAACATCAGTACTGGCGGTTGCTCACGTCCGGCTTCCTGCACGAGAGCATCATCCACATCGGCTTCAACATGTTCTCGCTGTATTTCGTCGGCCGTTCGCTCGAGCCCGCGATCGGGCGCACGTACTTCGCCGCGATCTACTTCACGGCGCTGCTGGCCGGGTCGTTCGGGGCGCTGGTATTCACCCCCGGCTCGCCGACATTGGGTGCCTCGGGCGCGATCTTCGGAGTCTTCGGCGCGCTGATCATGGTCGCGCGCGCCCGCCGCATTCCGCTGTGGCAGTCGGGCCTGCTGCCGATCCTGTTGTTCAACTTCGTCTACACGTTGACCGTCTCCGGGGTTTCGATCGGCGGCCACGTCGGTGGCGTGCTCGCCGGCTTCGCGACCGGCTGGCTGGTGACCGAGTACGGCGAGAAGCGGGACAGCCGCCGAATCGTGCTCGCCGGCTGCCTCTTGATCGCGGTGCTGAGTGTGGCCGGCAGCCTGCTCGTAGCCGGCGGCTCTGGGCTGCTGCCCAACGGCTCTACGATCTAACCGCCGCCGTCCCCTTATCGTCTGCGCGATGCAGCAGACCGTTCAGCGCCCGGGCTTTCGTCAGGCCGCCAGCACGCACTCGATCCTCTCGGGTATCGTCGCGGCGCTCGTCGGCTGGACCGCGGCCTCGGCGGTGGTGCTGGCCGGCCTGCACCGTGTCGGTGCCACGCCCGCGGAGGCGGCGTCGGGGCTGCTCGCGGTGACGGCGACGATGGGTGTCGGCACGATCGTGCTCTCGACGCGGTACCGCATGCCGATCATGCTCGCCTGGTCGACTCCGGGTGCGGCCCTGCTCGCCAGCACCGGCATCATCCACGGCGGCTGGTCGGCCGCCGTCGGCGCCTTCCTGATGACGGGGGTGCTGATCCTGCTGACGGGGCTGTGGCCGCGGCTGGGCGCGCTGATCGCCTCGATCCCGACGCCGATCGCGCAGGCGATGCTCGCCGGGATCGTGCTCGAGCTGTGCCTGACGCCCGTCCGGGGGTTTGTCGCGCACCCCTCGGAGGTCGGCCCGATCGTGCTCGTGTGGCTGGCGTTCCGCCGGATCGCGCCAAAGTGGGCCGCGCCCGCCGCGTTCGGCGCGGCGCTGATCGTGATCGGCTTCATCGCCGCGAGTAAGAGCGGCGTGCACGGCAGTCTGCTGCCGCATATTCGTTGGACCTCGCCGCAGTTCACCTCGGCCGGGCTGCTGAGTGTGGCGCTGCCGCTCTACGTGGTGACGATGGCCGGACAGAACGTGCCGGGCACAGCGGTGCTCGCCAGCTATGGCTACGCGGTGCCGTGGCGCGAGGCGATGGCCGCCACCGGCGTCGGCACGCTGCTCGGCGCCTGTGCCGGGGGCCATGCGATCAACCTCGCGGCGATCAGCGCGTCGCTCGTCGCCGCGCCCGATGCGGATCCGGATCCCCAGACTCGCTGGACCGCCGCGGTGGCGGCCGGTTGCATGTCCCTGATCCTGGCGCTGCTGGCGGGAGCGCTGGCGACGCTGATCTCGATCGCCTCCCCGGACGTCATCGGGGCCGTTGCGGGCCTTGCGCTGCTGGCCACGCTCGCCTCCTCGCTGGCCGGTGCTCTCAGTGGCGAGCACGATCGCGAGGCCGCGGCGATCACGTTCGTGATCGCCGCGTCGGCGACGACCTTCCTCGGCGTCGGCTCCGCCTTCTGGGCGCTGCTGGCCGGGCTTGCCGTGCGGGCTGTCACGCGGCGCTGAGCGGCCGAGTACGGCGCGCGAAGCAGCGGCGAGCGCGCCTCAGGGGAGGCTAATCGAGCTCGACGGTGATCGCCTTGGCGGCGAGCTCGTCCGGAATCGCCAGCAACTCTGGATGGAAGATGTGAGCCAGCAGCTCGAGCCCGTCGATGATCCGCGGGCCGGGGCGCGAGAAGTACGACGCCGCGTCCACGGCGACGACCTGGCCGGCGCCCAGCGCAGCCAGCTGGTCGCGCTGCATCTCCGCTTCGCGGTGGGCGATCTCGGCATCGAAGCCGCATGGCATCACGATCACCAGGTTCGGCTCGGCGGCTGCGATCAGATCCCACGTCTGCTCCTCGGACTTCTCTCCGGCAAAGCCGAGCAGGTCCTCACCGCCGGCGAACTCGATCAGCTGTGGCGTCCAGTGGCCCGCTACATATGGCGGATCGAGCCACTCGAGCGCGACCACGCGGGGCTTGCGGGCGTCGCGCACCGCCAGGCGGACGCGATCGATCCGGGCCGAGGCCTCGTGGATCAGGTCGACCGCGGCCTCCTTCGTGTCTGTCGCCTGTGCGATCGTTCGGGCATCGCCGAGAACCTCTCCCACTGTATGCGGATCCAGCGCGATCACGATCGGCTGGCTATCGATCTCCTCGGCGATATCGCGTACGTCGTCGTAGGAGACGGCGCACACCTGACAGAGTGCCTGGGTGACGATCAGATCCGGCGCCAAGTCGTGCAGCGTCTCGGTGTCGAGCTCATAGATCGACTCACCGTTGAGCGTGCGCTCCTTGACAGCCGCGTCGATCTGCGCCGGCGTCAGCCCGGCCGGCAGCCTGTCGCGTGTGACACGCGGCAGGGACGTCGCCTCAGGCGGGTAGTCACACTCATGGGTGACGGCGACGACGTCATCGCCGAGGCCGAGTGCAAACAGCATCTCGGTCGCCGAAGGAACAAGGCTTACGATGCGCATACGAGGTCAACGATATGACAACTCCACCACTGCTAACCGGCGACGAGGTCGCCGCGCGCCTGCTCGGGCTCGACTGGAAGATCGAGGACGACGTGATCGTCCGCGATCTGAAGTTCGAGGATTTCACCGCGGCTATCGCCTACATCAACCGTGTTGCCGAGGTCGCCGAGACACACAACCACCACCCCGATATGCTGATACACGGGTGGAACAAGGTGAAGCTCAGCCTCACCAACCACGCGGCCGGTGGGCTGACGGAGATCGACTTCGACATGGCCGCACGTTTCGACGCGCTGGTTGGCGCGTAGCTACTGGATGACGGAACCAGGGCGAAGTCCCAATTCACAACGCGGTCTCCTACCAGAGACTCGTTGCCGTGAGGGGCAGCCGGCGTGAAGGCGCTGCTGATCATCCTCACGTTCCTGCTCGTGCTCGTGAACGCGTTCTTCGTGATCGCGGAATACGCGATGGTGAGGTCGCGCCGCGCCGTGCTGCAGGAGATGGCCGAGGAGGGATCACGGGGTGCACGCCTCGCGCTCAGCCACATGGCGGAGATCGGCGACTACATCGCGGCTTGCCAGGTCGGCATCACGATGGCCTCGCTCGGCATCGGTGCGCTCGGCGAGCCGGCGATCGCGCACGCGCTCGAGCCGATCTTCGGCAAGAGCCACGCCAGCGACTTCGCCGTGGCCGTGTGCGTGGTGTTCGCCTACATCCTGATCACCTTCTTCCAGAGCACCGTCGGTGAGATCGTCCCGAAGCTGTACACGATCCAGCACGCCGAGGGTCTGGCGCGCCGGATCGCGCCGGCGATGCAGACCTTCTTCGTCTGCTTCCGGCCGTTCATCCTCGCGCTCAACGCATCGTCGGAGTGGATGCTGCGGCGGCTCGGCGTCGATCCCGACGCGGAGCCCGCACACGGCACCCCCGAGGAGCTAAAGCGGCTGATCGCGGAGTCGCAGACAGGCGGACAGCTCGATGTCGGCGAGGCGGAGATGCTGACCGGGGTCTTCCACCTGCACGAGCAGGAGGCGCGCCAGGTGATGACGCCGATTCCGGCGGTCGTGACCGTGGACATCTCTGCGAGTGTCGGCGCCGCACTGCGGGTGGCCGTCGCCACCGGCCACTCGCGGCTGGTCGTGATCGAGGACGACGACCAGGATCAGATCCGTGGGATCGTCCACGTCAACCAGCTGATCAAGGTGCTGATGGACAGCGGCGAGGAGACGAGCTTCGCGTCGCGTGTGCGCGAGGCGCCGATCTTCCCCGAGACCAAGCCGCTGGATGACCTGCTCGCCGACCTGCAGCGTGAGCGCACGGAGATGGGGATCGTCGTCGACGAATACGGCCGCACCGCGGGGATCGTCACGATCGAAGACATCATTGAGGAGGTGGTGGGCGAGATCGCCGACGAGACCGATCCCGCGGGTGGTGCGATCCGCCGCCTGGCCAACGGCGACTGGTTCGTCCGCGGACACGTCGCGATCAGCGACCTCGAGGACTATGGGCTCGAACTGCCGGTCGATACCGACGCCTACAACTCCGTCGGTGGCTTCGTGTTCGCCGAGCTCGGCCGCCTGCCCAAGCGCGGAGACTCGATCCGCGCCAACGGCTACTCGATCCGGGTCGAGTCGGTTCGCCAGAACCGGATCGAGGCCGTGCGGATTCGCGAGCGACGCGAGCCCTAGGGCCCTTAGGCGCCCCCGCCGGATCCTTAAGAAATCTCGCGATCCGGCGCCGTTACGCGCCTCGCACCATATTTCCGGAATTGCGGCCTTCGAGGCATTAGTTACAATTACTTAATCGCAACGCCGGTAGTTGGCCGTTCCGCTAAGGGGCGCGCCAGAAGTTCTTCCCGGTGGTTGAGAGGAGAGAGATGAAGCCGGCCCTCGGGCCGGCTTCAACGTTTCTGGGGCCTGTTACAGCGCCCGAAGGCCCATGAAGACGGCGTTCTGGAGCCCGATGAGACGGCGTTTGCTCGCATCCACAGCTGCTGGCGTCGTGGCGGCTGCTCGCGCAGCGGGCGCGTCCGCGCCTTAAAGAGACCGGCCCGCATCTCTGCGGGCCGGTCTCGCGCTTCTGGGGAGGAGGTGCTGCTATGAGGTACGTCGCGTAATCAAAGATGCTCCCGCGACCTGAATCTAGATTAAATTCACGTTAGGGATTTGTGTAGAAATCGCGTCCCCACGTTATGAAAGGCCGACGGTGGATCTTCGGGTACCCACCGTCTGGGAGTCCCAAACCCATGTCGAGCCGGACGTTCTCGGTGGCTCTGCGGGGCCGGGGTAAAACGTCCGTCCATTCCCGCGCCCGATGTTCGACCCCTGCGCCCGAAACGCCGAAAAAAGTCCTGTCGGAATTCCGGTCGTCGGAATCTCACCCCCCCGGGCATAGGGGTGGCCAGCAAGTTCCGTAGGGGGCGCGACATGAGGTCTGCGCCCCCTACACGCTGGCTCTTCTGGGGCGGTCAGGCCGTCACGAGACGCTCGCGAGCGGAGGCGGCTCCTCGAGCACGCCGGGCTTGGCAACCTCCGGCTTGCGGCTGTAGAACCTCGGCAGCGTGAAGCGGAAGATCAGGCCGAGGACCGCGCCGATGATGATCAGCCCGATTGCGATCACGTCCGGCAGCCCGAGGCCAAAGACGTTCTTGGAGTAGTTGTTGACCTGGTGGCCGTAGTAGCTCATCCCGATGATGAACACGGCCAGCAGCGACAGGCCGCCGAGCAGTGGCGCGAGCCCGACGAAGAAGAAGTTCCTCGCGCTCTTGAACAGCTCGCGCCGGAAGTACCAGGTGCAGGCAAAGCCCGTGAGCCCGTAGTAGAGGCAGACCATGAAGCCGACGGCATCGACCGAGTCGCTGAGCACGTTGTTGGGCGAGATGATGTCGATGATCACGAACCAGATCGTCGAAACCGCGCCGAACACGATCGTCGAGACGTCGGGCGTCTTGTGCTTGGTGTGCACGCTGCCGAAGACCTTCGGGATCCCGCCCCAGCGGGCCATCGAGAGTGATGTTCGAGCGGTCGGCAGGATCGTCGTCTGGGTCGACGCCGACGCCGACGTCAGCACGGTGATGATCAGCAACAGGCTGATCGGCTTGGGGAAGACCTTCGGCCCGAGGAAGGCGAAGATGTCGCTTGCGTTGGTGCCCAGCGCGTGGGGCCCTGCGTACGCCTGCGATGCGGTCGTGACGAGCAGGTAGATCAGCACCAGCAGCACCGTGCTGAGCACGGCGGCTTTGCCAGGACCATGTGAGGCGTTCTCCGACTCCTCGTTGACCGAGACGCCGCTGTCCCAGCCCCAGTAGATGAAGATGCCCACCAGCACCCCGGTGCCGAGCGTGCTGACGCTCGAGATGTCAAACGGGTTGAACCAGGCGAACGTCGGCTTGATCGCCTCTGCGGTCGCCTGAGCGCTGTACACGTCGACGAGCGCGACGATCGCGAACACCGTCAGCGTGATCACCTCGATCGTCAGCAGGATCTGCTGCAGCCGTGCCGAGAGCTCGATCCCGACCCAGCAGATCCAGGTCATGATCACGATCCAGACAACGCCGATCGCGAGTACGCCGATCGAGCTCGGGTTCGGGTTGGCGTACCAGAGATGGAAGGTGTAGAGCGCGGCGATCTGCGCGAGGCTCGCCATCACCAGCACGTCGGAGGTGATGATCCCCCAGCCGCCCATCCAGCCGGCCTGCGGGCCGAAGGCCCGCGACACCCAGGTGAAGGTCGTGCCGCAGTCGGGATCGGCCTGGTTCAGATACTTGTACCCCATCGAGATGAACAGCATCGGGACGAAGGCGACGAGAATGATCGCCGGAGATGAGACACCGATCCCGCCGACGACCATGATGAAGCCGAGCGTCGCGGCCATGCTGTAGGCGGGCGCCGTCGAGGCGACCGCGATCACCACGTTCGAGACGTAGCCGATCGCTCCAGTCTTGAGGCCCTTGTCAAACGGCTCTGCTCCATCACCCTTGGCGGGTGCCATCGGCTGCAACGAGGCGCTCTCCATCCCGTTCCTTTCAATCGAGGAAGGCGAGGGTTCTACCACGTAAATGGCGCGGGCGCCAGTCCTTAGGGCGAGATAAAGCGGGCGTCAGCGGCGGGCGAAGCAGCGGCGAGCCCGCGCGGCCGAAGCAGCAGCGAGGCCGCCTAGGCAATGCTGCGTTTAGTGGCCGGCGTCTTGCGCGAACAGCGTCGAGTCGCTCGCGTTGAGGCTGGCGAGCGGCGGCAGCCCCTCCTCGGGAGCCGTGCCGCGGACCTCGCCGTCGTAGGCGATCTCGTTGAGCCGCGCGATCTCGCGCTCGCCCGCAACCCGGGCGGGGTGGTCGGCGGCGAGACCCTTGATCAGTGCGCGGATCCGCACTCGCAGCTGCAGCGCGAAGTGCGGGGTGGACGCGCCCATCAGCGCGTGCACATCCTCGAGGGTGACCTCGTGGTCGGCGCTCAGCCGATCGGGGTTCTCTGCCTGGCTCATCGCCGCCAAGCTTAATCGGATACAGGCGCCGACGCATCGCCGACGTGCGGCTCGGCCTCAAAGTCGGCCTCAAAGGACTTGCGCCCATGCTCGATCGCCTCGCGCTCGGCGAGTCGGTGCCGGCGACGGATCTCGGCCTCGCGCATGCGCCGCTCCTCGTCGGGTGTCTCGGGTCTGAGCGGCGCGACCTTCGTCGGATGGCCGGCGTCGTCGAGCGCCACGAACGTCAGGTAGGCCGTACTGGCGTGCTGAACGACGCCGGTTCGCGGGTCCTCGGCTTCGACCCGCACGCCAACCTCCATCGAGGTGTTCCAGGCGGCGTTGACCGTTGCCGTGAAGGTCACCAGCTGGCCGATCTTGATCGGCACCAGGAACGACATGCGGTCCATGCTGGCGGTCACGGTGCGCCGGCGCGAATGCCGTACCGACGCGGCCCCGGCGGCCTCGTCGACCAATTTCATGATCGTGCCGCCGTGGATGTCACGGCTTGCGTTGGCGTCCGCGAGTCCCATCCATTGGGCCAGCACGGTTGATGACTCAGACGGCGCCTTGGGCTTCATTGCGCCGGACATTAAAGGGTCGCCTGTTCTGATGGCGGTCCGCGATAACCTTGGTATTACGTTCCGACCCCTTTCAAGGAGGATGCGATGCCGGGCTTGACCGGGCGCATGTCGACAGTCGTCAAAGCGAAGATCTCGAAGATGCTCGATAAGACCGAGGATCCGGCTGAGACGCTCGATTACAGCTACCAGAAGCAGCTCGAGCAGCTTCAGAACGTCAAGAAGGGCATCGCCGACGTCGTAACCGCCAAGAAGCGCATCCAGGCTCAGGAGTCGGGATTGCAGCAGCAGATCGTCAAGCTCGACACGCAGGCGCGTCAGGCGCTTGCCGCAGGGCGCGACGATCTCGCGCGCACGGCGCTCGAGCGCAAGAACGTGATCCAGAGTGAGCTCCAGTCGCTGGACACCCAGGTCACCGAGCTCGAGCAGCAGCAGGAGTCGCTGACCAACTCCGAGCAGAACCTGCGCACGAAGATCGAGCAGTTCCGCACCAAGAAGGAGGTCATCAAGGCGCAGTACTCAGCCGCTGAGGCCCAGGTGCGGATCTCCGAGGCCGCGACCGGGGTCGGCGACTCGATGGCCGATGTTGGCCTGGCGATGCAACGCGCGACGGACAAGACCGAGCAGATGAAGGCGCGTGCCAGCGCCGTCCAGGAGCTCGAGGCCGCCGGCACCTTCGACGATCTGACGACGCTCGGTTCCGGTGAGGACGACATCGACCGCCAGCTGCGCGAGCTCTCGAGTACCAGCGCCGTCGACGACGAGATGGCCAAGCTCAAGGCCGAGGTTGGCCCCGGCTCGCAGCTCGCCGGTGAGCTTGCTGCCGGTAGTGCCGAGGAGCCGGCAGCACCCGCGGCGGCTCCCGAGCCCGCGGCGGCTCCCGAGCCCGCGGCGGCACCAGGGCTCGCGGCGGTGCCAGGGCTCGCGGCGGTGCCAGATGCAGACACGACGCCTCAGTTCGACGAGCACAGCGCCGAACCCGAGGCGCAGCCAGACACCCAGACCGGCGCCTGAAGACGGGCGCCGGCGGTGACCGAGCTTTCGCAGGAGCTGCGCGAGCTGATCGAGAACGGGCCGATGGCCCACCTGACGACGATCAATCGCGACGGTAGCCCGCAGGTCACGATCATCTGGATCGGACTCGACGGTGGCGAGGTCGTCAGCGGCCACATGAGCCGTCACCACAAGCTCAAGAACATCGAGCGCGACCCTCGGGTCGTGCTCTCGTTCGACTCTCCACGCGACCACGGAGCGTTTCTGCAGCCCTACGCGGTGCTTCACGCGACCGCACGTGTCGAGCCCAGCGATGGCGCCTGGGACCTGCTCAATCGCCTGGCGAAGGTCTACATGGCGCCGGAGTCGGAGTTTCCGCGGCCGCCCGGCCCGGGCTACATCACGCGCTATCGCATCGACCGCGTCACCGGCGTCGGCCCGTGGGCCGCGAGCCACTGAGTCCCGGCTCGCTCAGCTCCAGCTGAAGTTACGCAGCGCGACCGAGAGCCCTTCGGCCTCGGGCACCGCGAGCGCGGCCCGGTAGCCCGCTGTCCGATCGGTCTGCACCGGCAGGTCGACACAGGCCCAGGTGCCGTCGACGACGCGGTCGAGCACGTCGACGTCGCCGACGGCCACGTAGGAGCCCTCACCACGCGCCTTGACCACCGCCTCCTTGCGCACCCACAGCCGCAGCAGCTCATCAGGGCTGGGGGCGCCGCCGAAGTGCTCGTACTCCCGCGGTGAGCAGATCCGCTTGGCAAACCACGGCTTCGCGGTGCTGTGATGTGGGGCCTGAACGTCAACACCCACCGGAAGCACGGCGCTCACCGCCACCAGCGCGAGCTGCTCCGAGTGCGAGAGGTTGAACTGCAGCAGCTCGTCGCGCAGGCGCGGTTTGCCGCCGGGTCCACGCTCGAACTCGAGCATCGCGGGGGTGACACCGAGGTAGGACGCGAGCAGCATCCCCTCGGCGAGGTGTGCCAGTTCGCGGCGTCGCTTCTTCTCTGGGTCGTCCAGCGGGACGACCCAGACGTGGACCTGGCGCTCGCCAAGCTGAAAATCCGGCGTGTCCGCCGAGAGGTCGAGTTCGGGCGTCAACTGCCCACGTCACCGACGCCGTGTGTGACGGGCGTACGGTTGATCTTGCCGGCAGGCGTCATCACCCACCAGTAGCCGCCGTTGAGCGCGACGTTCTGGCCCGTGGCCTCGTGTGGGGCCTTGTCCAGGACGTAGGTGTAGAGCGGCCAGCCGTCGTAGGTGACGACGCGCTTGCCAACAATCGGATCCTTGATACTGCCGATCAAGGACTGTTTGGCGCCGTCGATCGCCTTGGCGACGCCGCTCTTCGGGGCGATCAGCGGCGGCCAGACTTTCTGGCAGGCGGCACCGCAGGCGAGCTGCGAACCGTCGTCGGGGGCAAACATGTAGAGCGCGTGCCCAGTGCCGCGCACGAGCACGGTCCCGAGTCCGCGGATCTTGACTGTCCCGACCTCGACCGAGGAGTTGGGCTGCTGGCTGGCCTTCGCAGCGGCGTTGGCATTCGCCGTCGTGGCCGAGACCGCCACCGCCGCCGGCGCGACAGCCGCCACAGACACCGACAGAATCAGCGTTCGCCTGCGCCAGAGCACGTGGGCAACCTATCAAGGCGCCGCGCGCAATACTGGGCGCGATGGCGAATACCGCTCCCGAGCGCCCCGCGCGCCGCCGGCGCCGCTCGCGTTCTCGTGCGGATGATGGACGC
>Ga0302314_10020907_pt1 | contig 10807 bp, 10 predicted proteins | sample III_Palsa_N2_3_FD_200533 | JGI IMG/M metagenome (GOLD analysis project Ga0302314, IMG submission 200533) | Peat permafrost microbial communities from Stordalen Mire near Abisko, Sweden - III_Palsa_N2_3 | ecosystem: Environmental > Terrestrial > Soil > Palsa > Peat permafrost | place: Sweden... | reverse complement strand
ATCATGGGAAAATCCTCCACTGCTCCCGTTTGGGGCAGGTAGGTAACACAGCACGCGCAAAGGTCGTTCCCGCCGGATGGGTAGAATACCCCATGATAACATCAGTATAGTCAAGCCTGATAAGGCCTGTTTACTCACACCTTACAGATAAGCTTCGCCGACCGTCCGCACCGGCGAATTGGCGCCGCCGCTGCTTTTTTTCAGCCTTAGCTCAAAGCCTTGGAACAGACAGCGCTCACGCCAGTTTCGCGTTTGGGCATTACCGAAATCAAAGGAGCGGACCGTGGCTGGAGCCAGCATAAAAGACGTCAAGGCGGACGTGGCGGACGCCGTCGAGGACCTGACCGAGGCCGTCGACACCGAAGCCAAGAACAATCTGCACCAGTTCCAGACCAGCGCGCAGAACCTGCGCGATGCGGTCAACGACGCCATCGGCAAGGCGGCCGACAGCGTCGCGGCCGCCGCGGTGAAGATCGGCGATCAGGCGAAGGACGCCTACGGCACGGCCACCGATCGGGTGCAGCACGCCGCCGACACGGTCGATCCGCTGGTCAAGGAAAAGCCCTATGCGGCCGTGGCGATCGCTGGCGTCGCCGGGATCATCCTCGGTCTGCTGATGAGCTCACGCGGGCCGAAAGTGATCTACGTCAAGCCGCGGCAATACTAGGCCGCGATCACCGACTCTCCGCGTGGCTAAACCTTGATGGGTTGAACCACGCGGATATTCAGCTCGCGCAGCTGCTTGTCCTGAACCTCCGACGGCGCGTTCATCATCAGGTCCTGCGCCTGCTGGTTCAGCGGGAAGGCGATCACCTCGCGGATATTGGTCGCGCCGGCCAGCAGCATGACGATCCGGTCAATCCCCGGCGCCATGCCGGCGTGCGGCGGCGCGCCATAGCGGAACGCACCCAGCATGCCGCCGAATTGCCGCTCGACCTCGCCTTCGGGATAGCCGGCGATCTCGAACGCTTTCAGCATGATCTCCGGCCGGTGGTTCCGCACCGCGCCGGAGCACAGTTCCACGCCGTTGACGACGATGTCGTACTGGTAGGCGAGGATATCCAGCGGATCCTTGGTGTTCAGCGCCTCGAGCTCGCCTTGCGGCATCGAGAAGGGGTTGTGGCTGAAATCGACATGGTTGGTTTCGTCGTTGAACTCGAACATCGGGAAGTCGACGATCCAGCAGAAATCGAACCGGCCTTCCGCGACCAGGCCGAGCTCGGTCCCGACCCGGGTGCGCGCCAAGCCGGCGAACTTGTAGAAGCTCGACGGATCACCGGCGACGAAGAAGGCGGCGTCGCCGACCTTCAGGTCCAGTTGCGCCCGGATGGCGTCGGCCTTCTCAGCCCCGATGTTCTTGGCGATCGGGCCGGCGCCGCCCTCCTCGCCTTCGCGCCAGAAGATGTAGCCAAGGCCCGGCTGGCCTTCGCTCTGCGCCCAGCTGTTCATGCGGTCGCAGAAGGCTCTGGAGCCGCCGCCCGGCGCGGGGATGGCCCAGATGGCGTTCTTGGGCTCGCCCAGGATGCGGGCGAACAGGCCGAACCCACTGTCGCGGAAATGCTCGGACACGTCCTGCATGATCAGCGGGTTGCGCAGGTCCGGCTTGTCGGTGCCGTACTTCTTGATGGCGTCCCGATAGGCGATGCGCGGGAAGGGATAGGGCGTCACCGCCCTCCCGTCCGCAAACTCCTCGAACACCCCGTGCAGCACCGGCTCCATGGTGGTGAAGACGTCTTCCTGGGTGACGAAGCTCATTTCCAGATCGAGCTGGTAGAACTCACCGGGCGAGCGGTCGGCGCGAGCGTCCTCGTCGCGGAAACAGGGCGCGATCTGGAAGTAGCGGTCGAAGCCGGCGACCATGAGCAGCTGTTTGAACTGCTGCGGCGCCTGCGGCAGGGCGTAGAACTTGCCCGGATGCACGCGGCTGGGCACCAGATAGTCGCGGGCGCCTTCGGGCGAGGACGCGGTCAGGATCGGCGTCTGGAACTCGGTGAAACCCGCCCCCACCATGCGGCGGCGGATCGAGTCGATCACCTTGGATCGCAGCACGATGTTCTTGTGCAGGGTGTCGCGGCGCAGGTCGAGGTAGCGGTAGCGGAGGCGGATGTCCTCGGGATAGTCCGGCTCGCCGAACACCGGCAGCGGCAGCTCGGCGGCCTCGGACAGAACCTCAAGGCCCTTCACCCGGATCTCGATCTCACCGGTCGGCAGGTTGGGGTTGGCGGCCTCGGCGTCACGGGCCACGACGTCGCCGTCGATGCGGATCACGCTCTCGGCGCGCAGTCGCTCGACGGCTGCGAACCCGGGTGTCTCGGGACTCAGCACCAGCTGCGTCAGACCATGGTGGTCGCGAAGGTCGATGAACATCAGGCCGCCGTGATCGCGCTTGCGGTGAATCCAGCCCGACAGGCGCACATTATTGCCCGCATCCCCCAACCGGAGGTCGCCGCAGGTATGGGTGCGATAGGCGTGCATGGGGCTCAACGTTGCTAGCAAATCATGGGTTTACGGGAAGGCGCGGAAGGGCGCATGGCAGTGCAGCATTGTCAAGAATTTGGACGCCGCAGAGGCCGCTAAAGCATGACCTACAACCTCCTCTCCGACCTGCGCGTGGTGGAGGCCGCGTCCTTCATCGCCGCGCCGACCTGCGGTCTGCACCTGATGCAGATGGGCGCCGAGGTGATCCGCATCGACCAGATCGGCGGAGGCCCCGATTTCAATCGCTGGCCCAAGGCGGAGAATGGCGTCAGCCTCTACTGGGAGAGCCTGAACAAGGGCAAGAAGTCGATCGCGCTGGACCTCGGCCGTCCCGAGGGCCGCGAACTGGCCCAGCGGTTGGCCGCGGCGCCCGGCGAAACCGGCGGCCTGTTCCTGACCAACTACCCTGTCGGTGGCTTCTTCGCGCACGACAAGCTTGCCGCGCTGCGCCCCGACCTGATCAGTTTGCGGGTGATGGGTTGGGAGGATGGCCGGCCAGCGCTGGACTATACCGTCAACGCCGCGCTGGGCGTGCCGATGATGACGGGACCGGCTTCTTTGGGCGAGCAACCGGTCAATCACGTCCTGCCGGCCTGGGACCTGCTGACCGGCGCCTACGCCGCTTTCGCGCTTCTTGCAGCCGAGCGGCGTCGGCAGGCCACCGGCGTGGGCCAGGAGATCCGCCTGCCGTTGGCCGACGTGGCGATCATGAGCCTCGGCCATATGGGCAACATAGCCGAAGCCGTCACCACCGGCGCCGACCGCCCTCGCCTGGGCAACGATGTCTTCGGCGCCTTCGGTCGCGACTTCAAGATCAAGGACGGGCGGCTGATGATCGTGGCGATCAGCGGCCGGCAGTGGACGGGCTTGCTGGAGGCCTTGGGTGTGACCGACGCCGTGACCGCGCTGGAAGCCGAGCTAGACGTCTCCTTCGCCCGCGATGAAGGCGTGCGTTTCACCTGGCGCGACCGGCTCTACCCCATCCTGGAACCGGTGCTGGCCCAGCGCACCGAGGCGGAGCTGGCGCCGGTGTTCGACCGTCTTGGCGTCTGCTGGGGCCCCTATCGCGGCCTGACCGAGGCCCTGAAGGATGAGAAGATCGCGGCTGGTAATCCCTTGCTACAGACCATCGATCAGCCCAGCGGCCAGATCTATCCCTCGGCGGGCCCTGCCCTGTCCTTCCCCGGGCTGGACCGTGGAACACCGGGGCGGGCGCCGACGCTCGGACAGCATACCGATGAGGTTCTCGCTGGACTACTCGGCATGGCCTCCGGCGAGATCGGGCGGCTGCACGATCAGAAGCTGGTCGCCTGATTGCACCCTTAGCGCCTCGGTCTGGGGCGCACGTCGTTCAGCGCCGCGCCGCAGGCGCAGAATTGGGCGAAAGCTTCCGACTCCGGCCGCCAGCCGTTTTCAAGCAGGTCGACGGCCATTTCGTGCCCTGTCTGCAGAGCAAGCTCCTCAAGCCGGTCCAGCAGCTCCATCCGCGCCTTCGGGTCCTGGGTGTGGGCGTAGAGGGCGCATAGGGCATGCAATCTCCCCCGGATATTCACCGGGGCCGCCGGCGCGCCCAACAACGACAGTCCCGCCCGTTCGTCGTCGTTGCAGGCGACCGATTTCATCGAACCCATGGCCCTAACTCCAAAAACACATCACGCGACCAAGGCCGCATCGTTGCAACGCAGTCCGTTCACGGTGACCATCGCCTGGCCCAATTGAACGCCCAGCACGCCCTCCACGGCGTTGATCACGGCGTCCAGCGACGGCGCCACCGCCGTCAGCAGCTGCTGCACCGCCGACGTCACACCAAGCTGGCCCAGCACAATGTTGAGGCCCAGCAACTGAATCTGCAGCGTTGTATTGGGCAGCAGTGACGCCACGGTCGCCTGGGCGATATTGTTGGTCGAGACGGTCTTGGTCGTGCCGGCGGCTATGTCCGCCTGGCTGAACGACACCGACTGCCAGCTGCCGCCGCCCAGGTTGACCTGCGCCTGACCGGTCACCTGCAGCAGGAGCAGGTTGATGAGTGTCGCCGGCGTCGGCGTCAGGGGCTGGCTGAAGTTGTTGAGGGATGCGGTGTTGATCTGGCCGAGGTTGATCTGTCCGACGCTCGGCTCGACCGACAAGGTCACCGCCGGCGCGGTGGTCGAGGTCGGGCATGACAGGCTGGACAGCTTGGCCGCCGCCGAAGCGGTCTGCACATAAAGCGGGATGTTCACCAGCGCCACGCCCGCGGAATTCAAGATTCCCGCTCCCGGCGCGACCTGGGCGTCGATATAGAGCCGGGTTTGGGCGGTGTAGACCGTTACCGTGCCGTCGTCGTTGACGGTCAGCCAAGGGGAATTTGACGGACGCTGGCCGATCGCCAGCCAGACCGTCGTGCTGGCCAGCCCAGGGATCGTCCCCCCAAGCGACAGTTGAATTTGATGTCCGCCTTGCGAAAGCTGCAAGATGGCGCTGGCCAGCTGCAGCGCATTGACGCTGACACCGGCGCCAGTAGCGGGATCAGCGTGATCCTGCGCCGCGTAAGGCCCAAGATCGACCAGTTGTTGCAGGTTGGCCGGCGTCGCTGTCCCGGCCGCGGTTGCGATCGTGTTGATCGCCTGCGCCGCCGGGTCGTTACCACCAGTGTTCAACAGGGTGGAAAGCACGCTGAGGGCTTGTCCCGTGGAGACGTTGCTCGACAGAACCTGCGTGAACGACCCCCCCTGCAGGTTCAGCTTTGTCTGCAGCGCCTGCGAGAACTGCAGCAGATCGATATTGGCGCTGGCGAGAGAATTGTAGTCCGACACGCTCAGCGCGACCGAACTTCCGGTCAGGCCGCTTAGCAGAGCGTTGGCGACGCCGCCCTGGAGCGACGCCAAGCCGGACCCCAGAGAAAAGCTGGCGGCCTGGGCCGTCGCGGCCGTCGCCGTGCGCTTTATCGGAACACTCGCTTTCCCGAGGATGGCCTGGCCGAAGAAGAGCTGGGCCTGCGCGGTGAGGGTCACCTGCACGGCGTTCGGCGTGGTTCCGCCAGCGGTAAAGCGCTGGGCGGCTGGTATCGCGCTGTTCGGGACATAGGTCCCAAGCACGACCGCGGTCTGCATCGGGCCATTCCACCCGTTGCCGGACGCGGTGGCCGCGGCGGCGGCTTGGGCATTGGTAAGGTTATCCGCCGCTCCCAGCGCCGCCAGATCCGCAATCCCCTGCAATTGGCGGGTTTGTAGAAAGATGGATCCCATATCCACCGCCAAGGCGGCGAAGGCGATCAGCACCGCGCTGGAGATCGCGGCGATGATGGCCACGCCGCCACGCCGATTGCGCCAAAAACCACCGCGGCGCATCAAAAGCCCGCCAACTTGATCGTCGCCGTCCGCGTGATGGTGCTGGACGGCATGGGCACCAAGCTGCCGAGGGCGAAGAAGGGCGTTTGGGACGCGTTATAGGCGATGCTGACCGTCATGGCGGTAGTCTGGGTGTTGACGGTGGTCACCATCCCAGCGGCCGTCAGGAAGGTGTAGTTCGGAAGCTCGGCGGAGATCGTCGATTGGGCGAGGCTCTGGCGCTCGCTGGCGCTAAGGCCGGCCACCGCGGCCCGCGCGGCGTCGTTGGCCAACTGTTGGACCGAGTGGGCCAGCCAGAAATAGCCGCCGTAGGACATGATGCCGAGCAGCATAACGACCATGATTGGGCCAACGAACGCGAACTCGACAGCCGCGGCGCCTGACCGGCCATTTATTAGCCGAACCCAGACTCTGGCCCTGGCGGCCCTGCAACGTTGGAAATTGAACATTCTCAACATGGATGCGCCCTCGACACACCCTATGGAGGAATTACTGAATCGATATTTAATTAAGCAGGTGCGCTATATTGCCACAACAAGCAATTCTACGATCCAGTACATATAATTTATACAATCTATCTATATTATAATTCTCGAATACATTATGATATATAGCTATATTTCAAATATTATGATTAATCACTATCGTATTACGATAGGCGCACCTGGGAACGCGACAACGCTAAACACCCATAAATTGCAATACACTCTACCCGGCGCGCCGGCGCGCAAGGCAAACCCATGATGTATTTGGCCGGCGCTCATGCAGGCCACGCTATCCTTAGCGTCAGCGCCAAATCATGCCGGCGCTCAAGTGCCCATTTTGAGTAACAAAATCAAGACGCTCTGACCGCCACCAGATAGCCAATCGTGGCCGCTACGGCGCTGACGACCGCGCCCCAGACCATGTCGGCGACCGTCAACCGCAGGGTGAATCCGCGAAGGGTGGCGAGATTAGTCAGATCGTAGGTCCCGTAGGCCAGGACTCCGAACAGGGCCGCCAAGCTGGTCGCGCGCGACCAACTCCGCCGTTCCAGCGCAGGGACGACCGCGAACACTACCAGCCCCACCACGAAGGCTGCATAGAACACTGCCGCCGCGATCAGGTTCGGCTTGGCCGACATCAGAGCGCCGAGATCAGGCTGATACAGCCTGGGCGTCATCAACGTCAGCCAGACGAAGTCCATGCCCAGGAAGACGACCAGGGTCGTCGCATAGGCGATCAGAATGCGTTTCATGGCGCGCTGCTCCGTAGAGTTGGTCTACGCCGCGCGCCTGGAACTGGATGGCTTATTCAGCGGCGATCGCCAGGGCGGCGCCGCTGGTCAGCGCGGTCTTGGTCGCCAACGCGGTCTTGGCCGCTTCATACTCGGCGGCGAGCCGCGCCACCAATTCGCCCGCCGTCGGCACGCCCTTGACCGCGCCGATGCCCTGGCCGCAGCCCCAGATATCGCGCCAGGCCTTGGCCTTGCTGTTGCCGCCGGAGCCGAAGTTCATGGCCGAGGCGTTGCTGGTGGGAAGGTTGGCGGGATCCAGCCCGGCGCGAATGATCGACGGCTTCAGGTAATTGCCGTGTACGCCGGTGAAGAGGTTGGAATAGACGATGTCGTCCGCCGCGCTATCAACGATCATCTGCTTGTAGCCCGGATCGGCATTGGCCTCCTGGGTGGCGATAAAGGCGGAGCCAATATAGGCGAGGTCGGCGCCCATGGCCTGCGCCGCCAAGACGGCAGCGCCATTGGCGATGGCGCCGGACAGGGCGATGGGCCCGTCGAACCAGGCGCGAAGTTCCTGGATCAGGGCGAAGGGCGACAGCGCCCCGGCGTGGCCGCCAGCGCCGGCGGCGACGGGGATCAGGCCATCAGCGCCCTTCTCTACCGCCTTGCGGGCGAAGCGGTCGGTGATGACGTCGTGCAGGGTGATGCCGCCATAGCTGTGCACCGCCTGGTTCACGTCCTCCCGCGCGCCCAGCGACGTGATGACGATCGGCGCCTTGTGCTTCACGCACAGCTCCACGTCCTGCTCCAGCCGGTCGTTGGACTTGTGGACGATCTGGTTGACCGCGAACGGCGCCGATGGCGCTTCAGGATGGTCGCGGTCCCATTCAGCCAACTCTTCGCGGATCCGATGCAGCCATTCATCAAGCAGCGAGACCGGTCGCGCATTCAAGGATGGAAACGACCCTACAATCCCCGCCTTGCACTGCGCGATCACCAGTTCCGGTCCCGAGATGATGAACAGCGGCGAGGCGATCACCGGCAGGCGCAGGCGATCTCTCAAAACGGGCGGCAAGGCCATCGAAAACCATCCTCTTGAAAAAGCTCGGAACGCCAAAAGCTGGCGCAAGAATGGGAATGATTTACGAAGTAAATTCTGGAGCCGCAAGAGCCGACCAGCGTTGGTCAGTCCAACTGGCTCAGCCCAAAAACACCACCCGGCGGCCTTCGACGCCCGAACGGACCTGTTCCGTGATCTCGGCATAGTTGGGATTGGAGGGATGTTTGCGTCCCTCGACATAGACGGTGTTGTCGATCGCCTTCAGCAGAATGTCGGCGGACCATTTGTGGGCACGGAAGAAGTCGACCGCCAGTTCCGCAGGGATGGTTATGGGCAGCATCGTCAGCAGAGCCGCGGCCTCGCCGCTGGTGGTGACCAGGGTTCGGATGCCCAACAGGAAGATGATCTGCAGCATGGCGCCGGCCGGAACCCGCGCACGCAGGCCCTGGACAATTAGAAGACCCGCGGCGCCAAGGCTGTAGACGGTCCCCACTCCCGGCACCCAGGCCAGGATGCCGTCGAGGCCGATCTTTAGCGGCCCGACACCGATCACATTGTCCGACAAGCCGCCGATGCGCTCGATCGCCGAACGGATCTTGCTGATCTCGAAGAGGGTGCGCGCCGCCAATTGAAGTCTCCGGAACGACAACCTGCCTTAGCGCAGCGCTATTCCCAAGGGGATAGCGTTAGCGGGCGCGGATTCGTTCCGGCGAGGCCGGGCCGTCTATTTGGCTTTAGGCTTTGCCGGCGCCTTGGCCCGAGTCGCCGGCTTAGCGGCGATCTTGGCGTCTGCCTTAGACGCGGCCTTCGCAGATGAGAGCTTCGGCTTCGCGACCTTGGCCGCCGGGGTGGCCGGCGCGGCCGCTTCAGCCTTCGCGGCGGCCCTCTTGGCCACCAGCTTCTCAGCGATGGCCTTTTGGGTGGCCGGCGCCTTCTTGGCGACGGGCTTGGCGGCCGCGAGCTTGGCCTTTACCGGCTTGGCCGCAAGAGGCGCCGGCTTCGGTTTGATGAGCGGGACGGCCACAGCGGCCGGCTTGGTTACGGCCACCGACTCGACTGCCAAGGCCGGCTCGGCAGCCGCTACCGTGACCTCGTCGGCGACAACCTTTTCGGCAACCGCCGGCGCGGCCTTCGTGACCACGGGCGACGTCGGTTCGATCGGCGCCGGGGTCTCGGTTGCGGCCTCAAGGGTGGCGGGACGCATCCAGCGGGTCAGGTACCAGAATGCAGCCCCAACGCTGGCCGCGGCCCCGAAAGCGAGCCACAGCGGCGAAGCGGCGCCCAGGGGCGTGCTCAAGGCCTTTTCGGAATCGATGCCGAACGCGGTCTTCAACTTGTCGGAAAAATCTTGCGGGGCCAGAGCCATGACAGATCCTCATCGGTTGGCGATTGTGCAGCGCAACATAACACGGGTCTGACATTTCGCATCTGCAAAATTCACCATCATGGCGAATTCGCCTTCCGTAGCGGCCTCAAAGGTTTGCGGGCGCGAGCGGCGGCTCGCGGCAAATTTCCCCTTGCGCCACAAGGGTTCCTGGCGAAATGCTCCGCACCGAAGTGATCACTGATCATCAAGGAGAATTCTAATGGGCGAAGCCTATATCGTCGCCGCCACGCGCACCGCCGGCGGCCGCAAGGGCGGCCGGCTGTCCGGCATCCACCCCGCCGACCTCGGTGGCCGCGTTCTCGACGAGATCATTGACCGTACCGGCGTCGATCCGGCGCTGGTGGACGACGTGGTCATGGGCTGCGTCATGCAGGTGGGCGAACAGGCCACCAACATCGCCCGCGACGCCATCCTGGCCTCCAGGCTGCCGGAGAGCGTCCCAGGCACCTCGGTGGACCGCCAGTGCGGCTCCTCGCAGCAGGCCCTGCACTTCGCCGCCCAGGCGGTGATGAGTGGCGCCATGGATATCGTCATCGCCTCGGGCGTCGAAAGCATGAGCCGCGTGCCCATGGGCCTGTCGGTCGCCCTGCCAGCCCAGAACGGCTTTGGCACGCCCACCAGCCCCAACATGGCCAAACGCTATCCCAACATCCAGTTCAGCCAGTTCATGGGCGCCGAGATGATGGCCTCCAAGTACGGCCTGACCAAGGATGAGTTGGATGAATACGGCTTCAGGAGCCAGCAGCGCGCCATCGCCGCCACCCAGGCCGGCAAGTTCAAGGACGAGATCTGCGCGGTGGAAATCACCACAGCGGACGGCAAGACCGAGCTGCACACGGTCGACGAAGGCATCCGCTTCGACGTGTCGCTGGACGGCATCAAGGGCGTGAAGCTGCTGCGTGAAGGCGGCGCGCTCACCGCCGCCACCTCCAGCCAGATCTGCGACGGCGCCTCGGCGGTGATGGTGGTCAACGAGGCCGGTCTGAAGCAGCTTGGCTTGTCGCCCATGGCCCGCATCCACCACATGACGGTGGTCGGCGGCGATCCCGTCATCATGCTGGAAGCCCCGCTCCCCGGCACCGAAAAGGCGTTGAAGAAGGCTGGCATGTCGATCGACGACATCGACCTCTATGAGGTCAACGAAGCCTTCGCGTCGGTCCCGGCCGCCTGGCTGAAGACCATCGGCGCCGATCCGGACAAGATCAACGTCAACGGCGGCGCCATCGCCCTGGGCCACCCGCTCGGCTCGTCCGGCACCAAGCTGATGACCACCCTGGTCCACGCGCTCAAGGACCGGAACAAGAAGTGGGGCCTGCAGACCATGTGCGAAGGCGGCGGTC
>Ga0302314_10020906_pt1 | contig 10808 bp, 10 predicted proteins | sample III_Palsa_N2_3_FD_200533 | JGI IMG/M metagenome (GOLD analysis project Ga0302314, IMG submission 200533) | Peat permafrost microbial communities from Stordalen Mire near Abisko, Sweden - III_Palsa_N2_3 | ecosystem: Environmental > Terrestrial > Soil > Palsa > Peat permafrost | place: Sweden... | reverse complement strand
CTGATGGTGAGCGCTGCGACTCAGGTGTGCAGCGTGACTTCGTAGGTTTCCAGGTGCATCGCGGTCAGTCCCGTCGCTGGATTGTGCTGATCCCGGATGCCGGACGGCCCTGAACCGGCTGTGACTGCGTCCATCTGCTCGCGGGTCTCCCACAGCGAGATGATGACGATCTTGCCGGTCTCGGCGTCGGTAAGCAGGTAATAGCCATTGAAGCCGGGCTGCTGGCGGGCGCCGGGCAACTGCTGCCCGGCCAGGCGGATCGTGCTGTCGAATCCGTCGGGCCCTGCCTGGGCCGTGATCACGCGCGCGAACATCGCTCTCCTTCGGGCTTGTGACGGACCTGCCAGCTCTGGCGGCTGGTTGCTGGCCGGTTGATTTCATGCTCAGGGCAAGACCGTCGCGGCCGGCGTGACGAGTTGCGAGCGGCCAGCGGCAGCTATTACCGGGACGTTACCCGACTGCGGTGGACTCTTTTCGGCAGCGCCGTCAAGCCAGCCGACCGGAAGGAAAACCTCGTGATCACGCGACACCGCCTATCGACGCCAGTCACCAGCTTGGTGTGCTTGTGCCTGACCAGTGCGGTCCTGGGCGCAGCCGGATGCGGCAGCGGTAACACCCCGGCCGGAGCGGCGCCAACCGCTCCGGGATCCTCCTCAGCCGTCAGCGGCACCGCGGCCGCCGCGGCGGCCGACAGCCAGGCGGCGGCGAGCGGGGCGGCCGGGATACCGGACTACAACGCGATCTGCCCGAAGCTCCCGGTGGCCGACGCCCAGTCGCTGATCCGGGCTCAGCTGAGCCCCGCGGTCGCCGACCTCCGGCTCGGCGGATGCACGTTCGTGCTGCCGGGGAAGCAACTGGCGGACAACAACCTGACGGTGGCGTTCGAGACCGGGACGGACGCGGCCAGCCGGTACAGCGGCGACGTCAAGGGCACGATCACTATCGGCGGGTCGACCATGTCCACCGGCTCTCCGCTCACGAACCCGCTGACCGGAGTCGGCGACAAGGCGGCGTGGGGTTCGGATGCGGGATACCCGACGGTCTCCGCACTGAAGGGCGGCGTCTACTGCACGGTCAGCACGGCCGATGACGCCATCCAGCTCACCATCATCGGCGGGCCGGGCAGTCCGCTGCCGCAGGGGAGCACGGCCCAGCAGGCGCAGTACGCCCAACTTGAGGGCAAGCTCTGCACCGACCTTTTCGCGGTGGTCCAGTGAGCTGGTGAGACGAGGCGCACGGTGAACCTGGCAGGTCAGCGGCCTCTATGCACGAACCGGACCGGACTCCATCCGACAGTCCGCGCCGGCAGTGATCACGACGGTGAGCTCGCGTCCGTGCTCCGGTTCCTCCAAGCTGCCGCCATGGACCCGACGTAATCAGACAGATTTCTGAGCCGGACGAAGTTCGGTCTCCAGCAAGGCGGCGACCTGACGGTAGCGGCTCACAGGTACCAGGTGCACACCGTCGAAAGCACCGCTGTCACGGATCGCCAGCACCTGCTGACACGCAGCGTCCACTCCGGCATTGCGGTCACACTCAACTGCGGTGACCAAGTCCGCTGGAATGTCGATATCGGGGATCGTGCCCGCCAGGTTCCGGGCCATGGCCGCGCTGGCCAGTACCATTACCCCGGCGTAGACCGGCCCAGACACCTGCACGCTCTCGCGCCACCGCAGCAGGTTGTCCAGCGAATAGCTGACTTGCACGAATACGAAGTCTGCGGTGGCCTTCCAGGTCGGGACGGCCCGCAAGCCGCACGTCACCCCGGCCCGGAACGGCGCAAGCCCGGTGAACACCGGATCCGCTGCGGCAGCCCGGGTCTCCTCGATCATCGCCTGTACGGTCAGTTCACTGGTGCGACCGCCAGCACTGGGCTTGTCACCGTAGACGTACAGGAACCGGTCCACACCGTACGCCGCCGCTGTCAGCAGATCCCGACGGAACCCCAACAGGTTCCGGTCCCGAGAATTCAGGCACGCAATCCCGCGAGCGCCCATCGCCTGCACCTCGTGGGCTACCGCCACACTCGATACCGTCGCCCGCCCGATGTGGTTGTCGGGAATCAGGAACGAGTCAGCCACTTGGCTGAGCACGCCGATCTGGTGCCGGACCCGCGTCAGATCCGGACGAGTTGGCGGCTCAACCTCGCAGATGACCTCAAACCGGCGACGGGATTCAGTGACGGCATTGCCGCCCAAGACCGCGACCTGCTGGTCAACGAGCTCTGCCGCTTCGCGCACCATGCCACCTCCCGTTCCCAGGAGGCGCCCTTGGTGATCGACAGCCGCGCACCGACCGCCCGCGGGGCCGAGCGTGGCAGGCGGATCGCCCGTCGCAGCGCCCCTCGGTCCCTTGCTCAGCGTACAGGGTCAGGGCCCAATTTCCGAGCAGATTATTGTGACCTACCACAGTCTCCTGTGTCGGCTTCTGACGGTGTGCGCCGTGAGCATGAGCCAGTCCTGAGGGATGACCAGTCGCCTGTCACGCGTCCCTCAGCCTTTCCCGCAGGAGGTAGAGACACGATTCGAGCACGTCATCGTCTAGGGCCTCCGGTTCAGCGAGCAGGATCTCAACCGCCAGCATGCGAGCGGCGGGAGCAGTCAGCATGGCGAATGTCCGCGTCGCGTTCACTGCTCTTCTCCCGTCCATGCGATCCGCGCGCGCCGAAGGAACTCCTCGTCGAGTCGCTGGCGGCGCTTGGTCAGCTCGGCGCTCGGCTGGTCCTCAAACTGCATGCGTACGCGAGCTCGCTCGGCTAGGAACTCGGGATCAGTCATCTTTACAAGGTCTTGGTCACTGGTCATCGGTGTCCTCGGGTTGCGACTCTGGCTGTGTCCGTTTGGGACGACGGTACGCTTTCAGCCGACGACGTTGCGATGTCAATTGGGGCGTCATTTAGACGTCTTTTAGGGTGTCGGAATGGCGTTGCAACACTCTGGTGCCAGAGGTACGCTCATCTCCATGGCCCCTAATACGGCCCTGCGGCAGGCACGCCTGTCCCTTCGGCTTAGCCAGGATGAGATGGCGGTATCGATCCGCGATGCCGGGCAACGGCTCGGCACGCCGAACGGGTGCAGCAAGCGGCTCGTGCAGCGGTGGGAAGCGGGGCAGGTGACCCTGCCCCGCGCTGTCTACGTCCGTGCGCTGGAATATGTCACCGGCAAGCCGGTCGCCAGCCTGGGGTTCGACACCGCCGCTGAACGCTACGGCCTCGACCCGGACGAGATCCTGACGACTGGCTCGGGCCCGTGGATACCGGTAGCCGATCCCAAGGCACAGCCAGGCCCGTTGACCGGCATCTGGCTTAGCAGTTACGAGTATGAGAGCACCGGCCGGGGCGCGACGTTCACCAGTCACCACTATGTCGCCGTGGTCCAGCACGGCACCCGGCTCCAGGTCCGGTCCACCCCAGGATCACGGTCCCGTCTCCTGATGGACCTGACCGCCAACGGTCAGGTCCTCACCGGAACGTGGACTGAGGAGACCAATTCCGTCGGCTACTACCAGGGCGCCGTCTACCACGGCGCGATCCAGCTCCTGCTGGAGCCCACCGGCCGGAAGATGACCGGCAAGTGGGTCGGCTTCGGCCGCGACTTCGACCTCAACACCGGGCCGTGGACTCTCGAACTCGTCACCAGCACCGTCACCGACGAAACCCTGAAGGAGCACAGCAAGCCAGTCGACGGCGACTGATACCGGGCTCGCGGACGCATGCCAAGCCCGACGGCGTGAAACCGGTGCGACGGCAAACTGGGACGAGAACGGGCCGCCCCGCGATCAGTCCTTAAGCAGCTGCCGGGCCATCACCATGCGCTGGATCTGGTTGGTGCCCTCGTAGATCTGGGTGATCTTGGCGTCGCGCATCATCCGCTCGACCGGGTAGTCGTTGACGTAGCCGTAGCCGCCGAGCAGCTGCACCGCGTCGGTGGTGACCGACATCGCGGTGTCGGACGCCATCGTCTTGGCGGCCGAGGAGATGAAGGTCAGCTCCGGTACCCGGGTGCCGGTTATCGCCCGCTCGGACAGGGCGGCCGCGTGATAGGTGAGCTGGCGGGAAGCCTCCAGTTTCATGGCCATGTCGGCCAGCATGAACTGGATGCCCTGGAAGTCCGCGATCGCCTGGCCGAACTGCGTGCGCTGCTTGACGTACCCGAGGGCGTAGTCAAGCGCCCCCTGGGCAATGCCGAGCGCCTGCGCCGCAATGGTGATCCGGGTGTGGTCAAGGGTGGCGAGCGCGGTCTTGAAGCCGGTTCCCTCCGCGCCGATGATGCGGTCGGCGGGGATGCGGGTGTCCTCGAGGATGACGGTCCGGGTGGGGGAGCCCTTGATGCCGAGCTTCTTCTCCGGCTCGCCGAAGCTCACCCCGGGGTCGGTCTTCTCCACCACGAAGGCGGAGATGCCGCGCGCGCCGCGGCCCGGCTCGGTGACCGCCATCACCGTGTAGTACTGCGAGACACCGGCGTTGGAGATCCACATCTTGGTGCCGTTGAGCACCCACCAGTCACCGTCTCGGACCGCCCGGGTCCGCATGGCGGCGGCATCTGAGCCGGCCCCCGCTTCGGACAGCGCGTAGGAGAACAGTGCCTCGCCCCGGGCCAGCGGCGGCAGGTACTTCTGCTTGAGCTCTTCCGAGCCGGACAGCAGCAGCGGGACGGTGCCGAGCTTGTTCACCGCCGGGATCAGCGAGGATGAGGCGCAGGCCCGCGCGACCTCCTCGATGACGATCACCGCGGCGAGCGCGTCCGCGCCCTCGCCGCCGTACGCCTCGGGGACGTGCACCGCGTGCAGGCTGGCGCCGGTCAGCGCGTCGAGCGCCTCGGCCGGGAACCGCGCCTGCGCGTCGACCGCGGCGGCGAACGGCGCGATCTTGGCCTCGGTGAGCTCGCGGACCGTTTGCCGCAGCAGCTCGTGCTCTTCCCCAAGCGTGTACATCGATCTAACTCCTGGCGGTCGATAATGACTCAGACGTTGCGCCGGTACTGTCCGCCGACCTCGAAGAACGCCTCGGTGATCTGCTGCAGGCTGCACACCCGGGCAGCGTCCATCAGCACCGCGAACACGTTGCCGCCATCGCGGGCGGTTTCCTTCAGGGCGGCCAGGGCGGCGTGGGCGTCGTCGCGATGCCGGTCCTGGAAGTCGCGCACCCGGTGCAGCTGGGACTTCTTCTCTTCGTCGGTGCCGCGCGAGAGCGGGATCAGCGCATCGTGCGCCTCGGGATGCGGGTTGCGGAAGGTGTTGACCCCGACGATCGGCAGCGTGCCGTCGTGCTTGCGCCGCTCGTACAGCATCGACTCGTCCTGGATGCGGCCGCGCTGGTAGCCGGTCTCCATCGCGCCGAGCACGCCGCCGCGGGTGCTGATCGCCTCGAACTCCTTGAGCACCGCCTCTTCCACCAGGTCGGTGAGTTCATCGACGATGAACGAACCCTGCAGCGGGTTCTCGTTCACCGCCAGTCCCCACTCCTTGCCGATGACCATCTGGATCGCCAGCGCGCGGCGCACCGATTCCTCGCTGGGCGTGGTGACGGCCTCGTCGTAGGCGTTGGTGTGCAGGCTGTTGCAGTTGTCGTAGATCGCGCACAGCGCCTGCAGGGTGGTGCGGATGTCGTTGAAGGCCATCTCCTGGGCGTGCAGCGACCGGCCCGAGGTCTGCACGTGGTACTTGAGCTTCTGTGCCCGCTCGTTCGCCCCGTAGCGGTCCCGCATGGCCACCGCCCAGATCCGCCGCGCCACCCGGCCGATGACCGTGTACTCGGGATCCATCCCATTGGAGAAGAAGAACGAGAGGTTCGGTGCGAAGTCATCCACCTTCATCCCGCGGGCGAGGTAGGACTCCACGTAGGTGAACGCGTTGGCGAGGGTGAACGCGAGCTGGCTGATCGGGTTGGCGCCCGCCTCGGCGATGTGATAGCCGGAGATGGACACCGAGTAGAAGTTGCGGACCTGGTTGGCGATGAACCATTCCTGGATGTCGGCCATCATCCGCAGGCTGAACTCGGTCGAGAAGATGCAGGTGTTCTGTCCCTGGTCTTCCTTGAGGATGTCGGCCTGCACGGTGCCGCGCACCGTTGACAGCACCTGGGCGGGGGTCAGGCCCTGGGCGGTGCCCTGCTCGATGGCGGTGTTCAGGAAGAACGCCAAGATGGTCGGGGCGGGCCCGTTGATCGTCATCGACACCGAGGTGGCCGGCGCGATGAGGTCGAACCCGTCGAACAGCGCCTTCATGTCGTCGAGGGTGGCGATGGACACGCCCGAGGTGCCGACCTTGCCGTACACGTCGGGGCTTTCGCCCGGGTCGCGCCCGTACAGCGTGACCGAGTCGAACGCGGTCGACAGCCGGGTCGCCTCGCTGCCTTCCGACAGCAACTTGAACCGGCGGTTGGTGCGGAACGGGTCGCCCTCGCCGGCGAACATCCGGGCCGGGTCCTCACCTTCCCGCTTGAACGGGAACACCCCGGCGGTGAACGGGAAAAAACCGGGCAGGTTTTCCTTGCGCAGGAACCGCAGCAGCTCGCCGTGCTCGGTCAGCCGCGGCAGCGCCACCCGGGGGATGGCATTTCCCGACAGGGACTGCCTGGTCAGCTTGGTCCGCAGCTCCCGGTCCCGGATCCGGACCACCTGCTCGTCGCCCGAGTAGGACTCGACGACAGCGGGCCAGCCGGCCAGCAGCGCCTGGCTGTCCTCGCTGACCTGGGCGGCGGCGTTCGCTTCGAGGGATGCCACCTCCCGTTCGGCGGCACCGGGCTCGGCCGCCCCGGCCGGCGATGCCGCGGCCTGCGCGAGCTGGGCCCGGACCGAGCTCAGCTGCTCGACCCGGCGCACCGCGTCGACCTGCTGCGCCGTCTTGTCGTGGTAGCCGCGGACCGATCCGGCGATCTCCGCCAGGTAGCCGATCCTGGCGGGCGGGATGATGGACGCCGCGTCCGCCGAGGTCCGGCCGCTGACCAGCGGGAGCGCGCCCGGCGCCAGGTGCAGGCCCTTGTCTTTGAGCAGTCCGGCCAGGTACTGGTACAGCGCGGTGACCCCGGTGTCGTTAAAGGTCGCCGCGCTGGTGCCGAACACCGGCATGTCGTCCGGGCCGGCGCTGAACGCCTCCCGGTTGCGGACCAGCTGCCTGGCCACGTCCCGCACCGCGTCCGGGCCGCCGCGCCGTTCGAACTTGTTGACCGCCACCACGTCGGCGAAGTCCAGCATGTCGATCTTCTCGAGCTGCGACGCGGCCCCGAACTCGGGTGTCATCACGTAGAGGGACACGTCGGCCAGCCCGATGACCGCGGCGTCGCCCTGCCCGATGCCCGGCGTCTCCAAGATGACCAGGTCGTAGCCGGCCGCCCGGCAGGCGTTGATGATGTCCTCGATGCCATCGGGCAGTTCTCTGCCGCCGCGGGTCGCCAGCGAGCGGAAGAACACGTGGTCGCCGTCGAGCGCGTTCATCCGGATCCGGTCACCGAGCAGTGCCCCGCCGCCGCGCCGCCGGGTCGGGTCAACCGCCAGCACCGCGACCCGCAGCTTGTCCTGCTGGTCGGTGCGCAGCCGGCGGACCAGCTCGTCGGTGAGCGAGGACTTGCCCGAACCGCCGGTTCCGGTAATGCCGAGCACCGGGACCGGGTGGGAGGCCGCCGCCGCCCGCAGCGCCGCCAGGTCTGCCTCCGGCAGGCGGCCTTCCTGCAGGCAGGTGATCGTCCGTGACAGCGCACGGCGCTCGCCCGCGAGCATCGCCTCGGCCGGGGGCGGACTGGCGGCCAGGTCAGTGTCGCAGTCCCGGATCAGCTCGTTGATCATGCCGGGCAGGCCGAGGCGCTGTCCGTCTTCGGGGGAGAAGATGCGCACCCCGGCGTTGGACAGCCGCTCGATCTCCTCCGGGACGATGACGCCGCCGCCCCCGCCGAACAGCCGGACCTCGCCCGCCCCGGCTTGCCCGAGCAGTTCGGCCAGGTACTCGAAGTACTCCACGTGGCCGCCCTGGTAGGAGCTGACCGCCACCCCCTGGGCGTCCTCGTCCAGCACGGCGTTCACCACGTCGCGGACCGAGCGGTCGTGGCCGAGGTGGATCACCTCGGCTCCCTGAGCCTGCAGGATGCGCCGCATGATGTTGATCGCGGCGTCGTGACCGTCGAACAGCGCCGCTGCCGTGACGAACCGCACCGGGTGCGCGGGCACGTGCAGTTCGCTTCCTTCGTCCGTAGCTGACACCGGACCTCCCAGGGAGGTGACAGAGCGACATCTTTGGACGCTCAATATTTTCACGATAAAATAAACGGACGTATTCGTCAAGCGCGGCTGGTCCCGGGCGGGACCGGGGCAACGTGCGTCAAGCGAGCCTTTGCGCTGGTGAACAGCAACCAGCGGCCGGATGGCGTACGGTTATCCGCGTGCCGGAAGATCACCCGTTCGACCCCATCGCTGAGGCGTCTCGCCAGTGGGCAGCGCGGTGGCCGGAGCAGGCCGACCACATGGCGGCGGTGACCTCGGTCATGCGCGTGCAGCAGCTGCTGCTGGCGCGGGTCGAAGACGCGCTCAAGCCGTACGGCCTGACCTTCGCCGCCTACGAATGCCTGCGGCTGCTGGCCTTCGCCCGGTCGGGGGCGCTGCCAATGGGCAAGATGGGCGTGCGGCTGATGGTCCACCCAGCCGCCGTCACCAACGCGGTCAGCAAACTCGAGCAGCGGGGCCTGGTGCGGCGGGGCATGTCGCCCGATGACCGGCGGGTGGTACTCGCCGCGATCACCGACGAGGGGCGCGCGCTCGCCGAGGAGGCGACCGCCGCCCTCAACGGCGCCGCGTTCGGCCTGCCGGGGCTGTCCAGCCAGCAGGCGGCGGAGATCGCCTCGATGCTGCGCACCGTGCGCGCCGCCGTCGGTGACGTCGGGACCGACGGCGCCGCGGACGAGTGACGCGTCAGCTAGCGCTGAACCGGGTCCGCAGGTCCCGCTTGAGGATCTTGCCGCTCGGGTTCTTCGGCAGCGCGTCGACGATCTCGATGCGCTTGGGGCACTTGAACGGTGCCAGCTGCGCCCGGCAGTGGGCGAGCAGGGCAGCGGCGTCGGTGTCGTGGCCGGCCCGGATGACCACCGCCGCGGTGACCGCCTCGACCCACTTGTCGTCCGCCGTGGCAAACACAGCGACCTCCGCCACGGCGGGGTGCTGGTAGATCGCCTCCTCGACCTCACGGCTGGCGACGTTCTCGCCGCCGGTCTTGATCATGTCCTTCTTGCGGTCGACGATGGTCAGCTTGCCCTCGTCGTCGATGACGCCGAGGTCACCGGAATGGAACCAGCCGCCGCGGAACGCCTCGGCGGTCTTCTCCGGATTGCGCCAGTAGCCCGAGGTGGCCTGCGGGGTGCGGTGCACGACCTCGCCGACCGTTCCGGCGGGCACCGGCTGATCCTCGTCGTCGACGACCATGGTCTGCACGTTCAGCACCGGCCAGCCAGCTGACCCGGCCGACCGGACCTGCTCGTGCGGCGGGAGGATGGTGGCCAGCGGGGCGACCTCGGTTTGCCCGTAGAAGTTCCACACGTCCATCCCCGGCAGCCGCCGCAGCAGCTCACGCAGCACCTCGGCCGGCATCGGCGACGCCCCGTAGTACCCCTTGCGCAGGCTCGACAGGTCAGCCGCGTCGAAGCCGGGGTTGCGCAGCAGCGAGATCCAGACCGTGGGCGGGGCGAAGTACTTGGTCACCCCGTACCGCTCGATCGCCGCCAGCACGGCGGCCGGGTCCGGGCCGGGCAGCACGATACTGGTGGCGCCGGTCATCAGGTCCGGGCCGAGGAAGCAGTCAAGCTGAGCGCAGTGGTACAGCGGCAGGGTGTGCAGGTCGATGTCGTCGGACGCCATGCCGCCGTCGACGACGCAGCTGACGTACTCGGCGATCAGCGAGCGGCTGGACAGCACCGCGCCCTTCGGCCGTGACTCGGTGCCGCTGGTGTACATGATCCGGACCGGGGCATCGTCGTCCACCGGCGGCGCCGTCCAGCCCGCCGGGGCCGCCTGCAGCCAGCGGTCGAAGGACGTCCAGCCGGCCGGCGGCTGGTCGCCCCGGATCGCGACCAGCAGCTTGACGTCCAGGCCGCACCGGGCGAGCGCGCCCGCCGCCGTCGCGGCGAGGTCGGCCCCGGTGAAGAACGCGGCCACCTCGGCGTCGTCAAGCTGGAAGGCGACATCCTCACCGGTGAGCATGAAGTTCATCGGGACCAGCACCGCCCCCAGCCGGGCGCAGCCCCAGGCGAGGGCGGCGAACTCCCAGCAGTTGCGGCTGAGCAGCGCCACCCGCTCGCCCGGCTCGATCCCGCTGCGCTGCAGGCTGGCCGCCACCGAGTCCACCAGCCGGTCGAAGTCGGCGTAGCTGAAGGTCCGGTCGCCGTCGATGAGCGCCGTCTTGCCGCCGTGCCTGGCCGCGCTGCGGCGCAGCAGGTGGCCGAGCGCGTTCGCCCGTGACTGCGCCACCAGGCGGGCCGTCTGGGCCGCGGCCACAGCATCGCCGCCGTCCGCCGCCGGCCTGGTCGGTGCGTCTTGCTGCGGCCTGGTCGGTGCGGTCATGGCGGCCCCCTTGTCGTCACGCGCGGGCATATTCGACGACTTGCACATTACCGTCCGCCTGCCGGGTCACGCCGGGTACCGGTGGTCTGGCCCGGGCGGAGCCTGACGGATGACACTGCGGGTGGCGGGCATCTCATCACTTTAAGTAGTCGAATTTGACCGAACGTGCCGAAAAATTAAAGCGGGTAGCATTCGAACCTAAATCTTAATTACGCAATTGATTGCAGCGTTTCCGAGATTTGGCGTTCGGGTACTCAGCCGATGCGATCG
>Ga0302314_10020903_pt1 | contig 10808 bp, 7 predicted proteins | sample III_Palsa_N2_3_FD_200533 | JGI IMG/M metagenome (GOLD analysis project Ga0302314, IMG submission 200533) | Peat permafrost microbial communities from Stordalen Mire near Abisko, Sweden - III_Palsa_N2_3 | ecosystem: Environmental > Terrestrial > Soil > Palsa > Peat permafrost | place: Sweden... | reverse complement strand
AACGGTGGAGTTTTATCACGATATCCTCGGGCTTCCGATCGTGCATGCCATTTCGGCCATAGGCTGGGGACCGGTAGATCATCCCGACTTCATCCACGTCTTCTTCGGGTCGGGCCGCGACAGCACAATCGCTTTTTTCTACTATCTCGGCACGCCCGAGCCCGAGCAGGAACTTCCCCCGGAGTCGTGGCTGAACAAGTCCGTCCACACCGCCTGGCGGGTAGACACCCGCGAGCAGCTGCTCGCGTGGAAAGAGCGGCTGGAAGCGCGCGGGCTGCCGGTTCTGCAGGTGCGGCACGAGATTATCGAATCGATCTACGTCACAGATCCCAACGGCTACATGATCGAGTTCACCTGGCAAGTGCGCGCGATGACACAGTACGACGGGCTCGACGCCGAATTGACACTCGCCGCGGCCATCGGCATCGAACAGGAGCAAGGTAAGCGTGTGACCGAGATTGAGACCGTGTGGCAACGCAAGGCACAGCTTGTCCGCAAGAAGCTGGCGGAGGCTGCCTGATGCCCGCGATTTTTGTGCTCGACGTCCCAGAATTTCGCGCTCTTGCGGAGATCGCCCGAACCAGGCCCGATTGTCGCGTAAGTGTCGCCGGCATGGGTTATCTTCTCATCGAAAGCGACCACGACATTGTATTCGACCGGCGCGAGCTCGGCTTCACGCCGGCGGTCTGGTACGGCGCCTTCACTGGCGGTGTAGAGGGCCGCATCGCCGAGTTTGGCCGCGATACGGTACGCATCGTCGCGGTCAACGCGGCAGACCCGCGGTGAAGATCGCAATCGTCGGCGGGGGTCCGGGCGGTCTTTTCTTCGCCAGGCTGTTCAAACGGCACCGCCCAAATTCGATCGTCAAGGTATTCGAGCAAAACCCCGCGGGTGCCACCTTCGGATTTGGCGTAACGCTCGGTGGCAGCTCGCTCGGCAAGTTGGCCGACGCCGATCCCGAGCTGGTCGCCCGGCTCGCGCGCGCGATGGTGTTCGATACCGTCCAAAACATCCATCTGAACGGCGAAGACATCCGGATCGATTACGCAAAGGCCGGCGGCAGCATAGCGCGTCTCGAGCTGCTCCAGATCCTGCGAGATGGCTGCCTGCAAGTCGGTGTCGAGCTTGCCTACGAGCAGCGTGTCGAGCATTCCGCTGAACTGGCCGGCTATGATTTGATCGTGGCAGCGGATGGCGTGAACTCTACTCTCAGGCGCGAGCACGCCCTCGAATTCGGGACCTCTACGCGCACTCTCACCAACCGCTTTGCCTGGTTCGGTGTCGGCCGGGCGATGTCGCCCAACGCTCTCGTATTCCGCAACGCGCTCGGGGGGCGCTTCGTCGCACATTATTACGCCTATACCGACGACATGAGCACTTTTGTCGGCGAATGTGACGATGCGACGTGGCAAGCGGCCGGCTTCGATCGGATGAACGATACCGGGCGACGCGTCGCACTGGAACAAATATTCGCGCCCGAGCTTAACCGCGCGCCGCTAATCGAGAATCGTTCGTTCTGGCGGCAATTCCCCGCGGTAACCAACGACCGTTGGTACCACGACAACATCGTGCTCATCGGCGACGCGCTACGCAGCGCCCATTTTTCCATCGGATCAGGCACCCGCCTGGCAATGGAGGATGCGCTAGCGCTCTTCGAAGCCTGCGCACACTCGGATCGGATCCGCGATGCCCTCGAGCGCTTCGTCACTTCGCGCAAGCCGGCGCGCGACCAGTTCGCTGAGGCGGCACTACGCAGCTTCGAATGGTATGAGCAGCTTGAAGCGGTCATGGCGCAACCGGCCATCGACTTCGCCCATGATTTCCTCACCCGCACGGGCAGGGTTACCGACACCAGACTGGAGAGTTACGCCCCGAGCTTTGCCGCGCTCTACCGCGGCAGGCAACATGCGATGGAAACTTCCTCGTGATTGAACCGCTAGATGGCGTCGTCTCGTGGGCACCCTTCGTCGCCCGGCGCCGAGTGGCATTCTCGGACTGTGACCCTGCCGGTGTGGTCTTCGCGGGCAACTATTACAAATACTCGCTCTGGGCCTACGACCTTTTTCACGATCATTTCCTCAAGCCGGTTCGAGGGCCGATATCGATGCCCGTGAAGGCTGCCTCGATCGTGCACACGGCCCCGTTGCGTCCCGGCGATACAATCGATCTCGCCATCGAAACGGTCAGTGTAGGCCACACTACTTTCGTGGTCTCGGTCGCGGGCCGATCCGCAGGAAACGGCATCTTCCAACTGAATTTGACGCTCATTTGCACGCCGGAAGGGGTGTGGGGCTCCTGCCCAGTGCCGACAGCAGTGCGCGACGCCTTGGCGCGTCAAAGCGAACCATTACATCCACCGAGAGTCGGTCCCGAATGACATCAATTGAAAAAATCAATAGGTTAAGGCAAAGGAAGAGTCTTCTTTTTGTGAACAAAAAGAAGCAAAAAAACTTTGTCAATTTAGGATTTGCATGTTCCGGTCGGCTGAATGTGCATTCCGGTTCTTTCCAACAAAAGTTTTTTGCTTCTTTTTTTCAAAAAAGATGCTTCTTCCCTTTGCTGCAACCGACTGATTCTACTTACTACCTTTCGGTACGGACACTTAGGGGGACTTACCAATGACCGTCAAGAGTCCAATGCCCGGCGTCATTTACATGCCGGATGCCGACATCGAACGCTATGTTCGACTGGGTGTATTGACCGAGCAATCGCTGATATCCGCCTTTCGACAGAGCTTTGCCGCAAACGCCGGCCGCGTGGCGATATCCGAGCCCGAGGTAAAGATCACATACCGGGAGCTCGACACCATCAGCGATCGGGGCGCTGCCGCACTTCATCGTCTGGGTCTTCGTCCGGGCGATCGCGCGCTGTTCCAGATCCGCAACTGCAAAGAGCTACTCTATGCGTTCTTCGCGTGCTTGAAGCTGGGAGTTATCCCGATTTGCACGCTCGCCGCACACCGCCAGGCCGAGATCGGTTATCTCGGCAATCATGGTGGTGCAAAGGTCCATTTCATCCACACCGACGACAGCCGCTTCGACATGGCCGGCTTTGCTGTGCAGATGCGCGGCCAAATCCCTAGCGTGCAGCATATTATCTCCGTTCGCGGCCCGGTGCAGCATTCCGACATTCTCGGCTTCGATGCATTGGTCGCCGCCGAGGATGCGCGGTCCGCACGCGAGTTGGTCGACAGCATCGAGCACGATCCATTTCAGGTCGTGCTGTTCCAGCTTTCCGGCGGTACCAGCGGCGTTCCGAAAATCATCCCGAGGTTCAGCAATGAATACCGCTACACCATCCAGACCGTGATAGACTGGGTGGGTCTGGACCGCGACATTGTTGCGTTCACGCCGAACCCACTCATGCACAACGCACCGATGGCGCAGTATTGGGGTCCCGCGCTCATCCTCGGCGGCGAGGTCGCGATCGCGGCTGGTCCCTCGCTCGCGCAGATCGAGGAGACGTTAGCGCTACGGCGTCCCAACTGGATCGCGCTAGCAAAGGTCCACATGTTGCGGCTGAAGGAGACAGGTGCGACCGACCGTCTATCGTTCGATAACGTGCTCGGCTTTGTCGTGACGGACAGCGCTCCTTTTCTCAGCGAGATCGTTGGTGCGCGTTGCCTGCCGATCTTCGGCATGACCGAGGGCTTGCTTTGCTGGATCCGTCCGAGCGACCCTCCCGAGGCCTTTGCGGGCACCCAAGGCAGGCCCACTTCGCCCTACGATGAGCTTCGGATCGTCGAAGCTGGCACCGAGCGGGACGTGCCGACCGGTGTGATCGGCGAGCTGCTGGTGCGAGGACCCTGCACGATCCGCGGTTACTATGACGCGCCCGAACGGAACCTCGACGCCTTCACCGCCGAGGGCTTTTATCGCACGGGAGATTTGATCCGCTTCGCCGAGATCTCAGGTAATCGCTATGTTGTTTTCGAAGGCCGGGTAAAAGACGTGGTCGACCGCGGCGGCGAGAAGATCAACTGTTCCGAGGTCGAGAACGCACTGATTCTTCATCCATCGATCGGCGCCGCGGCCTGTGTCGCGATGCCGGATCCAATGTACGGCGAGCGCATGTGCGCTTTCATTGTCCTGCGTGAGGGCGCGGCGCCGATTGCTCTGGGCGATATCCGGACATTTCTCGAGCAGCGCGGGCTGGCCAAGTTCAAATGGCCGGAGCGCGTAGAGATCGTAGAGGATCTCCCGATGACGATCTCGGGCAAGGTTTCCAAGCCCCTCATGCGCGAAATGATCGCGAAACGCCTGCAGCGGGAGGCGGTGGCACACAACAACGGAAAGATGCTGGCGTGACGATCGACCTTGCCGGGAAGACTGTTGGCAAGAGGTCATTGGAAGACTTCCGGCGCGTCATTGACGTGCGCCAGATTGGAGCCGCCAATAATGCGTGAGTGTGGCTATGGGCGGATCGTGTTCGCACAACATCGGCATAAGTTGTAGCGAAGGAAGGAAGCATCTTTTTTGAAAAAAAGAAGCAAAAAACTTTTGTTCCAATCGATCGGAATCCACCGTCGACAGACCGGTACACATAAATCCTAAATTGACAAAAGTTTTTTGCTTCTTTTTTTCAAAAAAGAAGACTTCTTCTACTACCTCAACCTACTGACGCGACTTTTCGTTTGACGTGCTACGACGATACCGTCAATATGTCGACATAAGAGTTGAAACAAAGATAACATCCGGGAGCGGCAATTCGATGGGCTATGTTATTGGTGTTGACGTTGGCGGCACGTTCACCGACGCCGTGGCAATCGGCGGAGACGGTGGAATGGTGTCTTCCAAGACCCCGTCGACCCCGCCTGATTACGGAAGCGGCGTTATCGCCGCGGTCGACATCCTGGCAAAAGAGCTTGGCCTCACGACTGACGGCTTGCTCGCCGACACCGACTACATCGCGCATGGCACGACATCGTCTCTGAACGCCCTTGTGATGGGAAAGGTGCCGGATGTCGGCTTCATCACGACGATGGGGCATCGCGACTCCATTTTCATCATGAACGTCGAGGGTCGTTACCTGGGGCGCCCGCAGCACGAGCTGCAAGACGTCATGGGGCAGTCCAAGCCGCGCGGGATCGTTCCCCGCCGGCTCGCCCGAGAAGTGGTCGAACGCATCGATCGTGCCGGCGCCATCGTCGTGGCTCTCGACGAAGCGCATGCCCGTGGGGTCGTACGCGAGATCCTCGCGCAAGGCGTGCGCGCCATTGCGGTCTCACTGCTTTGGTCGTTCCGGAATCCGGCTCACGAGCGACGTCTGCGTGAGATCATTCACCAAGAAGACGCGAACGTGTTCGTCGCACTCTCCTCCGAAGTCAGTCCGAGGATCCGGGAATTCGCCCGCCATTCGACCACGATCATGAGCACTCAGATCGGTCCCGGCCTGGCGCTCTATCTTTCGGAACTCGAGGGCCAGCTTCGCGCACGTGGGCTTAAGGGCTCTCTGCTCGTAATGCAGAGTTCCGGAGGCGCCATCGCCGCGAGCGAGGCCGCGGCATCAGCGATCACCACGATCGGCGGGGTTCTCACCGGCGGTGTGGTCGGATGCGTCTACCTCGCGCAGCAGCTCGGGCACAAAAACGTGATCGCCACCGATGTCGGCGGCACTACCTTTCTCGCCGGACTGATCGTCGATGGCGAGCCGGTTCGCGCCTCCGGAACCATCGTCAATCAGTTTCCAATCAATGTTCCGACCCTGAAAGTCGAGGCGATCGGTGCTGGCGGCGGTGCCATCGCATGGATCGATTCCGGCCGGAACCTTCATGTCGGCCCGGCCTCGGCGCAGGCTATCCCAGGTCCAGCCTGCTATGGCGCCGGCGGCACCGAACCGACCAACACCGATGCCAATCTTGTACTTGGCATTCTTCCTGAAACCGGCCTGCTCGGCGGCCTCAAGCCGATCCGCAAGGATTTGGCGGAAGACGCGATCCGTCGCCGCATCGCCGAGCCGTTAGGGCTTAGCGTCGAAGACGCGGCCGCAGCGATCCACGCGGTGCAGAATGCCCAGACCGGCGACCTGCTGCGCAAGATCGTGGTCGAAAGCGGTTACGATCCGCGCGAATTTGTCGTCTATGCCTTCGGTGGCGCGGGGCCGGCTCATTGCGCCGCCTATGCCGCCGAGGTCGGCGTCGGCAAAGTGGTAGTGCCGCTCGGACCTGTGGCCTCCGCCTTTTCCGCCTTCGGTCTCGCCATCTCCGACATCGTGCTGGTGCGCGAGCACAGCGATCCGATGACCGCGCCCTACGATCCGCTGCGTGTCCAGCAGAATTTCGAGCATCTGGAAGCCGCGGTGCACGAGGCGATGAACCGCCAGGGCATCCCGCTCGATACGATCGAGCTCTACCGCGAGATCGACATGCGGTACGGCCTGCAGCTTGGCGAGGTTACCGCGCCGATGGCTGCGGGCACTCTCGACGCAGCACTGATGGCCGAAAGCGTCGACGAGTTCGAGCGCCGCTACGCCCGCCTCTATGGCGAAGGGTCGGGCTTTCGCGAAGCCGGCATTCACGGCATCACCTTCCGGGTCCGCGGCGTCGGAGTCCTGAAGGTCGACCCCAATTTTGAGGAGCTGCCCGCGGCGCACGGCAAGGACGCCTCGAGCGCGATGAGCGCGCGCCGGCCGGTCTGCCTCGATGGCCGCAAGGGCTTCGTATCCACCGCGATCTACGATTACCGCCTGCTACGCGCCGGCCACGTGATCGAAGGTCCGGCGGTGATCGAGGTCCCGACCACATCCGTGGTGGTGCCCGAAGGGATGCGCGGTGAGGTCGATCGCTTCGGCAACCTGCACATCGAGACCCGCAGCAATATCGTCCAGCTTCCCGCGCAAAGGAGCGTTGCCTAATGATCCCCGGTTCAGAAAATTTCGCAAGTCGCCCCGTCGATCCCGAGGTACTGCGCCGCTCGCTGCCAGCTAAGCTCAAGGTCCATAGCGTTACGCAGGAGCAGATCGATGCGCTTGACCCGCTCACCTACGAGGTCGTGCGCCATCGGCTATGGTCGGTTACCGACGAGATGGGCGAGACGCTTAAGCGTATGTCGGGTTCGCCGATCGTTACCGATGCGAACGACTTCGATTTCACCATCAACGACGAAGTCGGCCAGCAGGTACAGGTCGGCCTTTACAACACCATGCTGGTCGGCGCGATCGACCTCGCGCTGTCATGGACGCTGCTGCACCGGTCTGAGAATCCGGGGATCGAGGAGGGCGACATGTTCCTCTGCAACGATCCCTGGGTCGGTGGTGGCCTGCACCAGAATGACGCGCTCGTGTTTCAGCCGATCTTCCATGACGGCCAACTCTTCGCCTGGACCACCGCGATCTGCCACGAGCCTGATCTCGGTGGGTCGGTGATCGGATCGTCGCCGATCGGCAATGTCGACGTCTTCTCGGAATCGCTGCCGACGCCGCCGATCAAGGTGGTGCGCAAGGGCGAGCTCCAGCGCGACGTGTTGGACGTGTGGACGCGCCGTTCGCGCGTGCCGATGATCGTCGGCCTCGATCTTCGCGCCAAGGTTGCCGCCAACAACATTGGCCGCAAGCGCATGCTGGCGGTGATCGAGCAGTACGGCGCCGATGTCGTGAAGGCGGTGATGAAGCGGATGATGAACGACGCCGAATATCGGTTGCGCGCGAAGCTCCGCGCCTCCCCTGACGGGACGTGGACGGCCACCGGCTTCCAGGACCAGGCCTACGCCGGTGACCGCGCCCTACACCGCACCGTGCTCACGATGACCAAGAAGGATGATCACCTCACGTTCGACTTCGCCGGCACCGATCCGCAGGCCGGCGTCATCAGCTGCACTTACGGCGGCTGCCGCGGCGGTATCATGCTGGCGTTCTTGCCGATATTGGCAGGCGACATTCCGTGGTCGGCGGGCGGCCTGATGCGTTGCTTCGATATCGTGACGCCGGAAGGCACGCTCAACAATGCGACCTTCCCGGCGGCGATCAACCGCGCCCCGCTCGGAACCGGCTGGATCATCGGCAACCTGGTTGCACAGTGCCTGTCGCAGATGCTCGACCAGAGCATCGAGTTACGAAAGAACGTGCAGGCGAGCTGCTGCGGAACCTACAATTTTGCCTGCGTCGCCGGCATGGATGAACGGCAACACACGCCGACCCCATACTTGAACGTCGTCATGGAAAGTGTCGCCGGCGGCTACGGCGCACGTCCCGCTCGCGACGGTATCAGCACCGGCGGTAATTTCTGCATCCCGATGGGGCGGGTCCCGGACGCCGAGATCAGCGAGCTGCTCTACCCCATGCTGATGCTGTGGCGTCGCGAGGAGCGTGACAGCGGCGGCCCCGGCCGTCAGCGTGGCGGCGCCAGCTGCGCGATCGCCATAACTCCCCACGGCACGTCGCTGCCGGCCCATGTCGTGCTCGCCTCATCGGGCAAGGCAACCGCCCAAAATCCTGGTCTCGCCGGCGGCTATCCGGGAAATCTCGGCTACGACGTCATCGTGCATGGCGCAGGTATCATCGACAGCTTCAAATCAGGCCGCATCCCCACCAGCCTGAACGATCTTCCCGGATCTGCTGAGGTCACCCAATGCTTCGCCCAAAGCGTTCTGGCGCCAGGCGACCTGCTGTATCTGAACTGCCAGGGCGGTGGTGGCTATGGCGATCCGCTGCTGCGAGTCCCGCAGGCGGTAGCAGGTGACGTGGCGGATGGGCTGGTAAGTCTCGACGCGGCACATACCGTCTACGGCGTGATACTCGACCGGACCGGCGCTCCGGACCAGGCCGCAACAAGTGCGCGGCGCGAAGAGCTTCGGACCGACCGGCGAGCGGCGGCGCGGGCACCAGCCAACCTCCCTGATTTGCGACATCATTCGCATGGTCATGCGCTCGACGACAACCTCGTCATGGCGACCGGGGACGAAGCCATCGTCGCCTGCCGGCACTGCGGTCAGCAGTTGAGTGATGATGCGAACCATCTTCATCTTGCGAGCCTGTCAGGAGACAGCAGGTCCGCCGGGCCTGGCGTCCGGGTGAGCCCGGAGTTCTTCATCGACGAAGCCGTCTACCTTCACCAGTATTTCTGTCCCTCCTGCTTCACTGCGGTCCACACCGGCATCGGACCCAAGGACGCGTTCTTTTCGGTCGGGGGCTTCGCGCTCGCGGATTTGGCAAGCCCCCGATTGGTGAGCCGATTCGAATGTAGTTGATTGCTCACGCCGGTCAGGAGCCGGATGCGAGATATTTCTCGAGCGTCATGGGATTGGACTTGATCCCAGCTTCGCGAACCGGCGTTCCGGCGAACAGCGTCGCTTCCTCGAACCAGCGCCGGCGGGCCGGAGGTCCCCAGGGATAGGAGACGTTCGGGTCGGTCGGATCCCAGCGCACCGGCGGAATTTCCAGATCGATGATCTGATAATGCGTGTTGAACAGCTCGACGCGATGCCCGTCAGGATCGCGAAAATAAACAAACTGCGCGTGACCTGGGCCATGGCGGCCCGGACCACGCTCCACCCTGCGGCCGAATCCGAGCTCGCCGGCGATGTCGCACGCATGCAGCAGATGATGGGTCTCCGGTGCCATGAAGGCGAAGTGATGCAACCGCGGGCCGTCGCCGTTGAACAGCACCAGATCGTAGGGATTACCCTTGCGCTGCAGGAACACGGCGCTCGGCGCGTTTGCATCCGCCGCCGCGACATACTCGGTCAGCATGAAGCCGAGCCGGTGGTAGAAGGCGAAGGCGCGCGGCAAATCTGGTGTCAGCAGCTGATAATGGTCGATGCGCAGCGCGGAGCCGCCGCGGTGGCTGTGAAATCGAGTGATATGGCGCGGCTCCACCGGCATATGGGCGCAATATTCCATCCGGATGCCGAATGGATCGGTGACGTGCAAGGTAAGGCCCTGAAACGCCACCTCCGCCCACTCTGCGGCGCAATCCTGGGCGGCGAAGTAATCCTTGGCGCGGCGCAGATCATCCTCGGTGCGAACGCGCAGACCGATCCGCTCGCAACATGGCGCGGCGGCGGATTGGCGCAGCACCAGGCTGTGATGGCAGGCCTCCTCGATGCCGCGGAAATATAGCGCGTCGGCGGTCTCCACGGTAACGACCAGGCCGAACACCTGCTCGTAGAACAACCGGCTGGCCGCCAGGTCGGCGACCGTGAGCACGATATGGCTGGCCCGGGTGACGGTGAACGGCGGATCCACAACGGTGGGCGGAAAGTTCATGATTGCTGCTTTCAGATCAAAGCGGGGTAGGAACCGCCATCGAGATGCAGGTTCTGGCCGGAAATGAAACCGGCGAGGGCACTGCACAGGAAGGCGCAGGCGGCGCCGAATTCCTCCGGCCGGCCCAGCCTGCGCGCCGCGATGCTTTGCACCTGGCTCGCACGCGCGTCCTCGTAGCTGATATTCTCGCGCACCGCCTGCGCCTTCGCCATGAATATCTGGCGATCGGTATCGATCCGTTCGGGCAGCAGATTGTTAATCGTGACGTTGTGACGGGCGACGTCGAGCGAGATCGCCTTCATCGCCGCGGTAAGCCCCGCTCGAGGGGCGGAGGACAGCGTCATGTGGGCGCGCGGAGTGGTTACCATCGCCGACGTGATGTTGATGATGCGGCCGAAGCGCCGGGCGATCATGCCTGGCAGCACCGCTTTGGTCAGCAGCAGCGGCGCCGTCATGTTCGACGCGGTGGCAGCCAGCCAATCCTCTTCGCTGGTCTCGAGGAACTGGCGTGGCGTGGGACCCGCGCAATTATTGACCAGTATGTCCGCCTGCGGCATCGCCGCGAGCAGCGCCTCGCGGCCGGCGGAGCTGGTGACGTCGCAGGTGAT
>Ga0302314_10020902_pt1 | contig 10808 bp, 11 predicted proteins | sample III_Palsa_N2_3_FD_200533 | JGI IMG/M metagenome (GOLD analysis project Ga0302314, IMG submission 200533) | Peat permafrost microbial communities from Stordalen Mire near Abisko, Sweden - III_Palsa_N2_3 | ecosystem: Environmental > Terrestrial > Soil > Palsa > Peat permafrost | place: Sweden... | reverse complement strand
CAGCGTCGAGGACAGACTTGCTCTGTCCGCGGAACGCCGCCGCCTGCGTTTCTCTTTCCAAATCAACGATGTCAAAGACCCGACCGGCTTGCCGGCCCCACCGTTTTGCGCCCGGTGGCGGCGAAGAGCGGCGTATCTATTCGCCGGTCCGGATCGTGTCAACCGGCTCCTTTTGAATTCTTTTCACCAGGTTGGTGAGCCGAATAAAGGCGCAAAATCACTCCAGGCCGCCGAGAGACAACCCTCATCAGTCTGAAAGCGATTCGATTGAGGCTGCGGAAGATAGGGTCGGCTTTGGCAAAAAGCAAGAGAGTTTGAACTCTTTCGCGTCCCGCCGTCCGGCCCTGTTCCGAGCGAGCGCGGCTTGTATCCGCCCCCCACCGGGGGCGCAACCCCATTGCGAAGATTTTTCGGCCGATCCGGGAACTATCTGGACACGGTCAGTCCTTCATCGCCAGCGTCAGGGGCTGAACATTGGCTCGGAACGGCGGCAAGGCTTCGCAATGCTCCGCCAGGGCCGCGAGGCAAGGCCAGCGCGCCGCGTCGAACAGATCACCGTGGGCCTCGCGAACGAATCGGATCGCGCAGGCGGTGATGATGTCGGCATGGCTGATCCCCTCCCCCATCCAGTAGGTCGACGCGATCGCGGCCCGCTCCTTTTCCAGCAAATCGAGCACCTCGCCGATCTGGGCGCGGCAGCGGTCGATCCAGACCTGCGACGGAGAATCATGCAGGACCGTCTCATAGAGCAGGCTGACAGCCTTCTCGGCCACGCTGGCCGACAAGGCGGCCAGGCGCAGGCATCGGCGACGCTCCGGGCCGGAGCGGGGCGCCAGGGCCTCGTCCGGGCCGGCCATGTCGTCGAGGGCGTCCAGAATGGCGGCGCTATCCATCAGCACCTCGCCGTCGTCGAGAATTAGGCTCGGCACGCGTCGGGCTGGATTGATCTCGCCGAGTCGGTCGGCGTCCGCCCAGACCGACCAGGGCCGATGCTCATAGGCGAAGCCATGGATGTGGGCGGCGATGGCCACCCGCCGCACGAACGGTGAATCATACTGGCCGATCAGAATCATCGCGATCTGTCCCCCAAAGGCGTGAGCCGGCGCGCGGCGGGAGCCTGATTCTATAATGAGGCGGCGCCCGGTCGTCACGGCGGCGCTTACGCGCCCTTGCGGCGTGCGGGCCAGCGGCTCTATGCAGACGCCAAGGATGGTCCTGAATGCTGTCGCAAAAAGCCCGTTATGCCCTACGCGCCCTGGTCGAACTGGCCAGGGCGAGCGATGAAGGCCAGCTCACCTCGGCCGAGATCGCCACGCGGGCGGACGCGCCGCGCAAATTCCTGGAGGCGATTCTGCTGGAAATGGCGCGCCGGGGCCTGGTGGTGAGCCGGCGGGGCAAGTTCGGCGGCTATGTGCTGGGACGGCCGGCGGAGATGATCAGCTTCGCCGAGGCGATCCGGGTGATCGACGGCCCGCTGGCCCTGGCGCCCTGCGTCAGCCGCACGGCGTTCAGGAAATGCCCGGACTGCCCCAGCCTCAAGGACTGCACCCTGCGCGGGGCGCTCCTCAGGGCCCGGGACGCCACCGCCGAGGTGCTGGAAAGCTACACCTTGGCGGACGCCGCCCGGGAAGCCGGGAGCGCGGAGATATTGGGGGCGGTTTAGGCTGGCGCGTTCGACCCCTCGCCCCATTCTGCATGGGAAGAGGGCTCTAGGAGAGCCCGCTACCCCGCCGAGATGTAGGCCTTCAGCCCTTCGGCCTCGGCTTCGGTTTCGGCGATCTTGCTCTTCACCAGGTCGCCGATGGAGATGATGCCGGCCAGGCGGCCGTCGCTGAGCACCGGCAGGTGGCGGATCCGGCGGTCGGTCATCAGCTCCAGCAGCGAGCCCACCGAATCATGCGGATTGGCGAACACCACCTCGCGGCTCATGCAGCCGGCGATGGGTTCGCTGAGCGCCGCGGCGCCGCGTTCGGCCACGACCCGCACAATGTCACGTTCGGAGAGTATTCCGACAACCTTGTCGGCGGGATCGACGATAACCATGGCCCCGACCTTGCGGGCCAAAAGCAAAGCCGCGGCGGCGGCGACGGTTTCCTGGGGTGAAGCGGTAAAAACCAGGTCGCCCTTACCCTTGAGAATCTGGGATACCAGCATCGGCGTTTCCTCCTCGCCTTATTTATAAGAGGAGGGTCACGCCGATGGTTCCGGAAATCAATTCTCTATACCGTGATCAACCCGGGCGCGTCCGATCAGCGACAGGGCCGGCGAGATCAGGAACAGGCCGGCGGCATAGCCGACCAGATGCACCTGCCAGGCGATGGGCGCGCCGCCGGCGCCGGGCATCCAGCCCACCAGCAACAGCCCATAGAGAATGTTGACCAGGATCCAGCTCACCGCCATGCCGATGACGATGCGGCTGCGGAATGGCGCCAGATCGCCGGGGCGGCCCATGAGTCGCGAGGCCGCGCCCATCATGCCGGCGACCGCGCCGGAGGCGCCGACAACCGGGTTGTTGGCGGCAAAGCTCAGCAGGGCAAAGCCGAGATTGCCGAGAATCCCGCAGGCGAGGAAGAAGACGAAGAAACTCACCGCCCCCTTGGCGTCCTCCCCCATCCGCCGGGCGACCGGGGTGGAAAAGGCCAGGGCGAAGGCCGCGTTCGACAACACATGCGCCCAGCCGCCATGCAGGAAGATGGAGAGAACCAGGGTGTCGAATCGGCCTTCGGCCAGATCGCCGGGGATAAAGCCCAGCCGGTCGATGACCCGATCGACGCCGACAAAGCTCTGGGCCACAAACGCGCCGACCAGCACGGCGACTAACACCAGCACCGTCCAGGGAGCGTTGATCGCCCTCTCCCGTGGCTCGGTCATGACCGGTCTCCCGCATCGTTCATTCAGTTGAGACCCTCAAAACCCTACAAAAAAGTCGCGCACGTGAAGGCGGCTTAACCAATTCGCGATGTCTTGGACCTTAAACCTTAATCGAATCCAGATGCGGTGCGGTTGCCGCGCTTGGAAAAGATTAATTGAGGCGGGTTCAATGACGCCAAAGAAAGCCCTCGGATTGACCCTGGTCGCCGGCCTGGCGCTGGCCGCGTCGGGCGCCGCCGCCCAGACCATGAACGCCAGCGCCGCGTCCTATAACGCCGGCTACGGGCGGACGGCCGGTCAGGAGAACGCACCGGTCAACGTCCAGCTCACCGACGCCAACGGCAATATGGTCGTGGAGAACGGCCTGATCCGCAACACCGCCGCGGGCAGCGTGTTCGCCAGCAGCAGCGCCGGGGTCGAGACCAACTATTCCGGCGCCGGCGGTACGGCCTCCGCCATCGGCAACAATCTGAATGTGGTCGTCGAGGGCAACTACAACACGGTGATCGTCAACTCGACCCAGACCAACACCGGCGCGGTCACCGCGACCACCACCATCAATGGGAAGCCCTAATCATGACCGGCCAGTTCGCCGATCGCATCAGAGACCCGCGCGCCAAGGCCGTCGCCATGGTGACCGCCTGCGTGATCGCGCTCGGCGGATGCGTATCGCCTGTCGCCGGTCCGGCCGGCCGGTACGCCGAGCCGATCGGCAACGCGCCGGTGATCGCCAATCCGACCCCCTACTCCCGCGCCCTGGTCTGCATGGGCGAATACGCCCGCGCCAACCACCGCCTCTCGCCGCGCATCGCGGTGGGCCGCATCTCCGACTACACCGGCAAGGAAGAGGCCGACGGCTCGGGCCGCAAGCTGACCCAGGGCGCCTCGCTGATGGCGATGTCGGCGCTGGCCAAGTCCGGCGCCAACCTAGTGGAGCGCTATGACACCAGCGTCTCCGAACTGGAGCTGAAGTACGCCAACAACAAGCTGATTACCGACGGCGCCCCCGCAGGCGCGAATGCACCGACCGATTATCGCAAGATCATGGCCGGCCAGGTGGCGGGCTCGGACTTCTTCCTGGTCGGCGGCATCACCGAGCTGAACTTCAACATCCGCTCCTCCGGGTTGGACGCGTCCGGCGGCAACACCGCCAGCACCAAATCCGCCCAGGCCACCGGCCAGCTCTATGTAATGAATGTCGGCCTGGACCTGCGCCTGGTGGACACCCGCACCCTGCAGGTGGTCGACGTGCAATCCTATCAGAAGCAGATCATCGGCCGGCAGGTCGGCATCGGCCTGTTCGACGTGCTCGGCGGCAATGTCTTCAACGTCTCCGCCGGCGAGGGCGGCCTGGAGCCGATCCAGCTGGGCGTCCGTTCGGTGATCGAGCGGGCGGTGCTGGAGATGATGGCCAATCTCTACGGCGCGCCGGGGCCGGACATCTGCCTGGATAATGGCGACCCGTTGGGCGGCGGCACGCTCGGCATCACGGGCGGCTACACGCCGGCCTATAACAACCTGGACCGCAACAATGGACAAACGCGCGCTCAGACTTCTCGCTGGGAGCATCCTGGCAATGCCGATGATGCTGACCGGGGTCGCTACTAGCCAGAGCATCGTCGACAACAGCCAGTCGCAGTCCTCCACCGTCGCGACCAGCCAGACGCTGAATGTCACAGACGTCTCCGGCGCGACGGGGGCCGTAACCGATTCGACCGGCAACGCCGTCACCGGCGCGGTGACCAATGGCGCGCTGTCGCTGACCTCCGGCCAGTCCTTGAGCGCCGACGTCACCTCCAACAGCCTGCTGAACGTCGTCACCAACGCCGGATCCAGCGTGACGCTGAACACCGCCTCCACCGGCAATACCGCCGACGTGGAAACGGTGACCGGCGGCGGCGCGGTGACGGGCTCGCTCAGCCAGACCGCGGGCGCGGTGAATATCCTGGCGACCAATTCCGTCAGCGCCTCGGGCGCGCAGGCCGGATCCTTCTCCACGGGCACCCAGGCCATCGCCAACTCGATCGGGGTCGCCACCGACGCTTCGCCGGTCTCGGTGACCACCACCCAGTCCAACGCCGGCGTGACCAATGCGGAGGACGGGGGCACCCTGACCTACACGCCGGGAACGGCGGCGTTCAGCGCCTCGGCCGTGTCGAACAACCTGACCGGGACGGGTACGGGCGGCGCCAGCCAGACCATCAACGCGACCCAGTCCACCACAGGCGCCCTCACCCAGGCCGGCGAATACGTCTATTTCGGCAACGCCCAGACGCCCCAGGCCGCGTCCACCGCCAGCGACAACAACATCAGCCTGACCAACGAGAGCGGGCCGCTGAACGTGGTCGATAGCCAGACCAACACCACCTACACCCAGGCCGAAACCGCCCTCTCCAGCTATGAGTTCGGCGCCGCCACGGCCAGCGCCTATGCCGTCGGCAATTCGGTGCTGGCGGCGAACGTCGGTCCGTCCACAAGCTTGGACAACAGCCAGAGCAATTCCGGCGGCGTGGTGGCGGTCTCCGGCTTCGTCGGCAACAACGGCTATGATGCGTCCAGCTCGGCCACCGCCATGGGTAACGCCGTGACCGGCTTCGCCTGCTCGGACTGCGGCGGCACGATCTCGGTGAGCAACACCCAGGTCAGTACGGGGGGTGTGAGCGCCACCTCCACCATCGACATCGCCGCGTCGAACCGCTCCGTCACCGGCGCGGCCACGGCGGTCGGCAACACCGCCACCTTCTACGTCAGCAAGCCGAGCCATTAGGGCAGCCAAACCGCCGGGCGTTCAGCTCACGCGGCCGGCTGCTCGCTCCCGGCCTTCGCCTGCCCCGCCAGCCATTCGATGAACCGCGTCTGGGGGCTGGTCTTGTCCTGCCCCGGCGGCGTCAGCGCCACATAGCCTGTGCGGCGAACCCGAATGTGCGGCAGCGGCGCCATCAGGCGGCCGGAGGCGATGTCGATATCCAGCATCGGCAGCGGCCCGACCCCCAGGCCAAGCCCGTCCTCGACCGCCTGTCGGGTGACGAAGAAATGGTCGAACACCTGCCGCGGACGTCCCGCCAGATGCGACAGCCCCGCCGTCTCGAGCCAGTCGATCCAGTCGCCGGGCCGGGTTTCACTGGCCAATAGGCTGTGCCCCTCGACATCGGCCGGAACAAGGATGGGGCGTCGGGCAAACAGCGCCGGGCTCATGATCAGGGTGTCGACATCTTCGAGCACCTGAACGGCCCGGTAATGCGGCCAGGCGCCTTCGCTGGCGACGCCGCGTCGGATGGCGATGTCGAATCCGCCGCGAAGCTCCTCATGAACCGTCGACACCGTCGTCACCGTCACCTCGACAAGGGGATGATCGCGATGGAAATGCTCAAGCCGGGGGATCAGCCAGCGCATGGCGAAGCTGACGGGCGCGCTGACCCGCAGAATCCGTCGCGCCCCCGGCCGTCCGCAAGCCTCGGCCGCCGCCATCACGCGATCGAAGGCGCCGCCTACCTCCTCGGCGAACATCCGGGCGATGGGGGTGGCGACCATCCGCCGCCCAACCCGGGCGAACAGCCGCTGACCCAGCCAGGCCTCGAGGGCGCCGATCTGGCGACTGACGGCGCCGTGGGTGAGACCCAGTTCGGCCGCGGCCTCGGCATAGCTGCCTGTTCTGGCCGCGACCTCGAACACGCGAAGGGCATTGAGGGGCGGCAGGCGGCGCATTCGTACCTGTGAGAAAAGCTGACAGATAAGGGGACTAGATGCCAGCTAGTCGTGGAAAAATCACGTGTCTAGTTTGGTTTCATGCAGATCGAAGCCACGGCCGGCCCTGCCCCCACAATCGCGCATCTGCCGGCCAAATCGCGAAACCTGATCGCCGCCTGTCTCGCCCACGCGCTGCACGACGGTTACACCGACGGGCTCTACGCCTTCCTGCCGGTCTGGCAGACCCAGTTCGGGCTCGGCTATGCCGGGCTGGCGATGATCCGGGCGCTCTACTCCGGCACGATGGGCGGTCTGCAGATGCCGGCCAACCGGCTGCTCAGCGGCCTCTCACCCAGGATCGCGCTGGTTCTGTCGACCCTGGTCGCCGCCGTCGGCTTCATGGTCATGGCGTTGCCGCTGGGATTCGCCGGCCTCTGCGTCGGCCTGGTGCTGTCCGGCATGGGCTCGAGCCTGCAGCACCCGCGAGGCTCGCTGCTGGTTACGGAAACCTATGCGCCCGCCGCCCGCAGGCCGCTTGGCGTCTATAATTTCTCGGGCGACCTCGGCAAGGCGACCGTTCCCGCCGTCGTCGCCCTGTTGTTGCCGATCCTGGCCTGGCGATCGGTGGCCGGCGGGTTGGCCCTGCTCGGTGTGGTCGTCGCCCTTGCCCTTTGGACCCTGGCCCCGCGCGCGACCCCGGCGGCGGCCGAGACCGTCAAGACCGTCGGCCGCGCAGGCGGCCGGTCCGGCTTCGCCTGGCTCATGACCATTGGCGCCTTCGATACCGCGACACGCATGGGTTATCTGCTGTTTCTGCCCTTCCTCATCCATGCGCGGGGCGGCGGCTCGGCCGCCGTCGGCGCCGCCCTGGCGTTGCTGTTCATTGGCGGCGCCTTCGGCAAGGCGACCTGCGGATGGCTCGGCGAGCGCCTGGGGGTCATCGGCGCCGTGGTCGCAACCGAGACCGCCACGGCCCTGCTGATCATCGCCACCCTGTTCACCCCGCTGGGGCCGACCTTTGTCCTTCTCCCCCTGCTGGGCGTCGTCCTCAACGGCACCTCGTCGGTGCTCTATGGCACGGTGCCGGAACTCGCCCCCGCCGGCGACACCGGGCGAGCCTTCGCGCTGTTCTACACCGGGGTGATCGGCTCAGGCGGCCTGGCGCCGATCGTCTACGGCGTTCTCGCCGACCATAGCAGCCGGACCATCGGGGTGCTCGCCGCGGCGGCGACCGCGGCGCTGATCGTGCCGATGGCGCTTATGCTGGGCCGGTCGCTGAAGAGATGACCGGCGCCCGAGCCTGCCCGGTACGGTCGCGCTATGGTCCGGATAAATATCCTCGGTTTGCGGCGGGATGATCTGAGCGGCCAACACCCAATTGAACGCCGGCGGCATCAGCCACCCCGAGCATCGACCCATGTAAGCAGGACGAGCCACGGTCAGCCCGAAAGCAGCTGACCTGCGCCTCTCAATTGCCACAACCGAAAGCTGAAGTGCTTCTCGCGCACGCAGTTGGTCCGGGGGATGGCTTGAGCGAAGTGATCATTCGCGCCGTTGCGGCATTGGTGCTCGCCACGTCTTGTACCCAGGCCGTCAATGCGCAGGTCTCCGGCCCGCAGGCCGTTGGCCAGTCGTCGGCGGCTAATCAGGCTGACCAGCCAACAGACGTTGAGTCGAAACCCTCTCCGACAGAAGTCCGGCCGCTCACCGTTACGGCCAAGGCGGCCGACGAACGGCGCTATATCGATCGGCGCAGCTATAGCCTGACGAAGGACATCCAGGCCGCACAGGGTTCGCTCGCCGACGCCCTGCGCAACATCCCCTCCGTGGATGTCGATCCGCGCGGCAACCTCAGCGTCCGGGGGGCTGCCAACGTCACCATCCTGGTTGATGGCCAGCCCTCCGCCCTGTTCCAAGGTTCGAATACCGCTGATATTTTGCGGCAGTTACCCGCCGATCAGTTCGAGCGGGTCGAGGTGATCACCAACCCCTCCGCCGCCTACAAGCCAGACGGGTCAGGCGGGATCATCAATCTGATCCGCAAGAAATCACATCCAAGCAAGCCTACCGGCACGATCAAGGCCAGCATTGATCCGGCTGGTCGCTACAGCGCCGCGGTGAACGGCGCCGCGACCCTGGGCAAACTTACCCTGTCCGGCGGCGCCGGCGTCCGGCACGACTTCTTCGATATGGACGCGCAAACCAAGGCCCAGCTGACCGATCCATCCTCTGGCCAGACGGCGCAAACCAGCTCCGGGTCGCAAACACGAGAGACCTATACGACCCGCGATATCCACGCGGCGGTCGACGACGACCTGGACGCCAAGACGCGCCTCAGCGCCAACGTCAGCTACTTCGGCTTCAATGCCGACATACCCCTCACCAGCTTCTATCGCAGCTCGGCGACGACGGGGGCGCTGGCGCAGGACGATGACAGCGTAGGCGACGTCGGCTCGATCGAAAGGGCTGTTTCCGGCGGCGCCAGCTTTCGCCGTCAATTTGCCGGTGATGACCATAACCTGGTGGTCAACCTGAGCTATAGCGACGCCACTCAGGTCACTGGCCACCGACTGCTTCTCGATTACACTCTGCCGGTCCAACCCGACCTGTTTCAGGATCTTGGTACGACCACCATCACCAACACCGCCGAGCTGAAGGCGGAATACAAGGCGCCGATGCCGGGACAGGGGCGGCTGGACGCTGGCTACGACCTGGAGTTCGACGGCGACGCGGTGGATCACGCCGGCCAACTCGGCGTCGATCGCGCCGACGCTGTCGGCCAACCCGCGCTGAACGACCGGTTTCGCGACGACCAGATCATCAACGCGCTGTTCGTCACCTATCAGCAGCCCATCGGCCGCTTCGACATCCAGCCCGGGCTAAGGCTGGAGGCGGAAGCGCTGGACACGGACCAACTGCTCATCGGCGCCAAGACCACCGAAACCTATCTCGAGGCCTATCCGACCCTGCACCTGGGCTACAAGCTGGACGACAAGGCACAACTCACCCTCAGCTATAGCCGGCGGGTACAGCGGCCGAGCTTGCAGCAGCTCGACCCGTTCCGGGTCTATTACGGCCCGCTTTCCTATGCTCAGGGCGACCTCCATCTGAAGCCGTCGCTGACGGATTCTTACGAAGCCGGCTACGAATACACCGAGAAATCAAACGACTATCTACTGACCTTCTATTATCGCGATCACCACGACGTGGCGAACACCTTGACCGAAGTCGTCGGTGGCGGCGCGATCCTGAGCGCCGCCGGGGACATCGGCCAGCAGCGCGAGGCGGGCGGCGAGGCGGTGGTCGGGCAGCAGATCTTCAAGACCCTGTCGCTGAAGCTGACGGCGGACGTGTTCTGGAGCCAGCTCAGCAATGCCGACCCAGGCCTGGCCGCCTATCGGTCGGGGGTGGTGGAACAGGGTCACGGAACGCTGAACTGGACTGTCACCAGCACGGACTTCCTGCAGCTTGGGGCCTATCTGCATGGCCCCAGCGTCACCGCCCAAGGTACGGCGTCGGGCTACACCTATGTGAACATCGGCTATCGCCACAACTTCGGTGGCAAGCTGGCGCTGGAGGTGGTCGTGACCGATCCCACCGCTTCCTTCAGGACCTCAACCGCTGTCAATGCGCCGGGCCTGAGCCAGGTCACCCACACCGAATATGGATACCGGGCCGTCTCGGTAGGCTTCACCTACAGCCTTGGCGGCGCGGGCAAGAGCGGAAACAAGGACTTCGATTTCGGCGCCGGTGGCCATTAGGCCGCGCTTTCCGAACCGCCGTTCAAAAGGAGAGTGCTCAGGCGGCCGGTCCGGCTTCGCCTGGCTCAAGACCATTGGCGCCTTCGATACCGCGACACGCATGGGCTATCTGCTGTTCCCGCCCTTCCTCATCCATGCGAGAGGCGGCGGTTCCGCCGCCGTCGGCGTCGCCCTGGCGTTGCTCTTCATCGGCGGCGCCTTCGGCAAGGCGACCTGCGGCTGGCTTGGCGAGCGCCTGGGCGTCATCGGCGCCGTGGCCAACACCCAAATCAAAGCCGGCGGCGTCAGCCACCCCGAGCATCGACCCATGTAAGCATGGCGAGCCACTAGAAGTGGCGGAGTGGTGATCCGGCTGGCGGCGCCAGGTTGAAAGTCTGGTTGTGGGCGTGAAGCCGATGACCGATTTCGACCCCCTGCGGAAGCTCAGGAGGTCCGCTATGTGGCGCGGTGATTACGACTGTCAGCGCCCGGAGCTACCGTCTGCAAACC
>Ga0302314_10020901_pt1 | contig 10809 bp, 7 predicted proteins | sample III_Palsa_N2_3_FD_200533 | JGI IMG/M metagenome (GOLD analysis project Ga0302314, IMG submission 200533) | Peat permafrost microbial communities from Stordalen Mire near Abisko, Sweden - III_Palsa_N2_3 | ecosystem: Environmental > Terrestrial > Soil > Palsa > Peat permafrost | place: Sweden... | reverse complement strand
GCGCGGCGCCGACGTCGCCCCGAACACCGCGATGCTATCCGATCCCGGCACCGCACGCTTCATCACCGCCGACGGCAAGCCGGTCATCGACGAATTGGTCGGCTGGCGCAATGCAGCGATCATGTGCGGCCATTGGGTACTGCATGGCGTCGGCATGTTCGTGGTCGAGGAAAAATCCACCGGAAAATTCGCGGGAAGGGTCGGGCCATGGTTCCCGCCAGGCTGGCCCGGGTTTGAAGTCGGCTGGGGCATATCGAGCGAATTTCGTGGCAGGGGCTACGCGGTTGAGGCCGCGCGGGCGACGATCGACTGGTCGTTTGCGACCTTCGAACTCGACCAGATCATCCATTGCATCGACTGCGAAAACACCGCATCTCAAGCGGTGGCACGGCGGCTCGGGGCCGAAAAGGGGCGCGAATTCGACCTGTTCGGCCATCGCGCGGATCTGTGGGTGACGCGCCGCGATGCGTGGGCTGCGCAGCGGGAGACTTGACGCGCTGCGTTCTACTGCCGCCCCAGATGGGTTGCGGTCTCGATGCGATCGAAGCGTTCCAGCGAGAGGATCGCGTCGGCGAGCTGATCGGCGCGGCCCTGCAGCACCGGGCGGGCGAGGGTCAGAAACTTCTGCTGCATCGCCTGCGCGTCCGGAAAGGACGCCGGCTCGCCGGACGGATCGGCATAGAGCCGCTCGTGGACGCCATCGTCGGTGGTGATGCTGACGCGCGCGCCGAACGGATGGCTGCGGCCGACCTCGAGGCGATCGTCCTGCACCACGTCGAACTTGTCCGCCAGCGCGTCGACCGCGGCGTCGCCCAGCCGTTCGTAATCGTCCCAGCCGAAGCGGCCCTGATCGAGCGCGATGGCGCCGGTGAAGAACATCGAGAACTGGCCGCCGACGATGCTGGTCGGATGCCGCTTGGTGGCAGCATCTCCCGTCAGCGTGATGCCGTTGCGATGCAGGCCGATCTCGACCCGCTTGATCTGGTCCGGAGTCAGATTGTGTTCCCGGCGCATCGCGATCAGCGCATCGAGCGCGGCATGGGTGTAGCGGCAGCTCGGATAGGGTTTTACGCCGATCTTCATGGTCTCGTAGATGTTGCCGAGCCCGGCGACCGCCTTGTCGGGATGCGCGTTGTCGGAATAGCCGACCAGCAGGCCGTGTTTGCCTTCTACCGATTCCGAAGAGCCGACAAAATCGTTGCGCGCCAGCGTGGCCGCGATCACGCCGTTCATCGCGGCCGCGCCAACCTGGTAGCGCTTGTTCCAGGCGCCGTTGACGAGGAATTGCAGCGAGCCGGCGGCCTGGCTGCCGGAGACACCGAAAGCGGCAATGATCTGCGCTTGCGAGAGCCCGAACAATTTTGCTGCCGCCGCCGCGGCGCCATAGGTTCCCGCGGTCGCGGTGGGATGAAATCCGCGCGCATAATGCGAGGTCGGATCGAGCGCGTTGCCGAGCCGGCAGCAGACCTCATAACCCGCCACGATCGCGGTAAGCACGTCGCGGCCGGACGCACCGACCAGCTCGCCGACCGCGAATGCGGCCGGCACCACCGGCGCGCTCGGATGCAGCGAGGAATCGGCATGGGTGTCGTCGAAATCGAGCGAATGGCCGAGCGCGCCGTTGAGCAACGCCGCCACCGCCGGCGTCCAGGTCTTGCTGTCGCCGAACACGGTCGACTGGCCCTTGCCGTCGAGCGCCAGCGCTTCGAGCATCTTGAGCAGCGAGGGTGTGGATTCCGCGTCGCGCCGCGCCCGGATCGCGCTGCCGAGAAAATCCAGCATCAGAACCTTGGCGCGCTCCAGAACTTCCTGCGGAATGTCGTCGAATTTTAGGTTGGCGACATAGGCGGCGAGCGTTGCGGTTTCATCGGCCATCGTGTTTCCTCGTTGTTATCAGACAGGGTAGGCGGGCTGATTCAGGGTTTCAAGCCGTCTGCCGGCCATGGGCAGCAGCCATGCCGAATGTTCCTGCTAAATGGCTTTAAAGCACCGGATGGGGGCGCATGCTTGATTTACTGAAACGCCTGTCCGCCGCGGTATGGTCCCGCAGGACACAGCTCAGTCTCGCCGTCAGGATCACCGCGGCGGCTGGCGGCTCGCTGGCGGTCGCGACCGCGCTGCATCTGAAGTTGCCGCTGTGGGCGGTGCTGACGTCGCTGATCCTGACCCAGATGAGCGTCGGCCGGTCGCTGAAAGCCACCCGCGACTACATGTTCGGGACGATAGGCGGGGCGATCTACGGCGGGGCCATCGCGGTGCTGATCCCGCATTCGGGAGAGGCCGAATTGCTGGCGCTGCTGGTGCTGGCGGTAGCGCCGCTGGCCTTCCTCGCAGCCATCAATCCGAGCTTGAGCTCGGCCACGGTCACCGCTGTCATTGTGCTGCTGCTGCCGTCGATGAATCACGGCAATCCGCTCGATTCCGCGATCGATCGCGTGATCGAGGTCGCGGTCGGCGCGGGCGTCGGGCTGATGGCGTCCTTCTTCGTGCTGCCGTCGCGCGCGCATCATCAGCTCCGCATCAGTGGCGCGCGGGTGCTCGAACTGATCGCGGCGGCGCTCACCGAATTGCTGGCGGGCCTGACCCGCGGCCGCGACAACGAGGCCCTGCATCGGATTCAGGACGGCATCGGTGCCGCACTGGTCGGCCTCAATGCCACCGGCGCGGAAGCCGAGCGCGAGCGCGCAGCGCATCTGTCGTCGGGCCCCGACACCGGTCCGTTGCTGCGGACCATCCTGCGGCTGCGCCACGACGCCGTGATGATTGGCCGCGCCAGTGTAGTGCCGTTACCGTCGGACCTGCAGATACGGCTAGCCGCACCGCTGGCCAAAATCAACGATGCGATCGTCTCCTATCTGCGTGCCATGGCCGAGACGTTGCGAACCGGGGTCGGTTCGCCCGCGATCTGGCCGGTCCATGCGGCGCTGCAAAGCTACGCCGCGGAGATCGCCGCGGTGCGCGGCGAAGGTTTGACGCGCGGGCTGCCCGGTGATGTGGCGGAGCGGTTGTTCGCGCTGGGATTTTCGCTGGAGCAAATGCGGCAGAACCTGAAGGACCTCGAGCGCTGCGTCGCGGAGTGGTGCGAGACCAAGCTCCCGGCACCCGCGTCCGAACAGGAATAAAAGCGTGACGAGATAGGTTCAACCCATGCGGCGGGTCAATCCCTTGCTTTCCATCCGCCAGATCAGCATGTCGATGCGGTCCTGCCCGAAGAACGGCTCGTTTTCGAACGCAAAGGTCGGCACGCCCCAATGGCCGGACGCGGCGTGGTCCTGCTCGTTGCCGGCGATGATACGCTCGTAGCGATCGGGATCGGCTGATATCGCCGTATCCATCGCGGCCAGGTCGAAGCCGGCTGCGCTTGCGGCTTTGGCGAGATGATCGCCTTCGTTCCAGCCCTTGACGGTGCCGTCCCACAGCACCCGGCTGACGGCGTCGGTGAATTGCAGTGAGCGTCCCTCGAGTTGCGCGGCGGCGCCGAGGCGCGTCAGGCGGTGGATGTAGGGCTGGTGCTCGGCGACCTCGAGCGTCTTCATGTCCTGTACGATCGGATCGGGGCGGGGAAAGCGGAACGGAATGTTCTCATGCTTGGCGACACGGCTGGAATCGAGCACGACATAACGCGCGAATTGCGGATTGGCGCGCTTGAAGAATCCGGGCACCCGCACCGCGAGCGGGTAGACCGGGCGCAGATTCACCGTCGCATCATAGTCGGCGACCAGCTTCAACGTCTTCGGCAGTGCGAGATAGCTGTAGGGACTGCGGAACGAGAAAAACAGATCGACGGACAATGTCATGGCAATACCCGGTCAGCGTATCGGCTGGCCGGAGCAAAGCACGCGCGCGACAGGGCGTCCACGCCGACCCGCAAGCGTTTTCAAGCGAAGTGAGGCGGGTCGATCTCAGGCCGCCACCTGCCGCAGCATGCTGCGGACGATCAGCCGGTGAAACGGCAGGATGATCGCCAGATAAATCCGGCCGAGCCGATTATGCGTCAGCACCAGCGTGGTCGCGGTGACCTGTTGGCCGGGACCGGAGCTTGCGACATCGACCACGACGCGAAAATCGAGGTGACTGTCGTCAAAGCCCGCCACCAGGCGGCCGGGTGACTGGCTCAGCACCGGAAAGATCCCGATGACATCGGTGGTGGTCCTGTTGTTCGGGTCGGATGTCTTCAGGCCGAGCGGCGTCACCAGATAATCGCGCAACGCCATCAGCGCCGCGATCCATTGCGGCTGACGTCGGAGCATTTTTTGCGCCGCCTTGCGCGCGTCGAGCGCTGTGCCATCGACCGCCACGCGAAAGGCATCGCTGAACTGCGCCCCGGCCAGCAGCGCGCCGGTGTCGGCGGCAGGCGGAATAGTTTGGACGTTCATGAAGTACTCCCGCCGTATGGATGGTTTGAGATAGCAGAAATTTCGTTCAATAGTTTCGGAACGTCTGCGGTCTTAACCAGCACGGTGCCGGGTTCCTCGACAGGCCACGACAGGTATTTGGTGCGAGCCAGCATCTCAATTTTCGATCTGTTCTTAAGGAATTGTTGGAGGCGATCATTCTGTCCAAGACCGTCTACTCCAAAATGGTCATCTAGCGTTTCACGGCTGACGGCGCATGCAACCGGGTAGCCGAGTGCGGCTCCCTTGAATGTTACGATGTCTCGATGGGAGTCATAGTGTGCGGGGGGGTTTTCGAAAGTCAGATCGAGTCCCGGGATCGTTGAGCGGCGAACATCTACAACCTTCAGCGTTGCGTCCCGAACAGATCCGTCAAGTTTGCCGATGGCTTCGTTAAGTAATTGACGCCACGTCGGCCCGTTTTTGTATGCTTCCTGCCAAGCGAGCTTTAATTCGTGTGGTCTTCTTTCAGTGAGCACATCAAGTAATGCCTCCGCTTGTTGAAGATCCTTGTCACCTTTGGCCGCTCCTTGAGGACGCCGTCGTGAAACGATCAGTTTGTGAATCGCATATCGCTGAGGCGCCGGCACCTGAACATAGATGCCTGCGTTATGCAGGACCACTGCAGGCTCTGGTTCATAAATGAGATAATCGAGAAATGGCAGCGGTTGAGCGTCTGTTTGAAACGACGGAAGCGCTTGCGGTTTGTCAGTCCCGGAACCTCTGCTGGGTGTGAGAAAATCGACTCGAATTCCATCTTTAGCGGCGTAGCTTGTCGAGTGTCGGCCATCGAACGTGCTCGGAATATCTCGAAACGTCGGATCGATTTCGCGTAGAAGATCCAGCATGGGTGGTGTGTTATCTTCGACCGCGACCGATATGTCTTTGAATTGAGCGATATCGATATCGGCGGTCTGCATGAGGGAGGGGGAGAGCCTCACACCGAGCATCGCGAGGTATGTCTGATATGCGACCGTACCCACGAGAACGCCGCGAAGACGAAAGACGCCGGCATTGGCCAGCGCCTCAATGATGTTACCGATCTCGGTATTTGGGCGTGGCAAATTAAACGATCTTACCAACGCTGACACCAGAGTGCGGCGCTGGCTTTCATCGCTTCGGGCGGTTTGATGACGCTCTATCCGCTCCAGCAATTCCGTCGTTTCGGGACCCACATAAAGCTGCTTACGTTCGTCACCCGTTCTGGTTTGAAAATACCAATAACGCCGGCCTTTAATGGTTTTGGAAATGAAAGCGCCGTCCTCGACGAAAGCGTCATCGAATGCCGCGGCTGCGCAGCGCTCAAGTAACTCAGCATAAGTTGTCTGCACGATGAGGGACGGCGCTGGCATGTATTCCTCGGGTTATCCTCAAAAAGCGAAGTGAGTATAACTTATATTTACAGACTCGTCCAACTAAGAGTACTCAGATCGCGAAGTGAGTATAACTTTTCAACTATTTGTTTTTTCGACAGAAATCCCCCAATCCCCAAAACTGACATGGGTGGATGGCGACCGATGGCCGCTCGTTTCGACCGAAGCGGCGCCCTTTCGTCACGAAGAACGAATAGTTCTTTCTACCCGGCGCTGCCCGTCCGCGCCGGCACCCGGGTGATCCTGGCGCCGAGCGCGTTGAGCCGCTCGTCGATGCGTTCATAGCCGCGTTCAATCTGGTCGGCGTTGTTGATGGTGCTGACGCCTTCGGCGCACACCGCCGCCAGCAGCATCGACATGCCGGCGCGGATATCGGGCGAGGTCATCGGCGCGCCGCGCAGCCGGCTCGGCCCCGCCACGATCGCCCGGTGCGGATCGCACAGCACGATGCGGGCGCCCATCGAGATCAGCTTGTCGACGAAGAACATCCGCGATTCGAACATCTTCTCGAACATCAGGATCACGCCGTCGCACTGGGTCGCCGTCACGATCGCAATCGACATCAGGTCGGCGGGGAACGCCGGCCACGGCTGATCCTCGAGTTTCGGCACATGGCCGCCGAAATCATCGCGGATCTTCAGGGTTTGATCGGCCGGCACGATCAAATCGTCGCCTTCGACGTCGCAGACGATGCCGAGCCGCTCAAAGCCCATCCGGATCGAGCGCAGATGCTCAACGCCGGCGCGGGCGATGCGCAGCGGCGAGCGCGTCACCGCGGCAAGCCCGATCAGCGAACCGACCTCGATATGATCGGGCTGAATCGAATAAGTGGCGGAGCCGAGCGTGGCGGGCCCGTGCACGATCATGGTGTTGGTGCCGATGCCCTCGATACGGGCGCCAAGCGCCACCAGGAAATGCGCGAGATCCTGCACATGCGGCTCGGAAGCGACGTTGCGCAGATCAGTGGTGCCGTGCGCCGCCACCGCGGCCATCAGCGCGTTTTCCGTCGCCGTCACGCTGGGCTCGTCGAGAAAGACGTCGGCGCCCACAAGGCGCGCGGCGCGGAATTCCAGCCGGTCGGTTGCGACCACGGACGCGCCGAGCTGCTCGAACGCCAGGAAGTGGGTATCGAGACGGCGCCGGCCGATGACGTCGCCGCCCGGCGGCGGCAGCATCACCTCGCCGCAGCGGGCCAGCAGCGGCCCGGCCAGCAGGATCGAAGCGCGAATCCGTGCGCACAGCACCGGATCGAGGTCGGCGGCGCGAATGTTCTGGGCGTGGATCGCAAGGGTATTGCGCTGCTGCCATTCGACGGTGGCGCCGACCGACCGGATCAGTTCCACCAGCGTTTCGGTATCGCGAATCCGCGGCACGTTTTGCAGCGTCACCGGATGCTCGGTCAGCAACGCCGCGGCGATGATCGGCAACGCCGCGTTCTTGTTTCCGGACGGCTCGATGGTGCCGGTTAGCCGGTGGCCGCCTTCAACGATGTACTGGATCGGCGGCACCCGCCCTACACATCCACGTTGGCGCTGAGCGAATTATCCTGGATGAATTCGCGGCGCGGCTCGACCACGTCGCCCATCAGCTTGGTGAAGATGTCGTCGGCCTCGTCGACCTCCTTGACCCTCACCTGCAGCAGCGAGCGTTCGTTGGTGTCGAGCGTGGTCTCCCAGAGCTGGCCCGGGTTCATTTCACCGAGGCCTTTGTAGCGCTGCAGCGCGACGCCCTTGCGCCCGGCGTCGGTCACCGCCTCGAACAGGCTGACCGGGCCGTGGATCGCGGTCTCGGTGTCTTTGCGGCGCAGCAGGCCCGGCTTCGGATAGGCCTCCTGCAGCTTGGCGGCGTATTCGTCGAGCTTGCGGGCGTCGGCGGAGCCGAGCAGCGCGTCATCGATGATGGCGACATCCTTGACGCCGCGCACGGTGCGCTCGAAGAAGAAACCTTCACCCTCGGTAAAGCGTCCAGTCCAGCCGCGTTCGGCTTCGTCGGCCAGCGCATCGAGCCTGCGCGCGATATAATCCGCGGCGGCGTTGGCGGTGGCGGAATCGCCGGTGATTTTCGGACTCAGCACGCCGGCGATCGCCGCCTGCTCGACCACTTTCCGGTTATAGCGGCTGTGCAGATTGTGCAGCGTGCCGCGGATGATCCGGGCGTCCTCCACCAGCGCCTGCAAATCGCGGCCGCTGCGATCTTCGCCGGAGGCCAGCTTGAAGACGCAATCGTCGAGACCGGTTCCAATAAGATAGTCTTCCAGCGCGCGTTCGTCTTTCAGGTATTGCTCGGACTTGCCGCGCGTCACCTTGTAGAGCGGCGGCTGCGCGATATACAGGAAACCGCCCTCGATCAGGGTGGGCATCTGGCGAAAGAAGAACGTCAGCAGCAGCGTGCGGATATGCGCGCCGTCGACGTCGGCGTCGGTCATCAGGATGATCTTGTGATAGCGCAGCTTGGATAGATCGAAATCGTCACGGCCGATGCCGGTGCCGAGTGCCGTGATCAGGGTGCCGATCTGCTCGGAGCCCAGCATCTTGTCGAAGCGCGCGCGTTCGACGTTGAGGATTTTGCCGCGTAGCGGCAGTACCGCCTGGAATTCACGATTGCGGCCCTGCTTGGCGCTGCCGCCGGCCGAGTCGCCCTCGACGATGAACAGTTCGGATTTGGCGGGATCGCGCTCCTGGCAATCGGCCAGCTTGCCGGGCAGCGAGGCGATGTCGAGCGCGCCCTTGCGCCGCGTCAGTTCGCGCGCCTTGCGGGCGGCTTCGCGGGCGGCGGCGGCTTCCACCACCTTGCCGACGATCACCTTGGCTTCCGAGGGATGTTCCTCGAACCACGCCGCCAGCGCCTCGTTGAGGACATTCTCGACCACGGGGCGTACTTCCGAGGACACCAGCTTGTCCTTGGTCTGCGACGAAAATTTCGGATCCGGCACTTTCACCGACAGCACGGCGGTCAGGCCTTCGCGGCAGTCGTCGCCGGTCAATGCGATCTTTTCGCGCTTGGCCAGCGCGTCGGCATAGCCGTTGACCTGGCGCGTCAGCGCGCCGCGGAAGCCGGCGAGATGGGTGCCGCCGTCGCGCTGCGGGATGTTGTTGGTGAAGCACAGCACATTCTCATGATAGCTGTCGTTCCACCACAGGGCGGCCTCGACGCCGATGCCGTTCATCTCGGCATTGATCACGATCGGCGTCGGCACCATCGGCTTCTTGTTGCGGTCGAGGTATTTGACGAACTCCTCGACGCCGCCCTTGTACATCATCTCCTCGCGCTTCTCGACCGCGTGGCGCATGTCGGACAGCACGATGTTGACGCCGGAATTCAGGAACGCGAGTTCGCGCAAGCGATGCTCAAGCGTCGCGAAGTCGTATTCGACATTGGTGAAGGTTTCGGTCGAGGCAAGGAACGTCACCTCGGTGCCGCGCTTGCCATTGGCTTCGCCGATCACCTTGAGCGGCGCCACCGCGTCGCCATGGGCGAATTCGATCAGATGTTCCTTGCCGTCGCGCCAGACCCGCAATTGCAGCTTGCTCGACAGCGCGTTGACGACGGAAACACCGACGCCGTGCAGGCCGCCGGAGACCTTGTAGGAATTCTGGTCGAATTTTCCGCCGGCGTGGAGCTGGGTCATGATGACCTCGGCCGCGGAAATGCCCTCGCCTTTGTGAATGTCGACCGGAATGCCGCGGCCGTCGTCGCGCACCGTCACCGAGCCATCGGCGTTGAGCACGACTTCCACCGCGGTGGCGTGGCCGGCCAGCGCTTCGTCGATGGCGTTGTCGACGACTTCGTAGACCATGTGATGCAGGCCGGAGCCGTCATCGGTGTCGCCGATATACATGCCCGGCCGCTTGCGCACGGCATCGAGGCCTTTCAAAACCCTGATCGATTCAGCACCATATTCGATGGGAATGGAATGCTCGGTGTCGGCGATGGTTTGCCGGGCAGGTTCTGTCATGTGAGGCCTTCGAGGATGTCCCGAATCAGCGGCGCAAATCTGGCGCTGAGGAGGTTATTTGTGCCATGAAAGGCGCGACGCGCCTAGCGCAAAGTCTGTAGCTGCAAGTTATTGAATAAATAAGATTTTTTGATGGTTTTTCAAGGCGCCCGATAGCCGATTCGGAGCCCTCGCAAAAGCCCGATTCCCCGGCTGATTCTCAGGTCCCGGAGTGCGGATTTTCGACTGCCTTACCGGGGTCAGCAGCCGGATTCGGTCATTCATGGCGGCGTGCCCCAGACCTGATATGGATGAACGGATGTTGTCCTCGCCTTCAACGCGGTATCGGCCGGATATTGATGGTCTGCGGGCCGTCGCCGTGTTGCTGGTGGTGAATTTTCATGCCTTCCCGCAGGCGTTGCCGGGCGGCTTCATCGGCGTCGATATCTTCTTCGTGATTTCAGGCTTTCTGATCACCGGCATCCTGGTGCGCGAACTGGACCAGCAGCGCTTCAGCCTGCTGGCCTTCTATGCCAGGCGGATCAGGCGGATTTTCCCGGCCTTGATCGCGGTGCTGTTCGCGACCCTGGTGCTGGGCTGGCTGTGGACCTTGCCGGCCGCCTATACGCAATTGAGCGCCGACGTGGTTGCCAGCGCGGCATTTTTCTCGAACATCGCGCTACTGCTGCAATCCGGCTATTTCGATATCGCATCCGCCAGGAAGCCACTGCTGCATTTGTGGTCGCTGGGCATCGAGGAACAATTCTATTTGGCCTGGCCGCTGATCCTGATGCTGGCCGCCCGCGCGCGGTTCGGCATTGTGGCGGCGGTGGCGATCCTTGGCATCGCGTCGTTCGCGTTCAACGTGGCGCTGATCGGGTCAAACCCGGTGGCGACGTTCTATCTGCCGTTCACCCGGGCCTGGGAATTGCTGGCCGGCGCCGCCTTGGCCTATGGCTGGTCCCACATCCCTCAAACCGACGCTGCCAGCAATTGGCGCGCCGCGACGGGGGCGGTGCTGATCGCGGTGACGGCTCTCGTACTCGATACCAAAAGCGCCTTTCCGGGCTGGTGGGCCGCGTTGCCCGTCACCGGCGCCGCGCTCTTG
>Ga0302314_10020900_pt1 | contig 10809 bp, 8 predicted proteins | sample III_Palsa_N2_3_FD_200533 | JGI IMG/M metagenome (GOLD analysis project Ga0302314, IMG submission 200533) | Peat permafrost microbial communities from Stordalen Mire near Abisko, Sweden - III_Palsa_N2_3 | ecosystem: Environmental > Terrestrial > Soil > Palsa > Peat permafrost | place: Sweden... | reverse complement strand
CTCGGAGCTCGGCGGAGCCGGGCGCGCCGGCGCGGAGATCGGCGGAGCCGGGCGTGCTGGAGGTCGCCCGATTGGAGGTCGCCCGGTTAGCAGCGCTGGCGGTGCTGGTGCCGAGTCCACTGGCGATGCCCGAGACAAGCTGCTTGAGCGATGAGCGCGTCGGCGTGTCGAGCACGTCGAGCAGCTGATCGATTTGAACCGGGGTGGTCGTATTTGCGAGTGGCACCGTCTCGCCGGAGCGCATCACCGGCGCCGGCGGCGTTCCCGGATCGACGGCGATGTAGAAGTTGCCCTCAAACAGCAGGCGCGGCTCGATCGCCAGCGTTGCGTTGCTGCGCAGCTCCTGCGGCTCGTCGATCGACATGGTCACGATCGAGGTGTTGTGCGGGCCGCGGCTGATGGCGCTGACCTCGCCGATTTGCAGCCCCGCGATCCGCACGGGGTTGCCGGGCTCGAGCTGGTTACTTGACGTGAAGTCGCCTCGCAGCACAAAGTGGCCCTCGAAAGGCAGCTGCTTGGCAAACGCGAAGTAGACGCAGGCCGCGATCAGAACGGCAGCGATGATCGCGGCACGCAAGTAGGTGCGCCGGGCGTGGAGCTCGCGCTCGCGTCCGTTGCCACGGCCTTGTTTGCGTGCCAGGCTCACGGCAGTAGGCCGGCTTTCCGAGCCTGTGTGCTGACGCCGGTCGGCGGCGTCGTTTGCGGGACGGTCGAGCTCGGCACATGCGCCGGATTGCTGAGATCCTGGCTGGTCAGACTGTAGGGCTCGTTGCCGGACGCGCACTGCTGCCGGTCCTCGGTCGGCAGGTAGTTGATGTGCAGGTTGAACGCTGGTGAGGCGGATTGCAGCTCTTCGGCGAACGCCCCGTAAGTGACGACGCCGGCGTCGATGATCGATGGCCCGTCACCGAGCCCGAGCGACCCCCACGCCGACGCGAAGTTGCGGAAATCCAGTCCGAGGATGTCGCAGTAGGTCTGCGCCGGCGTGAGTAGAGCCAACAGCGGCCTGACCGCATCTAGCGCACTGGTCAGTTTGCGCAGTGAATTACGGGTTGCCGGGTTGCGGCTGAACGACTGGAGTGCGGTGAGCGCCTGCTCGAGCTTGATGTCGAACGGTGGCAGTGCGATCAGCGGCTTGACGCCGGCCTCAAGCGTTGCGTTGATCCGCTGCAGACTGCTCGGCAACAGCGCGCCAGCCGCGCGTAGACGGACGCTGAGTGAGGCGAGCGAGCGCAGCGGCGCAGCGAGGCTGGTGAGGGCGGTGGTGGCGCTCGACTCGGCGCCAGGGAGGTCGATGAGCGTCGTTGCCAGCGCGCTGTTGGCGGATGCCAGTGCGCCGAACGTTGTCGAGCCGTTGCCGACCAACGCAGCGAGCTGCCGGCTGACGGGCGCAAGCGCGCGTCCGAACGTATCGAAACCTCGAATGAAGCCAACGAGGTTTGTCTGCGGTGCCGTGAGCGTGCGCGACAGTTGCTGGAGCGGTCCGAGCAGCTGGGCGAGCGCACCGATCGTCCCGTTGAGCTCTGCGCCGCGGCCGGCGACGCCACCGCTGAGGCTGCCGATCGTGTTCTGAATCGCGGCGACGGTCGAACGGTGGAAGATGTCCAGCAGGTCGGTCAGATCGACGCTTGACACCGCGTCGCTGATCGGTAGCGTGCCTCCGGCTTTGACCTTCGTGGCGCTGGTGCCGGGCGTCAGCGCAACGTACGTCTGACCGAGGATCGAGGCGGCTTCGACCTCGATTCGCGTGTCAATCGGCAGCGGCCCGGCGGAGGGCTCAAGTGAGAGCCCGAGCACGGCGTACGGTTGGCCGTCGGGGGCGATCCTGGCGTTGACCGACGACACCTGGCCGACTCGCAGGCCGTCGATCCGTACCTCGTCGGTCTTGATCAAGCGGTCGGCGTTCGGTACGTCGGCGTTGATCGAGTACGTCGACGCGAACGGCAGGCCGTGGTTTGAGTTGTATGAGACGTAGACGAAGGCAGCCAGCAGCGCGATCGTGATGATCCCCGCAATCGGTTTGATCGCCTCGACTAAGCGTCGACGTTGTTTGCCGCCGAGGTTCATTTCAGGAGGTAGTGCAGGAGCGAGCCCAGGCCGCTGAGCGGCAGCGGCGAGGAACTGTGGGTGGACGTTTTCGCGGTGGTCGGGGCAGTGGCGTTGTTGATCGGTTCCTCACCCTGGTCCGGGGCGTCGTACTGGTGATCACAACCCAAAGCGCCGGGGTCGGCGATGCAGGCCGGGAACGGGATGATCAGCGCGGTGATCAGGTGTGAGGTCGAGTCGTAGTCGGCGGCGTCCGTCGCGAGGCTGTAGAGCAGGTGCAGGAGCGACTCGATCGCGCCGCCATTGCGGGCTGAGCTGAACAGCTGACTGAGCGAGGCGAGAACCGGGCGTCCAGTCGCTGCGAAGGCCTGCAGCAGCTCGACGATCGGCTTGGCTGCAGGAACGGCCTCCTCACCCTGGCGCGCGGCACTGGCGAGCGACTGAAGCGCAGGGGTCCCGAGGCTCACGAACCGTGGGAGCGTGTAGGTCAGCCGTGTGAGCTGGGGCGCGGCGGTTCGCAGGTCGCTCAGCAGCGGCGCGCCCTCGAGCGCCACCTGATCGATCGGTTGCAGGTTCTGGCGTAGCTGGGTCAGCAGCGCCGGCAGCAGCTTGACGGCGTCGGCGAGCGCAACACGGTGAGAGGCGGTGGTTGAGGCGACGGTCGCCGCGCGGCTGACGAACGAGCTGATCGAGCCGCTGTTGCGGCCGAGTTGGTGGACGACATCATCGGTTTGTGTGACGGCGTCGGCGAGTTGCTGGTTCTGTGAGTCGAGGATGCCCAGTACGCGGTCCCCCTGGGCCAGTGTCGGGTTGGCCCGGCGCAGGATCGCGTTGATGTCGGCGCCGCGCCCGGCGGTGCCGATCCCCAGCTCATTAATCAGTACGGCGAGGCGCTGATCGGTCGGAATCGAGAACAGGTTGAGCAGGTCCTGGAGCGTCTCCGGATCGGTGGTCTGCGTCAGCGGCACGGTTGGGATCCGGTCGCCTTCGGCGGCTGACAGGGTTGGTTGATCGGGCGACCCCGGGTTGCATTGGACGAAGTTCTCCGAGATCAATCCCTCCGGCAGGATCTGGCAGTGCGCGTCCGTGTGAAACGGCGCGAACCGGCGCCTGATGCTCATCTCGATCAGCGCCGTCGGCCCCGGCTCGAGCTTGACCGACGTGACTGAGCCGACCGGTACCCCGGCGATCTTGACGAGCTGGCCCGGGACCATCCCTTCGGCACTGTCGAAGACCGCCTGGACCCGGTAGGAGGGGCCGGCGCCGCCGATCAGCAAGTACGCGCCAACCGCGACGATCACGAGCACGCCAAGCAGGACACGCTTGGTCATGGGAAGTCCACGCTCAGTGGGACGTCGTCGGCCGGGTCGCAGAGATCCTTCTGCGGGATCCACGGGTTTGAGCCATCAGGCGCAGGTGGGGCGTCGCCGCCTGGACAACGCGCGTAGTCCTTGGTGCGCACGTCCAGCACTCCGGGCACAAGTGCGGATTTGGTCAGTAGCTGGCTGCCGAGGCCGGCGGCAAGGGTCTGCAGCGACTGAACGAAGTTGAGCTTCGCGTAATGCCCCTGCGAGGTGTAGGGACCTGAGACCAGACCACCAAGACCGTTGAACAGACCGAGTACAAGGTCTGACCCGTACTCACGCAGGCCGACCAGAATCGGCATCGCGACCCTGAACGCCGTGCCCGTCGATTGCAGCGCCCGGATCGCCGGACCGGCGAGCGGTCCCAACCGCGCCAAGGCGGAGCGCAGCGACGGGAGCTCGGTGTTCAACTCGTCGACAACGGGCGTTGCGCGGTTCAGCGCCGGCGGCAGAATCGTCAGTAGCCGCTGCAGGGGCCGGGCGACGGGCACGGCTGCGCGCAGATCTGGGCGCAGCGCGTCAACGGCTGAAGCGGTCTCACGCAAGGTGCTGCCTGCCTGTGTCAATACGGCCGGCGCCCGTGTCAGCAGATCAGCCAAATGCGAGCGCTCGGAAGCGATTGCCGCAAACGTGCTGGCGGCGTTCGACACCGCGTTTTGAAGATCGGTCGAGCGCCCGGCGACGGCGGCCGCGGCGACGCCGCCGCTGCGGACCAACTGGCCGAGCGCCAGGCTGTCTTGACTGACCTGGCTGGTGACGCCGTCAAGTGCGTCGAGTGCCGGGTCGAGCTGGCTCAGCATCGAGTTGAAGTAGCCGGAGCCCGAGCCGGCGAACACCTGTGAGCTGTTGGCAATCAGCTGCTGGACGGCAGCGCGGGTCTTGGGGTCGAAGGTGTCAAGGACCTCGTCGAGGTCGACGATCCCGGTCGTTTGGCTGAGTGGGAGGGTCGCGCCCGAGCGCATCAGCGGCCCGCTGGTGGCGCCGGGGATCAGCTGAACAAAGCGGTTATCGACGCCCGCCTGGCCGACGGCCCGGATGATCGCGCGGGTGCCGTAGTGCAGCGGGCCTAGTTCTGAGTCATCGATTGACATCGTTACGTCGGCCAGGCCAGTCGGCGTCAGTGAGAGGTTGGAGATCGTGCCGACCGGGCGCCCAGCGATCTGCACCTCGCCGCCGGTCACGAGCTGCCCGGCGTCGGCGAAGTCCGCGTGCAGCGTGTAGGTGTTCCCGCTCGTGAACAGGACAAGCGCGGTCACGGCGACGAGCACCGTCGCCATGCCTGCGAGGACCACACGAGCGTCTAGGCGGGTCAGCCCAGCCCGCGAGCGGGCTGGCCCGGTGCCCCCGCTCATCCGCCGATCGGCAGTCGTGGCCTGCCGCCCCAAAACAGTTCGCTGCCGACAATTCCGATCACGTGGATGCCGATCAGGTTGATCACCATCGCTTTGGCCGTGGCGCGGCCGACCTCGACCGGGCCGCCGCGGACCTTGTAGCCGTAGTAGCAGCCGACTAGCACGACGAACGTTGCCATCGCCAGCGCTTTGATCAACGAAAACAGGTAGTCGTCGGGACTCTGGAACTTCCAGAACAGCTGGAGGTAGCCGCCGGCGGAGACCTGGCCGACCTGCAGCACGACGGCGATGAACGAGCCGATGAACGAGACCAGGATGGCGGCGGCGTAGATCGGTGGCAGGAAGATCCAGGTCGCGGCGAGGCGGGTCGAGCAGAGGTAGCGCACGACGTTGAAGCCCATTACCTCAAGCGCGTCGATCTCCTCGGTGATCCGCATCGTCCCGATCTCGGCGACGAACCCGGTGGAGACCTTCGCGGCCATCATGTAGCCGAACGCGTAGGGGGTGATTTCGCGCAGGTCGCCGATCGCGGTGAACGCTCCGGCGGCCGATGGCGCGCCGACCAGGCGGGCGCCGTATGCGCCTTCGATCCCGACGACCAGGCCGAGCGCGAAGCACAGCCCGAGCACGATCAGCGCCGAGCCGATCGTGAGGATCCCGGCCTGGCGTAGCACCTCGCCGCCGTAGCCGAAGATCCGTGGACTGAACACGCCGCGCGCCGTGCGCCAGAAAAAGTCGACGGCGCGGCCGAAGCCGAGCGTTGCGTCGGTCGCCGCTTCGCCGACGGAGGTCACCGGTTTCTCCTCGGTTGTGACGCTCATCGCACTTCCGAGAGGATCGGGTGGGTGGCAAGCAGCAGTTGGGTGAACGAATAGTCGATCGCGCCGATCATCAGGAACGAGATCACGACGGCCTGGTTGACGGCCCGGCCGACGCCCTCCGGTCCGCCGGAAGCGTTCAGCCCCTTGTAACAGCAGACGATGGCGATCACGGCGCCGTAGATCCCGGCCTTCAGCACGGAGCCGGCGAGTTCGAGCGTGGTCGCGTTGGCGAAGAAGCTTGAGAAGAACGGGCCGAGCGGAGCGTGGTCCTGCAGGACCACGACGATTGCGCCGCTCATCCCAGCGAGCAACGAAAAGATGTCGAACAGAATCGCCATCACGGTGATCGCGATCAGGCGGGGGACGACGAGGCCCTTGACCGGTTCAACGCCCATCACGGCCAGCGCATCGGTCTCTTCGCGTACCTGTCGAGCGCCGAGGTCAGCGCAGATTGCGGTGCCGGCAACCCCGGCGATCACGATCGCGGTGACGAACGGTGCGAACTCGCGGACGACGATCAGCTCGTAGGCGGCGCCGAGGCGGTCGAGCGCCCCGAACAGGCCGAGGAAGTCAGACGCCTGGATCCCGGCCGGGCCGAACGAAAGGGCGAACGAGGTCAGGATCAGCGGGAACCAGCAGACCTTGATGACGAACCGCAGCTGGGCGACCAGCTCAGGCCCGTAGTCGAACGGTGGGGTCAGCATCAGCCGCAAGGCGTTGACGGTCAAAAAGACCATCCCGCCGATCTCGATCACGAAGCCGGGGATTAGATCGCCCGCGGGCTTGCGTGGGCGGCCGGGGGCCTTGGGTGGCGAACCTGTAGTCGTCTCGCTGCTGGCCGTACTCATCGCGCTCCCGGGGGCAATATAAACGTTTACTTAGTTGTCGGTCGAGGTTTGAGTGGGCAGCCTGCCAGACTGCGGTCGACACCGCTAGATTCACCGCAATGGCGGCTCATATGGGGCAGTTGTCAAGGATCGACGGCGGCTACGTGTGCTGAACGCGGCGCAGAGGCGCGTGCTGCTTGTCGCTTGCATCGGGGTCGCGGTGCTGATCACGCTGGACGTTGCACGTGGACATTCCTCGATTGGACGGCCAGAGTGTGGGAGGCCTATCCCCCGCCAGGGATCGGTCTCGTCGGAGGTTTGGCTTGCGGACGCGATCTCCGACGTGCCGTGTGTGGACAGCGGCCGGGTTGACTACGACGTTCGTCATCACGGGGCGGTACTCGACCTGATTGACCCGATCGCTGATCCCGCCGGCGGCTACATCGGGGTCTACGACTTTCCCTTCAACTACCACGGGCATGGGACGTTCCTGGTTGGGCTGGCGCGCTCGACCAACCTCGTCAGCTGGAAGCAGGTGCGCTCGCTCGTCTCACGTGATGCCAGCGCGCCGGCGCTGACCGCGATCCCTGGGGGACACGGGTACCTACTGGCCTACGAGGCCAGTCATGCCTTGGAGAACGGTGACACGGTGGAGCTGCGGTATTACAGGTCGCTGCATGCAGTGGGGACCAATCGCGTGGCGGCGCAGGTCGATCTGCCGCAGGTCCTTTCGCGCTTCAACAACGGGACCCCTTGGTTCCTCTCAGTCGACTGGCGCGGGGGACTACGCCGCTCAGTGATCAGGCTGGCGTTCGACTACGAGGCGCCGACGGCCGCGGGGCTGCCAGGCTTTGACCGTGATGCCGTTGGGGTGCTACGTGGCTTTCGCAGCTGGTCTGCGAGCTCGGTATCCGCGGTCAACGCGGCACTGAACAGCGTGGGATTGGCCGGCGACCACGGTGACTCGCGTCAGTTCTCGTTGTTTCACCAGAATTGGCGCGTATATGAGGCTGATACCCCACTGGGAGGGTTCAGGGGCTGGCACGTCGTGCTTGATGACATCAGCACGAATCGCATGTATCCGCTACGGATCGATGTCGCTGGTGGGCCGTTCTCGACGTCCTTCGGCAATCCGATCGTGTCCGTGCTGCCCGCTCCGAGCGGCCACGGTCAGGTGTTGGCGGTGACGATGTTTGTGTTCGGGTCTGGGCCGGCCGGGCGTGATGGCGGCGAGCTGGTCTATTACCGGCCGCTGTGAAGTCGTAAACGCTGCGCTTCGCGCAGCGTGGCCCCGGTTGGGCGCTCGTTAGGAGTGGACCTGGACGGGTTCGAACCGACGACCCCCGCCTTGCAAAGGCGGTGCTCTCCCAGCTGAGCTACAGGCCCTGGGACAGGCGAGTTTAGTCGGCGCTCAGCGCCCAGCAGCAATTGCAGCCGCCGCTCCGCAGTGTGGAACGGGCTACTTGTCGAAGTCGAAATCCTTCGGCGGGCGCTGTTCGAACCACAGACGGTCGTGGTCCGGGGTGTCCTGCAGAAACTCGGGGGTCTCCTCAAGTACGTCCGCACCAGCGGGCGGCTCGTCGGGAGAGCCTTGCCGTGGTGGCGTCTCTTCACGCGGGGCGGGACGCGGGTCCGCGCGCGGTCGAGGCGCGACGTGGTCCATGAAGGAGATCTCTTCTTCCTCAAACGCCGTGGTGACGTCGTACTCGACGGTCTCACCGGGGACGTGCGCCTCAGGCTCCTCAAACTTGTCGAACAGCTCGTCTTCGGCCTCTGGGTGCGCTGCCGCGGTTCCGCTGAGACCGGCGCCAGAAAGACCAGCAGTGCCCGGAGTCGCGGCGGACCCGTGTGACTGGTCCACAAACTCAAGGTGGTCCTTGGCAACCTCTTCACGCTGGTAGCGCGGTGGCACGCTCTCTTGCGGTCGGTCCGGGTCGGTCTCGCTGCGATGCCCGCGACGCCCGAGGAATCCGCGGCGCCTTGGCTCGTCCTCTTCGTGGTAGTCCGCCGTGTCGTGGGCCGGTTCCTCGTGGGCGTGGTCGACAAACTCGGTTGGATGGTCGATGAACGGGTTCTCGTCGGCGCGTGCACGGCCGCGAGCGGGCGGCTCGGAGTCGTCGTGGAACCCGTGCTCGTCGTCAAGCGGGCGCGCGTCATCGGACGGTCGCTCTTGGACCGCCTGCTCGTTTGCGTGTGCATCGCGGCCACCCGGCCCAAGCGCCTCGCGCTCGAGTCGTTCAACCTCAGCCGGATCCGCGCCATGCCGGCGCTTCAGGTCGAGGTGCTCGCGGATCGCATCATCCAGCAGACCCATTTGATAAAGCCTACTCGCCGCGGACGGCTTTCGCCGCCAGCGGGCTTGCACGGATGGTCTGGTTCTTGCCGCCGCGTTTCGCCTTGTACAGGGCTTTGTCGGTCGTGGCGATCAGTGACTCCTTCGGGCCGGTGTCGCTTGCGCCTACGCCGATGCTCACCGTCACCTTCAGGTGACCGTCGCCATCGACCCGCGGAATTGCCATCTCCGCGATCGCTCCACGTAGCCGCTCGGCGATCGCAAAGCACCCGTCAAGGTCGGTGTGCGGCAGCACCATTGCCAGCTCCTCGCCGCCGTAACGGGCCGCCACGTCGCCGTCACGGGTTGATTGCCGCAGCACATCCGCAAGCCGGCGAAGCACCAGGTCCCCCTGGGGATGACCGAACGTGTCATTGACCTTCTTGAAGTTGTCGATGTCCAACAGGATCAGCCCGACAGGGTGCTTGTAACGACGCGCGCGCTCAAGCTCGGCTGCGAGCACCTCCTGGAACCGACCATGGTTGGTCAACTGCGTCAGCAGGTCCGTGACCGAAAGCTTGCGAGCTTCTTCGTGTAGCCGGGTGTTGTCGATCGCCATTGACGCCTGACCGACCAGCGACCGCAACAACTCTTTGTCGGCATCGGCAAACGGCTCGCCGCGGCGCCCGACTGTGATCAGGCCCAACGGTCTGCCCAATGCGCTCCAGGGGCCTAGCGGGACGCTGAGAACGAACACCTCGTCTTCACGCTTGGCGTCTCCTTCCGCCGTGTCTCCTTCCGCCGCGTCAGCGAGTGCATCGGCCCGCAAGGCGGCGGCCTCAGCCGCGAGCACCGTTGGCTCAACCCCGCGCAGGTCGCCCTCAAACAGTCGTTGCGCAAGCGGCGCCTCGTCGCTGGCGCGCACCGACAGACGGCCGAACGACGCGCCGGTGCCGTCGATCGCGGTGCCCAAGGCGAGTCCCAGCAGGGCGTCCTCGTCGAGTGTGGCGGCGAATGTCTCCCCGCCTCGTCGGATCGACTCTCGTAGCCGTGCGCGCTCAGCCTCGAGCTGCGCCAATCGTTCCTCAAGTTGGCGTGACATCGAGTTGAACTCCTTCGCCAACTGGGCGAACTCATCGCTGCCTTCAACCGGTACCGGGGCTGAGAAGTCACCACCGCCGAGGCGCCGGGCGGCGGCCAGGAAGCGGTTGACCTGGTCGGACAACCCGCGTGAGGCGAGCACCGCAAATGAGAACGCCAGTAGTGCGAAGCCGGCGAGGAACGCGGCGGCCACCACTTGGCTGGTGCTGCCGGAAGTCGAGCTCAGGCTGTTGTTAGACAGCACGGTGATGTTGACTGGGGCGCCGATGCCGGCGAGCGGTGCCACGCCAGCCGCGGCGTAGGCGACGCCACCGACATCGAGCTTGGTCGGAATCGACCGCGGCAGCGGCCCTGAAGCGGTGCTTGCCAGTGTGACGCCGCCCGACCGCACCACTACCTCCACACCGTTGCTGCTGAGCTGAGTCGCGAACGCCGCGGCGCTGGTTGCCGACACGGTGACTTCGAGCACGGCGCCATCGTGTCCCTTGATCTCGGCAGTCCCCGGCGCGATCGCGCTTGTGGAGCCGAAGCTTCCAAGCGTCTGTCCGTTGTGAATCACGATTACTCGCACGAGCGCCCCGGACTTGACCAGCTCGCGCAACTTTGCATCGAGCGGCGCCGTTTTCGGCACCGGCGTCAGATGGCGCGCCAGCAGGCCGGCATCCGTGCGGGCGGTCGCAACGTCATTTGTGTAGACGCTTGCGACAGCGGCTGCCGCCCCGTTTGCCCGCGCGATCGCCTTCCCCTCGTTGCTCTGCGAGATCAGTCGCAGGGCAAGGAAGCCCATCGCCAGCATCGGCGCCAGCACAATCACGATAAAGAAGCTGGTCAGACGGTTACGAAAGCTCACGTCAGCCCTCCAGGCCAGGCGGTAGAAGGAGCCTACCGGCCGTTCCGACGAGCATTGCCGATGGCTACACTCCTTGACCCTTGGGGCTATAGCTCAGTTGGTAGAGTGCCTGGATCGCACCCAGGAGGTCAGGAGTTCGAATCTCCTTAGCTCCACTCTCGGGAACTCGCTCATGC
>Ga0302314_10020899_pt1 | contig 10809 bp, 9 predicted proteins | sample III_Palsa_N2_3_FD_200533 | JGI IMG/M metagenome (GOLD analysis project Ga0302314, IMG submission 200533) | Peat permafrost microbial communities from Stordalen Mire near Abisko, Sweden - III_Palsa_N2_3 | ecosystem: Environmental > Terrestrial > Soil > Palsa > Peat permafrost | place: Sweden... | reverse complement strand
CGCCGGCGATGCCCTCTGCGACGCTGCCGCCAGGTGAGAGCGGATGCCGGCGCCGCGTCTCCTTGTAGCGCGTCTGCAGGGTCTCGTCGGTCGCCTCAAGGAACAGCAGGCGGAAATTGACACCGCGTGCCTTGAGCCCGTCGAGCCGCTCGACCAGGCCCTCGAAGTAGCTGCCGGCACGGACGTCCGATACGACAGCGGCGTTCGCCACCTTTGAGCCGGTGTGCGTGAAGAGGTCGACCAGCGAGCCGATCATCTCCGTCGGCAGGTTGTCGACACAGAAGTACCCTGCGTCCTCAAAGACAGCCATTGCGGTCGATTTACCGGCCCCCGAGAAGCCGGTGATCACGACCAGATCCTTCAGTGCCAGCTCAGATTCGTTGACGCTCATGCCCCATGCCGTGACGAAGTCGACACACCTTTACATCCCCAACTGGGGGATAGCACGAAGCGCGGCGTTGAGTTGCAACCATCTCTCATACACCGGTCTTGTGAAGCTCGCGATGCAGCTCGCGCGCCAGCTTGGCCGGCAGCCCCGGCACCGCCGCCAACTCCTCCATCGAGGCGCCCAGCACCGCGTCCGGCGAGCCGAAGTGGGTCAGCAGCGCGCGCTTGCGGGTCGGCCCCACCCCCGGCAGCCCGTCGAGCACCGAGGCCGTCATCGCCTTGTCGCGCCGCTGGCGGTGATGCGTGATCGCGAAGCGATGCGCCTCATCCCGAAGCCGCTGCAAGAGCTGCAGCTCCGGCGTGTCATGCGCCAAGACCAGCGACCGAGCCCGCCCCGGGATGAAGATCTCCTCGATCCGTTTGGCCAACGATACGACCGTGACGCCACGGTCGACGAAGCCCTGCAGCGCCCGCAAGCCAGCAGCGAGCTGACCCTTGCCGCCGTCGATCACGATCAGGTTCGGCAGTGCCGCGAAGCTCGGGTCGTACTCCTTGTCGTGCGGCGAAAGGTCCTGCTGCGCCTCGAACTGCGCCATCCGCCGGCCAAGGATCTCTTCCATCGAAGCGAAGTCATCGGGGCCGTACTCCGCTGCCCCGTTGACCGAGCCGTTGACGGCCGTACGCGCACTCGGCGCCGCGTCCCCGACCGTGCGCACCCGGAAACGCCGGTAGTCCGACTTCTTCGGCGCGGCGCCCTCGAACACGACCATCGAGGCGACGGTGTTGGTGCCCATCAGCGTCGAGATGTCGTAGCACTCGATCCGAAGCGGCACGGTGTCGAGCTCAAGCACCCGCTGCAGACCATCCAGCGCCTCGCTGCGCTGCTGGCGCCGGCGCTCGGAGCGCAGCTGCTCCTGATCGACCGCCAGCCGCGCGTTGCGCTCCGCCAGCTCAAGAATGCGCCGCTTGTCGCCGCGCTCGGCCTCGCGCACCTCGACGTTCGAACCGCGGCGCTCACCCAGGGCAGTGGCCAGCGGGCCACTGCCCGTAACGCCTCCTCCATCCGCGAAATCACGTGCATCTCCCAGCCCTCGCTGCACGACCACCAGCGGCGGAATCATCATCGCCGAGGCGTAGTACTGCAGGATGAAGGCCTCGGCGACCTCGGCCGGCTGGGCGTCGGCGGCGTTGTCGAGGTAGAAGCTCTGGCGGTCTGAGAGCACCCCGTCACGCACCTGGAAGACCTGGGCGTTGGCGTCGCCGTCGCCGACCGCCACGGCTATCGCGTCAAAGGTGCCCATGTCGGCACTCGAGACGCGCTGGCGCTCGAGCAGCTGCTTCACGGCCCGTAGGCGGTTGCGCTCGCGGGCGGCGTCCTCGTAGCGCTGCTCGGCGGCGGCCTGGCGCATCTCGAACTCGAGCTTGCGCTCGATCTCCTTGTAGCGGCCCGAGAGGAACTCGATCACGTCATTGATCCCGGCCCGGTAGGCCTCCTTGGTGACGTAGTTGACGCAGGGCGCCTCGCAGCGCTTGATGAAGTAATCGAGACACGGCGAGCCGCTGCGGCGGCCCGGTTCAGGCCCCTCGCAGGAGCGGAACATGAAGACCTTGCCGAGCACGTCCAACGTCGAGCGCACCCGCTTGGCGTTGGAGTAGGGGCCGAAGTAGACGCGGTCACGGCGGTGGCGCTCGCGCGTGAAGTAGACCCGCGGGAAGTCCTCGTCGAGGCTGATCGCGATGTACGGGTAGGACTTGTCGTCGCGCAGCCTGATGTTGAAACGCGGCTGGTACTGCTTGATGAAGTTCTGCTCGACCAGCAGCGCCTCGGACTCGGTCTGCACGATCAGCGCCTCAATGTGGTCGATCATCGGCAGCAGGTCGCGTCCCGCCTGGGTGCTCGGGTTCGAGAAGTGCGAGGCGACGCGCTTGCGGATCGAGATCGCCTTGCCGACGTAGATCACGGTCCCCTTCGTGTTGTGGAAGAGGTAGACCCCGGGCTCGTCAGGCAGCTCGCGGCGGCGGTCAGCGGAGATCGTGGACATCGTCAGCTGAGTCTATGTAGGAGAACTCTTCGCAGATCCATACTTGAATGATTCAAGAAAAGCAGCGACACTCTGCGGAGTGCCGACGACTGTGGAGATCGAGGAGCTGTTGCGCGGAGCCGAGCTGCGCGTGACACGAACGCGGATAGCTGTGCTCACCGCGGTTCACGAACAGCCACACGCCGATACGCACTCACTGATCGAGCTCGTGCGCGGTCGCCTCGGTGAGGTCTCTCACCAGGCCGTCTACGACGTGCTCGACGCGTTGACCAGGGCCGGCCTGCTGCGGCGTATCCAGCCCTCCCGGTCGGTGGCTCGTTACGAGTCACGCGTTGGTGACAACCATCACCACATCGTCTGCAGATCATGTGGTGCCGTTGCCGACATCGACTGCGCCGCCGGCGTTGCTCCATGCCTGGCGCCGGCTGACGATCACGGCTACTCGATCGACGAGGCCGAGGTCATCTACTGGGGCCTCTGCCCCACCTGCACCCACGCCCAGTAGTTCCCGTACCCCACCAGTTCCAGAACGCTCTGCTGAGCGCACCCCATATTCCGAAAGGATCCCCCTTTGTCTGAGACACCTGACGCCGTAGTTGGAGAGATGAGTGACAGCGAGGCGACCGCTTACACCGGTGGCTGCCCGGTCGATCACGCCCAACTCACGCACCCGACCAAGGGCGATGCGAACTCGGAGTGGTGGCCGAACCGGCTGAACCTTAAGATCCTCGCCAAGAACCCGGCCGTCTCGAACCCGCTCGGCGACTCGTTTGACTACGCCAAGGCCTTCAACACGCTCGACCTCGATGCGGTTAAAGCTGACATCGCCGAGGTGCTGACGACTTCGCAGGACTGGTGGCCGGCGGACTTCGGCCACTACGGCCCGCTGATGATCCGCATGGCCTGGCACAGCGCCGGCACCTACCGGATCAGCGACGGCCGCGGCGGCGCTGGGGCCGGCCAGCAGCGCTTCGCTCCGCTCAACAGTTGGCCCGACAACGTCAGCCTCGACAAGGCCCGCCGTCTGATCTGGCCGGTCAAGAAGAAGTACGGCCAGGCGCTCTCATGGGCCGACCTGCTGATCCTCACCGGCAACGTCGCGCTCGAGACGATGGGCTTTGAGACCTTCGGCTACGGCGGTGGTCGCGCCGACGTCTGGGAGCCCGATGACGACGTCTACTGGGGTTCCGAGACGATCTGGCTCGGCGATGAGCGCTACAGCGGCGACCGTGAGCTCGAGGAGCCACTCGCCGCGGTCCAGATGGGCCTGATCTACGTCAACCCTGAGGGCCCCAACGCGAACCCGGATCCGCTGCTCGCCGCCCACGACATCCGCGAGACCTTCCGCCGCATGGCGATGAACGACGAGGAGACGGTCGCGCTGATCGCCGGCGGTCACAGCTTCGGCAAGACCCACGGCGCCGGGCCAGCGGACAACGTCGGCCACGAGCCGGAGCAGGCCTCGATCACCGAGCAGGGCCTCGGCTGGAAGAGCAGCTACGGCACCGGTGTCGGCGCCGACGCGATCACCTCCGGCCTCGAGGTCACCTGGACCACGACTCCGACCAAGTGGAGCAACAACTTCCTGGAGAACCTCTTCAGGTTCGAATGGGAGCTCAGCAAGAGCCCGGCCGGCGCCAACCAGTGGGTCGCGAAGGATGCCGGCGAGATCATCCCGGACGCTTACGACTCGACGAAGCAGCACCTGCCGACGATGCTCACGACCGACCTCTCGCTGCGCTTTGACCCGGCTTACGAGGTCATCTCGCGGCGTTTCCTGGAAAACCCGGAGCAGCTGGCCGACGCCTTCTCGCGTGCCTGGTTCAAGCTCACTCACCGTGACATGGGGCCGGTCGTGCGTTACCTGGGCTCCGAAGTCCCGAGCGAAGAGCTGATCTGGCAGGACCCGCTTCCGGCCGCGCCGGACGAGCTGATCGGCCACAAGAAGATCGCCCAGCTCAAGGACGAGATCCTCGACTCCGGGCTGACCGTCTCGCAGCTGGTCTCGGTCGCCTGGGCCGCGGCCTCCTCGTTCCGCGGCAGCGACAAGCGCGGCGGCGCCAACGGCGCTCGCATCCGCCTCGAGCCGCAGCGCAGCTGGGAGGTCAACCGGCCGGCCGAGCTGGGGATCGTGCTGCACACACTCGAGGGCATCCAGTCGAAGTTCAACGAGAGCGGCAAGCAGGTTTCGCTCGCCGACCTGATCGTGCTCGGCGGTTGCGCCGCAGTCGAGCGGGCCGCGAAGAACGCCGGCTTCGATGTCGAGGTGCCGTTCACCCCCGGCCGTGTCGACGCCACCGAAGAGCAGACCGACATCGAGTCGTTCGCGGCGCTCGAGCCCAAGGCTGACGGCTTCCGCAACTACCTGAAGCCTGGTAACCGCCTTCCCGGCGAGTATCTGCTGATCGACAAGGCCAACCTGCTGACCCTGAGCGCGCCGGAGATGACCGTGCTGGTCGGCGGTTTGCGCGTGCTGGGCGCGAACTACGACGGCTCGACCGTCGGCGTGCTGACCTCACGGCCGGGCGAGCTGACGAACGACTTCTTCGTCAACCTGCTCGATCTGGGCACCTCGTGGACCGGCGAGTCGCCGACGGCTGCGAGCTTCGTCGGCAGCGGCCCCAAGGGCGAGAGCTGGGCCGGCAGCCGCGCCGACCTGGTGTTCGGCTCCAACTCGGAGCTGCGCGCGATCGCCGAGGTCTACGCGAGCGACGACGCGGCAGATAAGTTCGTGCATGACTTCGTCGCCGCCTGGGACAAGGTCATGAACCTCGACCGCTTCGACATCTCCTAAGGACTAGGAGTTCTGCGGGGCCGGCCGCGCATGGCCGGCCCCTCCAGCACTGGCGGCTCGGCCAGCCCCTACGACTGCCTGCGGTCAGTACTCCTTGGAGGAGCGGTAGACGGCGTAGACCGCGTAACCCGCGCCGGCCAGGATCAGGATCCAGACGATCGTGCCGAAACCGGTTGCCGTGAGGCGGTTGTAGGCGCACCAGTCGAGCAGCGCGATGCCGACGGCGCCGTAGAGGATCGCGCGACGCTGATTGCCGAGCGAGTACAGCGAGGTGCGGTGCTCGCGATAGAGCCGCGAGCCGATCCAGGCGAACGCCGCCAGGAAGCCAAGTGAGACGGCCTCTTTGACCGTGCCGGCCGCGTACTGGCCCTGCTTGATCCCGTCGACCGCCGCGGCAAGCAGCAGGATGATCGCGATATTTCGAACGTTTGCGTTGATCTTCATGGTCGACTCAGCTGGTTGCAGCCAGGTCTAAGCGTACCGCTGAGTTCTCAGCGCCCGAAGCGGGCGTGCCAGTTGGTGGCGGAGCCGCGGGGCCGCTACCGCCGTCGACGCGTTGCGGCGCGAACCGGTAGCCGATCCCGAAGTGTGTGTGCACGTAGCGCCACTCGGGTGAGAGCTTCTCAAGCTTGGTGCGCAGCTTGCGCACGAAGACGTCGACCGAGCGGTCGCCGCGGACCATCGTGTAACCCCAGACCCGCTGGTATATCTGCTCGCGTTCGAGCACCCGCCCACCGGCGGACGCGAGCTGGCGCAGCAGCTCGTACTCCTTGCGCGAGAGACCGGCCGGTTCGTCGCCGACGTAGGCGTCAAAACGGTCGGGGCGGATCGTCAGCTGGCCGGCCAGCATCGGCTCCTCGTCGGAGACCATCGTGCCGATGCGCCGGCGCCGCAGCACGGCTTGAATCCGCGCGATCAGCTCCTCCGGGTGGCACGGCTTGGTGACCCAGTCGTCAGCGCCGCCGCGCAACGCCCGCACTCGATCGGCGACCGACACCGGCGGCGACACAGCAACGATCGCGAGACCTGGCAGCGCGCTGGCGACCCGCTCTATGTACTCAATCCCGCTCAACGCCGGGTTGATCACAAGCCCGTGCAGGCGCAGCGCCGTGAGCTGATCTGGACCGGGCGCGAACGACAAAATCTCACGGTCCCAGCGCAGCGCCTCAAAGCGGCGCTCCATCACCGTCAGTAGGCCGCTGTCATCGTCGACAAGCGCGATCCGAACCGGCGAAGACTCGCTGGTGGCTGCCATCGTCGGACTGAGTCTAGAGAGGCTGCCCGACGGCGGCGGCGAAGCGCAGCTCGATCTCAAGACCACCCTCGGGCAGCGCCCGCGCCGTCACCACGGCCCCGTGCGCGTTGGCGATCGCCTGCACGATTGAGAGCCCGAGGCCTAGCCCGTCACGCTCGGAGGTCCGGTCGGCCTCGAGCCGGCGGAACGGCTCAAACAGCTCGTGCACGCGCTCGTTCGGGATCTGGGCCCCGCTGTTGGCGATCACGAGCCCCGGCTGCCCGTGCGACTGCCCTGTCCTCACACGTATCCAGGGCTCGTGCGCCGTGTTGTGCAGCACCGCGTTGTCGATCAGGTTCGAGACCAGGCGCTCGAGCAGCGCTTCGTCCGCGACGACCATCGCCGTATCGAGCTCAGACTCGAGTTTGATCCCATCGAGCCGCACTTCGCGTGTCACCAGCATCTCCCCGACCACGTCCGCCAGGTCGACCTCGCCGGCCTCCGCCTCGCCCTGGCTGCGGGCCAGCGTGAGCAGCGCTTCGATCAGGCGCTCCTGCTGTTCGGTCGATGCCAGCACGCGCTCGCAGGTCTGTCGCAGCGACTCAACCGAGGCGTCTGGGTCGGCAAGCGCCAGCTCCACCAGAGTCCGCTCGAGCGTCAGTGGCGTGCGCAGCTCATGCGAGGCGTTGGCGACAAACCGTTTCTGGGAGTCGAATGCGCCCTCCAGGCGTTCCAGCAGTTCGTCGAATGCGGCCGCGAGGTCACCGAGCTCATCGTCACGATCGTCGATGCCGAGCCGCTCATGCAGGCTCTCGGCGGTGATTGACCGCGCGCGTGTGTTCATGGTCCGCATCGGCGCCAGCGCCCGCCCGGCAACCAACCAGCCGAGGCCAATCGAGAGCAGCGCCATCAGCGCCAGCGCGATTCCGGACCAGGTCAGCAGCGAGCTCAGTGATGAGGACCGCTGCAGCGTGAGCGCGAGGTTTGCCTGACGTACCACCACATTCACCTTTGACTGAGCGTTCTTGGCGAACGCCGCCGTCTGCTGGCTGACAATTTGCTCCGCCTGCCGCAGCGTGACCTTGGTGCGCTTGCCGCCCTTGGTGATTGTCACCGGCCCGTTGGCGGCGGTCGCGCCGCTGACGTTCACCAGCCCCGGACCTGCACGGCCCGGCAGGTTGATCGTCTCGGTGCCGCTGCCCGTTGGCAACACAACTGCATGCGAACCCTTCGCATTGACCGTTCCCGAGAGGATCCCCGCAGGATCCGCTGCGACGCCACCAACCCTGGCTCCCCGGATCACGAACGCTGACCGCTGGTTGCCGGTGTCGTGCGCGACAAGCCCATAGGTAATCCCAAGCAGCGCCGCACCGGCAACCAGAAAGCAGCCGCCGTAGAGCAGCGTCAGCCGTAGCCGCAGCGTCAGGCGCACGCTCGGTTTGTGCAGCCAGCGCACCGCCGCTCCGCTGCGTTTAGATCCGATAGCCGCCACCTGGCACCGTGGCGATCAGCGACGGATCACCGAGCTTGCGCCGCAGGCGGCTGATCGTGACCTTCACGACGTTGCTGAACGGATCGGCCTCCTCGTCCCATGCGCGCGCCAGGAGATCCTCGGCCGAGAGCACCCCGCCCTGGGCACTCATCAGCAACTCCAGCACCGCGAACTCCTTGGCGCTGAGATCGAGCGGCTCACTGTCACGACGGGCGATCCGCCGGGCGGTGTCGAGTTCAAGGTCGCCGCAGCGCAACACCGGCGGCAGCGCCGGTTGGGCCCTGCGGGACAGCGCCCGTACGCGAGCCACCAGTTCGGCGAACGCGAACGGTTTCGCAAGGTAGTCATCAGCCCCGAGCGTCAGCCCGCTGACGCGGTCATCGACGCCGTTGGAGGCCGTCAGCATCAACACACGCGCACGGCCACCGTCTTGGCTCAGATGTCGCATGACCTGATCGCCGTGCAGGCGTGGCAGGTCGCGGTCCAGCACGATCACGTCGTACTCGTAGATGCGGGCGTTCGTGAGGCCGCTCTCACCGTCGTTCGCGACGTCAACGGCCATGCCCTCGCGCCGCAGCCCACCAGCCACTGCGTCCGCCAGTTCCGCGTGATCTTCAACGACTAGTACGCGCATCAATCCTCAGATCATTCTGGCGTCGCAGTTACACCACGGTTACGGGCACTGTTCCCACGCTGTAACCGCTGATTCCTTACAACTCGGCCCATGCCCAGATTCGTCCCACTCACAGCGGCGACGATGGTCGTCGCGATCAGCCTCTCCGCTTGCGGCGGATCGAGCGCTCCGGCCAAGAAGACAGCTTCAAAGGTTGGCTCGAGCAGGAGCACTTCGATGCTGGCAATGGCCAAATGCATGCGGGCCAACGGTGTTCCCAACTTCCCTGACCCGAGTGACGGCGGCGGCATCCAGGTCAATCAGAGCCCGAACGGCAGCATGACCGTGAACGGAGTCGCCGTCAACGCACCTGCCTTCCAGCACGCGACGGGCAAGTGCCAGAGCAAACTCCCGCAAGGATCACCCACCTCTGCAGCACAGATCGCAAAGATCCGGTCTGGCGCGCTTAAGATGGCGAACTGCATGCGCAGCCACGGCGTAACAAACTTTCAGGACCCTGTTGTCAAAGCTGGGCCTGGCGGTCGCGGAATCGAGATGAGCGCAGGAAGTCCCGGCGTTGATCAACAGTCGCCGGCGTTCGAGAAGGCGCAGCAGATATGTGGCTCGTTCATGGGCCGTCCCATCGGTTCAGCCACGAGCGGAACCCATTCCGCCGGCCGTACTCCCAAGTCAACCGTCTCCGGAGCCTGATGAAGCGCGTAAGCAAGCGGGTTGTAGCTGTATTCCTACTTGTTGTTGTCGTCGCCGTGGTGCTTGTGGTTGTCCTCAGCGACGGCTCTTCGAACAACAACGGCTCCGGCCAAACGCCGAGCTACAGCGGTACCGCGACTATTCAACGTCGGAACCTGGTTTCAACCGACACCGAGTCCGGAACGCTCAGCTACGCGAATCCGCAGACGGCCTACAACAGCCTTAGCGGCACGATCACCTGGCTGCCTGCGGCGGGCCGCGTGATCAAGCCGGGCCGCGCGCTGTTCGACATCGACAATGAGCCGGTTCTGCTGATGAACGGCACCACCCCTGCCTACCGCAACCTGACCTCGTCGGACAGCGCCGGTCCGGACATCCTCGAGCTCAACCGCAACCTCGTCGCGCTCGGGTACGACCCGTACACGATCGAGATCGACGACGAGTGGCAGGCGGCCACAACCGACGGCGTCGAGGCGCTGCAGAAGGCTGAAGGCTGGTATGAGAGCGGCACGCTGGCTCTCGGACAGATCGACTTCCTGCCGGGCACCCAGCTGGTCGCGACGGTTGTGGGAACGCTCGGCTCCGCGGTCACCGGTGTCACCTCGGCCACAGCCGCGACCACGGCACCGGCCAGCAGCCACGGCCACGGGAACGCCGGTGCCGGCGCAAGTTCCGGCGGCGGTGGCAGCGCGACTGAGATCCTCACAACGAACTCCACCCAGCTTGTGGTCACCGTCGATCTGAACGCCAGCCTGCAGAGCGAGGCGGCGCTTGGCGAACGCGTCGCTGTAGAAATGCCTGACGGCAGCACGGTTGGCGGCAAAGTCACCGCCGTCAGCGCGGTCGCCCAGAGTCCCAGTTCGGGTGACAACGCCGACAGTGGCAGCGGCGGCAACGGCGATTCGGGGGCCTCAGCCACCGTGCCGATCACGATCACGCTCGACAAGCGCGCCAAGGGCGCCGGCCTCGACCAGGCATCGGTGAGCGTCAGCTTCACGCAGGCGAAGGCGAACAACGTGCTCTCCGTGCCAGTGACGGCCTTGATCGCAACGGCGGGCCAGCATTTTGCAGTCCAGGAGGCAGTCGCGCCCTACAAACTGATCCCAGTGAGTGCGGGCCTGTTCGCTGCGGGGTCCGTCCAGATCTCGGGGCCTGGGATCTACCAGGGCCTCAAGGTGACGGACTCACAGGGCTGATGAGCGTCCGCCTGAACCACGTCGTCAAGCAGTACTCCGGGAATGTCACCGCGCTGCGGGACGTCAGCGTGGACATTCCCGCCGGGGATCAGGTCGCGGTCGTCGGCCCCTCAGGGTCAGGCAAGACGACGATGCTCACGATCCTCGGCACACTCGAGCGGGCGACGGCGGGTGACGTGAATGTCGCCGGCACCGACGTGGCGCAGGCCTCCGACGGTGAGCTGGCCGGCTTACGCGCCCACCGGATCGGGTTTGTGTTCCAGTCGTTCCACCTACAGGAGTCGATGACAGCCGTCGACAACGTCGCCAACGGCATGCTCTACATGGGCACGCCCTCACG
>Ga0302314_10020898_pt1 | contig 10810 bp, 10 predicted proteins | sample III_Palsa_N2_3_FD_200533 | JGI IMG/M metagenome (GOLD analysis project Ga0302314, IMG submission 200533) | Peat permafrost microbial communities from Stordalen Mire near Abisko, Sweden - III_Palsa_N2_3 | ecosystem: Environmental > Terrestrial > Soil > Palsa > Peat permafrost | place: Sweden... | reverse complement strand
GGGGCGGGGGGGGGGGGGGGGGGGGGGGGGGGCGCGCGCCCTCGGGGGGTGCAGGCTGGCGGACGCGGGGCTGCGCGAGTCCTCGGGTGGTCGATGGCTTTCCGGCCGGGGGTGCTACCACAGCCGACTCCCGCGGATCCCCGGGGGTGGTGAATGGGTAGGGAGTTGTCGGCGACGGTTGGTGCCCGGCCGGGGCTCGCGATACGGCGGTGTGTCAGCGGGAGTCGGGAGGCACGACGCTCTGTCACGGGCTTGTCAACGAAAGGGCGGTCGCGGGTGTGCGCCGTGGCCGATTTGAACGCAAGCCCGCCAGATTTCGAGGGTGGTTGAGGGGGGTGTGGCGAGGAACTGTTCGTGGTGACCAGTTCCTCGCCAACCCCCCCGGCAAATTGGCTCGAGTGTGGCCGGAGCGTGCCGATGGGGGCCGGGAGCGCGCGGGAGTGTCACGCGAACGTCACAGGGCGGGTCCGGCGGCCACCCGCATCGCGCCCCGCGGCGGCCATGCGGCCCCGAACCTGACCCGTGGCGCCCGAGCGGCCCCCAGCCGCCCCGCGGCCCCCAGCCGCCCCGCGGCCCCCAACCCGCCCCGCGGCAGCGCACCCACCCCCAAGCCGCCCCGCCCTCTACCCCTCCGCGATCGCCCCCAGCCGCGCCGTGCGGCCGAACATCCCCTGCGCCCGGAACCTCGAGAAAAGCCGATGACCCGGCCCATGAAAGTCCGACGACCCGGTGCTCAGCAGCCCGAGCTCGTCGCAGCGGTCGGCCAGCAGCAGCGTCTGCTCCTCGGTGTGGGTCACGTAGAACGTCTCGACGCCGTCCAGGCCGTCGGCTCGGAAGCGGTCGATCGTGGCCAGGACCTCGGCGGGGTTCTTGACGTCCCAGAACGGATGCGCCCAGACGGCCAGGCCGCCGGCGTCGTGGATCGTGGCGATCGCCTGACTGACGGTGGGGACCTCACGGCCGCGGAAGGCCGGCCGGCCCTCGATCAGGTACGCCACCAGGAAGGCACTGGCGTCCGGCAGCCCCTCGGCGGCCAGCCGTTCGGCGTTGGCCGGCTGGTTGAGCACCGCCGCCGCGAGGTGCGGTCGCCCGATCGGCGAGCCCGCGGCGCGGCGGGCATCGATCGCCCGCTCGTCGACCTCGAAGCCGAGCTCGCGCAGCGCGGCGATCATGCGGTCGGCCCGCCGCCCCCGATCGGCGCGAAAGCTGGCCAGCCGCTCGATCAGTTGCGGATCGTCGTGGTCGATCCGGTAGCCGAGGATGTGCAGGTCCTCGCCGGACGGATCGACCGACGAGAGCTCGGTCGCCGGCACCACCCGCACCCCGAACCGGACGCCGGCGCGCAGCGCCTCCTCGACGCCGGCCGTCGTGTCGTGATCGGACAGCGCGAGCAGCGCCACCCCGGCCTCTCCGGCCAGGCGCACCACCTCGGTCGGCTCCAGCTCGCCGTCGGAGTGGATCGAGTGCGACTGCAGATCGAAGGTCGGTCCGGCAGTCTCAGAGGCGGTGCTCACCGCCGGGCATCATGACCGCAGCGCAGGCTCGACGCGTCCTCCCCGGTGGCTGACATCCTCCAAAAGTTCCAGAACCACCGGTTTGGCGCCGGAAAAGGTCTGAAGTCGCGTCCTTCAAGCTAAAACTTCTTAAGGACTCTTGGCGGTCGCCTCGTGGCTGCCGATAGAAACGATAGGAACAGCGAGATAGGAGGCAAGTCGGTGCGCAGCGTTGCAGTGGCAGTATTTGGTTCAGCAGGACGGCGGTCATGATGCCGCGGCTCCCCTTCCCCCGGCGCCCTCCGCGCGACGCGGAGCGTGAACAGCGCGAGCGCGACGCCTATGAGCGCACGCACCGCGTCCTGGACGCGCTCCCCGAGCAGCAGTGGAGCATCGTCAGCCCATACGAGCTTCGCCACGGCCAGCGCGCGCACGTCGCCGTCGGCACGAACGGCGTCTACCTGATCATCGCCCGCAAGCCGCCCGGCTCGGTGCGGGTCAAGGACGGCGTGCCCTGGCTGCGTCAGATCGGCGACGCCCAGCGCGAGCGGGCCGGGACCGACGTGGTGCGCAAGGCGCTCGAGCCGGCCAGCGCGCTGTCGCGTCAGATCCGTTCGCGCGCCGGGCGCGCGCTGGCCGTCCACGCGGTGGTCGTGCTGTGGTCCGAGTTCCCTCAGGGCACCGTGGAGACCAGTCAGATCACCTTCGTCCACGGCCGCGACCTGGCCGGTTGGCTGCGGTCGCGTCCGGCCGAGCTTGACCGCGCCGGCATCGACGAGATCGCCCAAGCGGTCAAGGACGTCGCCGCCGAGCACGCCCGCCACGGGCACACGCCTCCGTCCGGTTCGCAGGTGGCCTGAGCCTGCGTCAGGACGGGCCGGCCAGCAGGCCGTCGCCACCCACGTAGGGCTCGACGCGCTCGGCCAGCGTCTGGCGCAGGTTGCGCACCCAGCTGTAGTAGCCGCGCGCCTGGCGGCCCAGCGGCGAGCTGTCGAGCTCGGCCGGGGACTGGCGCTCCAGCCGGTGAAACGCGGCGTCGGTCTGCTGGGCGCGTCGCAGCTCCTCACCCCAGGTCACCTCGAGGTAGGCCAGCGCCGCGGTCAGCTCGCCGGCGCGCATCGAGGCGGCGTCGTCAAGCTGGTCGAGGAGGCCGAGCAGTTCCTCCTGCAACCACTGATGCTCGGCGTGGATGCGCAGGAGAAGGGAGGTGTCGACGGGTGGCTGCATAACGGGGGTAGAGCGATGGGGAGTCGCTCTGTTGTGGGCTTCGGCGGCCGGTTTCGACCGCTTGAGAATCGTCTCGCTACCTTGGGCGCTCATTCATCAGCGTTGCGTAGGGCCGCGCAGGACGGAGGGTTTGCGCGGATCCCAAACTCGGTCAATCGTTGAGGGCGCCAAGGCCCTGCGACGCGCTCTTACGGCCGCTGCCTCACGGCGCGAGGGTCCGCGGCCGATGGTATGAGTGTGAATGCGCATCTTCCGCACCTTCACCGGTACAGCGCGGCGGCGGAGACCGGCCGCGCTCCGGGACAGTACACCCGCCAGCTGGTGCTGCGCATGCGCATGCGCGCGCTGCTGACGCTCGGCCTGTTCGCCGTGTTCACGGTCGTGGTCGGTCGGCTCGTCGGTTTCGATCACGTCATCTTCGAAGTGGCCGAGGTGGCGCTGCTGTGCGTCTGCCTGGGGGTCACCCGCTACGTGCTGCCGGTGGTCGAGCGCTATGACCGCGGCGCGCAGGGCGAGGAGTACGTCGGGTCGATCCTCGAGGAGCTGCGCATCGACGGCTGGCTGATCATCCACGACGCCGAGCTCGAGCACAGCAACGTCGACCACATCGTCCTCGGCCCGGCCGGCCTGTTCACCATCGAGACCAAGAGCAATCCCGGTCCGATCAGCGTGCAGCGTCTGCACGGCCGGCTCATCCGCCAGGTCCACCTGCAGAAGGAGCGGGTCGAGAAGCTCGTCGACGCCCCGGCCGAACCCCTGCTCGTGTACAGCCGCGCCCGCGTCGACCGGCCCGGGCGCCGGCGCAAGGGCATCCGGGTGCTCGAGGCCGACATGCTGCCGGGGTTTCTCGAGGAGCACCCGGCGTCGCTAAGCGACGAACGCGTGACCGAGTTGCGCGAGCGCCTGCTCGCCGCCTTCGTGCCCGAGCCCGGGCGTGTGCGGTGGGCCCGGGCCGAGCGACTCGCGCCCGCGCCCAAGCCGCAGCCCTGACCCGCCGCGATCGTCCCGCCTACGAGGCTTGGCCATAACGGCTCGAGACGACGACCCACGGGTGTACCCTGCGATCAGGGCCCATAACGGTCCTCACAATCGAATAAGTCAGTTGTCATCGAGGTGCCGGCGGCGATCCCGCCCGGCACCGGATTCGGTCGGGCGGCGATCCCGCCTCCGAGAAAGGGCAGACGCCTATGGCGACGCACGTGGCAGATGGTTCCGAGCGGGCAAATATCCGGCTCGTCCCCAACAGTCTCGATCTCGAGGACCGAGTCAGGCTGCTGCGGTTCATGCTTCTCATGCGCGGCGTCGAGGACCGCGCGATGCACCTCTACCGCCAGGGCAAGGTACCGGGGTCGTTCTACGACGGCTACGGGCAGGAGGCGGTGTCCGCCGGCGCGGCCTACGCGCTCGGCCCGGCCGATCGCCTGTGCGTGCTGCACCGCGATCTCGCCGCCCATCTGGTCCGCGGCGCCTCGGTGGCGCGCATCCTCGGCCAGTACATGGGCCGGTGCCGCGGCGTCACCCCCCGGCGCGACGCCAACGTGCACATCGGCGACCGCGAGCTCGGGTGCGTGGGGATGGTCTCAATGCTGCCCGACATGATGCTCGTGGCGACCGGGATGGCGATGGCGTTCAAGCTGCGGGATGAGGCTCGCTGCGCGCTCACCTGGGTGGGCGATGGCGCCACCTCGCGAGGCGACTTCCACGAGGCGCTGAACTGGGCCGGCGTGCAGCGCCTGCCGGTGGTGTTCGTGCTGGAGAACAACCAGTACGCCTACTCCACGCCCACCGAGCGTCAGTTCGCGGTCGACCCGGTGCAGCGGGCCACCACCTACGGCTTCCCCGGCATCACCGTCGACGGCAACGACCCCGAGGCCATGTTCGAGGTGACCCGCCGGGCGCGGGAGCGGGCGCTGGCCGGCGACGGCCCGACGCTGATCGAGGCGTTGACCATGCGCATGCACGGCCACGCCGCCCACGACGACATGCGCTACGTGCCGCCCGAGCTGCTGGCCAAGTGGCGCGAGCGCGACCCGATCGCCCTGCAGGAGGGCCGCCTGACCGACGAGGGCGTCGACGTGGCCGCGCTGCGGGCCGAGGTCACGCGCGAGATCGAGGCGGCCACCGAACAGGCACTGGCCATGCCCATGCCCGACCCGGCGACCGCCCGGCAAGGCGTGTTCGCGGTGGGGGAGGCGCAGCCGCTCGGGGACGGCCGGGCGCCGTGGAGCGGCTTTCACCCGGAGGCCCCCCATGCCTGAGCTGACCTACCTGCAGGCCATCTCCGAGGGCCTGCGCGAAGAGATGCGCTGCGACGAGCGGGTGTTTGTGATGGGCGAGGACGTCGGCGAGTTCGGCGGCGCGTTCAAGGTGACCGACGGCATGCTCCAGGAGTTCGGCGAGCGCCGGGTCATGGACACGCCGCTGGCCGAGTCGGCCATCATCGGAGCCGCGGTCGGCGCCGCCGTGGTGGGGTTGCGGCCGGTGTGCGAGATGCAGTTCGCCGACTTCGTGGCCTGCGGCTTTGATCAGCTGGTCAACGTGGCCGGCAAGATGCACTACCGCCAGGGCCTGGCGGTGCCGCTGACCGTGCGCCTGCCCTCGGGCGGCGGCTTCTCCGGCGGTCCGTTTCATTCCCAGAACCCCGAGGCCTGGTTCATGCACGCGCCGGGCCTGAAGGTGCTCGCGCCGTCGACCGCCGAGGATGCCAAGGGGCTGCTGATCGCGGCCATCCGCGACCCCAACCCGGTGTGCTTCTTCGAGCACAAGCACCTGTACCGCCGGATCAAGGGCGAGGTCCCCGCCGGCGCGTACGAGACGCCGATGACCGCGCGGGTCGCCCGGCCGGGCACCGACCTGGTGGTGATCGCCTACGGGGCGATGGTCTGGACGGCGCTGGAGGCCACCGAGGACCTCGACGGGGCGAGCATCGAGGTGCTCGACCTGCGCTCGCTGGTGCCGCTAGACACGGCGGCGATCCTCGACTCGGTGGCCCGTTGCTCGAAGGTGGTGGTGGTCGACGAGGCCAACGCGACCTGCGCGGCGGGGGCCCAGGTGGCCGCGTTCATCGCCCAGCACGCCTTCGAGCACCTTGATGGGCCGGTCATGCGGGTCGGGACCCCGGACGTGCCGATCGCCTTCTCCCCGCCGCTGGAACGCGCGCTGCTGCCCCAGGTGTCCGACATCGCGGAGGTGTGTCGTGAGCTCCTTGCCTACTGACGCCAGCGCGGTGATCGTCGACGTGGTCATGCCCCAGATGGGCGTGTCGGTGGCCGAGGGCCTGCTGGTGGCCTGGCATAAGCAGGTGGGCGACTGGGTCCTGGCCGACGAGACGATCTGCGAGATCTCCACCGACAAGATCGACACCGAGGTCCCGGCACCGGCCAGCGGACGCGTCGTGGAACTACTGGTTGAACAAGAACAGACGGTGCCGGTGGGCTCGGTCCTGGCGCGCATTGCCACCGACGCGGTGGCCGGGGACCCGCATCCCGACGAGCAGGGCCCGGTGATCAGCCGAGTGACGCCGTCGGGGCCGCCGCCGGCCCCCCAGCGACCCTCCCCGGTGGTGCGGCGGATCGCCGAGCGGGAGGGCATCGACCTGGCGCGGGTGACCGGCACCGGGCGCGGCGGGCGCGTGCGCAAGCAGGACGTGCTGGCCTACCTGCAGGACCGCGAGCGGGCGGATGGGCCGGCGCCGGGGGAGAGCGCGGCGCCCCCTGCCCCCTTGCATATAGAAAGTCCCTATCGCGACGAACCGCTGGGCCAGCCGCTGTCGCGCATGCGCCGGACGATCGCCGAGCACATGGTGCGCTCGCTGCACACTGCCGCGCACTGCACCTCGATCATGGAGGTCGACATGTCCGCGGTCGAGGCCGCGCGGGCCGGGCGGGGACTGACCGGTCTGGCCTTCGTGGCCCGGGCGACGATCGACGCGCTGCAGGCTCACCCCGAGCTCAACGCGACGCTGGAGGACGGCGTACTGACCCGCCACGCGGACGCCAATCTGGGGATCGCGGTGTCGCTCGGCGAGGAGGGGCTGATTGTCCCGGTCATCGCCAACGCCCAGGAGCTCTCGGTGCAGGGCCTGGCCGAGCGCATCCGCGAGCTGGCGGTTCGGGCGCGGGCCGGCGAGCTGAGGCCCGACGAGGTCAGCGGCGGCACGTTCACCATCACCAACCCCGGCAGCTTCGGCACCCTGGCCTCGACGCCGATCATCAACCAGCCCCAGGTGGCCATCCTCGATCTCGAGGCGGTGGTCAAGCGGGCGGTGGTTGTGACCGATGACCAGGGAGACAGCATTGCCATCCGCCCGATGACCAACCTGTGCCTGTCGTGGGACCACCGCGCCCTCGACGGGGCGCTCGCGGCGCAGTTCCTGGCCACGCTGCGGATGCGTCTACAAGACTGGAGATCAGCATGAGCACGCACGTCGCCGATCCGGGTGGTCCCACCGCGATGCTCGGCCAGCTCGGGGCCGTCGAGCACGAGCAGCTGCTGGTGCGGCGTGGCGATCGCACCGGGATCTACACCGTGGTGGCCATCCACTCCACCGTGCTCGGCCCGGCGCTCGGCGGCTGCCGGATCTGGCACTACCCCTCGCTGCAGGGGGCAATCGACGACGCGCTGCGCCTGTCGCACGCGATGACGCTGAAGGCGGCGGCGGCCGGGCTGGCGCTCGGCGGCGGCAAGGGGGTGATCTCGGTGCCGGCCGGCCTGGAGCCGAGCTCGGCGCTGCGTCACGAGATGCTGCGCGACTTCGCCGACACGGTCAACGCGCTCAGCGGGCGTTACATCACCGCCGAGGACGTCGGCACTACCAGTCGCGACATGGCGATCCTGGCCGGCTTCTGCGACCACGTGGTCGGCCGCCCCACCGAGGTGGGCGGGTCGGGGGATCCGGGCGAGTTCACGGCGGCCGGGGTGGAGGCGGCCATGCGGGCCTGCAGCGCCCAGCTGTTCGGCACGCCGGAGCTGGCCGGCTGCTCGGTGGCGATCGTCGGACTCGGCAGCGTCGGCGCCGGCCTGGCCCGGCGGCTGCACGGCGTGCGGGCCCAGCTCTACCTGTCGGATATCGATCCCCGCAAGGAGGCGCTGGCCCGCGAGCTCGGCGCGCACTGGCTCGAGCCCGAGCAGGCGCTCGCGGCCGAGGTCGACATCCTCGCGCCCTGTGCCCTCGGCGGGATGCTCGACGACGAGCACGCCGACGCCCTGCGCTGCCGCGCCGTGTGCGGGGCGGCGAACAACCAGCTCGCTCACGATGGCGTGGCCGATCGGATCGCCGCGCGGGGGATCCTCTACGCGCCGGACTTCATCGCCGGCGGCCTGATCAACGTCTCGCTCGAGCTCACCGGCTATGACCCCGCGCTGGCCATCCGCCGCTGCGCCGAGATCGAGGACGTGCTGACCCGGGTGCTCGACCACGCGCACGAGGCCTCGATCACGCCGCTGCAGGCGTCGTGTGAGATCGCTCAGCGCTGGCTGTCGGCGGCCGCGGCGGCATCCGGGCTGCCGGAGCGATAGTTTGACGGGCGACTTTGGCCCTGATCGCCCCCTTCGCCGCCTGTCTGCTCGCCGCCCGTCTCGGCCCCGCGGCGCGTCCGGCCAGCCGAAATAAGTGAACCCGGCGCGCCCGGGATCAAGCCGCCCGTGGGGTCGGCCGGTTTGTCTGAGCGCGCTCGGCGGGCTGGTGCTGGCCGTGGTGGCGCTCGCCGGCTGCGGCGGATCCTCGTCGGGCTCGTCCGCCGCGACCGCGACGACCAGCAGCGTCGCGCTCGGCGCGCCGCCCCTGTCCAAGCCCACGCGGGCGGTGCTCGTGCTGGACTTCGTGCCGAACGCCGTGCACGCCGGGATCTATCGGGCCCTGGCCGCCGGTTACTACCGCCAGGAGAACATCCGGCTGGCCGTGGTGCAGCCGACGAGCACGACCGACACGCTCAAGCTGATCGACTCCGGCCGGGCCGAGTTCGGGCTGGCCGACGGTCTGGACATCGCCCAGCTGATCGACGCCGGCGGCGACGCCCAGTCGATCATGGCCATCGCCCAGCGACCGCTCGGCGGGCTCATCGGGCTGGCGTCGGAGCACCTGCGCTCGCCCGCCGACCTGCAGGGGCGTGACGTCGGCATCACCGGCGTGGCCTCCGACCTTGCGGTGCTCGACACCGAGGTGACCGACGCCGGCGGGGACCCGGCGCGCGTGCACGTGGTCAACGTCGGCTTCAACGGCGCCGCCGCGCTGTCCTCCGGGCGCCTGGCCGCGTTCACCGGCTACTGGCCCGACGACGGCGTGCAGCTGCAGGTCTCCGGCCATCCGATCACCGTGTTCAAGCTCGACGCCTACGGCGGGCCGGCCTACCCCGGCCTGGAGGTGTTCACCACGCGGCGGCTGCTGAGCGCCGACCCGGCGCTCGCGCGCGCGTTCCTGGCCGCCACGGTGCGCGGATATGAGGACACCATCGCCGATCCGGCCCGCAGCGTCAGCGACCTCATCGCGGCCAATCCGAGTCTGCCCCGGGCGTTCACCGCCGCGTCGCTGCAGGCCTACCTGCCGCTGTTCAACGCCGGCGGCGTGGCCGTGGGCACGCTGCCGCCCGCCCACATGACCGCGCTGTCCAGCTGGATGCTGGCGCACGGACTGATCCACCATCCGATCAGCGCGGCCCGCTTCGCCACCGACGCGTACCTGCCCGCGTCCTGAGCCGCGTGAGCGATCGCCCGTAACATCCGCCGCGATGTCCACACAGGCGGTGGCGCCCACGCACGGGCGGATTCACTTGCGGCGGATAGCCATCGGCGCGCTGGTCATCGTCATCCTCGGCGCGGCCGCGACGCTGTTCGGCTGGGACATCAGCGGCTGGTTTCGCCACATCTGGGACACCATCAAGGCGATCCCGACCGGCGACCTGATCCTGGCGCTGTGCCTGATCACGCTGCAGACCGTCGCGACCGCCTACGCCTGGTTCTCGATCCTGCGCTTCGGCTACCCCGAGGCCAACGTGCGCTGGCTGGAGGTCATGGCCATCTACGCCGCGGCGGTGGCGCTCAACAGCGTGGTGCCGGCGAATCTCGGCACGCTGGCCATGCTGCTGATGTTCAACACCATCATCATCGGGACGACGTTTGCCGGCGTGCTGGCCGGCATGGCGGTGCAGAAGATCTTCTACACGATCGTCGGGGCCGGGGTGTACCTGTTCCTGTTCCTGGGCATCGACGGCTCGTTCGACCTGCAACTCGGCTTCATCTCCGCCCACCCGGCGGCCACGATCATCCTGGTGGTGGCGGTGTTCGTGCTGCTCTACCTGGTCGCCCGCGTGCTGGAGACCCGGATCAAGCAGTGGTGGAGCCAGGCCAAGGTCGGCGCCGCGATCCTCATCCAGCCGCGTGCGTACGTGTGGCGGGTACTCGTGCCCGAGGCGGTCAGCTACCTGGCCATGCTGGCGATCATCGCGGTGTTCCTGTCCGCCTACAGCATCCCGGTCAGCCTGCACACGATTCTGCGGGTGGTGGCCGGCAACTCGATTGCCAACTCCACCTCGGTGACCCCGGGGGGCGCCGGCGTGGTCCAGGGCTTCAACGTGCTGTCGCTGAAGGGCATCACCAGCACCGCGAACGCGACCGCCTACTCGGTGGCCCAGCAGCTCGTGGTGACGGTCTGGGGTCTGGTGCTGGCCATCGGGCTGCTCGTGCGCGCGTTCGGCTGGAGCGGCGGGCGCACGTTGGTCACGGAGTCCTACGGCGAGGCGCGGACCAAGGCGAGCGAACAGAAGGCGGCACGCCGGGCCAAGCGCCAGGATCGCCTCACGCGCCGTCACGAGCCCGAGCCCGAGCCGGTCGCCGACTCCGAGAGCGGCCCCTGAGCAGGGACTCTGCGTGCCTTCCGCAGCGGCGGCTACGTTGATGGGCGTGGATGAGCTGCTGGAGATGATCGACCTGGCGTCGGCCGGGCTGCAGGCGTCGCCGGATGACGGGCTCGCGCAGGCGCGGGCCCGGGGGGCGCTCGGGACGGCGCGGGAGCGGTGGGGAGGGCTTGATGGCGAGGCGCGGGCCGCCCTGACCGAGCCGGCCGCCGCGTTGCGGCGGTTGCTCGACTCGGCGCC
>Ga0302314_10020897_pt1 | contig 10810 bp, 10 predicted proteins | sample III_Palsa_N2_3_FD_200533 | JGI IMG/M metagenome (GOLD analysis project Ga0302314, IMG submission 200533) | Peat permafrost microbial communities from Stordalen Mire near Abisko, Sweden - III_Palsa_N2_3 | ecosystem: Environmental > Terrestrial > Soil > Palsa > Peat permafrost | place: Sweden... | reverse complement strand
CCCGATCATCAAGCCGTACTGCTTCTCAGCTGAAAGCCCGGTACCCCGTCAGCGCATTGCCGATGACAAGTGCGTGCACCTCATCGGTGCCCTCATACGTGCGCACCGACTCAAGATTCGCCATATGCCGCATGACCGGGAAGTCGCTGGTGACGCCGTCGCCGCCCAGGATCGTGCGAGCCGTGCGGGCGATGGTGATCGCCTCGCGGACGTTGTTGAGCTTGCCGACGCTGATCTGGGCTGGGCTCAGCTTGCCCGCCTCCTTCAGCCGTCCGATGTGCAGCGCGAGCAGCAGGCCCTTGTGATATTCGACCGCCATGTCCGCGAGCTTGTTCTGGGTGAGCTGGAGTTCGGCCAGGGCCTTGCCGAACACCCGGCGGGACTGTGAGCGCTCGATGGAGACCCGCAGGCATTCGCGGGCCGCTCCCATCGCTCCCCAGATGATGCCGTAGCGCGCCTCGTTCAGGCAGCTGAACGGGCCGCGTAGTCCGGTCACTCCGTCCAGGACGGCGTCCACGGGCAGTCGGCATTCCTCGAAAGCCAGGTCGCACTGGATAGAAGCGCGCAGGGAAAGCTTGTTGGTGATCTCGGTGGCGGTGAACCCCGGCGTGCCGGCCGGCACCAGGAAGCCGCGGATCCCCTCGTCGGTCGCGGCCCACACCAGGGCGACGTCAGCCACGGTGGCGAGGCCGATCCAGCGCTTGGCGCCGTTGAGCACCCAGTCGGTTCCCTCGCGCCGCGCGAAGGTCTTCATCGCGGCGGGGTCGGAGCCGCCATCGGGTTCGGTCAGGGCGAAGCAGCCGATCGCGCGACCCGCTGCCAGGTCGGGCAACCACTGCTGCTTCTGCTCTTCGGAACCCCACTTGGCGATCGCCGACATCGCGAGCGAGCCCTGCACCGAGACGAACGTGCGCCACGCGCTGTCTGCCGCCTCCAGCTCCAGGCAAACCAGGCCGTAGGAGACGGCTCCCGCCCCTGCGCAGCCGTGGCCGGCCAGGTGCATGCCGAGGAAACCGCTCGCGCCGAGTTCGGCGACGAGTTCACGCCGGAAGTGCCGGTCCTCGAAGTCCGCGTCGACGACCGGCATGATGCGCTCCTGCGCGAACGTCCGGGCCAGGTCGCGCCAACGCAGCTCCTCGGCACTCAGCAGCTCGTCGATCTCAAGATCGAGGGTCGGAGCGGTGGGGTTCACGGCGTTTCCTCACGGGCTGGCCCGGGATCGGGCGATCGACGCCATGGTGGCGGGAGACCACGGCTGCGGAGCAGGGCTACGGAGCGCGCCTGCGGAGCATGGCTTTCGCTGCTCGGATCGGTCAGCGCGACGCGGTCAGCGCGAAAGGCGTCCTTGTGCGCGCCGGCCCGGCTTGGCGGGTTTCTTCGCGGCCTCGCGTTCGGATTTGGGCTTGCTGTTCTCCTGGGCGCGCAAGACTTCTTCGCGGTATTTGGCCAGGGTGACGCGCTCGTGCCGCAGCCACTCGGGCGGGTCCGCCTTGAGTTCGTTGATCTCCGCGGTGGTCAGCGGCTCGGTCACGCCGCCGCGGGCCAGGCCAGCGATGGACACGCCCAGCTTGGCCGCGGCCACGTCGCGCAGGTGCGGGCCGTTGAGCCGCAGGTCGCGCAGCCAGTCGGGCGGATCGGCCTGGAGCGCGTTGAGCTCGTCGCGCGAGACGACACCCTCCTGGAACTCGGCGGGGGCAGCCTGGAGATGGATGCCCAGCTTCTTCGCCGCGGTCGCGGGCTTCATCGTCTGGGTGGTCTTCTGCGCCTTCATGGATCAATGTTAGCGGCCGCGTGCGGTGGTTCCGGTCACGGCCGGTAACCTGACCGAGTGACCGGCCCGCAAACAACCACTTCCTTCCGCATCGCGTACGTCCCGGGTGTGACCCCCGGCAAGTGGGCGCGGACCTGGCACGAGCGCCTGCCTGACGTCCCGCTCGACCTGATCACGATGACTGCGGTGGAGGCGGCCGAGGCGTTGCGCAATGACGGGGTGGATCGGGTGGGCGGGGTGGACGCCGCGCTCGTGCGACTGCCGATCGACCGGACCGGCCTGAGCGCGATCCCGCTGTACACCGAGACGACCGTCGTCGTGGTTCCCAAGGACCACGAAGTGACGGCTGTCGACGAGGTTTCGCTCGCGGACCTGGCCGACTACATCGTGCTTCACCCCCTCGACGACAGCCTCGACTGGCCGAGCCCGCCGGGGCTGCCCGCTATGGAGCGTCCCGCGACGACGTCGGACGCCATCGAGTTGGTCGCGGCGGGATTGGGGCTGCTCATCGTTCCGCAGTCGCTCGCACGCCTGCACCACCGCAAGGACCTCACCTACCGGCCGATGCCGGAGGCCCCGCAGTCGCAGGTCGCGCTGTCCTGGCCGGAGGCGCGGACGACGGAGTTGATGGAGGAGTTCATCGGCATCGTGCGGGGGCGCACGGTCAACAGCTCGCGGGGACGCGCTTCGACGCCGTCGGCAAAGGCACCAGATCCGGCTGAGAAGGCGAAAGCAAAGCCGGATCAGAAGCCGAAGCCGAAGCCGAATCAGAAGCGCCAGGAGTCAGTCGACGCACGAAAGAAGTCCGTGGCCCGCAAGCCGGGTTCCGGCAGCTCCCAAAACGCCAAGCGCGGTGACCCGCGACGCTCGTCTTGACCTGTTAGTTAGATCGGCCCGAAGCGGTAGCCCGCGTTGAGAAGCTCGGGCAGGACCACGCTGAGTGCGGCTACGGTCTGGGAGCGGTCGCCGCCGCCGTCGTGTTCGAGGATGATCGAGCCGGTACTGGTCTGCTTGAGGATGCGCTGCACAATGGTCGCGCTGCCGGGGCGGGCCCAGTCCTGAGGGTCCACGGACCAGTCGAGGGGGCGCAGCCGGGCGTCGGCGCAGGCCTGGAACACGTTCGCGTTCCAGTTGCCGTAGGGCGCGCGGTAGATCGCCGGGGTGATGCCGACGTCGTTGAGTGCCTCGCTGGTGCGGGCCATGCTGTCGCGGACTTGGGTGGCGGTCAGTTGCGTCTGGTCGGCGTGGTCCCACGTGTGGTTGGCGATGGCGTGCCCGGCGGCGGCGACCTCGCGCACGAGCGCGGCGTTGGGCGGAATCTGGCGGCCGATCATGCAGAAGGTGGCGGTGATGCCGTACCGCTGGAGCAGGGCGAGAATCTGCGGGGTGTACTCGGAGGTGGGTCCGTCGTCGAGGGTGAGTGCGATGCCTTTGGGTCCGTTGTGGACGTAGTACTCCGGCGCGGTCTGCACCTGCGCGGGGACGTTCCCACTGCTGGGGGTCCCAGTGGGCAGCGGGTTGGCCGCGTGGGTGGGAGCGGAGGAGGCAGCGGATGACGGGGCGTTGGAAGGGGTGCTGGCGGGGCGGCCCTGAGGAGCAGCGGCAGAGGTCAGGTGCTTTGCGCTGCCCGCGTTCATGGAGCGGGCTGCGGCGAAGCCGACACCGCCGAGGAGCGTGAGGCCGCCGGCGGCGAGCAGCACGCGGCGAGTGTGCGGGCGACGTCTCGGCGCGGGGTCGGTAGTGCGCTCGTCGTAGGGGTCGCCAGGGTCGCCGGGTCCGCCGAGATGGACCGGGGTGCGGTAGGACGGACCGTGCGGACCGTGCGGGTCGTACAGGCCGCGCTGCCCGGGGACCGGGGCCAAGAGGGTGCGGTCGTCGTAGCCGGAGGGCGGGCGGTTGACCAGGAGGGTCGTTTCCATGTCGGACTTGGTCCAGCGACGGTCGACCAGGAGGGTCGACTCCAGGTCGGGATTGCCGCGGTGACGGTCGGTCAACGGGAGGGTCAGGAAGCGGTCTTCGTCGTCATGCGCGCGCGCCGCCGCGCCGTCGTCCGGGTATGTAGTCCACACGTCGAAAACCTCCCAAGGTACCGAAGGCCGGGCGTATGCGACCTTGTATTCGGTAGCGTCCCTTGGAGCGCTGGTTTTCCATTGGTCTGCGGATGGCTCATCGACTGGTTCCGGCGGGCGGGCGTAGAACATGGCCTTGAGCTGTAAGTATCGCCGAAAGTGACATTGAGTCGGCATGGCATCGGGCCGGGAAATGTCAATAGCTGATCATCGAATGCGAAGGTGCGGCGCTGCGCCGCGCGTGAGGGCAGCGCCGCATTCGAGGGAACTGGTTTCCCAGCAACCGCCGCTTCTACAGCAGGCCGCCGAGCAGCTCACCGACGCAGCCGAGCAAGCCGCCGAGGAGGTCGCCTACACCACCGAGAAGGCCAACGAGAAGTCCCATGGTCCTGCCCCTTTCTAGTGGAAGCCTCTTGCCGATAGCGCTGGTACTGCCGGTACTGCTGATACGGCCACAGCCTAACTCCGCATGGGGTGATATGCGCGATTTGTCGGTATTCGGCTAGCCGAGCGTAGCGGTGGCCAGTTTGGTGGCGAAGCCGAGGAACAAGGAGCCGACTCCCCCGGTCAGCCACGCGGCCAGCCGCCTGCGCCGCCGGAACGCGTTGGCCAGCCGGTTTCCGCCCAGAATGAGCGTGGTCAGGTAGCAGAACGAGAACGCCTGGACGATGGTCCCGAGCAGGGCGAATGCGGCAGCCGGGTGAACCGCGGCCGGGTTGACGAACTGGGTGAAGAAGGCGAGGAAAAACAGGATCGCCTTGGGGTTGAGCAGGCTGACCAGCAGTGCCCGGCGGAACGGCCGTTCGGCTACAGGTGAGGTCTCCAGTTCGGCGGGCTGCGCGGGCTCGTCCTCCGCACGTCGACGATATGCGCGGACGGCCGACCGCAGCATACCCACGCCCAGGTAGGTGAGGTAGCAGGCGCCGGCGTACTTGACCACGTCGAAGGCTTCCGGCGACTCCTTGAGCAGGGATGCTCCGCCGAGCGAGGTCAGTGTGATCAGCGTCGTATCACCGAGGAGCACCCCGCAAGCGGCGCGGTAGCCAGTCCGCACGCCTTTGCGGGCCGCGACCGACAGGACGTACAGCGAGTTCGGGCCGGGCAGCAGGATGATGAGCAGTGCGCCGAGCGCGTATTCAGGCAGGTTGACGGTCCCCCACATGGTTTCCCTCCCTGGTCGACCCAGCCGACGCCCGGCTGAACGGTTAAAACTACTACTTCGTGGACTTTCCAGAAAATCTGTTCATCCGCACTTGTAGCCTTGCGATGCCCAGCTGATGAAGGACAGAAGGATATTGGGGCGCCCGACCGGGCTAGCCGGACGGACGCCCCAACGGGCTACTCGCTTTCGCGGAGCGAGGAACCTCAGTTGAACGGGCAGGTCGCTGTGGGACTGAGCAGCGCTGCCGTGCTCGTGGAGACGGTCAACTGCGTACCCGTGAGAAGGGTGACATAGAGGGCGTTGACGGTGATGCCGTCGCCGCCTGCGACCGTCGTCTGCTGATTGAGTACGACCGTACCGACCAGCGGCAGGCTGATCGTGGTGTTGGGGCCGGGGTTGGCCGCGATCGCGATGCCCGCGATGCGCAGGTTGGTGAAGGTCGTGCCGCCGGAAAGGGTGACTGCGCCCGGACCGGACGTGGTCAGCGGCTGCTGCGCTTGCGCGCTACTGCCGATCGAGTTGGCGGTGATCAGCCCGGCGAGCAGGCTCAGCCCCTCGGTTTGGGCGCTTGCTGTGGCCGTTCGGGTTCCGTTGGCGGCGATGCTGCCGGAGGCCGAGGTGGTCAGAGCCCCGAGAGTGCCAACCGCGCCCAGCCCGTCGCTGATCGCGGCGTTGCCGTCGGACCCGGGTACGCTCGTGCACTCATACGTCGAGGGGACCAGCGGTCCGAGGTTGATCAGTGGCGAGATCAGCAGGGCGCTGTCGGAGAGCGCTTCGAAGACCGGCGCGGTGAACGTCAACGTCGTGCAGCCGGGCGGATTCAGGCCGACGAGGTTGGTGGTCTGCGTGGCGCACAGCTGGTAGGTGCCGCCGAGGTTCGAGGTCACCGGCACGGTCACTGTGCAGGAAGCACTGCCTTCGGCGAGATTCCCGCCGACCTGGAATGTGCCGGGTGCGGAACCTGGCGTCACGCTGTCGGTCGCGCAGGTCGACGTCGCGGGGCTGCTCGTCCGGACGAGCCCGGTGGGCAGGGTCGTAGTGAAGGACCATCCGTCTTTGGCGTCGAGTTCCGAGGTGTTGGTGATGGTGAAGGTCAGGTTGGCTGGCGCGCCGACCGGCACGGTGCCGGCGGTCCCGGACAGGTCGAGCTGCGGGGTGACGTCCAGTAGGCGGATGTTGTCGAGAGCGCCGTCGTTGCCGTAGCCGTCCCCCTGTTCATTGATCAGCTGGATACCCACGGACGAGTTGCTTGAGAGCACAGCCAGATCGCCGATATACGTCCCGACATACACATCCACATCGTACGGACCGGGGACGATCTCGCCGGGGTCCGCGCACGGATTGATCGGCGCGCTTGAGGTCGGCGCGGCCGTGGCTCCTTCAAGCAGGTTGAACTGGTAGAGCTGGTTGTCGCCGAAACAGTTCTCTCCGGCGGCGTCGGTCTCGACGGTGAGGAAGCGGCCGGCCGAGAGCAGCGGGATGGGCTGCGCGGTCTGCAGCTGGACCTTCCCCGCGCCCGGGTCCGAGTCGGTGAACTGGGTCAGCGCGTGGTTCGTCTCGGGGTCGCCGCCGGCCCAGGTGCCGAGGTCCGCGACGGACGCTTGGATCAGCGGCCAGGCGCCGGAGTCGTTGCAGTCGGGTGGCGGCGTGGCCGGGTCCTCTGGGGAGACGATGTACCCGTTGCATGCGGCGGTGCTCACCCAGGCCGGGTCGGCCGTGTAGGTCTCGTCGAGTGGCGCGGCGCCGGTGTAGGAGGAGAGCAGGGTGGGGACGGTGGCCGGGCCGTTTTCGAAGTCCTCGGTGAACAGGACCTTCGGCGCGCTGACCGTGTCGGCGATGGCAGGCGAGTTCGCCCAGGCGGGCGGAGCGGCCCCGGCGAGGAACGCGGCGGGGAGCGCCACCGCCACGAGCAGCGCGCAGAAGCTGCGCTGTCGGGAGGGCCTGGGCCTGCGGATCTGGCGGGATGATGTCATGGAATCCCCTAGTGCGTCGGTGCGGTGAGTGCAGCCGGTCACGCGCCGGTTACTGCTTGCTCACCATCCACCTCACGCACCGCGACTGCACGCGCTCGTCCCGGGCGGCCAGGGGTGCCCGCAGTCCCCATCGGCGCCCGCGCCGGGGCACGCCTCAGGACGCTGCGTCCAACGCGGCGGACGACCATACGCGCCCGTCGCGTACCGACACCTAATCGCAGCGACCGCTAGAGCACCTTCTGTCCCTTGCCCAGGGCGATGATCCCGTTGGCTGACGCGTGGTACAGCTCGCGGTCCCGCTCCGGGTTGACGCCGACGGTGGCGCCGGGCGGCACCACGACGTTCTTGTCCAGGATGGCTCGGCGCACGACCGCGCCGCGCCCGATCCGGACGTTGTCGTGCAGGATCGAGCCCTGGACGACGGCGCCCTCCTCGACCACGACGCCGCGCGAGAGTACGGACTCGGTGACCTGGCCGGTGATGATGCAGCCGGGCGCGACCATCGACCCGCTCGCTATTCCGCCGGCCACGAACTTCGCCGGCGGCAGCTGCACGGTGTGGGTGTAGATCGGCCATTCCTGGTTGTAGAGGTTGAAGACCGGGTGCACCGAGATCAGGTCCATGTGCGAGTCGTAGTAGGCGTCCAGGGTGCCCACGTCCCGCCAGTAGCCGTGGTCGCGGGCGGTCTCGCCGGGGACGTAGTTCTGGTCGAAGTCGTAGACCTGGACCTGATCCTCCTCGGTGAGCATCGGCAGGATATTGCCGCCCATGTCGTGTACGGAGCGCTCGTCCTCGGCGTCCCGGTTGAGCGCGTCGAGCAACGTCTTTGTGCTGAAGATGTAGTTGCCCATCGAGGCGTACACGCTGTGCGGGTCGTCGGCCAGTCCGGGCGGATCGATCGGCTTCTCCAGGAACCCCTCGACCTGCTGTCCGTCGGACCCGGGCGTGATGATGCCGAACGAGGAGGCCTCCGCGCGCGGGACGCGGATGCCCGCGACCGTGGCCCCGGCCCCGCTCTCGATGTGCTGGCGCAGCATCTGGCGGGGGTCCATGCGGTAGACGTGGTCGGCGCCGAACACCACGATGTAGTCGGGCTGCTCGTCGTAGACGAGGTTGAGCGACTGGAAGATCGCGTCCGCGCTGCCGCGGAACCAGCGCGGCCCGAGCCGCTGCTGCGCGGGCACCGGCGTGACGTAGTTGCCCAGCAGGGTCGACATCCGCCAGGTGGTCGTGATGTGCCGGTCGAGCGAGTGCGACTTGTATTGCGTCAGCACGCAGATACGCATGATGTCCGCGTTGACCAGGTTCGACAGTACGAAGTCCACCAGCCGGTAGGTGCCGCCGAACGGCACCGCCGGTTTGGCCCGGTCGGCGGTCAGCGGCATCAGCCGCTTGCCCTCGCCGCCGGCGAGTACGATTCCCAGTACTCTGGGTCCGCCGCGCATAGACCGCCTCTATTTCCGCCGCGCTGCCGCAGCCACTGTCACCGGTTGGGTCATTGTTGCCGCAGAATCTCTTCGTAAACCCTCACTGTCCGGCGGGCGATGGCGTCCCAGCCGAATTCCTGTACTGCGCGCTCGCGTCCGGCCTCGCCCATCCGCGCAGCGGCGTCGGGGTCGGCGATCACGGTGTTGAGCGCCTCGGCCAGAGCCGACTCGAACGCGGCCGGCTCGGCTTCGTCGTAGTCGACCAGTAGCCCGGTGACTCCGTCGCGGACCACTTCGGGGATGCCCCCGACAGCGGAGGCGACCACGGGCGTACCGCAAGCCATGGCCTCCAGGTTGACGATGCCCAGCGGCTCGTAGACCGACGGGCAGGCGAACACCGCCGCGTGGGTCAGCAGCTGGACCACCTCGGAGCGCGGGCGCATGTCCGGGATCCACACCACGCCGTCGCGGGTCTGCTGCAGCTCGTCGACGAGCGCGCGGAACTCCTGGTCGATCGCGGGCGTGTCCGGGGCGCCCGCGCACAGTACGAGCTGGGCCGACGGGTCGAGTGAGCGCGCGGCGCGCAGCAAGTGCGGCACGCCCTTCTGCCGCGTGATCCGCCCGACGAACAAGACGTACGGCCGGTCCGGGTCCACTCCGTGCTGGATCAGGGCAGAGGTGTCGGGCGTGGGGTGGTAGAGCTCGGTGTCGATACCGTTGTGCACCACGTGGAGGCGGGCCGGGTCCAGGGCCGGGTAGCAGGACAGGATGTCCGCGCGCATCCCGTGCGATACGGCGATGACCGCGTCCGCGGCCTCGATCGCGGTGCGCTCGGCCCAGCTGGAGAGCGCGTAGCCGCCGCCCAACTGCTCGGCCTTCCACGGTCGCAGCGGTTCGAGCGAGTGGGCGGTGACGACATGCGGGATGCCGTGGAGCAGCTTGGCGATGTGGCCGCCGAGATTGGCGTACCAGGTATGCGAGTGGACCAGGTCGCGGTCGGCGACGGCCGCCGCCATGGACAGGTCGACCGACAGGCTGCGCAGTGCTTCATTCGCGTCGGCCAGCGCCACATCCGCGGCGTGCCTCTGCACGCCGGGTTGATCCTCGGGCGCCTTCGAGCTACTCCAGCAATGCACCTGTACGTCGATCAGCGCCCGAAGTTCACGTGTGAGGAATTCCACGTGAACGCCGGCACCCCCGTAGACGTCCGGAGGATACTCCCTGGTCAGCACTCCGACTTTCACAAGCGCCTCCCCGACTGTGTGTGGCGGAGTGTGTACGTTCACACCTAGGGAGACCTTAGCGGAGCTTGACGCTGCGTGCTAGGACTGATTTCCAGCGTCGCCGTAAATTCAGTAATTGACTCGTGACGGCGCGTGCGCGGAGAGTGCGAGTGGGGGTGTGGGTGTGGGTGCCGGTACGGGATGATGATCAGACGTCGCGGTTGTGGGCCGTCAGCTTGGTGATGTCGAACTCATCGTTGATCCCGAAGCTGATGATCCGCTTGGGGCGGATGCGGATGACCGCGCCGTCGCCGCGGGTGGTCTCATTGCTCACGCCTTGGACCGCCTCGGCCGTGCCCCGGACCTCCAGGCACCGCACCTGGTAAGGGTCGAGGGACGGGACGTCGTCCACGACGAACGCCACCTGGCCGTTGTCCTCGACATTGCGGAACTTGCGGCTCTTGGCCATGCCGAAGCCGCGCACGTCGATGGTGCCCTCGTCCTCGTTGACCTGGAAGCCGACCGGGCTGACCTGAAGTGTGCCGTCCGGCTGGACGGTGGCCAGGCGGCCGAGCTGCTGGCCCTGGAGGTATGCGGTCTCCGCCGCGGTGAAGATCATGCCGGCAGTTTTCCCGCCTGGGACTGGTTTCTAACCATCGGTCAGACGGCTGTTACATCGGGGGCGTCCTTGATGCCCAGGCGAAGGTGTTCGATGTGGTAGACGGCCTGGTCCAGCAGCATCGCGACATGGTTGTCGTAGAGGGCGTAGACGATGCTCTTTCCGGAACGGGTTCCGGTCACCAGGCCCAGGTTGCGCAGCAGGCGCAGCTGGTGGGATACGGCGGACTGCTCCATCCCGACCGCCTCGGCCAGGTCGGTGACCGCGCACGGCGACTCGCGCAGCCGGGTGAGGATCAGCAGCCGGGAGGGGGTCGCCAGGGCCTGGAGCGTGGTGGCGACCTTCGCGGCCGAGGCGGCGTCCAGGTGCGCGGCGGGTGCGGCGTGTTCTTCCTCGTCAGCTGCGTGGCCCATTGGTAGTTGGAGGCGCGGTGCCTTTGCGGGCCCGGTTCCTCCGTCCCCTTTCAATTCCGTGCGTGCGGTTTTCCCGCACACGGCTTACCGATAATCTTCATGACAGGGTTACACCGTCTTCGGATAGCGCACTGTGCCGCGCAACCGGTAGAG
>Ga0302314_10020896_pt1 | contig 10811 bp, 8 predicted proteins | sample III_Palsa_N2_3_FD_200533 | JGI IMG/M metagenome (GOLD analysis project Ga0302314, IMG submission 200533) | Peat permafrost microbial communities from Stordalen Mire near Abisko, Sweden - III_Palsa_N2_3 | ecosystem: Environmental > Terrestrial > Soil > Palsa > Peat permafrost | place: Sweden... | reverse complement strand
TGGCTGTTTGGGGAGCTGGCGCGGCGGATGGGATTTGAAGAAGAGTGCTTTGGCGACTCCGAGATGGACCTGGTGGCGCAGGCGCTGGGAATTGGGGCGGATGGGCACGCGACGCGGCCTGACATGGAACACATCACGCTGGACGACCTGAAGCGGGATGGGCACATTCCCCTCGCTTTTCATCGCGAGCCGGAGACGAAGCCGTTTCAGCCGTATCTCTCCGGACCGCTGCCGACGCCCTCGGGCAAGATCGAGTTCTACTCCGAGACGCTGGCGGCGCTGGGGCCAGATTCGGGAGTTGACCCGCTTCCCGGCTTTGTTCCCAATGTGGAGTCGCGGTTCGGCGAGCTGGCAAAACGGTTTCCTCTGGAGTTCCTAAGCCGCAAGGCGGACAACTACATGAACTCGACCTTCGCCAACCTGGATGGTCATCGCAGGATGGAGGCAAAGACCAGCCAGCGGATCGAGATGCATCCGGCAGACGCTGCGGCGCGTGGAATTGGCGAGGGCGACCCGGTGCGGATGTGGAACGACCGCGGAGCCCTGGAGCTGAAAGCGATGCTGAATGCAAGCTTGCCGCAAGGGGTGGTGGCAGGCAAGCTGGACTGGGGCAAGCTCAGCGCCGGCGGGGCGAACGTGAACGCGCTGACCAGCGAGCGGCTGACGGACCTGGGCGCGGGGGCGACATTCTATTCCACGCTCGTGGAAGTGGGGAAGGCAGGGAACAGGGGTTAGGGAATAGGGAATAGTTTGCGCTGTGCTAATTTGATGGCGGTTCATTGATGACAAAGACACCGGCTTTTGAGCTTCGTTTCGCTACGGAGGAAGACGTTCCGGCGCTGCATGGGCTGATTGAGGCTTCGGTGCGGGGACTGCACCCTGCGGACTATACGGCGGCGCAGATTGAGGGATCGCTGGGGACGGTGCTGGGGCTGGATACGCAGTTGATCCACGACGGGACTTATTTTGTGGCGGAGTTTATCGCTGACTCCGCGGGACAGAATGGGAACGGGCAAAAGACTCTTGCCGGGTGCGGGGGATGGTCGAAGCGGAAGACGCTGTTTGGCGCGGATCGGGGGCCGGGGCGGGAACCGGAGTTGCTGGATCCTGCGGTGGATGCGGCCAAGGTGCGGGCGATCTTTGTGCACCCCGCCTATGCGCGGCGGGGGTTGGGGTCGCTGATTCTGGAGCGTGTGGAGGCGGCGGCTTGGGCAGCCGGCTTCAAACGGTTTGAAATGGGGTCGACTCTGACCGGCTTTCCGCTCTATCGGCTGAAAGGCTATGTGGAGGTGGAACGCATTGCGGTGCCGCTTTCGAACGGGGAATCGGTGCAGGTGGTGCGGATGGTGAAGGGGTCGAATATTTCTGACGGGCCGGCTAAGCGGTTGGTGGAGAGTTGAGGTCTCCCGCCTTAGCCGCGATAAAGCTGCGGCGAAGACGGGGCACCCGCCCACCTGCTTCCCGGTCCGCAAATACGAGGGACCTGGGCGCCCGGCGCTATCCGGACTCGCATGGGATTCAGGCGAGGCCGAGACGCTTCATGGTGACTTTGGGCAGAGCCGAGCCGGAACGTTCCAGAACCCACTTGGTGAGCAGCACCCAGATCATGGAACCGATCACGAGTTCGGCCGCGTCGAGCAAGCGGCGGGACGAGATCAGGTGGACCGGGAGTAGCTTGCTTAGCTCGTGCTGCAGCGCCCAGACAACACCTCCGGCAGCCAAGGCGGCGGCAAGGCAGCGGCCCATCTCAGCAAAGTCGAGGCTGGCCAGCGAAACCATCTGACGCCGATGCAGCAGCACGGCCAGCGTCAAGGCCTGGAGGGCGATGCCTGCGTCGGAAGCAAGGGCCAGACCGGCAGTTCCCCACCAGGCGTTGCCGAGCCGGTACAGGGGGAAGGCGATGACCAGGATTACGGTGCTGGCGAGCATGGGCAGCCAGGTGATTCCCGCAGCATAAAACGAACGAGCATAGATGGCCTGCGCGGACCACAGAAACAGCGAAAGTGTATAGAGAGAAAAGAAGAGCGCGGTCAGGTGGACGTGGGCAGGCGTGAAGCGCCCTCCGCCGAAGACCAGTCCCACTGCCGGCTCGGCCATAGCGATCATGGCGGAACTGGCCAGCAGCCCCAGGGCGATCACGCGCGACACCGAGTCCGCCACGCCCACGGCAAACTCGTAGCGTTGACCTTTTGCCCACAGTTGCGAGAAGAACGGCAACGAAGCCACGCCTGCAGCCTGCGCCAGCATGGACATGGGCGCGGAGAACAGTTGCTTGGCGTTGGCCAGAAGGGTGATGGCGCCTGTCGTGCCGGACGCGTAATAGCCGGCAAAATACTGGTCCAGAAAAGGCAGCCCGAAGCCGAACATCAGGGGCAGCGTCATCTGCAGCCAGAGACGCAGGCCGGGGTGATGAAGATCGATGCCGGTGCGGTAGCGGACGCCATTGCGCACCGCGCCCCACGCGTTGAGCGCGAATGAGCCGAGCAGGAATCCGATGGTGGCTCCGATGGCCAGGCCGGAGACGCCAAGATAGCCGAGGAACACGCCGCCGGCGATGATGCAGAGGTTATAAACAATGGGCTGCAGAGCCTGATACAGAAATTGCTTGCGAACCAGCAGCGTGGCGCCGATGATGCTGCCGGCGAAGAGAAATATCTGCGCCGGCAGCAGGATGCGGGTCATGTGTGCGCAGAGCGCGACCTGGTCGGGCGTGAATCCCTTGTTGGTGAGGTGGATGAAGGGGCCAGCAAGGAACAGCAGCACGATGGTGGCTGCGGCGAGCACCAGCACCATCAGATTGAGCACGGTGAAGAGCAGACGTTCGCCTTCGGCTTCATCACCCTGCTCGCGGTAGCGGTTCAGGATGGTGACGAAGGTGATGGCCACGGCGCCGCCGACGAGGAAGTTATTCATCAGGTCGGGCAGTCGGAAGGCGGCGATGTATGCGTCGGTCTGCGGGCCGGCGCCGAACCGCCATGCGATGAACTTGCCGCGGCCGAGACCGATGAGACTGGAGAGCAGCGACGAGGCCGCCAGGAGCAGCGACGCGGTGTATGCGGAGTGCGTGTGGGAAGGCCGCAGCACTCCCAGAAGGCGAGCCCAGCGAGAGCGTGCGGGCGCGGAGGGCTGGGCTGGGGGCGGGGTGGTCACTGCTCTCGATTCTATCGGTTGATGCGGTGTTGAAAGCAGGGATTGTGGCGCTCGGGTTGCTTGTTGGTACCGGCCATCGGGCGCATGCGGGCGCGTATTCTCTTCCCATGGGGGGCATTGCATGCAGCGGAGCTTCGCGGCGTTGGTTGTGCTGGGGTCGGCGATGGGGGCAGTGACGATGGGAGCGGGATCAGCGGCGCAGACGATTCATGGGCGTGAGGGGATCACGCTGCCGGCGCCGCCGGATGTGGCTGCCAATCCTGTCACGGACATTTATTTCGGGACCAAAGTGGTGGACAGCTACCGCTGGCTGGAGGACGGAAAGAGCGCGGACACGCGAGCCTTTATCGACGCGGAGAACGCGTACGCGGCGCGGTATCTGAAGCAGGCCAAGATTCGCTCGCAGTCGGTGGACGACCTGGATGCGCTCGAAGATGTTTCGGTGATGACTGCTCCGCGGCAGCGCGGCGAAAGCTACTTCTTCCAGAAGCGATTGGCGGGCGAGCAACAGTTTTCAATCTATGTGCGGCATGGGTTTGGCGGCGGCAAGCCGGGTACAGGCAAGGCCACGGCGGCGAAGTCCGGCAGCGCCAAGCCAGGGGCCGCGCCGGGACAGGACCAGCGACTCGTCGACCCGGCGCAGTTGAGCCGCGATCCAAACACCTCGGTCGGCATTGAGGATGTCTCGCGGGACGGCTCTCTGCTGGCGTACAGCGTGAAGCAGGGCGGCGCGGACGAGGTGAGCGTGCGCGTGTTGAACGTGGCCACGGGCAAGACGCTGGAGGATGAGCTGCCGGCGGCGCGCTACTTCTCGGTCTTCTTTTCTCCGGACGGAGCCAGCCTTTATTACACGCGCAACGACAAGCAGGGAACGCTGCTTTACCGGCATGGGCTGGGCACGCGCAACTCGCATGACGAGCTGATCTTCGGGCACGAGTTTCGCGGCGAGGCGCTGACCGGCAACGACCTCTTCGATGCCTCCATTACCGATGATGCGCGCTACCTGGTGATCCAGATCGCGCGTGGGGTTCCGGCCAAGCGCGAGGACATTGTGTTTCGCAACCTTACCAAGCAGGGCGCAACGTTCGAAGTTCTGGTCTGGGGAATCGATTCCCGCTTTGGAGCGAAGTACGCCAAGGGCGCATGGTACGTGAAGACCGATTACAAGTCTCCAAACGGACGGATACTGAAGGCCGATCCCGGGATCATGCCGGAGGCGTGGACGACGATTGTGCCGGAAGGCGCGGACGTGATCGGCGGGTGGTCGATTGTTGGCGGGAAGATCTACGTGAACCGGCTGAAGGATGTGAAGACGGAGACGTCGGTTTATGGGCTTGACGGCAAAGCCGCAGGCACGGTGGAGTACGACGGCATCGGCTCGGCGTCGGCGCTGTCGGGGCGGACGATCGATCGATACGGATACTTTTCCTTCTCTTCCTTTATCGTTCCGCCGACCATCTACCGGCTGGATACGGTGACGGGCAAGCGCGAGGTCTTCTTTCAGCCGAAGATTCCGTTTGATTCGAGCCAGTATGAGCTGAAGCAGGTGTTCTTCAAGTCCAAGGACGGCACGCAGGTGCCCATGTTCATCGCCGGCAGGAAGGGGTTGAAGCGCGATGGCAGCGAGCGGCTGCTGATGACCGGGTACGGCGGCTTCGACGTGAACTACGACCCCAGCTGGTCATCGATGTCGGCCTGGTGGTTGCAGCAGGGCGGGTGGTTCGCGCTGCCCAATCTGCGCGGAGGCGGCGAGTACGGCGAGAGCTGGCACGAGCAGGGAATGTTTGAGCACAAGCAGAACGTCTTTGACGACTTCTTTGCGGCGGCCGAATACCTGATTGCCGAAAAGTACACCTCGCCGGTGCATTTTGCGATCACCGGGCGGTCGAATGGCGGACTGCTGATGGGCGCGGCCATTACCCAACGTCCCGATCTGTGGGGTGCGGTGCTCTGCGGTTATCCGCTCCTGGACATGCTGCGCTACCAGAAGTTCCTGGTGGGGGCTTACTGGATTACCGAATACGGCTCGTCCGATGAGGAGAAGCAGTTCCCTTACCTTCTGAAGTACTCGCCTTATCAGCATGTGAAGGCGGAGACGGCTTACCCGGCAGTGATGTTCTTCACTGGCGACGGCGATACGCGGGTGGCGCCGCTGCATGCGCGCAAGATGACGGCGCTGCTGCAGGCGGCGTCGTCGAGCGGGCGGCCGATTCTGCTGCATTACAGTCTCTCCGGCGGCCACTCGGCTGGGGTGAGCGTGGACCAGCTGGTGCAGGATGAGGCCGATCAGATGACCTTCCTGTGGACGGAAACGGGACAGCCGTCGGCGCATCGGGCGCCCACGGCGACCACCGGCCCTTGAATCTCCGAAATTTGCACGGTTTCCACCGGGTTTCGTTCCCGCATTCGTCGCAGGTAACTGGCGAAGTATGCTCTGGCGTAACCTCATGCCCTTGGTAATCCGCTCCGATAAGGGAGGTGCGTGAACGCATCAACGTGCGCTCATAAGCGGCCGTTTTGAAACGATATTGAGAATATGGGGCATGGAATGCGAGACGGTGCATGGCACGTCTTCAAGACGCTTTCCACCCGGCGCACCTTCTCGACGCGAACCAACTGCCGCCGCAATATTGCCGGGCCGGAGTGAAAATGTCCAATGTAGAGTTGGCAATCAACAGCATCGACGCGGGACAGGAATCCGCGCGGTTGGCAGAGCTGATGGCGACGGGGATTCTGGACAGCGAGCCTGAGGCCTGCTACGACGCGATTACCCGGCTGGCGGCGGAGTATTTTCATGCGGATTCGGTGCTGCTGGGCTTTGCCGATGAGAGCCGCGTGTGGATCAAGTCTTTTGCCGGGACTGCGGTTCGGGAGCTGCCGCGCCAGAACTCGATCTGCGAGATGGTTTTGGCGGCGAACGGACCGGTCATCGTCTCCGACGTTTCCAATCACCCTTATCTCTCCGGCTCCATGCTGATGCTCAAGAGCATGGACGTTTCCTTCTTAGCCAGCGTTCCGGTGCGCTCCTTCGACCATAGAATTCTGGGCGCGCTTACCATCCTGTGCCGCAGGACGCACCGGGAGATCGGGGCGCACGAACTGCGCACGCTGGAGAGCCTGGCCGACATGGTTGCCAGCCAGCTTGAGCTGCGCCGCCTGCGCAATGCTTCTGCCGGTACAAGTCCCCGACGTGTGCGGGGCATGGGTGCCGTCAAAGATGACCCGTCGAGCTGGCCGCGCCGCCAAGACCTGCGCCAGGCTCTGGACCAGCGCCAGTTTGTGCTGTATTACCAGCCGGAAATTGAGCTGTCGACGCGAAGGATTGTGGGCATGGAGGCGCTGATCCGATGGAAGCATCCGGAGCGGGGGCTGATTCCGCCCATGGACTTTATTCCGCTGGCCGAGGAGTCGGGGCTGATTCTGCCCATCGGCGACTGGGGCATGGCGGAGGCCTGCAGCCAGATTCAGAAGTGGTGCCGGGAAGACCTGCGGCACAACTCGCTGCGGGTGTGCGTGAACCTCTCCGCAAGGCAGTTCTCCCGCACCGGCCTGGCCGATCATGTGGAAGCGCTACTGGTGCATTTCGGGCTGAACAGCCGGCAGTTGGGCCTGGAAATGACCGAGTCCAGCCTGATTCCCAACATGCGTATCGCGCTGGAGGTGCTGGGCAGCCTGAGGCGGCTGGGGGTTTCGCTGCTGCTGGATGACTTCGGCACCGGCTACAGCTCGCTCAACCACTTGCACTCGTTCCCGTTTGACGTGCTCAAGATAGACCGTTCGTTTGTGGGACGCATGACCGAGGGCGATCAGCCGCTGCAGATTGTGCGGACGATTATCGAACTGGCGCGGGTGCTGGGCATGGACGTGGTGGCGGAAGGCATTGAGACGGTGGAGCAGTATCAACTGCTGAAGCAGCTGGGCTGCCGCTTCGGGCAGGGCTACCTGTTTGCGCGGCCGCTAGACGCCGAAACGATTACCCAGATGCTGCGGCTGCCGGGGCGAATTGTGCCCGACCCGGAAGCCGTTGAACGGCTTAGCGCGTAAGGTGCGCCGTGGGAGATCGGCGATTGCCTCTTGCTTGACCGCGCTGGGCTTGCCCCTTAGACTTCGCAGCAAGTGAATCCTGGAACCGGCAGACAAACCACATTCGCTACGGGCTGGTGGGCAGGCTGGAGGGGTCCACGCTGGTGGTGTGGCTGCGGATGGAGCCGGAGTCGGAGACTTCCATTGAACTGACGCCCATGGAAAATTATTGAGCGGCAGGTTCTGTTTTGGGATTCCTTCTCGGCAGATTCGGTTTTGGAATCACGGTGGAAAATTGCGCTGAAGTTTAACTCTCGTTCGGGCTGATTTGCGGCTATGCTCCAGCCATGCCGCAACCCGCACCCTTCACGCCATCTGCCAATCCTCAGTCTTTCGCGGGGCTGCTCGCCTCCTTTGCCGCGCCGGGGCAAAAGAAGCCGCCGGCGCGCGAACTGGGGCGGGATTTGGACGGCCTGGAAGACGATGTCGCCACGCTCAGCTATGAGCGGGCCCTTCGCGCGCATGCGCGCTACCACGCGCCGGAGGCGGCGCTGGAGCCGGCTGTGCGAGTTCCAATGGAGTCTTTTGAGGCTCCTGCTTCTGCGGCTCCAGAGGCCGAGCCCGCTCTCGCGGAGCCGCTACGCATCTTTGAGGCAACGCCTCCACCGGTGGAAGCGGCGCGGCAACCGTTGGCTCAGGAGGTGAAAATACCTGCCGCGCGTTTTGCAGCCGATGCGGAAGAGGAACCTCCGATCGGCCAACCGGTCGCTTTGAACCATCCGGCAGGACTGGATCGAAACCTGAAGACTGCCAGCATCACCATCCGTCTTAGCCCGACTGAATGCGCTCAACTGCGCAGGCGCGCGGCTGAGGCCGGGCTGACGGTTTCAGCCTACCTGCGGTCGTGCACGTTCGAGACCGAGGCACTCCGAGCGCTGGTCAAGGACACGCTGGCAAAGATGCGGACAGAGGGGGCGAAGGAGCATCCAGCGGAGACCAGGCAAGCTCGGCGCCGGTGGCGGGAGCTGCTGGCGCGCCTCTGGCCGTATGCGCGGGTGAGTCAGCGGGTGGCGCAGGCATGATTGGGCGAGACGATCTAGTGTCCTGTCCCTAAACTTCGTGTGCAAAATCGCGAAGGGACAAATGCAGATCCTTCGACTCACCACCCCCAAACTGAAAGGCGTTTGGGGCCCCTTTCGCTCAGGATGACAGGTCATTTTATGGTATGGACTTTAGGGACAGGACACTAGTCCGCCTGGAGTATGAGGCACTTCAGGTACTCGGTCTCCGGCAGGTTGAGCACGACGGGGTGGTCAAGAGCGGCGCCGCGGCGCTCGAGCAGGCGGACGCGGCGGCCGGCATCGATGGCGGCTGCGGCCACGGCGCCCTCGAGTTCGGTCCAGCTGACGTGGTGCGAGCAAGAGCAGGTGACCAGCAGGCCGCCGGGGCGCAGCATCTTGAGTGCGCGCAGGTTCAGCTCCTTGTAGCCGCGCAGGGCGCCTTCAACGGCGCGCTGCGTCTTGGCAAAGGCTGGCGGATCGAGGACGATGGCGTCGAACTTCTCGCCGGCATCGGACCAGTCGCGGAGGATTTGAAAAGCGTCGCCTGCTACCCAATCCACTTCGGCCTTCATGGCTTCGCGATTGGCCGCGTAGTTGCGCTCGGCAACTTCCAGTGAGGCGTGGGAGGCGTCAATGCCGCTCACCTGGCGGCAGACCTGGGCGAGATGCAGCGCGAAGCCGCCCTGGTAGCAGCAGACATCGAGGGCGCGGCCGCCGCTTTCCCTGCCTGCCAGGCCCAACCTTTCGGCCCACTGCCGCGCTGCGGCGTAGTTGTCGCGCTGGTCGAGGAAGGCACCGGTCTTCTGGCCGGCGTTGGCGTCGTATTCAAAGCGCAGGCTGTTCAGCAGAAAATGCGCTTTGGTGGATGAGTTCGACTCATCCTCGATGAAAAGCGGTGCGAGATCGGGCGCATTCAGCCCTTCAAGTTCGCGCATGCGCGGGTCTGGTCGCTCAAGGATCGCGGCTGGAGCGAGTTCTTCGCGGAGCACGCGCACGCAGGTTTCGCGGACAGCAGCGGAGTCGAGGCCGCGGGTGAGAAGTTGCAGAACTACCAGGCGGCCGTATTTATCGATCATCAGGCCGGGGAGTTCGTCGGCTTCGCTGAAGCAGAGGCGGCAGGCGTCGGTGTGGGCATCGAGCAGGAAGCGGCGGCGACCGATGGCTGTGCGGAGGCGAGCAGCGAGCAGCGTGAGCCAGGCAGGCTCGTCGAGCGCTTCGCGGGAGACGAGGCGGAGCGCGATCTGCGAGGCGGGGCTGTAGAGCGCGGTGCCGAGCAGCAGGCCGCGTGAGTCGGCGACGGGCAGCAAGGCCGGCGGATGATCGGCGTTGGGGACGTTGATGGACTCGATATCCGAGGCATACACCCAGAGGTAGCCATCGCGAAGCCGGTCGGCGGCGCGGCGGTTGATCATTGCGCCGGGGGCGCTGGGCTTAGGCGGGCTTGGCGGGATGGGGCGAGTGGGCCGCGTCGGCTTCGGTGGGCCGGGCCGGGCAGCGGGGCGTGCGGGAGCCGCTGCCGCGGGTCTGGCCGACGCTGACCTCTGCGCCTGTGGCCTGGACTTCGCGGACGCCGGCGCGTTCCGCTGGGAACGGTCAAAAGGCGCCTCGGGCTTTGCGGCCTTGGACGCCTCTTGACTGCGAAAATAACTGGAACTGCGCGGCTTGGTCATTCCACTCCCTTCGCCGGGAGCGGGTGGGCCGCCGGCCCCTACTTCGTTTGTATGCTCTCCAGGTAGCGGCTCAGGTTGCTTACCCGGAGCATGCGGTCCTGGGGGTTGGACACGTTCATCTTAGCAAGGATAGGTCCCCAGACCGGCATTTCAGCCGAGCCGTGCGGCGGGAGCGCGGTCCCGTTTTGGAGCACGCTGACGATATGCGCGTCAGGGTATTTTCCGTGGTTGTTTCTGGCCAGCACGGTCAGGTCAGTGGGCTGGGTGCGGAGCGCGGATGCGACGGGACCCTGGCCCCTGCCGTCCACGCCATGGCACGGCGCGCAATAGTTGGTGTACATCGCTTTGCCGCTGGTGGGCGAGGTCCGCTGGACCGGGATGGTCACCTTTGCATCGGATTGTTCTGCATAGCTCATGCCTGCCGCAAGGGTAGCGATGGCGGCCGTAACTAAAAGACGCTTGAACATAAATTCCTCGGTTCTGGACTTTGGGGTTCGGATAAGTGCTCGTGAACTCTCAATCCGAAGGGGACTTTACTCCTGTCGAATGGTAGTCAGGATGTGACGGCCGGCACATAGATAGCGGCCTTCCGGCACGGACGAACCAATAAGGGAACGGCTAGGATTCTATTGCATAAGTTCTACATTCAAGCCGATCGAAATGCGCGAAGTTAAATAAAATACCGAAGTGAATTCGTAGTGCTTCTGGTTAGATATATTTGGCTAACTTAATCTTCTATCGGTAAGTCGCGTTTCTGTCTTATGACTTATTGAACGGGGCGAGTAAAACTTACGATTCGAAAGTAAATCTCGTGCCATGACAGCCGCCCTGGAAACCGGTGCTAGTGTAGTGTCTCAATGATCGAATCCATTCTCAGCGCTCCGCAGCGGTTCAGATCACTGGACCG
>Ga0302314_10020892_pt1 | contig 10811 bp, 8 predicted proteins | sample III_Palsa_N2_3_FD_200533 | JGI IMG/M metagenome (GOLD analysis project Ga0302314, IMG submission 200533) | Peat permafrost microbial communities from Stordalen Mire near Abisko, Sweden - III_Palsa_N2_3 | ecosystem: Environmental > Terrestrial > Soil > Palsa > Peat permafrost | place: Sweden... | reverse complement strand
CTGGGATCCGGGCAAGCGCCGGCTGGTGGTCACCCGCGATCCGTTCGGGATCAAGCCGCTCTACTACATCGAGAATGACGACGGCTTCTTCTTCGCCTCCGAGCCCCAGGCGCTGATCGCGGCCGGCTTGGCCAAGGCCCAGGTGGTCGAAGCGCTGCGCGACGAGCTGCTGCAGCTGAAATACACGGTCGGGCGCGAGACCCTTTTCGAGGGGATCCGGCGCGTCCTGCCGGGCGAGACCCTGGTGGTCGAGGATGGGCGTATCACCGGGCGGTTGCGCCAGGAGGCCCTGCCGGCGCCCGCCGGCCGCACCGCGCCGGACGAAGCGGTCGCCGCCTTCGACCGGGTGATGAGCGATTCGGTCGAGCAGCATCTGCACACCGACGTGCCCTACGGCCTGTTCCTGTCGGGCGGCATCGACAGCTCCATCCTGCTGCTGCTGATGCAGCGCCTTTCGAAGACGCCGATCCGGGCCATCACGGTCGGCTATGCGGGCGATCCGCGCATGGACGAGAGCCGGGCGGCGCTGGAGTTCGCCGAGCGCCACGGCGCGGAGTGCCGGCGGGTGGCGATGGACGCCGACGATTTCTTCAACCTGGCCCCGCGCATCGCCGCGGCGATCGACGATCCGACCTGCGACGCAGCGGTCCTGCCGACCTACATCCTGGGCCGGGAGGCGCGCGCGGACGGGTTGAAGGTCACCTTATGCGGGGAGGGCGCGGACGAGCTGTTCGGCGGCTATCGCCGCTATCGCGGCGGCTGGCTGCGCGACACCCTGGGCTCGCCGGCGCGCAAGGGCGTGTTCGAGAAGCTGGGAATCGGCATCCGTCCCGGCTGGCGCGCCGGGCTGAATGCCGTCGAGGCGGAGGCGCGAATCCGCTGGTCCGGTCGCGCCCAGCGCCTGCAGGCGGTCGACGTCGCCGAGGCCCTGCCGAACAATCTGCTGCTGAAGCTCGACCGCTGCCTGATGATCCACAGCGTGGAGGGGCGCACGCCCTACATCGATCGCGCAGTGGCGAAGTTCGCGGTGACCCTTCCCGATGGCCTGAGGACCCGGGGCGACCTCGGCAAGATCGTGCCGCGGCGCTGGCTGGCCAAGGCTGACCCGCACTATCCGGCGATGGCCAAGAAGCGCGGCTTCAACACCCCGGTCGGCGGCTGGATCGCCGACCGCGCGCCGCAGATCGCGCCCCTGGTGGCGCGCCAGCCGGGCGTGCGCGCCGTGTTCGACCCGGCGACGGTAGAGCGGATCATCGGCGACGCACGCCAGCAGGACCAGCCGGCCTGGAGCCTGCTGTTCTACGCGCTCTGGCACTCCACTCGCGTCCTGGGGATCGATCCCCAGGACGACATCGGCGGGGTCCTGGCCGAAGCCGGGCGCTAGCGCTTCAGGATATCCGTGATCGCCGAAGCCAGGCGCAGCCGCCCCACATCGAAGCTGTAGGTCGAGAGCGCGTGCGCTTGGGCCGCCTCGGCCATCCGCAGGGTCTGCGGCCAGTCGGCCATGGCGGCGCGCAGGGCGGCGGCCAGGGCCGCCTCGTCCCGGTTAGGGAACAGCCGGCCGAAGCGGCCGCCGCCGAGGATCTCCTCCGGCCCCTCGATCCCCGCGGCCACCGCCGGGACGCCGGCGGCCAGGGCCTCGGCCAGCGACAGGCCGAACGGCTCGTAATGGGACGGCATGGCGAACAGGTCGAGCCCGGCCAGGAAGTCGGTCACCGGCGATACCCAGCCGACGAAACTCACCTCGGCCTCCAGCCCCAGGGCGGCGCGCAGGGCCTCCAGGGCCGCCCGTTCCGGTCCCTCGCCGGCGATCCTCACGCTGAACGCGACGCCGTCCGCCTTCAGCCGCGCCAGGGCGCGTAGCAGGGTGTCGAACGCCTTCTGCTCGTGAAGGCGGCCCAGGGCGCCGATCACCGGCGGCCCTGCTGGCGGCGCCTTCACCGGTCGCCGCTCGAGATGGGTGAAGTTGGTGGTCTCGTAGAGCGGCAGCTCTGGATAGGCCGCCCGCGCGGCGTCCAGCACCGAACGGCTGACACAGAGGCCGGCCCGGACGCCGCGGGTGTAGGACTTGAAGAACTGGTTGTGCATCACCTGCACCGTCCGCCGTCCGCCGGCCGCCAGCAGGCTGAGACCGCCCGCGCGGCCGCCGTGGGTGAGGATCAGCGCCGGCTTCAGCCGCCGGATCCAGCGGCCGAGCTGCAGGGCCGAAACCGGATCGTAGTCGAAGCGCGCGACCAGCGGCTGGAAGCTCGCGGCCGGGACCTCCTCGGCCAGGACCCCCTTCGGGTGCCCGAAGCTGGTCACCTGGTAGCCGTCCGCCGCCAGCGCCTCGTGATAGCGAACGGCCATCGACTCGACCCCGCCCCGGTCCCTGGCCAGCATGAGGTTGAACACCTGCATGCCCGGCTTCTACGGGCAGGGCTCGCCCGGCGAAAGAGTGATCGCGGGACCAATCGCAAGCTTCGGGTGGAGGACCGCCCCGGCCGGGTGGATCATGACGGGCAAAGGAGCCGCGCCATGAGCTTTCAGGTTGTCCCCCTGTCCCGCGATATCTTCGCCGCCCTGTTCGACCTGCCCGACGACGCGCTCGCCGCACGGCGCGCCGTGCGCGTCAAAGCCGACGCGAAGCCCGGCTTTCCCTGCCGCATCAGCCTCGCCGACGCCGAGCCCGGCGACGAACTGCTGCTGGTCAACTTCGAGCACCAGGACGCCGACAGCCCCTATCGTTCGAGCCATGCCGTCTATGTGCGCCCACACGCCGCCGAGGCGCGCCTGCCGCCGGACGTCCTGCCGCCCTATTTCGCGGACCGGACGATCTCGCTGCGCGCCTTCGATCGCGACGGCATGATCGTGGGCGCCGAACTCAGCAAGGGTGACGATGTCGCGCCGGCGATCGAAGCCCTGCTCGCCGCGCCGGGCGCCGCCTATCTGCACGCCCACTTCGCCAAGTACGGCTGCTACGCCTGCCGGATCGACCGGCTCAGTTAGGCGGCGATGTCGGCGGCGGCCGGATCGGCGACACCGAGCAGCGACAGCATCTCGGCCCGTTCCGGACCCATCCGGCCCGGATAGAGGTGGGCGTTGCGCTTCTTGCCCCGCGCCCAGGTTCTGAGCACCACGCCCATATGGCGCGGCTCGCGCAACCAGGCGCGCGGCGGATCCAGCATATGGAAGGCGCGCATTGCGGCGCGGAAGGCGGCGAGGTCGCCCCGCACCGCCAGCCCGGCGCCGTCGCGGATGAAACTCCGCATCAGCTGCTGACGGAAGGAGACGGCCCCGCCGGCCCGCGCCGCTGCGGCCCGCCGGATGGCCGAACGATCCTGGTCCTGCATGTCGTCGTAGAACGGCTTCAGGGCTTGCTCGACCAGGCTGTCGTAGAGCACGGCCCGCGCCGCGGCGTCCCGGCCCGCGCCGACCGCCCTGGCCAGAGCCTCGGCCTCGACCGCAGCAAAGGCGGTTCCCCGGCCATAGAGCGGATTGGACTGGATCAGGCTGTCGCCGATCAGGACGAGGCCGAGCACGGCGGGCTGCCCATCCTTCACCAGCCGCCGCCAGCGGCTCCTGAGATCGCCCATGGCGAAGACCTTGGTCTCGACCGTCGCGCGGTCGGGCTCGATCCAGGGCGCAATTCCAGGGAGCGCGGCGCAGGCCGCGTCGAACGCCTCCGGGTGGACGATGGCCTGGCGAAGCTCCGTCTCCACCTCCGGCACGGCCAGGGTGACCGAGAACCAGCCGTTGTCAGCCTCGAACAGGCCGAACTTCAAATAGCCGAGATCGCCCGCGCCCGGCGATCCGTTGCGCGGCGGCGGGCTCTGGCCCGGCTTCAGCCGCCAATGGCGCGTGTAATACAGGATGCCGGCGGGTTCGCCGCTTTCCTCGACCTTCACCCCGGCCTCGGCCAGCCGGTCGAGCGCCTGGGTCTGCCGGCCGGCGGCGTCGACCACCAGCGCCGCCGTCAGGGTCTCGCCGGCTTCGGTCGTCACGCCGACCACCGTCGGGGTCGCCGCGCCCTCGGCGAAGACCAGCCCGGCGACGAAGGCGTCGGAGCGAATCGAAACGCCGGGCAGGCTCTCCACATAGCGCCGGGCGACCAGCTCAAAGGTGGTTCGGCGGCTCATCAGGATCGACATGGACGCGTCGCCGGGCTCGGGCGTGTAGCGATCCTTCAGCGTCGAGGGCAGCAGGTCGGCGAGGGCCACCTCCCGGCAGCCGGCGGCGATCAGCTGCTCGACGAGCGCCGGGTGCCGTTCGCGCACGATGTTGATCAGGCGGGCCAGAAAGGCGTGGCTGTGCCTGAGCTGACCGACGCCGCGTCTGTGCCAGTGCGCGAAAGCGTCGTCCGCATCGGCCGAGCCCGGCGGCGGATCGCGTTCGAGGATCACCACGGTCCGGCTAGGGTCGGCGAGCATCATGGCGGCGAACAGGCCGGCGACGCCGGCCCCGACGACGAGGACCTGCTCGGACTCAGTCTCGATCGGCATCGGCATCTCCGCTCGCCCGCCTCCAAGCATGGGCCCATCGCCGCCACGGCTCAACACGCGATCACGCCTACCCAGTCTGGGTGGGCACGATGTCGCCGTGCCTTGCCGCGGAAGAAATGGCATGGTCAATGCCAAACCCAAACTGGGTAGGGCGAGAGAGAATCGGGATGAGCCATCCGGCGATGGATGCGCCGTATTCGCGGCTGTTCGCTTACTTCGTCGCCGAATTCGTCCAGCGGACGGCGCTGCCGGTCGTGGCTGCTTTCGACAACGACTACGAGCAGGCGATGATCTTTCTCGCCATCACGACCCAGAACGTCCAAAATCTGATGCTGAATCAGGTGACGCGCAAACAGTTCGCCAGCTTCGGCGCCCTGGTGCCCGAACATCTGATGCGCCCGGTCAGCCGGATGGCGCTGGCGCGCTCCACCAATCTTCCGCGCGAGACGGTGCGGCGCAAGGTGCTGAAGCTGATCGAGCGCGGGTTCGTGGAGGAGACGCCGAAGGGGCTGATCGTGCCGCACGGCGTCCGCGACATGCCGCTCTATGCGGAGACCGTCGCAGTGCAGGAAGCCAACCTCAGACGGCTGTTCAGCATGGTCGGCGAAGCGATGTCGGCCGATCCCGCCGCGGCTGCGGCGCTGTGGGGCACGATGACTTCGGTCGCATAGCGATCGCCGGCCCACAGGTCGCTGAGCGCGGCTTCGACCGCCGAGGCGGTTTCGAGCCGGCAGAGTTCGGCCTTGGCGATCCTGCGCACGTCGGCGGAGGCCGGCCACGGCGCGGCCATGACCGCCCAGCCCAGATGCTTGCGGAACATCTTCAGCCCAAGCCGATCGCCGTAGAAGACCAGGCTTTCGCGCAGCTGGCCGAGCACGATGGCGAGCCGCGCGGCGGGGCAGGGTTCGGCGAACGGCTCGCCCGCCAGCGCACGATCGATCGCCGCCGTCGCCCACGGGCGGCCGTTCAGGCCACGGCCCAGCATGACCGCATCGGCGCCGGACGCCGCGAGAGCCCGCAGGGCGTCGGCCGCGTCGAGGATGTCGCCGTTGACGATCACCGGAACGCGGACCGCCTGCTTGACCGCGGCCACCGCCGACCAGTCCGCCTGGCCGGTATAGAACTGCTGGCGGGTGCGGCCATGCACGGTGATCGCCTGGACGCCGATCCGCTCGGCCCGTTCGGCCAGCGCCGGCGCGTTGATCGAGGCGTGGTCCCAGCCCAGCCGCATCTTCAGCGTCACCGGCCGGCGCGTCGCCGACACCGCCGCGTCGATCAGCCGGCAGGCGTGGTCAAGGTCGCGCATCAGCGCCGATCCCGAGAGGGCGCCGGTGACCTCCTTGGCCGGACATCCGAAGTTGAGGTCGATGATGTCGGCGCCGGCGGCTTCGGCCAGGGCGGCGCCGCGGGCCATCCAGTCGGCCGAGCGCCCGACGAGCTGGATCACCGTCAAAGGCAGGCCCTCGCCCACCGCCGCGCGGCGAACCATGTCGGGCCGACCGCGCGCCAGTTCGGCGCAGGCGACCATCTCGGTCGCCACATAGGCGGCGCCCAGCCCAGACGCGGTCTTGCGGAACGGCAGGTCGGACACGCCTGTCATCGGCGCCGCCCACACGCGGCCGGGGACGGTCACGTCGCCGATGCGGATCGATCGGCTCACGCTGGCCTGTCAACCTCGGCATAGGGCTGCCCGTCGCTGGACAGCAGCACCGCGATCCAGCGGGTCGATCGGAATTCGGCCAGCACCGCCATGGCGATCACCGTCAGCGGGATCGACAGGAAGGCGCCGGCGACGCCCCAGATCAGGCTCCAGAACGCCAGCGCCAGCACCACCACCACCGGGTCGAGGTTGAGGTTCTTGCCGTGCAGGCGCGGCTGCAGCACCTGTCCCACCGCGATGTGCAGCAGTTCGAGCCCCACCAGCATGATGATCGGCCGGGCGATGTCGCTGAACTGCAGTAGGCCGAACAGGGGCGGGATCAGCACCCCCACCGCTCCGCCGATCACCGGGATGAAGCTGGCGAGGAAGATCAGGAAGGCCCAGAACACCACGTGCTGCAGGCCGAGCACCGTCATGATGGCGGCGGAGGCCAGGGCGATGATGCCGGCGATGATGCTCTGGCCCCAGACGTAGCTTTCGACGCCGGTACGGATTCGTTCGAACAGCCGGTCCGCCTCCAGCCCCTCGGCGGCGCCGGTGACCAGGGAGTGCAGCTTGTTGGGAAAGCCGCGTCGCGCCGCGATCAGGAAGCCGAGGTAGATCAGGACGAACACCGCCACCTCGCCGCCACGGCGCAGGCCGCCCGCGATCACCCCCACGACCTTGGCCGGACTCGCGTCGGCCAAGAGGTCGTCGAGCGTCGGCGGGGCCTGGAAGCCCGCGCGGGCGGCGATATCGACGATCAGCACGTTCAGGCGCGCGGAATAGCCGCCGGCCTGCCTCGCGAAGTGTGCGGCGTTGTCGGCCACGGCCCAGATCGCGCCGGCGAACAGCGCGACGATGATGACGATCGCCACAGGCAGCGAGGACCATTTGGGCAGCCAGGAAACCCGTTGAGCCAGGCCCCGGGCCAGACCGTCGATCATCAGCAGCAGGAAGATCGCCAGCGCCAGCGGCGTCAGGATCGAGCGGAGCGCCCAGAGCGCGAAGCCGGTCGCGATCGCCGCAAGCACCATGACGCCGACGCGGACGGAGGTCGCGCCGCGGTCCGGTCTGTGGTCGGTCCTGTGATCGGTCATCCGAAGCCCAAACGTTGCGCTGTTTTATTTAGTCTGCGTTGAAACATTCAACCATCCCGGAACGGGTCGAAAGTCGAGCGAACACCAGGGGCGAATCATTGCGCGAGGCTCCTGCGTATACGACCGGAAACAACCGATCGCCGACGACGATGTATCGAAATCGCGATTTCCCCCAATGAGGGATAACGCGCCCTTTACAACAGCTTGCCCGAAACTCCGCTGCAGCGCCGCCCGGCCTGCACTCGCGTGAGAGGGGCAAGCAGCTTGACAAGGCAGGGGGAAACTCTTTCGTTCATTATGGTTAACGGAGGCGCCGGGGGTCTGATGCGGTTCGCCAGCGTTCTCGATGGCTTCCGCTGGCTGCGTCTGCCCGACGCCAGCCCCGGCAGGGCTTTGCTGGTCACCGCCTCTGTCCTCGCCGTGGCCGGCCCGCTGATGAGCTGCGACGACGGCGGCTGGTGGTGGCGGCACAACCGGCTGATCGGCGGCGCGTGCCCGCGTCCCGTCTACGCCTCGGGTGAACAGCCCCAGTTCGGAGCCCAGCAGCTTGAGGTCCGCGCCCTGCGCGAGCGGGCGTTCCGCGGCGACTTCTTCGCCCAGCTCGAACTGGCCCGCCGCTACGAGGGCTTCAAGTCGACCGACAAGAACCTGCAGGATCCGCTCGAAGCCGCCGTCTGGTACGGCATGGCCCTGGCCAACGAGACCGGCTACGCCCCGATCGCCAGCCACGGCCAGGACCAGTGGAGCGACCGGCTGCGCGCGGTGGCCCATTTCGACGATTGCCGCGCCTGGGAGCGCGGTGAGGCTTATCACAACCTGGACCGGCTTCTCTCCCGCATGTCGACCGACGAGCGCGACGAGGTGCGCGACCGGATGATCTATGTGCTGTCGACCCAGGGCGCCGACGGCTTCCGGACCCTGGCTCGATTGCATGACGTGGCGTTCGGACCCTATGGCGAGCCGCTCGACAACGGTCAAGGCCTGTGGGCGCGGGGGCCGACGGTCGACCGGGCCGGTGCGCCGGCCACGCTCGGCATGTTCCAGCGCAACGACGTCGACGCCTATCTGTTCGACTATCTGGCGGCGCAGACCGGCGACGTGGGCGCCTACGTCCTGCTGAAGGATTTCGAGCACTCCTCGCGGGAGCGGGCCGACTACGCCAACTTCGTGCAGGCCAAGGCCGATCGCTGGACGCCGCCCTACGAGTTCTACCCGCCTCAGGCGCCCGCTTCGGGCGTGCCGCATTCGGACGAATCGAAGCCGATCAGCGAGGCGGCGGACCTGGCGCTGGAGCGGATCCACGACCTGCCGTTCAGCCGCGTCGCCGACGCCATGGTCTTCCTGCGGATCATCCCCAAGATCTGCGAGGAGGACGGCGTCACCCGCGATCAGGTGCGCGTGCTGCAGGCCATGCTCGGTCGGCCGCAGACCGGCTTTCTGACCCCGATCGAGCGGGTCCGCGCCATCCAGTACGCCGCCACCAACGGCTCGTCCAAGTCGCAGCTGGTGCTGGCGGTCATGTATGCGGAGGGCATCGGCGTGCAGACCGACTACGCCCGCGCCTTCCACTGGTTCAGCGAGGCGGACAAGCAGGGCAGCCCCGAGGCCAAGTTCGCCATGTCGCAGTACTTCTCGCTCGGTGTGCAGGGTGTGTCGGACCAGGACAAGGCCAAGGCCGTGGTGTTCCAGATCGACTCGGCGCTGTCGGGCTTCCATCCCACGGCCGAGAAGCTCGCCGGCATCCTGCAACGCATGAACCGCTTCGGCCGCTACAGCTACGGTGGTCCGCCCCCCGGCGCGGGCCCGATCTACGCCTCGCCAGCCTATGGCCCGCCCGGAAGCGTCCCCGTCGGCCCGCCGCCCGGCGGCTACGTCGCTCCGGCCGCCTATGGCCCCCCGCCTTACACGAGGTAGCCGCCATGGTCCGCTTTCGCCCCATGCCGCTCGCCCTGATCACCGGCCTCCTCGCCGCGCTGGCGCTCATGGTCGCCGGCCAGGCGAGCGCCTATCCCAGCTCCACCCCCAACGCCGCCTGGCCGACCGCCAAGGTCGACGCCCAGCTGAAGCCGAATTTTCGCGCGCTGATCGATCACCGTCACTGGGGCTATGAGCGGCCGCGCTGGAGCCGCTGGCGCGACTTCTACTGGCGCGGTTACGGCGGCGACGGCGGCGGATACAATTGCGACCCGAACGATCCCTATTGCGCCGCCGCCGGCTATGGCCAGGGCTATGCCTGCGATCCCAGCGACCCCTACTGCCAGGGCGGGGGGCAGGGCGGCTACAACTGCGATCCGATGACCGGCGTCTGCCAAGGCGGCGGTTATCAGGGCGGCGGGTATCCGGGGCAGCCGGGCTGGGCCGGCGGCGACCCCTACTACCTGCCCTCGGCGCCGATCTATGGCGACGGCCGTGAACATGTGACCGTCGATTGCCGCCAGGATCGCCCAGGCCGGCTCAACGAAGCCCTGTTCGAGGTCGCCGACGGCGGCACCATCCATCTGAAGGGCCGGGGACCGGCCTGCACCGGAACCCTGCAGATCGGCAAGCCGGTGATCATCCAGGGCGATCCGCCTTCGGCCTTCCCGCTCGAGGCCGACGCCGGGCCGGCGGCGATCACCGCGCCGCCGGGCGCGCCTTGCGCCGTGGTCGACGCCGGGCCGCGCGCCGGCGTGGAGTTCCGCGACATCCTGATCGAGGCCCCCGACGGCGGCCGGTCGGCCTGCCTGCAGACCTTCTCGTCGGCCGTGGCGCTGGTTCGCGTCACCGTCCACTACGGCGGCGAGAGCTCGGCCCTGTATATCCAGGGCGGGCGATTGGTGCTGAACGACACCGAGATCGACTCGGGCGGCTTCGACTCGGCGATCTGGGCCGAGGACGCCACGATCGGCATGCGCAACGTGGGCCTTTCCACCGCCTCCACCGGGCTCGATGTGCGCCCCGGCATCGGCCAGACCATCTCGCTTAGCCAGGTCTCGATCACCTCGACGCCCGGCGGACCGAGAAGCGGCGGCCCGATGAGCGGCATCATCGGCCGGCGCGGTCGCTCGGGTGATTGCGCCTTCGTGATCGAGAACACCTTCGTGGCGGGCTTCCGCACCGGCATGTTGTTCGAACCGGGGCTGAAGGTCGACCTGAACCGGTCGCGCATCGACCAAAGCCGGATGGGCATCGCCATCGACGGCGCCATCCTGTCCATGCGCGGGACGGCGGTGGATGCGACCGAATACGGCGTCTACGCCTACTCCGGCCGGGCCGACATCGCCGGCGGCTATGTGACCAGCGTGCTGCGCGAGCCGTTCGGCGCCGATCCGGGCGCCCAGCTGTTCGTCCATGACGTCTCGGTCTACGCCGACGGTTGCGCGGGCTGGCGCCGGCACGATGGCTGGCTGTGCCACGCCCGCCACGAAGCGCCGTCCTGGTCATTCCGCCACGAGGTCGGCGGCTTCCGCCACTGGGGCTGGAGCGGCTCCTAGTCTTACTGCGTCACAAATTGCGAGACTGAGATATTGCCCATCGCTCTTGTGCAGCATGGACATCGTTGGAGCCGTGTCGCCAGCGCGACTATCAGCCGTTTTCGGATCGTCGGGATCG
>Ga0302314_10020890_pt1 | contig 10812 bp, 9 predicted proteins | sample III_Palsa_N2_3_FD_200533 | JGI IMG/M metagenome (GOLD analysis project Ga0302314, IMG submission 200533) | Peat permafrost microbial communities from Stordalen Mire near Abisko, Sweden - III_Palsa_N2_3 | ecosystem: Environmental > Terrestrial > Soil > Palsa > Peat permafrost | place: Sweden... | reverse complement strand
ATGCCTGGGCCATCAGGCGATCGGCCAGGCGCTCGGCGCCACGGTGGTGCGCGCCAGGACGCTGATGCACGGCAAGACCAGCCAGATCAGCCACGACGGCACCGGGCTGTTCGAAGGTCTCCCCTCGCCCTTCACCGCGACGCGCTATCATTCGCTGATCGTGCGCGAGGAGGATCTGCCGGCCGGACTGATCATCAACGCACGCAGCGAGGACGGCACGATCATGGGATTGCGCCACGAAAGCCTGCCCGTCCACGGCGTCCAATTCCATCCCGAGAGTATCGCCACCGAACATGGCCATGCGATGCTCGCCAATTTCCTGCGTATCGCCGGCTTGCCGGTGCGCGACCGGCTCGCGGCGTGACCACCATCGCGCTGCTCCCCGATCCGGCGAGCCCGCTCGAATTCGAGACCGCCGAAGCGGCCTTCGCCGACATCCTCGACGGTCGCGTCCCCGACGAGGCGGTCGCCGCCTTCCTGACCGGGCTGACGGTGCGCGACGAGACCTCGACCGAGATCGCCGCCGCCGCCCGGGCGCTGCGCGAACGGATGATCAAGGTACGCGCACCGGACGGCGCGATCGACGTCTGCGGCACCGGCGGCGACGGCGCGCACAGCCTCAACATCTCGACCGCGGTCTCGATCGTGGTCGCCGCCGCCGGCGTCCCCGTCGCCAAGCACGGCAATCGCGCGGCCTCCTCAAAGGCCGGCGCCGCCGACACGCTGGAGGCGCTCGGCCTCGATCTCGACCGCGCGTCCGCGACTGCGGAAGAGACGCTGGCCGAGATCGGCATCGCCTTCCTGTTCGCGCAGACGCACCATCCCGCGCTGGGTCGGCTCGCGCCGGTGCGCAAGGCGATCGGGCGGCGCACGATCTTCAACATCGTCGGCCCTTTGTGCAATCCCGCGCGGGTCACCCGCCAGCTGCTCGGCGTCGCGCGCACCGACTATGTCGGCACGGTAGCGGACGCGATGCGGCTGCTCGGCACCCGGAGCGCGATGGTCGTCGCGGGCGACGAGGGGCTCGACGAGCTCTCGATCGCGGGCGGCAGCCGGATCGTGCGGCTGGGCGACTGCGCCGCCCCCGCCCTTTGGCGCGAGGAACATGTCTCCCCCGCCGATATCGGCCGCGACCTGCACCCGCTGACCGCGATCCGCGGCGGCGATGCGGCGTTCAATGCCGCGGCCCTGGCGCGGCTGCTGGGCGGCGAACCCGGCCCCTATCGCGATGCGGTAATGCTCAACGCCGCCGCCGCGCTGATCGTCGCCGACACGGCCGATGGCTGGGATGACGGCGCGACGATCGCCGGCGAGGCGATCGACAGCGGCGCCGCCAAGGCCCTGCTCGACCGCTGGATCGCCTTCTGATGGCGACCGTGCTCGACAAGATTTTGATCGCGACCCGCGAGGAAGTCGCGCGGCGTCGGGCGACCGTCTCGCTGTCGATGCTCGACACCGCCATCCGCGCACAGGAGCCGCCCCGGGGCTTCGCCGCCGCGCTTGCCGCCCAGGCCGCGACCGGCCATGCGCTGATCGCCGAGATCAAGAAGGCGAGCCCGTCCAAGGGCCTGATCCGCGCGGATTTCGATCCGCCCGCGCACGCGCGCGCCTATCAGGCGGGCGGTGCCGCCTGCCTGTCGGTGCTGACCGACAAACCCTGGTTCCAGGGCGACGAAGCCTTTCTGGTCGCCGCGCGCGGGGCCTGTTCGCTGCCCGTCCTGCGCAAGGACTTCATGGTCGATCCCTGGCAGGTGGCCGAGGCGCGCGCGATCGGGGCAGACGCGATCCTGATCATCGTCGCCGCGCTCGACGACACGCAGATGGCCGAGATCGAAGCCGCCGCGATCGGTCACGGGATGGATGTGCTCGTCGAGATCCACGACGATGCCGAGCTCGCGCGCGCGCTGCGGCTCACATCGCGGCTGATCGGCGTCAACAACCGCGACCTGCGCGATTTCTCGGTCGATCTCGGTCGCACCGAGGCGCTGGCAAAGCGGATGCCCGCAGGTACGCAGATCGTCGCCGAGAGCGGGCTTTCGGCCAAGGCCGATCTCGATCGGCTGGCGGCGGCGGGCATCCACCGCTTCCTCGTCGGCGAGACGCTGATGCGGCAGGCGGACGTCGCGGCGGCGACGCGGTTGCTGCTGACGGGGGAGTGAGCAGACACCCCGCCCCGTTCGTCCCGGGCGACGTCGGAGCCTGTCCCGAGCGCCTGCAAGGCGGCCGAAGGGGACGTGTTGCAGGCGCTGCGCTTGGCGCCCGTGCCTGGACTTCGCTCGGCATGAACGGACGGGGTGAATAAAATGGACAAGACGAACCTCACCCATCTCGACGGCAGCGGTACGGCCCGCATGGTCGATGTCTCCACCAAGCCCGCCACCGTCCGCGAGGCGACCGCCGCCGGTCGCATCACGATGTCGCGCGAGGCCGCTGCCGCGATACGCGACGGCAGCGCCCGGAAAGGCGACGTGATCGCCGTCGCGCGCGTCGCCGGCATCATGGCGGCCAAGCGCACCGCCGAGCTGATCCCGCTGTGCCACCCGCTGCCGATCGCCGGCGTCACGCTCGATCTCGCCGTCGAGGACGACGGGGTCGTCGCGACCGCGACAGTGCGTACCACGCACGGCACCGGCGTCGAGATGGAGGCGATGACCGCGGTCTCGGTCGCGCTGCTGACGGTGTACGACATGGTCAAGAGTGTCGATCGTGGAATGACGATCGGCGGCGTTCGCCTGCTCGCCAAATCGGGCGGCCGCTCGGGCGACTGGCGTGCGCCCACGGGGGCCGCGGCGTGAGCCTGCTTCCCGTCACCGATGCGCAGGCACGTCTGCTGGCGCTCACGGCGCCGTTGCCGGTGGAACGGGTGCCGCTGGTCGAGGCGGTCGGGCGCTGGGCCGCCGAAACGGTCGTCGCGCTCCGCGATCAGCCTGCCCACGATCTGTCCGCGATGGACGGCTATGCGATCCGCTATGCCGAGCGTCCCGGCCCATGGACCGTGGTCGGCGAAAGCGCGGCCGGTGGCGGGCTCGGCCGCCCGCTCGGCGCCTACGAGGCCGCGCGCATCTTCACCGGCGCGCCGGTGCCTGCGGGTGCGGACAGCGTGCTGATCCAGGAAGAGGCGACACGCGACGGCGCCCGCCTGTCGATGACTGGCGAAGGCCCGCTGCGCATCGGCGGCAATATCCGCCCGCAGGCGACCGATTTCGCGATCGGCGCGCATCTGATCGCGGCCGGGAAACGGATCACGGCACGCCATGTCGCGCTCGCCGGGATCGGCGGTCACGGAACCATTCCCGTCCGCGCCCGCGCCCGTATCGCCCTGATCTCGACCGGCGACGAACTGGTCCCGGTCGGCGCGCCGACGCCCGGCGCCAGCCTGCCCGCCTCCAACGCCGCGATGCTCGCCGCGCTGCTCGTCGGCCACCCCGCGACCATCGTCGATCACGGCATCGTGCGCGACGACCTCGACGCGATCGCCGCCGCCTTCCGCGCCGCGGCCGCGACCGCCGACATCGTCGTCACCACCGGCGGCGTCTCCGTCGGAGACCATGATCTCGTCCGCCCCGCGCTCGCCAAGGCGGGCGCGACGCTCGATTTCTGGCGGATCGCGATGCGGCCGGGCAAACCGCTGCTGGCGGGCACGTTGGGCGACGCGGTCGTGCTCGGCCTGCCCGGCAACCCGGTGTCGAGCTACGTCACCGCCAGCCTGTTCCTGCTGCCGCTGATCGCCCGGCTCGGCGGCGCCGCCGACCCATATCCCGGGACGCGCACCGTGACGCTCGGCGCGCCCCTCCCGCTCAACGGCGGTCGCCAGGACTATCTCCGCGCCCGCATCGACGATGGCTTCGCCTATGCGCCCGATGGGCAGGATTCCGCCGCGCTGGTGGCGCTCGCGGGTTCGGACGGGCTGATCGTGCGGCCACCCCACGCGCCCGCCGCGGCGATCGGCGACTCGGTGGAAATGCTGGCGCTCGACTGATCGCGCACCCGCGCAAGACCGTTGACACGTTCTTCCAGGTTTCCTACACGTTCGCCATCCGTTCTTCCGGAAGGACCGGCGATGCTGACCCGCAAGCAACATGAACTGCTCTGCTACATCCACGACAAGCTCAACGAGACGGGCGTGTCGCCCTCGTTCGAGGAGATGAAGGATGCGCTCGATCTCAAGTCCAAGTCGGGCGTCCACCGGCTGATCCGCGCGCTCGAGGAGCGTGCGTTCATCCGCCGCCTTCCCAACCGCGCGCGCGCGCTCGAGGTGGTGCGGATGCCCGAACGCATCATCCCGCTCAAGCAGCCCGCGACGCTTATGGCCCCGCCGCCGCCGGTGCTTCCCATCGCCGCCAACGACAGCGTGATCGAATTGCCGCTGCACGGCCGCATTGCCGCCGGCATGCCGATCGAGGCGATGGAAGGCCAATCGAGCCTCGCCGTGCCCGCCGCCCTGCTCGGGCCGGGCGAACATTATGCGCTGGAGGTCTCTGGCGATTCGATGATCGAGGCGGGAATCCTCGACGGCGACTATGCGCTGATCCGCAGGGCCGAGACCGCACGCGACGGCGAGATCGTCGTCGCGCTGATCGACGACGCCGAGGCGACGCTCAAATATTTCCGTCGCGAGGGCCAGATGATCCGGCTCGATCCCGCCAACCACGCCTATTCGCCGCAACGCTATCGGGCCGGCCAGGTGCAGGTGCAGGGCAAGCTGGCCGGGTTGCTGCGGCGCTACTGAACGGACGTCGGACAGGTCGTCCGGCTTCCTTCATCGTCATGCCGGACTTGTGATCCGGCACCTAGGGCTCCCGGCGCTACGCTTGCGGCTCTGGATCCCGGATCACGTCCGGAATGACGTATGATGACGGTGTAGATGTCTTGGCTCCCCGACGCGCCCTGCTGCGTTGACCCCCGATCACAGGGATTGCGGCAGACGGGAGCCATGCAAGCAAGCGTTCGGGACAGACTGCTGAGTGCCGTTGGAACGGCGCTCATTCTCGCGCTGTTCGGCTATCTGCTGTTCGTCGGGATGCGCGTCGATATCCACAGGCAAGCCGATCGCGCGATCGCGCTGCTCGATCTGCGCGCGCCCCCGCCCCCGCCGGTCCACAAGCCCAAGCCTATCGTGCAATCCAAGCTCGGCCACGCACCGAGCCGGGCGTCGCCGCGCAACCTGCGCAACAAGGCGACCCCGATCGTCGCGCCGCCGCCGCTGGTCATCCTCCCGAGCCCCTCGCCGGTGATCGTGGCGCTCAAGCCCGGAACGGGTATGGCGCCGTCGAACGGCGCGTCCAATCGCGCCGGCCCCGGCGAAGGCGCGGGCGGGCGTGGAAATGGCCGAGGCAGTGGCGGCGATGGGGATGGGGATGGAGACGGCGGCGGCGACGTCGGGCCGCGGCAGATCAAGGGGCGCCTAAAGGGCGCCGATATCCCCGTCGGTCTTATCGACACCGGACGGGAATATACCGTCTCCGTGCGCTACAAGGTCGAAGTGACCGGCAAGGTCGGCGAGTGCGCGATCGAGCATTCGAGCGGGGTAGCCGGCCTCGACGCCTTGACCTGCAATCTTATCCAGCAACGCTTTCGCTTTGATCCCGGACACGACGCCAATCGCCGACCGTTCGAGGCGACCATCGAAGAAAACCATAGCTGGGAAATCGACCCCCCGGCCGAAAAATCAGCTCAATAATATTCCGGCCGCTCGGACGGGATAATACCCTCTCCGAGCGGCCGGGACACATGCATCAGCAGCCGCGACGATGGCGGGTGTGCTGCTTGTCGAAGTGACGGCCGACGAGCGCGCCCCCGACGCCGCCCGCTACCGTGCCGAGCGTGCCGCCACCGAGCGCACTGCCCAGCACCGCGCCGCCGACGCCGCCCGCGACCGTGCCGACCGCGCCGTTACCGCCACCGCATTTGTGGTGATAATAGCCGCCACGGCCATGATAATCGTGATTATAATGATCATAGGCCAGCGCCGGTGCCGGCATCACGGCCGGAACGGCAACCATAGCGGCCAGAGCGGCCATCGCGAACTTGCTCTTCATCTCATTCTCCCTTGTGACGCTACCGTAACGCCTATTGGCCATTCTGGTTGCTCTATCGCAAGATTTCCCTGCTCAATCGCGAACCCCCGGCCGCTCTCGCCAGACGGGCGGCGGCGCCGGGCGGATGCGCCACGGGTGCCCGCCCTCCAGTTGCGCGACGCTCGTCACCGCGGCGCCGGCCCCCAGCCGGATCGCCAGCCCGCCCGTCGGCGCGAGCAGCGTTCGGTCCGCCTTGAGCCAGCGCGGCCGGCACCAATCGGGAAGGCGCCGATCGCTGACGACGATGTCGGCATCGGCGCAAGCCCGCGCCATCGCGGGGCGATCGACCGGATAGGGACTGCGCGTCGCGAGCAGACGCCAGGCGCGGCCGCCGCGGACCAGCGTGGCGGCGCAGGTATCGGGACCGCATCGCGCGCCGGGCAAATCGTCGAGCACGATCGTATCGTCGGCATCGCGGCCCGAGATTCCGGAGAGCGCGCTGCGCATATAGTCGCCGGTCCGCTCGCGGAGCAGCGCGACGTCGCCATTTTCGCCGCGGATCGCAAGATGGCGGCCGTCGCCGGTTATGAACAGATCGGCCGGATGGGTCGCCAGCGTCATCATGGCGCCGGCGACGATCGCCGCCAGCCCGAGCAGCCGCACACGCGTCCGCCACAATGCCAGCCACAGTCCGCCCGCCATGATCAGCGCGAAGGACAGGCGCGACATCGTCGGCACGAAGGTGACCGCACCGGGCAGCGATCCGGTCGCATGCGCGATCCACAGCAGCAGCGCGATGGCGCGACCGGTCACCCACCACAGGGGCGCGCCGAGCCCGATCGTGTCGGCGAGCAAGGCCAGCGCCTCGGCCGGCATGATCACGAAGGTGGTCAGCGGGATCGCGACGATATTGGCGGCCGCGCCGTAGAGGCCGGCGCGATGAAAATGGAAGATCGCGATCAGTGCCAGCGCGCCCTCGACGATCAGCCCGGTGAGCAGCAGCGCGACCAGTTCGCGTGCCAGCTTGCGCAACCGCCCCTCCTCGCGCTTCTCGAACGCGCGGCGTGTCCAGGGCAGTTCGTGGAAGGCGACGATCGAGAGTATCGCGGCGAAGCTGAGCTGGAAGCTCGGCCCCGCCACCGAATCGGGCCAGAACAGGATGCAGATCATCGCCCCGGCCGCCACCAATCGCAGCGTCATCGCCTCGCGGCCGAGCGCGATCCCGCCGAGCACCACCAGCGCCGCGATCAGCGAGCGTACCGTCGGCACCTCGGCGCCGGTCAACAGCGTATAGGCGATGCCGCACGCCGCGCCGATCCCCGCCGCGATCAGCAGCAGCGGCGCACGCAAGGCGAGCCATGGCCACAGCGCCAGCAATCGCAGCGCGATGAACATCGTGGCGCCGACCGCGGCGGTCAGGTGCAGGCCGCTCACCGAGAGCAGATGCGCGAGGCCCGATCGGCGGAAGGCGTCGTTATCGTCGAAGGTCACCGCCCCCATGTCGCCGGTGACCAGCGCGGCAGCGACGCCGCCCCTGCCGCCGGGCAGCTCCGCCAGAATGTGGCGGGTGAGCGCGATCCGCGCGTCGGCGAGCCAGATCGACGGGCCGCCCCGCGCCGCCTGCACCGCGAGCTTGACGGGATCGAGCGCGCGCCCGGTCGCGCCGATTCCCGCGAACCATGCGACCGCCGAATAATCGTAGGCGCCCGGTACCGCGGCCGATGGCGGCGGCACCAGCCGCGCGCGCAGCGTGACGATCGCGCCCGGCATCAGGCCTTGCGGCACGTCCTCCTGCGCCACCGTCACGCGGACCAGCGGCGGCAGGCCAGCGACACCCGCGGGGCGCAGCAGCAATCGCGTCGCGTCGCGTGCGGGCAGCGGCTCGACCTGCACGATTCGCCCGGCGAAGCGCGCTACCCGCGGGCGCACCAGCATATCGCCGTCTACCCGCTCGGCACGCACCCAGATCAGCGCGCAGCCCATCAGGCCGGCAAGCGCGAACAGCGCAATGGCCCGCCCGACACGGCCGCCGCGCCCGAAAGCGAGCCCGGCCAGCGCCACCGCGGCCATCGCCAGGAGAAAACCCCACCACGCCGTCGGTGAGGGCAGCCAGAACCACGCGCCGACGCCCGCGACCAGCCCGACCGGCAGCCACAGGGGCAATTGCCCGCGCTCGATCTCGAGCCAGCGTTCGAGTTCGTCTCCGAGTCGCGCGGGCATGCCGCGAAGGGCGTCCACACCGGCGCCTGCAGGCCCGGTTTGTCGCCTCCCGAACGCTATGCTAGGGCGCCGCGCAACGTCCCCCATCGGGCCATCATGGAGAAACCGCGCGTGGGCGCAAGCATCGACGACATTATGGCATCTCCTGGCGGTTCGGGTGGTACCCCCGCGCCGGTCGTCACGCGGTTCGCGCCCTCGCCGACCGGCTATCTGCATATCGGCGGCGCCCGCACCGCGCTGTTCAACTGGCTGTACGCGCGCCACACCGGCGGCATCTTCCTGCTGCGGATCGAGGACACCGATCGCGCCCGCTCGACCCAGCCGGCGATCGAGGCGATCCTCGACGGCATGAAATGGCTCGGCCTCGATTGGGACGGCGACGAGGTCTATCAATTCGCCCGTGCCAGCCGCCATGCGGAGGTGGCATATCAACTGCTCGAGCAGGGCCACGCCTATAAATGCTTCGCCACCGCCGGGGAACTCGAGGCGATGCGCGCCGAGCAGCGCGCCGCGAAACTGCCGATGCGCTACGATGGCCGCTGGCGGAACCGCGATCCGAGGGAAGCCCCCGAAGGCGCGCCCTTCGTGATCCGCCTCAAGGCCGAGACAGAGGGCGAGACCACCATCCGCGATCTCGTCCAGGGCGACGTCACCGTGCGCAACGCTGAGCTCGACGACATGGTGCTGCTCCGCTCGGACGGTACGCCGACCTACATGCTCGCGGTGGTGGTCGACGATCACGACATGGGCGTGACCCATGTCATCCGCGGCGACGACCATCTCAACAATGCCTTCCGCCAGCTCGGCATCCTGCGCGCGATGGATTGGCGATTGCCGATCTACGCGCACATCCCACTGATCCACGGACCGGACGGCGCCAAACTCTCGAAGCGCCACGGCGCGCTCGGCGTCGAGGCCTATCGCGACGAGATGGGCATCCTGCCCGAGGCGCTCTCCAACTATCTGCTCCGGCTCGGCTGGGGGCATGGCGACGAAGAGATGATCTCGCGCGATCGCGCGGTCGAAATCTTCGATCTTGCCGGTGTCGGCCGCTCGCCCGCGCGCACCGACCAGAAGAAGCTGGAGAATATCAACGGCCACTATATCCGCGAGGCGGACGACGCGCGGTTGAGCGATCTGGTCGCGCCGTTCGTGGCGACGAAGATCGGTCGCGACATGACAGCGACAGACAAGGATCTTTTGCAGCGCAGCATGCCCGTTTTGAAACCAAGGGCCAAGGATCTGCTCGAATTGGCGGAGGGTGCGACTTTCCTTTTTCGCACTCGCCCCCTAGATGTCGACGACCGTGCAGCCGCCCTTTTGTCGGGCGACGGCGCGGTCCTGCTTGCCGCTGCGGCAACGGCGCTCGCGTCCGCGGGGTGGACGAACGAGGCGCTCGACGCAGCGGTGCGCGGCGTGGCCGAGACGGCCGGCGTCGGGCTCGGCAAGGTGGCGCAACCGCTCAGGGCGGCGCTCACCGGACGGACCACCTCGCCGGGCATCTTCGACGTATTGCTGCTGCTCGGTCGGGACGAGAGCCTTGCGCGGCTCGCCGATCAAGCGGCACCAGTGCGTTGAACGGCGTGAACTGATCTTTTTAGGCGCCGTGCGGCCCGGTCCTCGGGCTCGAACAGGCGCCCCGAATGGAGGAAGAAGGAATGGCTGACGGCACCGCCACGCTGGCGCTCGGCGACAAGAGCTTCGACTACAAGCTCATGTCGGGCACGGTGGGCCCGGACGTGATCGACATCCGCAAACTCTATGCGGATACCGATGCGTTTACCTACGATCCCGGTTTCACCTCGACCGCGAGCTGTCAGTCGGGCCTGACCTATATCGACGGCGATGCGGGCATCCTGCTCCACCGCGGCTATCCGATCGACCAGCTCGCCGATAAATCGAGCTTCATGGAAGTCGCCTATCTGCTGCTCAACGGCGAACTGCCGTCGGCGGATGAGCTTTCCTCCTTCAAGGGCACGATCACGCGCCACACGATGGTGCACGAGCAGCTTGCGCAATTCTTCCGCGGTTTCCGCCGCGATGCGCATCCGATGGCGATCATGTGCGGCGTCGTCGGCGCACTCAGCGCCTTCTATCACGATTCGACCGACATCAACGATCCCAAGCAGCGCGAGATCGCCTCGCACCGCCTGATCGCCAAGATGCCGACGCTGGCTGCGATGGCGTATAAATATTCGCTCGGCCAGCCCTTCGTCTATCCGGACAACACGCTGAGCTATACCGGCAATTTCCTCAAGATGACCTATTCGGTCCCGGCCGAGGAATATGAGGTCGATCCGCTGATCGAAGCGGCGCTGGACAAAATCTTCATCCTCCATGCCGATCACGAGCAGAATGCCTCGACCTCGACGGTGCGGCTCGCCGGCTCCTCGGGCGCCAATCCGTTCGCGTGCATGGCCGCCGGCATCGCCTGCCTGTGGGGCCCCGCGCATGGCGGCGCCAACGAGGCCGCGCTCAACATGCTGCGCGAGATCGGCACCCCCGATCGTATCCCCGAGTTCATCGCGCGCGCGAAGAACAAGGACGATCCGTTCCGCCTGATGGGCTTCGGCCA
>Ga0302314_10020889_pt1 | contig 10813 bp, 10 predicted proteins | sample III_Palsa_N2_3_FD_200533 | JGI IMG/M metagenome (GOLD analysis project Ga0302314, IMG submission 200533) | Peat permafrost microbial communities from Stordalen Mire near Abisko, Sweden - III_Palsa_N2_3 | ecosystem: Environmental > Terrestrial > Soil > Palsa > Peat permafrost | place: Sweden... | reverse complement strand
TGCCCTCGCGCGAACTAAAGTTGTAGGCAGAGGCGCCCACCATGCACCAGCCAGAGATTTCATATGTAACTTGGTCATCCAAGGGAATTCGCATCGTCTACACCGGCGCGATGGTCGTGCACCTCAGCGCGGAAGACATGTACCCTCTCGCCGTCCCAGCAAAGGTAGCGTCCCTGGTCGCGTCTGAGCGAAGAAGCGATCCCCTCAGAGCTACCTAATCGGAACAAGAGCGCTGAAGGCGCGGCCTATTGTAGCCCGCGGGTACCTTCTCTTGCGAAGACCACTCCCGCCTGACCACTTACCGCTGCTGGGTGCCCCCATCCAAGCTCAGCTTGGGTGGGTGGGGCGCCGTCATTCTGGAGCTTCGCTCCAGAATCTCCGTGGTTGTCTTTGGCCCGCCCCGGAATCGGGATCGTGTCTCCATAACTTGGGCCCCTATCAAAAGACGAAAATGTGACCGTCACGCACCAACGACTGGAGCTGTCCCGATCGACACTATTCTAGGTTCTCCGATGATTTCGAAGCGAACAACGCAGGAACAGAAGTCGCACGTTGCCTCGTTCACTCCCTTGGAGACATCCGACACTGGAAAGGTACGTAAGCACTGGGAGCAGGTGACCGCAAAAGTTCCTCCGCTGTTTTTCACCCACACAGCAGCTTGATTCGGCCTACCAGTTTTCGGGCGGGTGGGCAGCTCGTGCAGCAGCTCGATGATCTTCTCGAATAGTTCCTTGGCGTTGTATCCGCCTTTAGGAAAAAATGCGTCGGCGAGCACACTTTCGGGTACGGATAGACCGGAAAATTCTCCCGAGATAACGATGACGGGGATGATAGGAAACCGCCGACGTACAACGGAAAGGAACTCAAACCCGTTCATGTTGGGCATTTGGAGGTCGGAGATAATGATGTCCGGCAGAGATTGCTTCAGTGCGGACAGACCCTCAAACCCATCCTGTGCTCCGCGCACCTCGTAGCCTTGCGCCTCAAGCAGCATCTTGCCCAGCTCTTGCAAGCTCGGATTGTCTTCCACAATCAGTATCCGGTATGGGAAGGGGCTAGTAGTCAAGGTGCTCCAATAAGCTTTCCATTATGAGGATAGACGATTCCCTGAAACTCGTTCAACCCTTGGGAGACAGCCGACAGGGGTAACGAAGTGCATGAAAAACGGGGGTGCGGAAACTTCGCTGCACTCGTTCAGCAATCTCTTACTTCCCTGCTCCTTTGGCGATCAGCCCAGTGGTAGAGAACCCCGCCACCGTCGGCACAATCTTCACCTGCCCGCCCCAGCTCTTCACCTCATCCGCCCCCACGACGGTATCCGGAACATAGTCCCCACCCTTCACAATCACATCCGGCCGAGTAGCCACAATCAGCTCCAGCGGAGTAGCCTCGCCAAACACCACCACCGCATCCACCGCCGCCAGCGCAGCCAGCACCCGCGCCCGTTCCGTCTCAGCCACAATCGGCCGCGTCGGCCCCTTCAAGCACTGCACCGAGGCGTCGCTGTTGATCGCCACAATCAGCCGGTCGCCAAACCGCCGCGCCTGCTCCAGCACTGTAATGTGCCCAATGTGCAATAGATCGAAGCATCCGTTCGTAAACACCACCCGCTCGCCGTTCGCCTTCCACAGAGCCACGCGTTGCACCAGTTCCTCACGCGCTACCACCTTGTCTTCCGCATGCAGCGCAATCTGCGGACTCAGCGCCGCCAGCAGCTCGTGTTTCTCCACCGGCACCGTCCCCACCTTGCCCACCACAATCCCGGCCGCAATATTCGCCAGCCCCACCGCAGTCTCCGGCCGCAGCCCCGACGCCAGGCACAGCGCCAGCACCGCAATCACCGTGTCGCCCGCGCCCGACACATCGAACACCTGCCGCGCCACCGCCGGCGCCAGCATCCGGTTCCCCGGCCGGATCAGCGCAATCCCTTTCTCGCCCAGCGTCGCCGTAATGAACTCGAGATCCAGCTCCTGCACCAAGGCTTCGGCCGCATCCAGCAGAGCATTCATCTCGCGCGTCTCCAGCCGCACCGCCGCCGCCAACTCGCCAAAGTTCGGGCACACCGTCGTCGCCCCCTTGTACCGGGTAAAGTCCGCGCTCTTCGGATCCACCAGCACCGGAATATCCTTCGCCCGCGCCGCCTCGATCACCGCCCGGCAAACCTCCGGCGTCAGCACGCCCTTCGCATAATCCGAAAGCACCACCGCATCGCACCCGGGCAGATGCGCCATCACGCTTTCCACCAGCCCGTCGTAGTCCGCCTGCGACCGTGCCCCCACACGCTCCGTATCCAGCCGCAGCATCTGCTGTTGACCGCCCAGAATCCGCTGCTTGGCAATCGTCGGAAATCCATCCGACACGGTGAACCGCGGCGACACTCCGTTCGCCCGCAGGCAATCGGCCAGCAGCCGCTCGTCCTCGTCCCCCCCGGTAAACCCAACCACCTCAGCGTGCGCGCCCAGCCGCGCAATATTCATCGCCACGTTCGCCGCGCCGCCCGGCTGCTGGCTCTGGTGCGTCGCCCGCACCACAGGCACCGGTGCCTCCGGGGAGATCCTCCCCACCTCGCCCCACAGGTACTTGTCCAGCATTACATCGCCCACCACCAGCAGCCGCTTCACCGACCACTTGTCCTCGATCTCCTGGATCACCTCGTGCAGTTGCTCGATCACCTGCGCTCCTCGGTCGGCGGCATCTCCTTGATCCCGAGCAGCCGCACCATGCCTGTTGGTATCATAGCCGCGTGGCCGATTTAGCAAAAAGCGTTCTGCCCCGCCCCGTGCAAACCGTCTTCCTCGATCGCGACGGCGTCGTCAATCGTAAAATGCCCGAGGGCCGCTACATCGCCTCTCCAGACGAATTTGAAGCGCTGCCCGGTGTGCAGGACGCCATCGCCAAACTCAATCGCGCCGGCCTGCGCGTCATCGTCGTCTCCAACCAGCGCGGCATTGCCCTCGGCCTCTACACTGCCGCTGACGTGCTGGACATCCACGCCGCCTTCCAGCGCAACCTCGAAGCCCACGGAGCCCACGTAGACGCCTTCTACTTCTGTCCCCACGACAAAGCCCAGTGCAACTGCCGCAAGCCGCTCCCCGGCCTCTTCGATCAGGCTCTCGCCGAGTTCCCCGCCATCACCGCCGACACCAGCGCCGTCCTCGGCGACTCCTGGTCCGACATCGAATTCGGACGCCGCCTCGGAATGTTCACCATCTTCATCGAGGGCGATCCCGAACACCAGAAGCCCGGTGCCGAAGCCGCGCGCGAATCAGCCAACCTGCACTTCCCTGACCTGCCTGAAGCCATCGACGCCCTGCTCGCGAGCCTTCCCGCAGCGCATCCAGTCGCCTGACCTACTCGCCCATCGCCGCCAGCGTCTTGTACGTCTCGACGATTCCCTCTTCCAACCCGGTCATCTTCAAGTCGCACCCCAGTTCCCGCAGCCCGGTCAGATCCGCCTCGGTGAAGTGCTGATACCGTCCCTCGAGATCGGCCGGAAACGGAATGTACTCAATCTTCGCCTCGCCGTGCACGACCATCAGCGCCCGCGCCACATCGTTGAAGCTCCTGCTCCCACCCGAACCCGCGTTCACCACGCCGCGATAAATCGTCTTCGCCTCGCCCGCCTTCGGCGCATACGGCCCAATCCCTGCAAAGAACATGTTCAGCCGCGCCAGGTCACGCACATACACAAAATCCCTGCGCTGTTCACCGTCCGCGTAGCCGCCGGTCCCGCCGAACAGCCCCACCTTGCCCTTTTCCTTCATCTGCCTGGTGAAGTGGTGAATCACCGAAGCCATGCGCCCCTTGTGCTGTTCCCGCGGCCCATACACGTTGAAGTAGCGCAGCCCAACCGCAGTGATCGGCACCTTGTCCAGCGCAAGCTGATTGCGATAGTAGTTGTCGAAGACGAGCTTCGAAAATCCATAAATATTAAGCGGCCGTTCATTCTCAATCGTCGGCGTAAACCGTCCCGCCCCTGACAGCCCATACACCGCCGCAGTCGACGCAAACACCAGCGGAGAGCCCTGACGGATCGCAAACGCCAGCACCTCCTTGGTGTACTGGAAGTTGTTGTCCATCATGTACACGCCGTCGTCCTCCAGCGTGTTCGAGCAGGCCCCCTGGTGCAGGATCGCCTCCACCTTGCCTGCCCCCAGCGCGTTCTCGGCAATCGCCCGCCGGAACTCGCGCTTGTCCATATAGTCCACATAGCGTGCCCCGTGCAGGTTGGTGAACTTCTTCGCGTTGGCAAAGTTGTCCACCACCAGGATGTCCGTAATGCCGTGCCCGTTCAACTCGTGCACTAGATTGCTGCCGATAAAACCCGCGCCGCCAGTAACAATCAACATAAGAAACCGATCTCCTTGCCCTTCACTGGTAACGTTACGCTAGCTCAATACCTTCAATTCCAGGTCCTTCACCGGGCGCCGCAGGACGCGTTCCACCGCCTGCTCCATCTCATCCACGGTGACCGAACGAATGCATTTCTTCTCCATCACGATGCAGGTCTCAAGCCGGCAGCCGAAACACTCGGGTTGGTGATACACAATCTCGTTCCCATTGCCCGGCGGGAACCACACACCAGGCAAATCCCGCGCTCCAAAGACGCAAGCGCAAGGAACTCCCATGCATGCTGCAAGATGCTTTGGACCCGAATCGGGCCCCAGAAAAGCCGCCGCATGAGAAAACACAGCCGCCGACTCGCGCGGTGTCAGGCTGCCGGTCAAATCCAACTTGGCGCCTCCCCACTCCTGTGCCGCGTACGCGCAAGTGGCCGCATCTTCCTTGGCGCCGGCCATCACCAGCCCCAAGTCGGGATAGTTGCGGTGCAGACGCCCAAGCAGGGTGCGCCAGTTTTCAGCCCCCCAATCGTTCGCCTGCATCTTGCATCCGGGCGCGCAGACCATAAACGGCCTGCCATGCAACGGCGCCACTGCATCTGCCGCCAGCTTCAGCTCCGCTTCGCTCAACCGCAGGTCCCAGTGGGTCAAATCCTCGACGTGCGCATCACCAAGAGCCGCAATCCCTCTTGCCAGCCGTGCCGCCTCGGACTCGTACAACCCTGTCGCCGGATCGATCCGCCGTTTTATGTCCTCCGCGCCAGGAAACCCGACCATCTGCCGAACACCTGCCACGCGGAAAAAAATACGGTCGCGGTGAATGCTGCCAAACGACCGCAGATCCATCAGGTACACCATCAGGTCCGGCTTGAACCGCCGAATCTCCCATATCAGCCGCAGCAGCTCCCCAATCCGCCGCGTCCCCACCGTGTAGCGCATAAATCCATGAACCAGTCCCGAGTCGCCCAACACCGCAGCCGACGCCGGGGCCTTCGCATTCACCGGAAAATTCGTCAGCACCACCCGCTGCGCATCCGGAAACTTCCGCTCCAGCAGGTGAAAACACGGCAACGCGACCACCGTGTCGCCCAGGCTTCCCAACCGGTAGATCAGTACCCTCCGAATTGGCTTCTCATGCGACAAATTGCTTCTCCCATCGCAGCGAATCGGCCCAGTGCGGTCCAGTGTCGTTTCTGTCGCAAACCTCTCCATCCCGCGCAATGGCATGAGCCAGGTCGCGCAACTGCAAATCAGGCTGGCGATCGCAACACCTGCTCTAGATGATAGATGGAACTGTGGAATCCGTGCCCAACCTGCTGATACAGTTGGATGGGCTCGCTCGCAGTGGGCGCCTCGACCGCCAATGCTGGACGCTCACCAAATCACGCAACTCCACGACCAGGCAACACTCAACTGGCATCAGCCCGACCCCTGGCCGGACTCGGTCGCACCTTCGTCCGAGCCGCTCATCCAGACCGCCCTCGCCCATCACCGCGCCAACTTCGACCTGTGGCACGAAGAAGACAAGGCCCGCGAGCCCGAAGCCTCCGACGCCTGCATCGCCCAGATCAAGCACACCATCGACACCCTCAACCAGACCCGCAACGATCTCGTCGAGTCCCTCGACCGCACCCTGCTCGCCGCCGTCGCCACGCAGAACCCCGAAGCGCCCCTCCACTCCGAATCGCCCGGCCTCATCCTCGATCGTCTCTCCATCCTCGCGCTCAAAATATTCCACACCGCGGAAGAAACCCACCGCGACTCAGCGTCCGAGGCCCACCGTCAGAAGAATCTCAACCGCCTGGCCCTGCTCGAAGAGCAGCGCACCGACCTCGCCGCCTGCCTCGACCAGCTCTGGACCGAGGTCCTCAGCGGTAAACGCCGCTTCAAACTCTACCGCCAGATGAAGATGTATAACGACCCTGATCTCAATCCGATGGTCTACACCCACAAGCCCGCCGGAGCGCCCAGTTGACCTTCTCCCCAAGTGTGCGTATAAAACCGGAACAAGACCAGCCGATAGAGTTTGAGTGTTGTCAAACTTCCTCCGCGGCAAAATCTGTCCACCAGGAGACCTGCTCGCACCTGACAATCAGCCTTCACCGGCGCCGCGTACAGCTCTCCCACCAACCCACCATGCAGACAGGATTCGCAATTCCATGAAGAACGCCCAACCCACAAGTGCCAAACGCCCGCGCACGTTAGCCGGAACCGCGCCCTCATCCGCCGACGCCGCCCGCGCCCAGATCATCGCCCAGTACGAGACCGCCATCCGCCTGATGCAGGAGGGCAAGTTCGAGAAGGCGCACACCGCCTTCAACAACATGCTCGCATCGAGCCCCGGCGACCTGGCCGAGCGCATCCGTATGTACATCAACGCGTGCCTCCTGCAGGTGTCCAAAGGCAAAACACAGTTCCTATCCCACGAAGAGCGCTACGACTACGCCATCTCCCTGCTCAACGACGGCAACTACGAGGATGCGCGTATCGAACTCAAGAAGATCATCGCCGAGAATAAAGGCGCCGACTACGCCTTCTACGGCCTCGCCGTCCTCGCCAGTATGACCGGAGACCCCCACACCTGCCTCGAGCACCTCACCGAATCTATCCACCTCAACGCCAAAAACCGCATCCAGGCCCGCGCCGACTCCGATTTCCAGGACATGGCCGACGACCCCCGCTTCACCGAACTCCTCTACCCCGAAGTGTAGTGGGCCGCGGGTGCCCCATAGCCTGCCCTGAGTTTGCCGAAGGGATCATCAAGCCCGGAGCGAAGTTGAAGGGCGAGGTTATCGTGGGAACACTCTCTTGTTCCTCATCGGACGCAAAACCGTCCCCGCGCATCCAACCTGATAGCCTCGATAGCATCCGACGACCTCTGTCCCAACCCTGAATCCGACCTTGGCTCCCCAATCCACCTCGACTGCGGTTCTCCCCAATTCATCGCCCTCCCTGCGCGTGGTCGCCATCGGTGGAGGCACCGGCCTATCCACCCTCCTGCGCGGCCTCAAGCGCTTCGTCCCGGCTCCCGTCGTCTCCCGCCGTGCCACCGACCTCCCCGGTCGTGCTCCGGTCGAACCAGAATCCACATCCAACTCCGAACGCCGCGGCCACTGGGTCTCGCCCGCGCTTCCCTGCCTCATCCGCGACCTCGCCGCCATCGTCACCGTCACCGACGACGGCGGCTCCTCCGGCCGTCTCCGCGAAGACCTCAAAATGCTCCCCCCCGGCGACGTACGCAACTGCATGGTCGCCCTCTCTGAAGACGAACACCTGCTCGCCAAGCTCTTCCAGTACCGCTTCAAACAGGGCGACCTCGACGGCCACAGCTTCGGCAACCTCTTTGTCGCTGCCCTCTCCGAGATCACCGGCGACTTCGCCCAGGCCGTGCAGATGTCCTCGCAGATTCTCGCCACTCGCGGTCGCATTTACCCAGCCACGAATACGAACGTAACGTTAGCCGCCCGCATGGACGACGGCTCCCTCGTTTGCGGCGAAACCAGCATCACCGCCAGCCCCCACCGCATCCTCGAACTCATGCTCTCGCCCGCCGACGCCGAACCGCTCCCCGGAGCGCTGGAAGCCATCGCCCACGCCGACCTCATCACCCTTGGCCCCGGCTCGCTCTACACCTCGCTTATCACCAACCTGCTGGTCCGCGGCATCCCTGAAGCCATCGCCGCCTCCAAAGCCACCCGCGTCTACGTCGGCAACCTCATGACCCAGGCCAACGAGTCGCTTGGCCTCACCGCCTCCCAGCACATCGAAAAAATCCTGCAGCACTGCGGCCGCAGCAAGTCCGGGCCCCCGCCCAAGCTCTTCGACTACGCCCTCATCAACAGCGCTCCCATCTCGCCCACCCTGCTGCAGCAATACGCCCGCGAAGGCCAGGCGCCCATCGAGCCCGACCTCGACCGCATCCGTGCCCTCGGCGTCGAACCCATCCCCGGCAACTTCGTCCACGAAGGCAGCGTCCTCCGCCACGACCCCGACCGCGTCACCGAAGCACTCCTCAAACTAGCTCTGGCCCGCGCGAGCTAGATCGCCCGAATCCTCCAAGGATCGTTCCTCGAGATCGATGGAACGCACTCCTGCCTTTCGGCGTTATCTGGCATAGACCGACAAGCTTCACAGCTCCGCCATCAACCACGAATCTCAAAGGAGATTGCCGTGCCCGCAGTGCGTCCAAATTATCCTTTTCTCGCCGCCTGGCTCTTCGCCATCTCCATCGTCGCTGCTCCGCCATCGGCCCATTCGCAAACCGTCACCCCACCGCCCGCCACCACCGCCGCAACCCCGCTGCAATCCTACGATGTCATGTCGATCAGGGTTAACAAGACCGGCAGTGGGTCATCGAGCACCGACACCGACGACGGCCGCTTCTCCGCCCACAACATCTCACTCAAGCAACTCCTCGAACAGGGCTATGACATCAAGCAGGACCTTATCTCCGGCGTCTCCGGCCCGCTGGAGTCGGCCCGCTTCGACATCGAAGCAAAGGTCGTCGACCCCGACTTAGAAGCCCTCAAAAAGATGAACCGCGAGCAGCGCCGCAGCATGCTTCTGCCTCTCATCACAGAGCGCTTTCAGCTAAAAACTCATATCGAAGTCAAGCCGCTTCCAGTCTATGAACTGGTCGTCGCCAAAGGCGGTGCCAAGTTCAAACTCTCCGCCGACCAGACCAAAGCTGGAGGCGGAGACATGATCACCAACGGCTCCCGCGCCCTCATCAAGATCACAGCCCGGGAAGTCCCCATGGGAGCCCTGGCAAAGGTTCTCTCCAGCCGCGCCGATCGTACCGTCATCGACAAGACCGGCCTCACCGGCATCTTCGACCTCGACCTGCAGTGGTCCAACGAAGACAACCCCGACGCCGCCGCCGACGCTCCCCCCACCATCTTCACCGCCATCGAAGAGCAGCTTGGCCTCAAGCTCCAGCCCGGCAAAGGTCCCGTCGACACCCTCGTCGTCGACCACGCGGAAATGCCCTCGGAGAACTAAACTCGCTGAATGGATGTCTTGTCGAAGCCCATACTCCGCACCGATCATCGCATCCCTTATGCAGCCGGCTCACAGCAGTTTGGCGACCTCTGGCTTCCCACAGCCGCCAATCCGCCGCTGGTCGTCTTCTTCCATGGAGGCTGGTGGAAGTCCGAGTATGACCTCGGCTACTCCGGCTATCTTTGCCGCGCGCTGAAGCAGCAAGGCATCGCCTGCTGGTCCGTCGAGTACCGCCGTGTCGGCGACCCCGGCGGAGGCTGGCCCGGCACCTTTCAGGACGCCGCCGCAGGCCTGGCCCACGTGTCCACCCTCGCAAAGACCTACCCGCTCGACCTCACCCGCGTCATCACCATGGGGCACTCCGCCGGCGGACATCTCGCCTTCTGGCTCGCCGGCTTGCACCATCTCCCCGCTGCCAGCGAGTTCGCGCCCCACGCGCCCGCCGTCCCGCTCCGCGGCTGCATCGCGCTCGCCGGAGCAGTCGATCTCCGCCTCACCATCGACCTCTCAGGCTACTTCGCCTTCGCCCACGACAAGCAGGAAGTCTACGACCTGATGGGCGGAACCCCGCGCGACCATCCCGACCGCTACAAGCAGGGCAATCCAGGCGACCTGCTCCCCTTCAACATTCCGCAACTCCTCATCCAGGGCGACCAGGACGGCCAAATCCCGCCCACGCTCCCGGCTCGCTGGGCACACTTGTCGCGCAGCCTAGGCGATGCTCCTATAGTGACCATCATCCCCGGCGCAGACCACTTCGACGTCGTCGACCCCGACAGCAAGGCGTGGCCACTCGTCCTCGCTAGCGTTAAGAAGCTCCTCCCACCAGCCTCGCCCCATGCCACCCAGTGACTCAGCGCTTCAACCGTTCTCGTTTTTTCAGGGCCCGCTGTGATTCGCTTCTCAAACGTGGCCACTACCCCGCAGCCGCAATCGCCACCAGCCCGGGCGTCGAACCCGGCTTCGAATCCGAATTCGAATCTGAATCCAAAGTCCGCTTCAACTGCCCGCAAGCCGCATAAATATCCCGCCCCCGCGGCCTGCGCGTAAACGTCGGAATCCCCCCATCGATCAGCATCCGGTGAAACACCGCGACATCCTCCGGCTTCGGCTGGTGGTACGCAATTCCCGGCCCCGGATTCCACACAATCAGATTCACCTTCGCCTTCATGCCCTTCAATAAGGCGAGCACCTCGCGCGCATGTTCCGGCTGGTCGTTCACCCCGCCCAGCAGCACGTACTCAAACGTCACATACTCGCGCTTGCCCAGCGGAATCGATCCCACTGCCTCCAGCAACGCCGCAATGTTCCACTTTTTTGTGATCGGCATAATCTCGCGCCGCACCGCATCGTTCGACGCGTTCAAGCTCAGAGCCAGCTTCGGCCTTACCGGTTCTTCCGCAAACCGCCGTATCGAAGGCTCAATCCCGCTGGTCGACACCGTCATCCGCGACTCCGGAATCCCCATCCCC
>Ga0302314_10020888_pt1 | contig 10813 bp, 11 predicted proteins | sample III_Palsa_N2_3_FD_200533 | JGI IMG/M metagenome (GOLD analysis project Ga0302314, IMG submission 200533) | Peat permafrost microbial communities from Stordalen Mire near Abisko, Sweden - III_Palsa_N2_3 | ecosystem: Environmental > Terrestrial > Soil > Palsa > Peat permafrost | place: Sweden... | reverse complement strand
ACAACTGGACCGCGAACCAGTGGAACTACGACGAGGTGCCCGGCGGCGCCTCCGGTGCGTGGAACAACGACGGCGCCTGCTGACGGACGGATGGCGGACGGCGGATGAAGGAAGCTGACCGGATGCACCGTATGCGTCGTACGAACTAGGGGTACGACGGCTATCATCGCCGCCGCCCGCAAGATGTGACGCATGAAAAAGGTGGCCGCCACGCACCCGTGGCGGCCACCGCTGTCTTCTATCGCTCGCTGTCCTCTCGCTGGTCCGGCTCGCGTCGCTGTTCCGACTCTCGCCCCGGGCGTCCGGTCGTCGGCGGGAGCAGGAAGTGCCAGGCATTGAGCACGCCGCTGATGAACGCCACGAGCGAAGCCGGCAGCAGGAAGTACAGGCCGTCTCCCTCGCCGCAGGCCAGGATGGTCCCGCTGGCCACGAACAGCAGCATGACGACGACGTTGGCGGGGCGGCTGTCGAAGATGGCTATCAGCCGCATGTCGTCATCGGCCAGCCCGCGCAGCGAGCGCCCGGTGCCCAGCAGGACCCAGCTCGCACCAAGGCCGATGACGATCAGCTCGGCGCCGAGAACCGCGTCCGCCTGGTCCGGAGCCAGCAGCGCCGCCGCCACGACCAGCGGCGCGATGAACAGCACGAGGGTCTGGGCCGCGCTCGCGCGCAGTCCGCGGTGCTTGGCGATGCGGCTGGCGTTCAGCGAGACCGCGACGAACAGCAGGCCGGTCAGCGCGGCGCTGGCGGCCCCGGTCATCTCGGCGAAGGGCTCCCAGTCAGCCGGCGAGGTCATCTGCCCGCACCCGGCGCGCCGACGGCAGCGACGGATCCACCCAGGCCTGCCTGACCGGCCCGATCCCGGTCACCGCGATGACCGCGGGCTCCGGAGCGTCGGGCAGCACGCCGTCGTAGTGCGGCGTCCCGGCGACGCGGCGGACGAATCCGCCCGCGGGAACCGGCACCGTCTCGCGCGGGTCGAAATCGGGGCCGCTGTTGCACCACCACACGCCGGACACGACGACGCACAGGCGGTCCGTGATGTACGTGTGCGGCGCGCTCATCCAACCCGGGTACCACTTCATGAGCACCAGGTACTCGCCCTCCCGGTCCTCGGAGCCCGCGAGCACGGCCTCCGCGACGCTGTCCGGCGGCGCGCCGACCGGTACCGTCCACGGGATCTCGTCCGGGATCTTGATGATCGTCTGGAGTGGGTCGAGCTTGGACACGGGGCTCCCCTCAGGAGACGTTTTGCCATCACCATATGACAGCTCTTCGCCTTCAGCTCGAGGGCTGACCTTGAGTGTCGGAGGCGGGCACTACGGTGGCGCCGGTGGACACGGATAGGGATAAGGGCATCGAGGACTGGCTGACCGACACCCGGGTCTCGTACGACACCGTCGCGGCGAGCTATGCCGACCAGATGCGTGAGGCATTGGACGCGGCGCCGTACGTTCGAGCAGCGCTGGCTCTGTTCGCGGAGAAGGTTCGCTCGGCCGACGGCGGTCCGGTGGCGGACGTGGGCTGTGGGCCGGGCCACGTGACGGCGCACCTGCGTGAGCTGGGCCTGGATGCTTTCGGCTTCGATCTTTCGCCCGCGATGGTCGACGTGGCCCGGCGTGAGTACCCCGGCGTGCGATTCGAGGTGGGCTCGATGACGGAGCTCGATCTGCCCGATGCCTCGGTCGCCGGCTTGCTGGCGTTCTGGTCGTTGGTCCACGTCCCCGACTCCGCGCTCCCAGGGGTATTCACGCACTTCAGACGCGTAGTGCGTGCTGGAGGGCCGTTGTTGGTGGGCTTTCATGTCGGTGAAGGGTCGAGGCTGAAGAGCGAGGGCTACGGCGGCCACCCGATGAAGGTCTACGTCCACCGGCGTCAGCCTGCGCAAGTGGCGGCTTTGCTGCGCGAAGCGGGGTTCACGATTGAGGCCCAGTGGCTCCTCTCCCCGGACGCGGACGTACCCGGAGCGGTGCTTTTCGCCATATAGCCGTGTAGTCGTATGGCCGTGCAGTGGTATCGGCCTTGGCTGTCACATTCTCTCGCCGCCGCGGGTCTACCTCTTGGAACCGCAGGAACCTTGCGAACCGGAGAGAAGAAGGAACCATGACCGACACGATTGTCCAGATCAAGCCTCGGATGACGAACCCCGCCGTGCTGCTGCCCGGCGCCAACGACGCGATTCAGGCGCTGATCAAGAGCACGCGGAAGGGTGGTGTGCCGCCGGAGACGCTGGAGCTGGTGCACCTGAGGACCAGCCAGATCAACGGGTGCAGCTTCTGCGTCGACATGGGCTGGAACAGCGTCAAGAAGTCGGAGGAGCTCGGGCGCAAGCTGTTCGCGGTGTCCGCGTGGCGCGAGGCGCCGTTCTTCACCGAGGCCGAGCGCGCGGCGTTGGCGCTGGCCGAGGCGGTCACCCGGCTGAGCGACCGGTCCGACCCGGTGCCGGACGAGATCTGGGACGAGGCCGCCCGCCACTTCGACGAGCAGCAGCTGTCCGCGATCATCCTCTGGATCGCCACGACCAACGTGTTCAACCGGGTCAACGTGGCCGTCCGGCAGCCGGCCGGCTCCTGGGAGCCGCAGCCCGAGTGATCGGGTTCCGGCCGGCAGACCTCTGCGACGGGGAATGGGCCCGCGGCTGCCACAAAACCGGGGTGCCACGGCGTCAATAGGGACGTGAGGCTCACGTCGAAAGCGAACGACGCCCAGCCGGCGGTTGACCCGGGGGACTTCCCGGTCTTCGTGCGCGCGCAAGGCCCCCGGCTCTACCGCACCGCCTGCCTGCTGACCGGCGGCGATACGCACCTGGCCGAGGATCTCGTGCAGGAGACCCTCGGCCGGGTGTACGCGAAGTGGGGCCAGCGCCGGCGGATCGAGAATCCGGCGGGCTACGCGCAGACCACGCTCGTGCACGCCTTCATCTCGATGCGGCGCCGCAAGAGCAGCTCCGAACGGCCCACTGCGCAACTGCGGGACACGCCCGTCGACGCAGCCGACATCGAGCTGCGGGTGACGCTGCTGGACGCGCTGGCCAGGCTCACCGAGCTGGACCGCGCGGTGCTCGTGCTGCGGTTCTGGGAGGACCGCAGCGTCCAGGAGACCGCGGCCGCGCTCAAGCTGAGCCCCGGTGCCGTGCGCTCGCGCTGCCTGCGGGCGCTGGCCCGGCTGCGCGAGCAACTCGGGGCTGACTTCATCGAATTCGCCGAGAACGCAACGGACAAGGGTCCACGATGACGATGAACGACGACACGATGACGATGAACGACGAACAGCCGCGGCTGCACGCGGCTCTGGGCAAGGTCGCGGACTCCTTCGAGCTGCCGGACTTCGACGAGCTGTGCGAGCGCGCGGTGCGGCACGGTCGGCGCACCGTCGTGCGGCGGCGGGCATTCGGCGCGGGGATCGGCGTGCTCGCGCTGGCTGGCGTGGCGGTCGGTGCGACCGGGACGGTCACCTCCTCGCACGTCGCCCGGGGCCTGGGCAGGACGGCGCCGGTGGTCACGGTCTCGAACGGAGATCTCGCCGAGTACATGGCGAAGAACCTCGTGGCGCTGCTGCCCGCGGGCAGCACGCTGGTCGAGGGCGGTGATCGATCCCCGGTGGAGGGGTGGGGCCTTCAGATGGGCCCGACGAACGGTGACTGGGAGCTCTCCGCGTCGGCGGTGGCGATGTACCAGGGCAAGAAGACCCTGTTCGAAGTCGCCGTCGTCCAGCAGGAACGCGACAGCGTGTGTGCGACGCCGCCGTCCGGCAGCGCCTACCACTGCACGTCGACGATGCTCGACGGCCACACGCTGATCAGCGCGTCGAGCAACGTCGACGACGGCGAGTCTCAGGCCTGGATGTATACCTGGAACCTCGGCGACGGCAAGCTCGTCGAGCTGACCGCGGACCAGGAGCTGTCCGCGAGCCTGGCCGCGACGGTGGTGACGGCGCCGGCGTGGACCAGCGTCGCGGAGGACCTTCCCGCGTACGTCGACTGCCCGACGCTCGGACAGGTCAGGGAGGCGACCGCCACGGTCTGGAAGTGCGCGGCCACCGGCGAGACCTACCCGTTAGTGCCGTCGGACGTATACCTCTACCCTTCGAGCTGAACCGGGGCGGCTTCGAAGGGTAGGGGCTTCTCGGGGCCACCGCTGGACGGTGATGTTAGTCATCGTTAACATCGTTTCGATGTGAAGTGTGGGCTGCCCCTGGAGGAGCACGTGAGTGAGTCGGCACCGCCGCGAGTCGTACAGCAGCGCGGGCTCTGGTTCGAGGAGTTGGACACCGCGGTCACCTATCGGCACTCGCCGGGCCGCACCCTGTCGGAGGCGGACAACACGCTGTTCAGCACCCTGACGATGAACCCGCAGGCGCTGCACCTGGACGCCGCGTTCAGCGCGGAGACCGAGTTCGGCGAGCGGCTCGTCAACAGCCTGCTGACGATGTCGGTCCTGGTCGGGCTGTCGGTGGGCCACCTGACGCAGGGCACGCTGGTGGCGAACCTCGGCTTCGGCGAGGTGAGCTTCCCGGCGCCGGTGCGGCACGGGGAGACCATCTACGGCGAGACCACCGTGCTCGACAAGCGGCTCTCGCGCAGTCGGCGTGGCCAGGGCGTCGTCACCTTCCAGCACGTCGCGCGCAATCAGGACGGCGTGGTCGTCGCGACCGTGACCCGCAGCTCGCTGATGCGCTGCCGACCGGAAGGGGAGCTGGAGGCGGAGGTGGCGGCATCGTGACGACATATCAGTTGCCGGGGCCCGCTCTGCTGTTCTGTCCCGCCAACCGGCCGGATCGGTATCAGAAGGCGGTGGACGCCGCGGACGTCGTGGTGCTCGACCTCGAGGACGCGGTGCCGGCCTCGGGCAAGGCCGCGGCGCGCGAGGCTCTGGTCGCGACGCCGATGGACCCGGAACGCGTCATCGTCCGGGTGAACTCCGTCGCCAGCCCGGAGCACGCGGCGGATCTCGAGGCCCTGCGCGCCACCGCGTATCGCAGGGTCATGCTGGCGAAGACGGAGAGCGCAGGCCAGCTAGCGGCGATCGCGGACCTCAGCGTCGTCGCCCTGTGCGAGACCCCGCTCGGCGTGCTGAACGCGGCCGAGATCGCCGCCGCGCCCAACACGATCGCGCTGATGTGGGGCGCGGAGGACCTGATCGCGGCGATCGGCGGCCGCACGAGCCGGTTCCCGGACGACGGCCGCTATCGAGACGTCGCGCTACACGCCCGCTCGAGCGTGCTGCTGGCCGCCGCGGCGTATGGGAGGCCGGCGATCGACTCGGTCTATGTGGCGATCGACGATCTCGACGGGTTCGGCGCGGAGGCCGAGGACGCGGCGGCGTGCGGCTTCGCGCTCAAGGCCTGCATCCATCCACGCCAGGTAGCCGTGGTCCGGCAGGCGTTCCAGCCGGACGAGGCGCAGGTGCGTTGGGCGCGCCGGGTGCTGGAGGCCGCGAGCGACGGCGGCGCGACGTCCGTTGATGGGCAGATGATCGACGCGCCCTTGGTGCGTCAGGCGGAGGCGGTGCTTGCCTCGTTGCGGTGAGCGAGGGTACTTGCCCATGGTTCTTACTCGGTCAGGCCGAGCTCCCGGGCGATGAGCATGCGCTGCACCTCGGAGGTGCCCTCGCCGATCTCGAGGATCTTCGCGTCCCGGTAGAACCGGCCCACCGGGTACTCGTTCATGAAGCCGTAGCCGCCGAAGACCTGCGTGGCGTCTCTGGCGTTGTCCATCGCGGCGTTGGAGGCGGTGAGCTTGGCGATCGCGGCCTCCTTCTTGAACGGCTGCCCGGCCAGCATCCGCGCGGCCGCCTGGTAGTAGGCGATCCGCGCGGTGTGCGCCCGCGCCTCCATGTCGGCGATCTTGAACTGGATCGCCTGGTACTGCCCGATGTTCCGGCCGAACGCGGCCCGCTCCTTGGCATAGCGCACGGACTCGTCCACACAGCCCTGCGCCAGACCCACCGACAGCGCCGCGATCGCGACCCGGCCCTCGTCGAGCGTGCGCAGGAACTGGGCGTAGCCCCGGCCGCGCTCGCCGAGCAGGTTCTCCTCCGGGACCCGGCAGCCGTCGAAGGACAGTTCGCGGGTATCCGAGGCGCACCAGCCGACCTTCGAGTACTTCTGCGAGACCGTAAAGCCCGCGGTGCCCGAGGGGACCAGGATCGTGGAGATCTCCGGCTTGCCGCCTTCCCGCGTGCCGGTGACTGCGGCGACCGCGACGACCCCGGTGATCCGGGTGCCCGAGTTGGTGATGAACGCCTTGGTCCCGTCTATCACCCAGGATCCGTCCTCGAGCCGCGCGCGGGTGCGCATCGCCCCAGCGACGTCGGTGCCGCCCCCCGGCTCGGTCAGGCCGAACGCGCCGAGCATCTCCCCAGCGCACAGCCGGGGCAGCCACTGCTTCTGCTGCGCCGGGCTGCCGAAGCGGTAGATCGGCATAATGCCGAGTGCGACCGCCGCCTCCAGGGTGATCGCGACCGATGAGTCGACCCGGGCCAGTTCCTCGAGTGCGAGACAGAGCGCGAAGTAGTCGCCGCCCATGCCGCCGTGTTCCTCGGCGACCGGCAGGCCGAACAGGCCCATCCGCCCCATCTCGGCGACGAGGTCGTAGGGGAACTCGCCGCGCTCGTAGAGGTCGCCGATCACCGGTGCCACGGCCTCGCGGGCGAACTGCGCGACGACGGCGCGCAGCGCCTCGTGCTCCTCGTCAAGCTCAAAGCTGATCGTCATCGCTACTGCCCGCCTACTCCGCTGATTGAACTGCTTGAAATGGTGGCTAGGGGTTCGTCCATCGGCACGCGCTGGCCGGGCCTGACCGTCAGTCCGGACACCACGCCGTCGAAGGGGGCTGTGACGGTGTGCTCCATCTTCATCGCCTCGATGGTCAGCAGCGGCTGCCCGGCCTTGACCTGCTCCCCGTCGGTCACGCTGACGGTCTGCACGGTTCCCGGCATGGGGGAGCGCACCACGCCGTCTCCGGCTCCGGTCGCGGCCTGTTTTCCGGTCGCCGCAGCGGTCTTCTCGTGCACGGTCCACGTGCGTCCGCCTCGGCCGAGCCAGAGCGCGCCGTCTTCGGCGAACGCGTGGTCGTAGCGGATGCTGCGTCCGCCGTAGGTGAGGATCAGGGCGTTCCCGGCGACGCTCACGTGCGCGGACACCGGCGCGGACTCGCCAACGGACACCTCGGCCGAGGACGTCGCGCGTCCCAGCACCCTGACCTCCTCGGTGCGTGCGCCGCAGGAGAGCCGCGAGCGGATCGGCGCCTGGCCTCCCGGCCGCCAGCCGTCCGGAATCTCCCAGGGATCGACGATTGCCGCATCGCTGGGTTCGAGCGCGAGCAGTCGGGCGAGGGCGGCCGCGGCGAGTACCTCGTCCGGCACGTCGTCCTGCGTCAGCTCCGTGAGATGCCGCTCCACGAGGCCCGTGTCCAGACGACCCGCGACCACCTCGGGATCGACGAGCAGCGCCCGCAGGAACGCGAGGTTGGTCCCCACGCCGAGCACTGCGCTGTCCCCGAGCGCCCCGTCGAGTCGACGCAGCGCCGTGCCGCGATCGTCTCCCCAGGCGATGATCTTGGCGAGCATCGGGTCGTAATCGCTGCCCACGCGCGTCCCGGCGGCCAGGCCCGAGTCGACGCGCACGTGCGGCCCGACCGGTTCCCGCAGCGCGAGCACCGTGCCGCCGGTGGGCAGGAAACCGCGGGCCGGGTCCTCGGCGTAGACCCGGGCCTCGACCGCGTGGCCGGTCAGCCGCACGTCCTGCTGCGCGAACGGAAGCGGTTCGCCTGCCGCGACCCGGATCTGCAGTTCGACGAGGTCCAGCCCGGTCACGAGCTCCGTCACGGGATGCTCCACCTGCAGCCGGGTGTTCATCTCCATGAAGTAGAACTCGTCCGGGTTCTCGCCGGAGACGATGAACTCCACGGTCCCGGCACCCGTGTAACCGACGCTCCGGGCGGCCTGCACGGCGGCCTCGCCCATCGCGGCGCGGCGCGCGGGATCGAGCAGCGGGGACGGCGCCTCTTCGATGATCTTCTGGTGCCGCCGCTGCAAGCTGCACTCGCGCTCGCCCAGGTGCACGGTGGTGCCGTGCTGGTCGGCGAGGACCTGGATCTCGATGTGCCGCGGGCGTTCGATGAACCGCTCGGCCAGCAGAGTGTCGTCGCCGAACGAGGCCCGCGCCTCCCTGCGTGCACCGGCCAGGGCATCGGCCAGTTCCTCGGGCCGGCGTACCAGGCGCATGCCCTTCCCGCCACCACCCGCCGAGGGCTTGATCAGCAGCGGGAACCAGGACGCCGCCAGCTCGTCGGTGAGTTCGGGGCCTGAGATCCCGGGCACGACCGGCACGCCGGCCGCGGCCACCGTCTCCTTGGCCCGGATCTTGTCGCCCATCGCCGTGATCGCCGACGTCGGCGGCCCGATGAAGACCAGCCCGGCCGCCGTGCAGGCGCGCGCGAATTCGGGGTTCTCGGAGAGGAATCCGTAGCCCGGATGGACGGCTTGTGCGCCGGTCTGCTGCGCTGCCGTCAGAATCCGCTCGATGTTGAGATAGCTTTCGGCGGCCGACGCGGGGCCGAGCCGGACCGCCTCGTCCGCTTCGAGCACGTGCCGCGCCCCCGCATCGGCGTCGCTGTAGACCGCGACGCTGCCGATGCCGAGCGCGCGCAACGTGCGGATGACGTGGACCGCGATCTCGCCGCGGTTGGCGATCAGGACCTTGCTGAACACGTTCGCCTCACATCCGGAAGATGCCGTAGCCGACGGGCTCGAGCGGGGCGTTGGCCGCCACGGAGAGAGCCAGCCCGAGCACCCGGCGGGTGTCGAGCGGGTCGATGATCCCGTCGTCCCAAAGCCGGGCGGTGGAGTAGTAGGGATCGCCCTGCCGCTCGTACTGTTCGCGGACGGGCTGCCGGAACTCCTCCTCGGCCTCGGCGGACCACTCCTCGCCGCGCGCCGCCAACTGGTCCCTGCGGACTGTGGCCAGCACGCTCGCGGCCTGGTCGCCGCCCATGACGGAGATGCGGGCGTTCGGCCACATCCACAGGAAGCGGGGCTCGTAGGCGCGGCCGCACATCGCGTAGTTCCCGGCCCCGAACGAGCCGCCGATCACGACGGTGAACTTCGGCACCCGGGCGCAGGCGACCGCGGTGACCATCTTGGCGCCGTGCTTGGCGATGCCCTCCGCCTCGTACTGCCTGCCGACCATGAAGCCGGTGATGTTCTGCAGGAACACCAGCGGAATCCGCCGCTGGTCGCAGAGCTCGATGAAGTGGGCGCCCTTGAGCGCGGAGGCGCCGAACAGGATCCCGTTGTTCGCCACGATGCCCACCGGATGGCCGTGGATCCGGGCGAATCCGGTGACGAGGGTGCTGCCGTAGTTGGCCTTGAACTCGGCGAACCGGCTGCCGTCCACCACGCGCGCGATCACCTCGCGCACGTCGTAGGGCGTACGCCAGTCCTCGGGCACCACGCCGTAGAGCTCGGCCGGGTCCGCGAGCGGTTCCTCGGTCTCGGCGACGTCCCATGGCCGCGGCGAACGCGGGGCGACGGTGCCGACGATGGACCTGACGATCCGCAGCGCGTGCGCGTCGTCCTCGGCGAGATGGTCGACCACCCCGGACACCCGCGCGTGCACGTCGCCGCCGCCGAGCTCCTCGGCCGTCACGACCTCGCCGGTGGCCGCCTTCACCAGCGGCGGGCCGCCGAGGAAGATCGTGCCCTGATTCCGCACGATCACCGTCTCGTCGCTCATCGCGGGCACGTAGGCGCCGCCCGCGGTGCACGAGCCGAGCACGGCCGCGATCTGCGGGATGCCGCGCGCGGACATCGTCGCCTGGTTGAAGAAGATTCGGCCGAAGTGGTCCCGGTCCGGGAAGACCTCGTCCTGCATCGGCAGAAACGCGCCGCCGGAGTCCACCAGGTAGATGCAGGGGAGCGCGTTGTGCAGCGCGATCTCCTGCGCGCGCAGGTGCTTCTTCGCCGTCATCGGGTAGTACGTGCCGCCCTTGACGGTGGCGTCGTTCGCGACGATCACGCACTCCCGGCCGGCCACGCGGCCGACGCCGGTGATGATGCCCGCGCCCGGGGCCTCGTCGCCGTACAGGCCGTTCGCCGCCAGCGGGGAGAGCTCGAGAAACGGCGAGGCGGGATCGAGCAGCGTGTCCACCCGCTCCCGGGGCAGCAGTTTTCCGCGCTCGACGTGCCGACGACGCGAGTGTTCCGGACCGCCCAGACCTGCCGCCGCGACCCGCTCACGCAGCTTGGTGACCAGGGCGGCGTGCTCCTCAGCGTTGCGTTGGAAGACCTTGTCGGACGGATCGGCCCGACTGCGCAGGACCGGCGCCTCAGACACGGACATCACACACCCCACCATCGCCTTAGTTGAACGGTTCCTGTTAACGACTACTAGCACAGATGGTCTTGATAACCCATCTTAACGTTAACGCTTACTAACAGGTATTGTCTAGAGCATGGCAGTGGACAACAGCGTCAGTCCAGCTCCGGTCGGCACCCCTCGGGCACGCCGTGGGCTGCGCCGCGAGGAGATCGTGACCGCGGCGGCCGGCCTGTTCGCGCGGCGCGGGTTCCACGGCGTGTCCATCGACGACCTCGGCGCGGCGGCGGGCATGTCCGGGCCCGGCATCTACCGGCACTTCCCCGGCAAAGAGGCCGTGCTCTCCGAGATGCTGCTCGGCATCAGCGGACGGCTGCTGGAAGAGGGCAGCCGCCGCGCGATAGAGGCGGCGGACGCGCCCTCGGCCCTCGAGGCGCTGCTGCGCTGGCATGTCGAATTCGCCCTCGGCCAACCCGATCTGATCACGGTGCACAAC
>Ga0302314_10020887_pt1 | contig 10813 bp, 8 predicted proteins | sample III_Palsa_N2_3_FD_200533 | JGI IMG/M metagenome (GOLD analysis project Ga0302314, IMG submission 200533) | Peat permafrost microbial communities from Stordalen Mire near Abisko, Sweden - III_Palsa_N2_3 | ecosystem: Environmental > Terrestrial > Soil > Palsa > Peat permafrost | place: Sweden... | reverse complement strand
CCCGTCGGGCGAGATCTGCACCCCGCGCGGCGCAGGTCCGTTCAGCGCCGGCGCCGCGAACACCCGCGCGATGGGCAGCTCTTCGGCGGCGGCGAGGGTGGTGGTCATGGCGAGGACGCCTGCAAGGAGGAGCGGTCTGATCATGGCCAAGCTGTGCCAAGCTAAGGGGGCGGGCGCAAGCCTCCGCGCTTGCGAGGGGGACGACGGCTTATCCGCCTACATCTCCCGCCCCGCGAAGCGGGGAGGGGGACCACGCGCAGCGTGGTGGGAGGGGCTCGTCTTGGCGCCGCGCCCGCCGCGCGCCCTCCACCGCCTTCGGCACTCCCCCTCCCCCGCTGCGCAGGGGAGGCGCACGCCATCCCCAGCACCCGTCATCCTGGGCCCTGTTCCCAGGACCCATGAACTCCGGGCTTTCAGCAAGCGAGCGCCCCGCCGACCCGCCGCGCCTGACTAAGGAGAGCGCTGCGCGTAGGGGTCCTGGGCACAGGGCCCAGGATGATGGCGGTTTGGGGGCTTGGGACGGGAGCACGTTGAAGGGCGAAAAGGATCATCGCCTTGCGGTTAACCGCCGGGGCGGCTATCTCCCGCGCCAACTCCCGATCTTCGAAAGACGAGGCCGCCCGCAATGGCGCAGCAGTATATTTTCCAGATGCAGGGCCTGACCAAGGCCTATGCCGGCGGCAAGAAGGTGTTCGAGAACATCTGGCTGAGCTTCTATTCCGACGCCAAGATCGGCGTCGTCGGCGTCAACGGTTCGGGCAAGTCCACCTTGCTGAAGATCATGGCCGGCCTCGACCCCGAGTTCGTGGGCGAGGCCCGCGCCGCCGAGGGCACCAAGATGGGCTACCTGGCCCAGGAGCCGCACCTCGACGAGGCCCTCGACGTCTGGGGCAATGTCATCGCCCAGTGCGACGACAAGCATGTTTTCGATCAGTACAACGCCATCGCCGGCCAGATGGCGGAGGAATATTCCGACGAGCTGATGGAGAAGATGAACGCCCTGCAGGAGGTGATCGACGCGCGCGACCTCTGGGACATCGACTCCAAGATCGAGCAGGCCATGGAGGCGCTGCGCTGCCCCCCCGCCGACTGGAGCGTGGAGAACCTGTCGGGCGGTGAAAAGCGCCGGATCGCGCTCGCGCGCCTGCTCCTCTCCAAGCCCGACATGCTGCTGCTGGACGAGCCCACCAACCACCTGGACGCCGAATCCGTCGCCTGGCTGCAGCACCATCTGGAGGCCTTTCCCGGCTGCGTCATCCTCGTGACCCACGACCGCTATTTCCTGGATCAGGTGACCAAGTGGACGCTGGAGCTCGATCGCGGCAAGGGCGTGCCTTACGAGGGCAACTACTCCGGCTGGCTGGAGCAGAAGACCAAGCGCATCGTGCAGGAGCAGTCCGAGAGCGAGGCCCGCCAGCGCGCCATGACCCGCGAGCTGGAATGGGTGCGCTCCGGCGCCAAGGCCCGCCAGGCCAAGTCCAAGGCCCGCCTCGCCGCCTATGACGAGATGGTGCGCGAATCCGAGAACGCCCGCCAGGCCCAGACCACCACCACCATCCAGATCCCCCCCGGCCCGCGCCTCGGCCAGGTGGTGATCGAGGTCGACAATCTCGAGAAGGAATACGGCGACAAGGTCCTGTTCAAGGGCCTGTCGTTCAAGCTGCCGCCCAACGGCATCGTCGGCGTGATCGGGCCGAACGGCGCGGGCAAGTCCACCCTGTTCAAGCTGATCACCGGGGCCATCCTGCCGGACTCCGGCTCGGTGAAGCTGGGCGAGACGGTGAAGCTCTCCTACGTCGACCAAAGCCGCGATGCGCTCGACGACAAGAACAACGTCTGGCAGGAGATCTCCGGCGGCCTCGACATCCTGAAAGTGGGCGGGCGGGAGATCAACACGCGGTCTTACGTCGGCTCCTTCAACTTCCGCGGCGGCGACCAGCAGAAGAAGGTGGGCCTGTTGTCGGGCGGGGAGCGCAACCGCGTCCACCTGGCCAAGACGCTGACGACGGGCGGCAACGTCATGCTGCTCGATGAGCCGACCAACGACCTCGACATTGAGACTCTGCAGAACCTGGAAGAGGCGCTGGAGAACTTCGCCGGCTGCGCCGTGGTCATCAGCCACGATCGCTGGTTCCTGGACCGCCTCTGCACCCACATCCTGGCCTTCGAAGGCGACAGCCACGTGGAATGGTTCGAGGGCAACTTCGAAGCCTATGAGGAGGACAAGAAGCGGCGCCTGGGCGCCGACAGCCTGATCCCCCGCCGTCTCAAGTTCCAGAAGTTCACCCGCTAGCGTTCACCGGGCGGTGAACACCGGCTCCAGCGTCGGGGCCAGGAACAGGGCGCCGTGGCGGGAGAGATGGTCGGCGTCGTAATAGAGCGGCCGGCCGTCGGCGATCAGGCGGCAGGGGTCCTGGGCGCAGAGTGTCTGCGCGGGATCGATCACCACCGCCTCGCCCTTGGCCGCCGTGCGGCGTAGGGCCTCGAGCACGAAGGTCTGGCGCGCCGCATAGGCCGCCCGGGTCGGGGCGAAGGCGGCGGGGCGGTTCAGGGCCTTGGCCAGGGCCAGGGCGCCGGCCACCGGGCGGTCCACCTCCGGGATCGGGCCGACGAGATAGACCCGGCGGCCTTCGGCGCGGAGCCGGACGACGGTGCGCTGCAGGGCGGCGGTGAAGACGGCGCGGTCGCCGTGCAGCCGCTGGTCATCCGCCACGCCCCGCCGCTCGTCGCTGAGGGTGATGACCGGCAGGGGGGCGAAATACCGCCGCCCCTCCGCATAGCCGCCCCAGCGGGCGACCAGCACCACGGTGCGGATATCGAGCCGCTCAATCAGGGCGAGGACGGCGGCGTTGAGGGCGGGGCAGTCGTAGCGGTCGGTCTCGCGCACCTCGACGTCGAGGAGGGGCGGGCAGCTGCGGTGGGCGGCGTCGATCCCCCAGACGCCGTGGGCCCGCGCCTGGGCGTCGAAGCCGGCCATGAGGGCGTCTGCGTGGGAGTCGCCCCAGACGATCAGGGACGGCGGGCGGCTGTCCCGCACGCCGATGCGGCAGGACCGCCCTGCCGCCATGTCCGCCGCCGTCACGGCGAAGCAACGGTCGCGGTAGGGATTATAGTCGTCCTCCCCGGCCGCCAGCGCGATGGCCGCGGGCGGCAGGCGCTGGGGCGCGCCGCGGGTGATCGTCACGGCCAGGGAGGCGACGAGCGCCACGGCGATCGCGGCGCCGGCGGCGGCGAACACGCCGCGTCGGTCGGCGAGGATGCGCCTGGACCTGAAGGGCTGCTCCACCCATCGCCAGGAGGCGATGGCGAGGGCCAGGGCGGCGAGCACGAGAGCCGCCCGCATCCATGGGCCGGGCGGCTCGGGCGCATAGTAGCGGCTGAGCGCCAGGAGCGGCCAGTGCCAGAGGTAGAGGGAGTAGGAGATCAGTCCCAGGGCCACGAAGGGGCGGGTGCCGAGGAGCCTCGCCGCCATCGTCGGCGCGTCCTGGGCGCCGGCGCCGGACAGGATGACCAGGGCGGCGCCGAGGCAGGGGCAAAGGGCGTTCCATCCGGGGAAGGCGGACCGCTCCGTCAGCAACAGCATGGGGGCCAGGATCAGGACTACGCCCAGCAGGGCGGCGGTTTCGCGGGAAGCACGTCCTCGCAGCCAGTCCGGAAGTGGCGCGCCCGTCGTGATGCAAAAGGCCGCCAGCGATCCGGTGAGAAGCTCCCACGCCCGGCTGGTCGGAAGGTAGAAGGCGGCGCGGGGCGCAGAAGCGGTCTGCACGGCGCTGAGGACGAACGATCCGGCCCAAACGAGCAGGAGGCCTGTCGCGATGCCGCGCCGGCGGGTCCAAGCGCCCCGGTTCAGGCGGGACAGCGCCCAGAGGAGCATGGGAAAGAGCAGGTAGAACTGCTCCTCCACCGCCAGCGACCAGGTGTGCAGGAACGGCGTGGCGGCGGCGTCGAGGTCGAAGTAGCCGGTGTGGTCGAAGAAGTAGACGTTGGAGAGGGACAGGGCCGTCGCCGCCGCGGTCTGGGCCAGAAGCTTGAGGTCGTGGGGCAGGAACAGCACGGCGCCGGCCGCCGTGCCCGCCATCATCACGAACAGGGCGGGCAGGATGCGCCGGGCCCGGCGCTCGTAGAAGGTCAGGATGCTGAACCGGTCGGCGGCCAGATCGTCGAGCAGGTGCGCGGTGATCAGGTAGCCGGAGATGACGAAGAAGACGTCCACGCCCACGAACCCGCCGCCGACGCCGAACCCCGCGTGAAACAGGACCACGGCGGCGACCGCCACGGCGCGCAGGCCGTCGATGTCTGGTCGATATCTGGACAGGGTAAGCGCTCGCGTTGGGAGCCCCCATGCTGCGCGCGGCGCGTTGAGATTCGCGCCGTCGTCCGGGCAGACGAAATTCCGCATTTTCGGGAAGGCGGTCGGTCATCGGTCGCCCGTTTCGCGCCGCGCAGCCCGATCCTGAAGGCTCCGTGACCCGACCGATCGATCCTTTTGCGGAGTTCGCAAACCTTCGCCCTGAGGCCCCTGGAGCCTGCACAGTCGTGCAGCCCCTTTCCGATCCTACGATGGGCCGCTATCGAGCGATGGTCAGGCCGAGGCGGCCAGGGAGAAGGCGCGATGAGCGGCGAAGGCGAACCCATCATACTGCTGGCGCCGGGCCTGGGCGGTCTGCGGCGGCTGCTCGAAGGGCTCGGCGAGGTCGTCGACCTGCCCTCGGCCGACATTCCGGCGTTCGCAGCCGGAGCGGGGCAGGGCACGCGCGTGCTGGTCACCACCGGCAGCCGGCCCGTGGAGCCGGAAATCGCCGCCCTCCCGCGCCTCGGCCTCGTCGCGGTGATCGGCTCGGGCTTCGAGGAGATCGACGTGAAGGGGCTCCGCTCGCGGGGCGTCGAGGTCACCCATTCGCCTCACGCCAACCACGAGGACGTGGCCGATCAGGCCGTGGGCCTGATGATCGCGGCCGTGCGCAAGCTGATGGTCGGCGATCGCACGGTGCGGGACGGCGCGTGGGTGAAGGACCGCCATGCCCCGCCCACCCGCTCCATCCGCACGCTGAAGGTCGGCATCACCGGGCTCGGCGCCATCGGTCTTTCCGTCGCCGAGCGGCTGCAGCCGTTCGGCTGCCAGATCGTCTGGTGGGGGCCGCGGCCCAAGCCGGACGTCGCCTTCCCGCGCGAGGAGAACCTGCTGAAACTGGCGCAGGATTGCGACGTGCTGATCCTCGCCCACAGGGCCGACGACAGCAACCGCGGCCTGATCTCCAAGGCCGTGATCGAGGCTCTGGGGCCGCGCGGGGTCTTGGTCAACATCGCCCGCGGTTCCGCCGTGGACGAGGACGCCCTGATCGAGGCGCTCAGGTCCGGCAAGCTGGGGGGCGCGGCCCTGGACGTGTTCGAACAGGAGCCGACGCCGGCTGATCGCTGGCGGGACGTGCCCAATGTGGTGCTGACCCCGCATACCGCGGGCGGCGGCGACGCCAGTCTCGCCGCCATGGTCGGCATGGTGGTCGCCAACACGCGGGCCTTCCTGGCGGGCGAACCCGTGCCCAACCCCGTGCCGGCGCAGCCTTGACGCCGCGACGCCAAGGAGTCCGGCCGACAGCGGGCGGGCCCCGTCGCCGCACCGTGTTAGGCGGCGTTCAGGAAGGGTGAAGCCTAGCTCCGGCCGTTCTTGGCGCCGCGGAGCTGGCCGATCAGCACGTTGATGTCGCCGCCGTGATTGTCGAGGGTGGAGACGAAGTCCTGTTGCTCGGTGATGGCCAGCCACACGCCCGCCACCTGCACGTCCACGGCGCGATATTGGCCGTCAGACCCGCGCAGCACCCGCCAGTTCACCTGCGAGGGCGGGCCCGAACCGCCGGTGATCTCGCTTGAGACCACCACGTCGCCCGGCTGGCGCACGGTGGAGCCAGTCACGTGCAGCGTCTGGCCGGTGTACTGGCCCAGGCGCGACTCATAGACGTTGTTGGCGTAGTCGCGGAACGCCGCGGAGAAGGCGGCGTACTGCGCGGGCGTGACGATGCGGCGGTAGCGGCCGAGCACGAAGCTGGTGATGCGCGGCACGTCCGCCACCTGATCGATGATCTGGCGGAAGGTCTGCTTCTTGGCGTCGAGGCTCATGCCGCGATTGTTGAGCACGCCCAGCACCTTGCTGGCTTCGGACTGCACGAAGCCTTCCGCCTCGGCGTCGCCGTGGCCGCGGGCGGCCTGGGCGAGCGCCGTCGCGGGGGCGACGAACAGCCCCGCGGCGGGGGCCGCGACGAGCAGCGCGGCGCCGGCTGCGGCGAGAAGGGAGGTGCGGCGGATCATGCTGGCGGTCCTTGGTCTCGAATACTGATCAGCGTCTGAAGCGACGCTGCGGTTGCGGGATGATCGGGCGTTATTGCGGCTTGCCGGGGGCGGCCGGTTCGGGACCGAAGTCGGGCAGTGATTTCACATCCACCTTGCCGCCGTTTTCCATGAAGCTGGCGTTCTGCTGGTAGGCGGAGCGCAGGGTGGCGTAGGGGTCGGTGGAGGTCTTCTGGATGTACTTCAACGTCGGATCGGCCGCCGAACGGGCGTCGACGCCGCCGAGCACGATGCGCGACCCGGTGAAATACTCGCGGCCGCCGTAATTGATCCAGGTGAAGGGGTCGAGGAAGATGTCCACGATCTTGCCCGTGGCGTCGCGCACGCTGGAGGGGCCGGCCACCGGCAGGAAGACGTAGGGGCCCGTGCCGACGCCGTAGCGGCCGAGCGTCTGGCCGAAGTTGGTGGGGCGCGAAGGCAGGCCTGCGCCGCTCGCCAGGTCGAACACCCCGCCAAAGCCGAGGCCCGTGTTCATCGCGAACCGGCCGAAGGTGGAGGCGGCCCGCTTGGGCCGAAGCTGCAGCACCTGATTGGCGAAGACCACTGGCTGGTTCAGATTGTCGATGACGTTGTGCACACCCTCGCGGGCGGGACGGGGCGTCACCCGCTTGTAGAAGACGGCGACGGGCCGGATGGCGAAGATGTCGAGCGCGCCGGAGACCAGGAACACGCCGCGGTTCAGCTTCTCCCAGGGGTCGCTTGTGGCGCCGGGGCCGGTGTCGGACGGCGGGGGAGAGACGGGCGCCTGGGCCTGCGCGGCAGTGGCGCTGGAGAGGGCGGAAACAGCCGCCAGCGCAAGGATCAAACGTCGCAAAATGGTCTTCCCGTGTCGTCGGATCACCGCCAAGCTCGGCGGTTCCATAGCTGTGCAGCCGTAACGCCTGATTCAAGGGATGGTGGCTTCGCAGGTGCGGAATTATCGCCTCCGCCCTTTACAGAACACATAAAGATATCTTTATATGGGGCATGGTGATGAGCGGATCAGCGATGGTGAGCGTGCTGCGCGCGGCGGGCGAACCGACGCGCCTGCGGGTGCTCGCGCTCCTGGCCCACGAGGAGCTGGCGGTGATGGAGCTGAGCCAGATCCTGGACCAGAGCCAGCCCCGCGTCTCACGCCATCTGAAGCTCCTGGCCGAGGCCGGGCTGATCGAGCGGTTCCCGGATGGAGCCTGGGTCTTCTACCGCCTGTCCTCCGACCTGCCGGGGCGCGCCTTCATCGACCAGATGCTCGACCTGATCGCGGACGACGATGTCGATCTGAATCATGATCTCGAGAAGCTGGGCGCCGTGCGCCAGGGCCGCGAACGCGAAGCCGCCGCCTATTTCGCCCGCAACGCCCCCCGCTGGGATGAGATCCGCTCCCTCTATGTGGACGAGACCGAGGTCGAGGCCGCGATCCTGCGGGCGGCGGGCGATCAACGCTTCGAGCGGCTGATCGATCTGGGCACCGGCGCCGGACGCATGCTGACCCTGCTCGGACCGCTGGCGGACAGGGCGGTGGGGATCGACCTGTCGCAGCAGATGCTGAATATCGCCCGGCGCCACGTGACCGAGGCGCGGCTGCCCGGCTGCGAACTGCGCCACGGCGACATCTTCGCCACCGGCCTCACGGCGGGCGGCGCCGACCTGGTGGTGATCCACCGGGTGCTGCACTACCTCAATGAGCCGGGCGCGGCCCTCGCCGAGGCGGCGCGGCTGCTGGCGCCGGGCGGGCGGCTGCTGATCGTCGATTTCGCACCCCATGACCTGGAATATTTGCGGCAGGCGCACCAGCATCGCCGCCTGGGCTTCTCAGACGAGGAGATCGCCCGCTGGCTTGAGGCCGCCGGTCTCGGCGCTATGGCGGCGGACGCCCTGCCGCCCGCCTCCAGGGAAGGCCTCACCGTGAAGATCTGGACCGCGCGCAAGGCCGGCGAGACCCGCGCCCTGCGTCAACGGAGCGCCGCATGAACCCCGTCGCCGCCGCCCTGCACCGGTCGCAAACCGCCCTCGGCCCCATCGCGCGCGCCGGGGAGCGCACCCTATCCCGCCTGAACGTCTCCTTCGAATTCTCGCCGCCGAAGACGCCGGAAAGCGAGGAGAGCCTCTGGGCCGCGATCCGCCGCCTGGCGCCGCTGGATCCCACCTTCGTGTCCGTCACCTATGGGGCGGGCGGCTCGACCCGCGACCGCACCCACCGCACGGTGGCGCGGATGCTGAAGGAGACGGCGCTGAAGCCCGCCGCCCATCTCACCTGCGTCAACGCCTCCCGCGCCGAGGTGGACGAGGTGATCCGCGATTACTGGGAAGCAGGGGTGCGCCACATCGTGGCCCTGCGCGGTGATCCGCCCGGCGCGCTGGGCGGCGCCTATGAGCCCCGCGCCGACGGCTACGCCAACGCCACGGAGCTGACGGCGGCTATTCTGGCCATTGCTCCGTTCGAGGTGACTGTCGGCCTCTACCCGCAGACCCATCCCGAAAGTCCGTCCGAAGAACACGACATCGATGTGCTGAAGGCCAAGATCGATGCGGGCGCCACCCGGGCCATCACCCAGTTCTTCTTCGACACCGACGCCTTCCTGCGCTTTCACGACAAGGTGCGCAAAGCCGGGGTGACCATCCCGATCCTGCCGGGCATCATGCCGGTCTCCAACTTCAAGGGACTGCAGAAGATGGCCGGGCCGTGCGGCATCGCGCTGCCGGGGTGGTTGGAGACCCTATTCGCCGGTCTGGACACGGATCCCGAGACCCGCAAGCTCCTGGCCGGCTCGGTCGCGGCCGAGACCTGCGCGCGGCTGGAAGAGGAGGGGTTCCGCGATTTCCACTTCTACACCCTGAACCGCGCCGATCTGGTCTACGCCATCTGCCGCGTCCTGGGCGTGCGCGAGGAGGCGACGGCATGAGCATCAAGACCGCCCTTGCAGCCTTGGCGCTGGGCCTGGCGGCGCTCGCCGGCTCGGCGTCGGCCCAGCAGCCCGCCAACTGGACCGCGCCTTATCCGCCCTTCCGGGTGATCGACAACATCTACTATGTCGGCTCCGCCGGCCTGTCCGCCTGGGTGATCAAGACGCCGAAGGGCCTGATCCTGCTCGACGTCGGGGTGCCGGCGAATGCGGATCTGGTGGAGAAGAATATCGAGACTCTCGGGTTTCGCCTGAAGGACGTGAAGATCCTCCTGAACAGCCACGCCCATTTCGACCACGCCGGCGGCCTCGCCAGGCTGAAGGCCGATACCGGCGCGACGTTGGTCGCCAGCGCCGCGGACAAGGGCGCCCTCGAGAAGGGCGACTATCCCGGTTGGGAAAACCGGCATGACTTTGATTTTCCGCCGGTAAAGGTCGACCGCGTGATCGGCGACGGCGACAAGGTCTCCCTTGGCGGCGTCACGCTCACGGCGCGGATCACGCCGGGACACACGGCGGGCGCCACCGCCTACCTGACGCAGGCGACCGAGGCGGGGGTGCGCCACCAGGTGATCTTCTTCCCGAGCGCCTCGGTGGCCGCCAATCGGCTGGCGCCCGATCCGCAGTATCCCGGCATCGTCGCCGACTACCGCAGGACCTTCGCGCGCCTGAAGACGATCGACGCGGACGTCTATCTCGCGCCCCACGCCGAGTTCTTCGATCTCGCCGGCAAGCGGGCGGCGATGGGGCCGGGCAAGCCCAATCCCTTCGTCAAACCCGGTGAATTCCAGGCCGCCGTCGCCGAGTTCGAAAGCGATTTCGACAAGGCGCTGGCCAAGCAGGAGGCCGCCAAACCATGACCTCGCCCATCACCCGTCTCGACCGTATCGCCGCCCTGCATGCCGCAGCGAAAGAGCGCATCCTGGTGCTCGACGGCTCCTGGGGCGTGATGATCCAGAAGGAGAAGCTGTCGGAAGAAGATTTCCGCGGCAAGCGCTTCCGTGATCACAATATGCCCTTGAAGGGCGACAACGACCTTCTCTGCCTCACCAAGCCCGAGCTGATCGCCAAGCTGCACCACCAGTATTACGCCGCCGGGGCGGATATTTCGGAAACCAACACCTTCTCCTCCACCGCCATCGGCCAGTCGGACTATGGGCTGGAGAGCGCGGTGCGGGACCTGAACCTCGCCGCCGCCCGCACCGCCCGCGCCGTGGCCGACGAATGGACCGCGAAAGAGCCGCACAAGCCGCGCTTCGTCGCCGGCTCCATCGGGCCGCTCAGCCGCACCCTGTCGATCTCGCCGGACGTGAACGATCCGGGCGCCCGCTCGGTCACCTTCGACCAGGTGTACGAGGGTTATCGCGAGCAGATGCTAGCCCTGCACGAGGGCGGAGTGGACCTCTGGCTGGTGGAGACCATCTTCGACACCCTCAACGCCAAGGCGGCGCTGAAAGCCATCCTCGATCTGGAGGACGACGGGCTTGAGCCCCTGCCGATCTGGATTTCCGGCACCATCACCGACCGTTCGGGCCGCACCCTCTCGGGCCAGACGGTGGAGGCCTTCTGGAATTCGGTGAAGCACGCCA
>Ga0302314_10020885_pt1 | contig 10813 bp, 8 predicted proteins | sample III_Palsa_N2_3_FD_200533 | JGI IMG/M metagenome (GOLD analysis project Ga0302314, IMG submission 200533) | Peat permafrost microbial communities from Stordalen Mire near Abisko, Sweden - III_Palsa_N2_3 | ecosystem: Environmental > Terrestrial > Soil > Palsa > Peat permafrost | place: Sweden... | reverse complement strand
ACCGGCTCCGATCGCCCGGACCTCGCCGATTTCCAGAGCAATGGCGCCATGGCGGCCGCCAAGCGCGCCGGTCGCAACCCGCGCGAAATCGCAACAGCGATCGTCGAGGCTCTGGCCGCCGACCCCGTCTTCCAGCGCGTGGAGGTCGCCGGTCCGGGCTTCATCAACCTCAGCCTCAGCGACGAGACCCTCTCGGCGCGCGCCAATGTCCTGGCCGGCGACCAGCGCGCCGGCCTTGCGCCCGTGTCGGCGCCGCGCCGGGTGCTGGTAGACTACGGCGGCCCCAACGTCGCCAAGGAGATGCACGTCGGCCACCTGCGGGCCTCGATCATTGGCGAGGCGATCAAGCGCATCTACCGCAGCCGCGGCGACGAGACGGTCGGGGACGCCCACTTCGGCGATTGGGGCTTCCAGATGGGCCTGCTCATTGTCGCCTGCGCCGACACCGACCCGTTCATCGCCGCCGAGCTCGACCGGCTGGCGCGCGAGCCGTCCGACTGGACCGAGGCGGACGAGGCGGCCATCGAGGCCGAGCTGGACACCCGGATCAGCCTCGCCGACCTCGACCGGCTCTATCCGGCGGCGGCGGCGCGCGCCAAAGCCGATCCGGACTATCGCGACCGCGCCCGGCGGGCGACCGCCGAACTGCAGATCGGCCGCTTCGGCCACCGGCTGATCTGGCGTCACTTCGCGCGCATCACTCGCGCCGCCCTGGAGCGCGACTTCCACACCCTCGGCGTCGACTTCGACCTCTGGCGCGGCGAGAGCGACGTCGACCCGCTGATCGAGCCGATGGTCGAGGAGCTGAGGGAAAAGGGCCTCCTGGTGGAAGACCAGGGCGCGCAGATCGTGCGGGTGGCGCGCCAGGGCGACAAGCGCGAGGTGCCGCCGCTACTGGTCGTGTCATCGGAGGGGTCGGCCATGTACGGCACGACCGACCTGGCGACCATCCTCGACCGCAAGCGCTTCTTCGATCCGGACCTGGTGCTCTACGTCGTCGACCAGCGGCAGGCCGACCATTTCGAGACGGTGTTCCGGGCCGCCTACCTCGCCGGCTACGCCGAGCCGGGCAGCCTGGAGCACATCGGCTTCGGGACCATGAACGGAACCGACGGCAAGCCCTTCAAGACCCGCGAGGGGGGCGTCCTGAAGCTGCGCGACCTCATCGACATGGCCCGCGACAAGGCCCGTGAGCGGCTGCGCGAGGCGGGCCTCGGCGGCGAGCTGCCGCAGGAGGAGTTCGAGACCACGGCCCTGCAGGTGGCCGTGGCGGCGCTGAAATTCGCCGACCTGGTCAACTTCCGCGGCACCTCTTACGTCTTCGACCTCGACCGCTTCTCCAGCTTCGAGGGCAAGACCGGCCCCTACCTGCTCTACCAGGCCGTGCGGGTGAAATCGCTTCTGCGCCGCGCGGCCGCCGAAGGCGTGGAACCCGGGCCGATCGCCGTCGTCGAGAGCGCGGAGCGCGAGCTTGTGCTGCTCCTCGACGCTTTCGACCGCGCTGCGGCCGAGGCCTACGACAAGCACGCCCCCAACCTGATCGCCGACCACGCGTTCCGCCTGGCCCAGACCTTTGCCCGGTTCTACGCCGCCTGCCCGGTGCTGAGCGCCGAGGCGCCGGTGCGCACCTCGCGCCTCGCCCTCGCCGCCCTGACCCTCAAGCAGCTCGAACTCGCGCTGGGCCTGCTGGGGATCTCAACCCCGGAGAGAATGTAGGAGACTCCCGGACCGGCGCCGGAGGGACGCCCCCATCAGCCCCATCCCCACGAGCATCAGCGCCCACGTTCCCGGCTCTGGAACGGAGGTGAGGAAGCCGTTGAAAGCGCCGTCGGGGCTGGTCTTGTAGAAGCCCACCACTTCGCCCTCGTCGTTGACGCCCCAGGCCTGACTGCCGAGGACGCCCAGGTCCAGGTCGGTATAGACTCCGCCGCTTTCCACGAAGGCATGGTTGTAGCCGGCGTCATCCTCCCAGAATCCCGCCACGGCGCCCGCGTCGTTGACGCCGTTGAACTGGCTGTCGTCAGGATGCTGCGGATCGTTGAGGGTCGTAAACACGCCGCCGTTGTCCGCGAAGCCCAGGGGGTTTCCGCTCGTGTCGTAGTAGTCCCCGAAGATCGCGCCGCTGTCGGTCAGCCCGCTGCCGACGGTCGACCCCGGGATCGAGCCGGGCGCGTCGAAGTTGGTGAACGCGCCGTCGCTCCAGGTGAATCCGTGCGCGCCACCGGAGGCGTCGAGGTAGTAGCCCACCACCTCGCCCTGGCTGTTCACGCCCAGCGGCGCGGTGCCGTAGGCGGGATTGGCCTGCGGGTCGCTCAAGGTGGTGTAGACGCCGCCGGACTCCAGGAAGCCATAGGTGTTCCCCAGGCTGTCGGTGTAGTCGCCGACGAGGGCTCCATTGTTGCTGATCCCCATCACCGCGGTCCCGCCCGCGACGGCCGACGGGTCCTGAACGGTCGCAAAGACCCCGCCGATGTCGGTGAAGCCGTAGATGTTGGGGCCGCCGAAGACCGGATTGGTTCCTTGAGCATAGTAGCCGACGACCTCGCTGCTGTCGTTTATGCCGACCGCGAAGGTCTGGTCGGCCCCGGGAACGGCGATCGTGGTGAAGGGGCGACCCGCCGCGACAGGCGTCCCGAACGCCCCCGCCAGTAGCCCCGCGCAAACCGCGAATTGGGCGGCCTTGCCTCTACGATCCATGGTAAAGATTCCCTCGTTGGCGCCGGCGACGACCGCTGGCGATGGACCGAACTGAGGGCGCCGGGGCCGGGCCCGAAAGGACCCGGGGCTGACCGGACGCCGACGAAACGCCGACCAGGGGGCCGAATTGCCGACCGACGCATCTTTCGAGCCGGTGGGCGAGGCGGGCGAGATCGATCTCGCGCGGGAGGGTGGCTTCACCCTCGGTCCGCTGCGCGTCTCGCCCTCCACCCGAGAGGTGCAGGCGGTAGGCCGCGGCGAGGTCATCGAACCTCGGGTCATGCAGGCCCTGGTCTGCCTGAGCCGATCCGAGGGCCAGGTCGTCTCGCGGGACGAGCTCATCAGGCGCTGCTGGGGCGGCCGGATCGTCGGCGACGACGCCATCAACCGCTGCATCGCCAAGGTCCGCCACATCGCCGACCTGGGCGACCCACCGCCGTTCATCATCGAGACGATACCACGGGTCGGCTATCGCTTGCGGCGAAACCTACCCGAAACGCCAGTGCTGAGCTTGGCGCCGGCTGCGCCGCCCCCATCCGAACCGGTCCCCAGCCTCGCGGGCGCACCTCGCTTGGCCCGCCGCGCGTGGTTATGGGGTCTTGCGATAGCGTGTGTCGCCGTTGCCGCCCTGGCCATCGGCTGGCGCTTCATTTCCCGCCCGTCGGCCAATCCGTCCATGCTTTCGATCGCGATTCTGCCGGTTCGGAATTTGACCGGAGACCCGTCGCTCGACGCGGCCGCCGACCGACTGACCGAGGACGTCATGACTGTGGACGGACGGGGCAGCTACCTCGTGGCGCCGCGCGACGCGACCTTCGCCCTCAGGGGAAAGTCGCTCGACGCGCGGCTGTTGCGCGAGACGCTGCACGTGCGTCATGTGCTCACCGCCAGCCTGCGAAAGGCGCAGGGCGACTACCGCGTGAGCTATCAGCTGACCGACACGACGACCGGCGATGTGGTCGGCCTGGGTGAGGTCGGCGCGGCGCCGGAGCCCGATGGCGCCTTCCCGCAAGCGCGACTGGCCCTGTTGATGTTCGAGCGGACCGGGGAAGTGATCGAGCCTCGCTGGCTGCACGACGCCTTGTCCCGCCGGCCGAACCTCCGGGACCCGGACTACGTCACGGCCCGTATCCAAAAGATGCGCGAAAACCCGCGCCGCGAGGACATTCCGGAAGCGGAGCGCCTGGCGCGGAGCGGGCCTGCGGCGTTCGCGACAGACAAGACCCTCGAGTGGCAGTTCGACACCTCAGCCTGCTTCTATTTCGAGGGTCTCATCGGAGCCGGTTTCGACAGCTCCGCCAAACAGCGCGCCCGCTGGGCCGGGACGGCGCTGGAATTCGGTCGCCGGGCCGCCGAACTCAGGCCCTACACCACCTCGCCGCACGAGTGCCGCGTCTATGCCTACGCCTGGTTGGAACGCTGGGACGACGCCATGGCCGAAGTCCGGCATATCTTCGAAACCGTGCCTTTATCGCGCAACAGCTACAACGCCCGGGCGATTGTGGAGTTTGACCAGGGCCAATTCCAGGCGGCGCTCGCCGACTACACCGAATTCGCCGCGAGGGTCGGCGGCGATGCCCTCGATATCGGCGTGACCCACCTGTTCCTGAACGACGACGCCGCCGCCGTCGCCGAGCTCCGCGAGGCGGCGGTGCGCGATTCCAAGGAGCCGCTAGCGCCCTTCATGCTGGCCGCCGCCCTGGAACGCTCTGGGCGCCATCCCGACGCGCTTGCGCAGGCAGCGCTGTATCGCAAGCTGGCGGTCGACGATCGGGCTTGGCGGCAGCTCGAGCTCAGCCACCTGCCGGCGTTTCTCGAGCAGGCCCGCGGGGTGCGAAAGGCGCTCCACGCCGCCGGGCTGGATGAACCGGCGAACAACCTCGGCCAAGCGTCCGCGACGGGTTCCGGCGCCGGCCGAGCGCCACCGCGCTGACTCCGTCGGCGAACCGTCGGCATCGCGTCGGTTCGGCGTCCTTTCGGCGTGCGGCCAGACGGCGTCTGTCGCGCCAGACGCTGGAGATTGTCGACGGCGTTCCTCGACAAAACGGAGCAAATCTCATGCCTGCACGCCTCGTCACGGCCGCCTGCCTCATCGCGGCCGTCACCTCGCTCGGCGCCGCCCGCGGCGCCACTTACCTTCCCATCCCTTCGGTGAAGGGCGCCGTGCAGACGGAGCCCTACGCGATCAACAACCTCAACATCATCACCGGCGGCTGGTACGACGCCAACGGCGTCGAGCACGGATTTGTGGGACCGCTGGTCGGGAGCTACCTGACCTTCGACTACAGTGGCGCCGGCGTGCTCGGAACCGAGGCGCGCGGAATCAACGATCTCGGCACTGTCGTCGGCTGGGCGAACAACGAGAATTTCGTCGAAGGCGATCAGTTCGTGCGGGATCCCACGGGCAAGATGACCACCGTGACGAAAAATGGAGCGCCGCTCGACGGCATTCTGCAAGGTGTCAACGACCTCGACGGCGGCGCCTTGGTCGGAGACTACTGGATCTACACGCCGCTCACCCGACTGGCCTATCTGGCTCAGCAGGGCGCGTGGAAGCGGAACTTCGTGCTGCCTTTCGATTCGACGAGGGAGGCCGCGCGCGGCATCAATAATCTGGGAACCGTAGTGGGCCTGTTCAGGGGCGCGGTCGACGGGAACCTGCACGGCTTCATCCTGCAGAACGGAAGAGCGACACAGGTCGACTATCCGAATCCGGCCGCGACGCAGACCTACCTCGAAGGCATCAACGATATCGGCTTGGCGACCGGCTCCTGGACCGACACGGCCGGCGACAACCACGCGTTCATGCTCGATACGATCACGAACACCTACACGCCCATCGTCCCTCCGGGGAGCTATGCCAACGCGCAGGCCTTCGGCGTCAATGACCTCGGAGCCATCGTGGTCGGAACCGACGCAACCGCCGGGCCGGCGAACTTCGTCTACTTCGCCTACGGCGGCGGCTACGGCTACGGCACAGGGTTGATTACGGTCGGCGATAGCCCGAGCGTCCATCTGACGGGCGGCTCCTTCCAACCCGCGCCGCGCCCGCGCAGCCTGACCGGCGATCAGCCGGTCAAGACCAAGGCCCAAAGTCCAGGCGCGCGGCAGCCGTAGTTGCCGCTCGCGGCCACCCCGCGCCCTGATCGCCGCTAGCCCCGACCGGCCAGCGTCGGCGTCAGGCCAGCGTCCGCGGCGCGTGCTCCAGCCTCGTGAGCCAGTAGTCGGCGTCCCAGGTCGGGTCGGCGACCAGGTAGCGCCAGAGCTTGATGCGGTTGACGAACTCCAGCCGGCCCGTGTCCTGCTCGAACCAGGGTTCCGGCGTCATCAGGATATTGGCGACCGTGTCGGCCGGGCGCTGGCCCTTCACGTAGAAGATCGGGCGCTGCGAAATCGACGTCGGATGCTCGCCGACGTCCCACTGGCGCTGCTGCGAGCCGCTGGCGTGCAGGCGGATCTTGAACATCGCGCGGGTGCGGTCGGACAGGTTGACCCCGCCGCCGTGCCAGATCCCATGGTGCATGAAGAGCAGCGTGCCGGCCTCGCACACCATGTGCTGCTGGCCGCGGATGTTCTGGTAGCGGCCGAGCGCCACCTCGCTGACCTTGCGCAGATGCGTGCCAGGGACGAACCGCGTGCCGCCCATCTCCCGGGTGACGGCGTGCGGATAGTACATGATCTGCACGTCGAAGGCCAAACGCGGGTCGATCGTGGAGTCCTGGTGGGTGTGCTGCGAGACGTTCTCGCCGCCGCCGGCGTCGTGATAGCGCGGCGGGAACGTCACGTGCAGGAAGTGGTGGTCGAACACCGGATCGTCGCCGACCAGGCTGCGGATCGCCCCCCGCACCAGCGGCAGGTTCAGGACGCGCTGGAGGGCGCTCCCCTCGCGATAGGCGCGATAGAGGGGCGTCCCCGGCGCGATCTCCGGGATGGCGTTCTCCGCCAGCAGTCTCCCGTAGGCCGCACGCAGCTTCCGGCCCGGGTTCGCTTCCGGCGCCTCGCCCGCCTCCGCCATGAACTGGGCGTTGATGTCGTCCGGGACGGCGGCGTCGAAACGCAGGAAGCCGCGCGCGACGAAGCTGGCCATCTGCTGGTCGGAGAGCAAGGCGCCGGCGTCGTTGTCGGCGTCGCCGAGGAGGCCGTCAGTCGCGCTCATGGCGTCTCGATCCACTGCTCGAAGAAGAACTCGTACTTCAGATACGCCAGGTCGAACTCCTCGCCGCGGGGGTGGGGAAGCAGCTGCGAGGCCTGGAAGAGCCGCCAGCCGCCTTTCAGCGCATCGAGCCCGGTGGCGTACGGCGGAGTGTCGTTGTCGCCGGCCATGTGGCGCGTCTCGCCCGTCCCGTCATAGACCGCCCAGCCGATCACCGGCGAATCCAGCGCGGAATTGGCCAGGTAGAGCACCATGACTTTCTGGCGTCCCTTCGGCACGTCGGCGCGTCCCCACGCGGACGAGCGCCGCACTTCAGGTCAGCGAAGCACAGCGTGAGGCGCCGGTCCACCCCGTCGCGCGAAGCTGCGTCTGGCGCCACGGAGCGCTTGACTCGACGCACAGCGTCGCCCAGTTACCAAATGGCTCTCGCGGGAGAGGCCGGGCCGTGATTTGAGCCCGGAGCCGAAGGCGCAACCGCCCCGGAAACGCTCAGGCAAAAGGACCGCGGGAGCCCGACGAACGCTGGAAAGAGACGTGCGACCGCCCTTCGGGCAATCGCACGGATCGCCGAAGGAGCAAGGGCGCGCACCGTTCCGCCGCCCGGAAACTCTCAGGCCCAAGGGACAGCGGGGGCGTGCGGTGGCGGCGGCTTGTCCGCCTTGCCGCACCCCTGTGGACGCCCTGGAGCCCCCCGTTGACCGGCGAGACCCTCAAGACCACACCGCTCGCTTCCTCCCACGCCGCCCTCGGCGCGAAGACGACCGCGTTCGGCGGCTACGATATGCCCGTCCAGTATCCAGCCGGCATCCTCAAGGAGCACCTGTGGACGCGCGCCCACGCCGGCCTGTTCGACGTGTCCCACATGGGTCCGGCGTTCCTGAAGCTGAGCCAGACTTCGGGCGATCCCGACACCGACCATCGCGCCGTCGCCGCCCTGATCGAGCCGCTGGTTTGTGGCGACATCCGCGGACTGAAGCCCGGGCAACTGCGCTACACCCTGCTCCTCAACGCCGTCGGCGGGATCGTCGACGACTTGATGGTCGGCCGCCCGGCCGAGCCGGAGCGCCAGGGCGAGCTCTACGTCGTGGTCAACGCCGGGACCAAGGACAACGACTTCGCCATCATCTCGGACGCCATCGGGTCCGCTGCGGGCCTCCAGAGAGCCGACGACGGGGCCCTCGTCGCCGTGCAGGGCCCTGAGGCGGCCGCGGTCGTTGCGGAGTTGATCCCCGGAGCCACGGATCTCGGCTTCATGACCTTCGCCAGCCTGTCCTTCGACGGCGAGACGCTGACGGTGTCCCGCAGCGGCTACACGGGCGAGGACGGGTTCGAGATCCTCTGCCCCGCGCGCCTCGCCGAGCGGCTGTGGACGCGCCTCCTGGCCGACCCGCGCGCCGCCCCCGTGGGCCTGGGGGCCCGGGATTCGCTCCGCCTGGAGGCGGGCCTGCCGCTCTATGGTCACGACGCCGATGACACGACCTCTCCGGTCGAGGCCGGCCTCGCCTTCGCGATCTCCAAGCGCCGCCTGAAGGCGCTCGACTTTCCCGGCGCCGCGCGCATGGCGGGCGAACTGCACGGCGACCTGACCCGCGTGCGGGTCGGCCTCAAGGTGTTGGAGGGCGCGCCGGCGCGGGAGGGCGCGCCGATCCTCGGACCCGACAGTGGGACCCTGGGCCTCGAAGACCAGCCGATCGGCAAGGTCACCAGCGGCGGCTTTTCACCCAGCCTCTCCGCGCCCATCGCCATGGGCTACGTCCCCCCTGCCCTTGCCGAGCCCGGCGCCGAGCTGGCTGTGCAGGTCCGTGGCCGCGCCCAGCGGGCACAGGTTGTCGAGTTGCCGTTCGTCCCCCACCGCTATTTCCGCAAGCCAAAGGAGGCCTGAACCGATGCGCTTCACCAAGGACCATGAGTGGGTCGATCTGGTCGGCGACACTGCCACCATCGGCATTACCGCCTACGCCGCTGAACAGCTGGGCGACGTCGTCTTTGTGGAGCTGCCGGAGGCCGGCAAAACCGTCCACGCGGGCGATCAGATGGCGGTGGTCGAGAGCGTGAAGGCCGCGTCCGACGTCTTCGCACCGATCAGCGGCGAAGTCACCGCCGCCAACCCGGAGCTTGGCGACACGCCCCAGACGGTCAACGACCAGCCGGAAGGCGCGGGCTGGTTCGTCAAGGTCAGGGTCGCCGACCCTGAGGAGGTCGCCGCCCTGATGGATCGCGCCGCCTACGAAGCCTACCTGGCGACGCTCTAGGCTATGCGCTACCTGCCGCTCACGGCCGCCGACCGCACGGAAATGCTGGCCGTCGTCGGCGCCGGTTCGATCGACGACCTCTTCGTCGACGTCCCCGTCGAGGCCCGATTGCCTGGGCCGGTCGACCTGCCCCCTCACGCCAGCGAGCTGGCCGTCGAGCGCGCCCTCGGGCGCCTCGCCGCCCGCAACCGTCCGGCTGGCGCGGGGCCGTTCTTCTGCGGGGCCGGCGCCTATCGCCACCATGTCCCCGCCAGCGTCGATCATCTGATCCAGCGCTCCGAGTTCCTGACCAGCTACACGCCCTATCAGCCGGAGATCGCCCAGGGGACCTTGCAGGTGCTCTTCGAGTTCCAGACCCAGGTCTCGGCCCTCACCGGCCTGCCGGTCGCCAACGCCTCGATGTACGACGGCTCGACGGCCTGCGGCGAGGCGGTGCTGATGGCGTCGCGCGTGACACGCCGTCGCAAGGCGGTGCTCTCCGGCGGCCTGCATCCTCACTACGCCGACGTCGCCCACACCCTGGCTCACGAGGCCGGCGTCGAGACCCGCCGGCTCCCCGCCGCCATCGACGGCGAAGCGGCCGTCATCGCGGCGATCGACGCCGACACCGCCTGCGTCGTGGTCCAGACCCCCAACGTGTTCGGGACGGTGACCGACGTCTCGGTGATCGCCGCGGCCGCCCATGCCGCGGGCGCCCTGCTGATCGTGGTCACCACCGAGGCGGTCTCCTACGGCCTCCTGAAATCCCCCGGTGAGATGGGGGCCGACATCGCCGTCGCCGAGGGGCAGTCGATCGGCAATGGCCTGAACTTCGGCGGCCCCTACGTGGGCCTGTTCGCCTGCACCGAGAAACTGCTGCGACAATCGCCGGGGCGTCTGTGCGGGGAGACCATCGACGCCGAGGGCCGGCGCGGCTTCGTGCTCACCCTATCCACCCGCGAGCAGCACATCCGCCGCGACAAGGCCACCTCCAACATCTGCACCAACTCCGGCCTCTGCGCGCTCGCCTTCTCGATCCACATGTCGCTGCTCGGCGGCGCGGGGCTCGAGACGCTGGCGCGGATCAACCACGCCCGCGCCGTACGCACGCGGGACGCCCTGGCCGCCATCCCGGGGGTCGAGATCCTCACCACGCGGTTCTTCAACGAGTTCGCCGTCAGGCTGCCGAAACCCGCCGCCCTCGTGGTCGAGGCGCTCACCGGGCGCGACGTCCTGGCCGGCGTGCCCTTCTCCCGGCTGGATCCCGCCGCCGGCCTCGACGACGTGCTCCTCGTCTGCGCCACCGAGACCACGACGCCGGAAGACATCGACGCCCTGGCCGAGGCCCTGAAAGCGGAGATCGCCGCATGACCATGCTGAACGTCGGCCGCGCCACGCGGCCCGAGCCGATCGGCGCTTCTCCCGGCGGCGCGCCCTCCGGCCGCGGCCTGCTGCAGGAAGAGCCGCTGATCTTCGAACTGGGTGGCTGGGGCAAGACCGGCGTCGACTTCGAAATCGCCGACGACGAGTTGCTGGACGCCGCCGACCTCGCCGGTCTGACCCGCCCCACCGCGCCAGAGCTGCCGGGCCTTTCCGAGCCCGAGACGCTGCGGCATTACGTGCGGCTGTCGCAGCGCAACCACGCCATCGACCTGGCGCTCTATCCGCTCGGATCGTGCACCATGAAGCACAATCCCCGGCTGGACGAGAAGGTCGCCCGCCTCCCAGGCTT
>Ga0302314_10020882_pt1 | contig 10814 bp, 11 predicted proteins | sample III_Palsa_N2_3_FD_200533 | JGI IMG/M metagenome (GOLD analysis project Ga0302314, IMG submission 200533) | Peat permafrost microbial communities from Stordalen Mire near Abisko, Sweden - III_Palsa_N2_3 | ecosystem: Environmental > Terrestrial > Soil > Palsa > Peat permafrost | place: Sweden... | reverse complement strand
CGGCGGGCTCAATTCGGCGGTCGAGAATTACAACAAGTTCGTCGGCTCGTTCGATCGCAATCTGGTGAGCACCGGCCGCAAGTTCCGCGATCTCAACATCGAGACCGGCGGGCGCGAGATCGAGGAGGTGTTGCCGGTCGAGGCGCTGGCGCGGGGCGGATCGGAGGCGTTGCTGAGCGCGCCGGTGGCCGACGAGGTGGATCGGCCGGTGTGACGTTCGGCCAGGGCAACGAGCGCGCGCAGGCGCGCGAACGGCGAGGCGATCCGCGCTACTCGCCCCGCTGCCCGGCGACTTGATAGACCATCACCGCGGTCGCGATCGCGGCGTTGAGGCTGTCGGCCTTGCCGCGCATCGGCAGTCTGACGCGCAGGTCGCAGGCGTCCTCATACTCTGCGGGCAGGCCTCTGGCTTCGTTGCCGACGAGCAGGAAGGTGGGCGATGGATAGCGGGGGGCGCGATAGTCGATCTCGGTGCGCAGGCTGAGCGCGACCAGCGAACCCGGCCCGGCGCGCAGCCAGGCGAGGAACTCGGCCCAGCTCGCCTGCGCGATGGTCTGCGTGAACAGTGCCCCCATCGAGGCGCGCACCGCCTCGACCGAAAAGGGATCGACGCAGTCGTCGACGAGGATCAGCCCGCCCGCGCCGACCGCGTCGCCGGTGCGCAGGATCGTGCCGAGATTGCCCGGATCACGCAGCGATTGCGCGACGATCCAGATGTCTGCGCTGCTCCGGTCGATCCGCTCCAGCGCGGTGTCGAACTCGGCATAGACGCCGAGCACGGTCTGCGGATTGTCCTTGCCCGAGAGTTTGTGGAGGATGTCGACATTGGTCTCGATCGCCTCGCCGCCCGCCGCCTCGCTGGTGCGCGCGAGCCGCAGCACGAGCGGATGGTTGCGCATCTCCGCGGCGTAGAAGATCCACATCGGCAGGCATCCGGCCTCCTCCGCCTCGGCAAGAATGCGCAGCCCTTCGGCGAGGAACAGCCCTTCCTCGCGGCGGTGACGCTTCTCGCGCAGGTTGCGGATGCGCTTCACGAGTGGATTGGAAAAGGCGGTGATCTCGCGGGGCATGATCGGCTCTATCCGTTCGTCCCGAGCGAAGTCGAGGGACGCGAAATGGGGCAGGTGTCTCGACTACGCTCGACACGAACGAGAAGGACGGGCGGCCTATTCCTCGCCGAACTTGTTCTCGACCAGCTCGACGAGCAGCGTCAGCGCTTCCTCCGCGCCATCGCCTTCGGTGCTGATCGTGACATGGTCGCCCATCGCGGCACCGAGCATCATCAGGCCCATGATCGAAGTGCCGGCGACCTTCGATCCTTCCTTCTCGACCTCGATCGCGCAGGCTTGGCCGGCGGCGAGCGTGACGAACTTGGCGCTGGCGCGCGCGTGCAGCCCGCGCTTGTTGGTGATCTGGACGACCTGGCTGAGCTGGTTGGCGGAGGGCGCGGGGTTGTCCGTCATGCCGCCGCCTCGCCGAGCAGATCCGAGGCGACCGAGATATATTTGCGCCCGGCATCGCGCGCGGCGGCGACCGCCGCCTTGATCTTCATCGTGCGGCGCGCGCTGGCGAGGCGGATCAGCATCGGCAGGTTGATGCCGGCGATCACCTCGATCCGGTCCGCCTTCATCAGCGAGATGGCGAGATTGGAGGGTGTGCCGCCGAACAGATCGGTGAGCAGGATCACCCCCTCGCCGGTATCGACCGCCTTGATCGCGGCGGCGATGTCATTGCGTCGGCCTTCCATGTCATCCTCCGGGCCGATGCAGATCGGGACGACCGCCTCCTGCGGCCCCACGACATGCTCCATCGCGGTAACGAATTCCGCCGCAAGACGTCCATGCGTCACCAGCACCAAACCGATCATCGATCCACCCGAATTAGGCCTCTCTCCGTCGGCATCCGTCTCCACGCGTCCGGCCATCCTATGTGCGGGCCAGATCGCGATGGACGATCGTGGGCGAAAAACCCTTGTCGCGCAACAGCGCCGCGATGGTTTCGGCGACATGCACCGAGCGATGCTTGCCCCCGGTGCAGCCGAAGGCGACGGTAACATAGCTTTTGCCCTCGGCAGCATAGCGCGGCAGCAGCAGTTCGAGCAGACCTTCGATACGCTCGATCGCCTCGGGATAGGCCGGGTCTTGGGCGACGTAAGCCGCAACGGGCGCATCGAGCCCGGTCATCGGCCGCAGCACCGAATCCCAGTGCGGATTGCGCAGGAAACGCATGTCGAGCACCAGATCGGCGTTGCGCGGTACCCCGCGGGCGAAGCCGAAGGACATGATCGCCAGCGTCGCGCCGGTGTCGTGGATCGCGAATCGGGCGCGCAACTCCTGCTGGAGCGTGTTCGAGCTGCTGTCGGTCGTATCGACGAGGTGATCGGCGGCGCGGCGCAGCGGGCCGAGCAATTCGCGCTCCTGCGCGATGCCGTCCTCGGCGGGGCGATCGAGCGCGAGCGGGTGGCGGCGGCGCGTTTCCGAGAAGCGGCGGACGAGCTCGGTGCCCTGGCATTCGAGGAAGAGCAGCGCGACGTCGTCGCCATGCTCGCGCAGCCGCGCCAGTCTCGCGACGATGCGTTGCGGATCGAAGCCGCGGGTACGCGAATCGATCACTACCGCCAGCGGACGGTCTTCGCCCTCGGCGCCGGGCGCGACGGGTGCATCGAGGAACCGGTCGAGCAGCATCAGCGGCAGGTTGTCGACCACCTCCCAGCCGAGATCCTCGAGCGTGCGCACCGCAGTGCTCTTGCCCGCGCCGGACATGCCGGTGACGAGCAGCAGGCGGCGCGGCCCGGCCTCGCTGCTCATGCCGGAAGGCCGGCGAGCAGAAGCTCGATCTTGAGCGGCGCGGACGCCTCGAGCGCCGCGAGCGCGGCGACCGGCAGATCGACGCCGGCCAGCCGCCGTGTCACCGGGGCGGGCAGGCGGATCACCGGCGCATCGCAATCGATCAGCAGCACGACCTCGACATCGTCGACATGCGGCATGGCGACGATGCCCACCCCGCGCACCTCGATCTTGCCGGCGATGGTCGCCGGCGGCGTGGCATGCAGCGTGCCGCCACGACGCTTCACCTGCGTGTAATCGTCCGAAACCAGCACCGCGCCGCGGTCGATCAGTCGCAGCGCGAGGTCGGACTTGCCGACGCCCGAACGCCCAGCGAGCAAGACGGCCCGCCCGCCGATCGCGACGCAGGACGCATGGATGGTATCGGACGAGAGCTCGGTCATGGCTTGGGCGCCCGCGGCAAGGTGATCAGGAAATAAGCGCCGCTGCGCCCGTCGCTGCGATCGCGCACCTCGATCGTGCCGTCATGGCCATCGGCGATCGCCTTCGCGATGGCGAGGCCGAGGCCGCTGTGGCGATCGGGTGCCTCGTCGTCGGGGCGATCGGTGTGGAAGCGGCGAAAGATGGTGTCGCGTTTGGGGCTGGGGATACCTGGGCCTTCGTCCTCGATGCCGACCAGCACGATATCCTCGATGCCGACCGCGCTGACCTCCACGAGCGCACCCGGCGGCGAGAAGGACACGGCATTGTCGACGAGATTCTCGATCATGCGGGCGAGCCGGGATCCGTCGCCCAGGACGACCGCGGTATCGACATAGGGCCTGGCGAAGGCCACGCGGACCTCGCCGTTACGACCACGCTCCTCGCGCGCGCCGAGCAACCCCTCGATCAAAGGTCCCAGATCGATCGGCTCGAACCGCGCGCGGGAGAGCTCGCCATCGAGCCGCGAGATTTCGGCGACGTCGGTGATCAGCCGATCGAGTCGCATCACATCGTCGCGGACGATATCGAGCAACCGTGTCTGCAGAGCCTCGTCCTTGACGATGCTCAGGCTATCGATCGCGGAGCGCAGCGAGGCGAGCGGATTCTTGAGCTCGTGACTGACATCGGCAGCGAACGCCTCGACCGCGTCGATGCGCCGGCGCAGCGCCTGGCTCATGTCCGACAGCGCGCGCGCGAGCAGCCCGATCTCGTCGCGCCGCGAGGGCAGCCGGGGCACGACGACCTCGCGGGCGCGCCCCAGCCGCACGCGATGCGCGGCGATGGCGAGGTTGCGCAGCGGCCGCGCGATCGTGCGTGCCAGGAACAGCGAGAGCAGTACCGAGACGATCAGCACGCCCCCGACCACCACGCCGATCGCGAATCGTTCGGCACGGACGATGCGGGTGATGTCGCGGACGTTGTTGGTGATCAGCATCGTGCCGACGCTCGGCAGGTCGAGCGCTGCGGACAATACTGGGGTGCGATCCGGTGCGCGACGATGCGCCGCGACCACGCGGCCGGGTCTGGCGGCCGCGATTTGCGCCTCGGGCCACGACTGGCGGTTGTCGGTCGCGGGTTCGATGAAGTGGGGTGACGGATCGGCGCCGACGATGTGATCGAACGCGCGGTCCATGAAGCGTGCGACGTGCTTCTTCCACGGCTCCGTCTCCGGATCGCGGAGCTGATAGGTGATCGGCCCCGAGCGCCAGCTGTCGAGCACCAGCGCGCCGGCCGCATCGTAGACGCGCAGCCTCGCGCCATCGACACCGGCCATGCGTGCCGCGAGCGCCTGTCGCGCCGAGGGCGGCACCACGGCGATCGCCGTACCGATCATCTGGACGTCGTTTTCGGTCTGCGCGATCCGCTCCTCGGAAACGCGCGTGCGATAGCTGTCGAGATAGAAGAAGCTGCCCGCCAGCATCGCCAGCGCGAATATGTTGACCGCGAGGATGCGGCTGGTCAGCGACCAACGGGCCGACCAGGTGAGCGGCCGATCGTCCGAGATCATCCACTTGTCGAGCGGCCGATCACTCTTCGCCAAAACGATATCCTACGCCGTAGAGGGTCTCGATCGCCTTGAACTCCTTGTCGACCTGGCGGAACTTGCGCCGCAGCCGCTTGATGTGGCTGTCGATCGTGCGATCGTCGACATAGACGTCGTCATGATAGGCGGCATCCATCAACTGATCGCGCGACTTCACGAAGCCCGGGCGCTGCGCCAGCGCCTCGAGGATCATGAACTCGCTGACGGTGAGTACCACATCCGCGCCGTCCCAACGGACCTTGTGGCGGGCCGGATCCATGTCGAGGCGGCCGCGGATCAGCCGCTCGGCGGGCGGCTTCTCTTCCGAGGCCGGCTCGGCGCGCGCTTCGGTGCGGCGCAGGATCGCGCGGATGCGCGCGATCAGCAGTCGCAGCGAGAAGGGCTTGGCGATGTAATCGTCGGCGCCCATGGCGAGGCCGAGCGCCTCGTCGAGCTCGTCGTCCTTGCTGGTCAGGAAGATCACCGGGATCTGGCTCTTCTCGCGCAGCCGGCGCAGCACCTCCATGCCGTCGAGCCGCGGCATCTTGATGTCGAGCACGACCAGATCGGGAGCGTTCTCGGCAAAGGCGCGTAACGCCGCTTCGCCGTCCGAATAGATGCGCACCGCGAATCCCTCGGCCTGGAGCGCGATCGACACCGAGGTCAGGATGTTGCGGTCGTCGTCGACGAGAGCGATCGAGGCGGACATATATGCCGCCTAGCAGAGCGCGAGCCCGATGGGGAAGGGGATCGCGACGGATCGGTCCGCCAGGCGATCAACCGCCGTGACGGGATATCCAGCGCAGGAACAGCTCGGGCCAGAGCGATCCCGGTGTCGTATCGGGCAGACGCATGCCGAACCCATGCCCGCCGCGCTCGAACAGATGGGCCTCGACGGGCACCCCGGCGGCGCGGCAGGCGGCCAGCCAGTCGGTGCTGCATTGGGGCGGCACGGTGCCATCGTCGAGCGCGGCGGCGACGAAGCAGGGCGGCGTGTCCTTGCCGATGTGAAGCAGTGGCGAACGGCGTGCGACCAGCGCCGCGTCGGGATCGGGACCGAGCAGATTGGCGCGCGAAACCGAATGCGTCTCGAGCGGCCGCATCGTCGTCACCGCATACAGCAACCCGACGAAAGCGGGTTTGGTCGGCTGCTTGTCGGCCGCATCGACGGGATCGTAGAGCGGCGCGGCATAATCGGTCGCGAGACTGGCGGCGACATGGCCGCCCGCCGAGAAGCCGAGGATGCCGATGCGCGCCGGATCGACCTTGAACGAAGCCGCGCGCGCGCGGACGATGCGGATCGCGCGAAGTGCGTCCTGCAAGGGCGCGTCGGCGCGATTGGTCCAGCCTTCGCCGGGCAGGCGGTAGCTCAGCACGAAGACGGTGTAGCCCCGGGCGGTATAGAAGCGCGCGACGTTGCTGCCTTCATTCTCCATCGAGAGGTAGGCGTAGCCGCCGCCCGGCATCACGATCAGCCCGGCGCCGTTGGGCTTCTCCGGCCGATAGACGAACATAGTCGGCGCCGCGACGCCGCGCAGATGATAGTCGTTGCGGCCCGCTGTCCCCGCCTTCTGGAGCTTGGGCTGCGGCAGGGCGGCGGGCGAGCCCGGCGCCAGGCCCGGCCAGAGCGCTATGGACTCGGTCGTCGGCGCCGTCGGCGTCGCTGGCGTCGGCTTGGTCGGCAGGGGCGCCGCGGCGGTGGCCGCCAGCGTGCCGAGCAGCGCGCGGCGGTCGATCGTCATGCAGTCTCCCGGTTCGAAGCGGGGATCACGCACCGCGGCGCGCTTTGTTCCGGCCGATGTGCCCCTGCGGGTGGAAAGCGGGCGTCCGGCTCCCTATAGGAGCGCGACGACTCCGCGATCCCGCCCCCAGCGAAAGACGTCATCCATGGAAATCCGCCTCGGCCTCACCTTCGACGACGTGCTCCTCCAGCCCGCCGCCTCCGAAGTTCTGCCGAGCATGGCCGATACCAGCACCTATGTGACCAAGGAGATCGCGCTCAACATCCCGGTGCTGTCGGCCGCGATGGACACGGTGACCGAGGCCGACATGGCGATCGTGATGGCGCAATTGGGCGGCCTCGGCGTGCTTCACCGCAACCTGACCGTCGAGGAGCAGGCGGCGGCGGTCCGCGCGGTCAAGCGCTACGAGAGCGGCATGGTGGTCAACCCGATCACGATCACGCCCGATGCGACGCTCGCGCAGGCGCAGGCGCTGATGACGCGGCACAACATCTCGGGCATTCCCGTCACCGAACGGTCGGGCAAGCTCGTCGGCATCCTCACCAACCGCGACGTGCGCTTCGCCGCCAACCCAAATCAGCCCGTCGCCGAGTTGATGACCTCGCAGAACCTCGCCACCGTGCCGCTCGGCACCGGCCAGGAAGAGGCCAAGCGCACGCTTCACCAGCGGCGAATCGAAAAGCTGCTGGTCGTCGACAACGACTATCGCTGCGTCGGGCTGATCACCGTCAAGGACATCGAGAAGGCGGTCAACTATCCGTCCGCCACCAAGGACGCGACCGGTCGGCTGCGCGTCGCTGCCGCCACCACCGTCGGCGACAAGGGCTATGAGCGGACGCAGGCGCTGATCGACGCCGAGTGCGACCTGATCGTCATCGACACCGCCCACGGCCATAATGCCGATGTCGCCAAGGCGGTCGAGCGCGTCAAACGGCTCTCCAACAACGTTCAGATCGTCGCGGGCAATATCGCGACCGCCGAAGCCGCAAAGGCGCTGATCGGCGCCGGGGCGGACGGGCTCAAGGTCGGTATCGGGCCGGGTTCGATCTGTACCACGCGGATCGTCGCCGGCATCGGCGTGCCGCAGTTGACGGCGATCATGGACGCTGCCGAAGAAGCGAAGAAATCCGGCATCCCCGTGATCGGCGACGGCGGCCTGCGCACCTCGGGCGATCTCGCCAAGGCGCTGGCGGCCGGCGCCTCGACCGTCATGGTCGGTTCGCTGCTGGCCGGCACCGAGGAGGCGCCGGGCGAAAGCTTCATCTATCAGGGCCGCGCCTACAAATCCTATCGCGGCATGGGCAGCGTCGGCGCGATGGCGCGCGGTTCGGCCGATCGCTATTTCCAGCAGGACATCAAGGACCAGCTCAAGCTCGTCCCCGAAGGCATTGAGGGCCAGGTGCCCTTCAAGGGCCCGGCACGCGACGTCATCCACCAGCTCGTCGGCGGCGTGAAGGCGGCGATGGGCTACACCGGATCGCATACCATAACCGAATTGCAGGAACGCGCGCAGTTCGTTCGGATCACCAACGCGGGCCTGCGCGAAAGCCATGTCCACGACGTCTCGATCACGCGCGAGGCGCCCAATTATCCGACGCGGTGATCTGGTTTTTGCGGGTGTAAAGTCGAACGGCTTCCCCTCGGCCGTTCGCGCTGAGCGAAGTCGACGTGCGTGCCATCGGGCGCTCCGTCGGCAGCACGTCCTTCGACCTCGCTCGGGACGAACGAGTCCGGGCTCGATCCTGAAAGAAGCGCAGACATGACCCCGCAAGCCCGAGCCCAGGCCGCGATCGACATTCTCGACGAGGTCGTCCGCGCCGCGCGCGATGCCGGCGCCGCGGCCGACACGATCGTCCAGCGTTACTTCAAGACGCGGCGCTATGCCGGCTCCAAGGATCGCCGTGCGGTGCGCGAACTCGTCTATGCCGCGATCCGCCGCGCCGGTGAACGCCCCGAGACCGGGCGCGCTGCCCTGGTCGGGCTTGCTTCCGAGCGTCCCGAGCTTGCCGCAGCCTTCGATGGCGTCAATCACGGCCCAGCCCCGATCGGTGCCGACGAAGCCGTGGCCGCCGCCGCCGAGATGCCCGGCTGGCTCGCAGGCCGGCTCACCGGCCTCGGCCTCGCCGATCGCGCCCCGCTTGACCTGCGCGTCAACCGGCTCAAGGCCGTGCGCGCCGACATTCATATCGAAGGAGCGCAGCCGACGCCGCATGCGCCCGATGGCCTGCGTCTGCCCGAAGGCACACAGGTCGACCCGCTCCCCGAATGGGAGGCGGGTGCGATCGAGGTCCAGGATGAGGGGAGCCAGCTCGTCACGCTCGCCTGCGGCGCGAGGCCCGGCATGACCGTGATCGATCTGTGCGCGGGGGCAGGCGGCAAGACGCTGGGTCTCGCTGCGGCGATGGAGGATCGCGGCCGCATCGTCGCGAGCGACACCGACCGCGCGCGCCTCTCGCGGCTCATGCCACGCGCGACGCGCGCCGGCGTCACGATCGTCGAGCCGCATCTGCTCGACGGCAATCGCGAGGCCGAGGCGCTCGCCGATTGCTTGGGCTCGGCCGATCTCGTCGTGGTGGATGCGCCCTGCTCGGGTACCGGCACATGGCGCCGCAATCCCGAGGCGCGCTGGCGACTTACCCCCGCTCGGATCGAGCGGCTGGTCGCGCTGCAGGCGCGGCTGCTCGATGTCGCGGCGGCGCTGGTCAAGCCGGGCGGCACGCTGGTCCACATCGTCTGCTCGCTGCTCGACGAGGAAGGGGCGGGGCAGGTCGCAGATTTCCTCGCGCGTCACTCCGATTGGGTCGCGGAGCCGATCGTACTGCCGGCGGGGTGCGCGCACGGGCCGGGGTTGCGCCTCACGCCGATCGACGACGGCACCGACGGGTTTTTCGTCGCGAGGCTCAAGGCGCCGTGCTAGACAGACGGCGAGAATGGTTGCCGGAGAGTCTGATGCGTTTTCTGCCTGTTGCCGCCGCCGCCTCGCTGGGCCTTCTCGCGGTTTCCAGCGGCAGTTTCGGCCAGAAGCCCGACGACCAGATCAATCCCGCCTCGCTCGCTTTCCAGAAGCGCGGCGAAGCGGCGCTGGCGGTGGGCAATTACGCCGCCGCCAACGACGCATTGGAGACGGCGCTGGCCGCCGATCCGCACAATCGAGCCGCCTTCGTGTCGCTCGGCCGCATCGCGCAGGCGCAGGCGCTGCCCGGCAAGGCGATCGCCTATTACAAGGACGCGCTGCTGCTCGACCCCAACGACCTGAGCGCGCTCGGCGGCGAGGGTGCGGCGCTCGTCCAGCGCGGCGCGGTCGATCGGGCGAAGGAAAATCTCGCGCGGATCAAGACGCTCTGCAAGGGCGATTGCCCGGCTTCGACGACGCTGGCCGCCGCGATCGCCAAGGGGCCGCCGCCGGTCGTCCAGACTGCGGCCAGCGACAAGGTGCCGCCCAAGGGCCAGGAAAAATCTGCGGCGCCGGATACCGGCAAGAACTGATCCTTCTCTCGGTCGCCACCCCGAAGCTGGTTCGAGATCCAGACGCGTAGCGCCCGATGTTCGAACGCCGTGCGTCTGGATCCCGACCTTCGTCAGGATGACGAGGAAGCGGGCGACAACGCCTTCGCCACCGCGACGAACTCGTCGACCGACAGCGTCTCGGGGCGGCGATCGCTCGCGATTCCCAGCGCCGCCAGCGCGTCGAGTGCGTTCGGCATCCCCTTAAGGCTCTGTCGCAGCATCTTGCGGCGCTGACCGAACGCCGCCGCGGTGAGCGCCGACAACGTCGCGGGATCGACGCCCTCGGGCGCCTCGCGCGGCACGATATGGACGACCGCCGACATCACCTTGGGCGGCGGCACGAACGCCGAGCGGTGGACGTTGAGCGCCAACGTCGCCGTCGTGCGCCACTGCGCGAGCACCGACAACCGCCCGAAGGCGTCGCTGCCCGGCTTGGCGACTATGCGTTCGGCGACCTCCTTCTGGAACATCAGGCTGAGCGAGGCCCACCAGGGAAGCCACGCCTCGGGCTCGAGCCAGCGGACGAGCAGCGCAGTCCCGACATTATAGGGCAGGTTCGCGACGATGTGCGCACCCCGGCCTGCCTCGGCGGCGGCATCGACCGTCATCGCGTCGCCTTCGATCACGCGCAGCCGGCCGTTAACAACGTCGGCGAGTTCGGCGAGCGCAGGCAGGCAGCGACGGTCGCGCTCGACCGCTACGACGTCGGCGCCCGCCTTGAGCAGGGCGCGGGTCAGGCCGCCCGGGCCGGGGCCGACCTCATAGACGCGTTGT
>Ga0302314_10020881_pt1 | contig 10814 bp, 8 predicted proteins | sample III_Palsa_N2_3_FD_200533 | JGI IMG/M metagenome (GOLD analysis project Ga0302314, IMG submission 200533) | Peat permafrost microbial communities from Stordalen Mire near Abisko, Sweden - III_Palsa_N2_3 | ecosystem: Environmental > Terrestrial > Soil > Palsa > Peat permafrost | place: Sweden... | reverse complement strand
GACACCGACGCCGTGCTGGCCGGCCAGACCCGCTGGCGGACCTTGAGCGCCTGCGCCGACCACCCCATCCTGGTCATCGGCACCCACTTCGCCCGGCCGGTCGCCGGCCATGTGCGCAAGGACGGGCCGGTATTCAGGTTCGAGGTGTAGGGGCACAGACCACCTCTCCCGAAGGGAGAGGTAGGGGCCCGCGCCATTAGGCGTGGGAGGGCGAGGGCTTGGCGTCGGCGCGGATAGGCGAGGGCTTCACCCTGAGGGCTCGTCATCCCTCACCCTCCCACGCCCCGCATAAGGATTTGTGAACAGACCAAGAACAAACGTTGCGAAGCTTGTCAGGCTCAAAGCACGACAAGCGCAAGAAATGCGTGTTACGACAGGTCAGGTGATTCGATCTGAGGGTTTGTTCCATGTCAGAGACGTCAAGGTCCGGGGACCGAATCGACGCGGGACAGCTTCCCACCACCCGTAAGCCCTGGTCGGCGCCGCAGCTTATCCTGGCCGTCGTTCAGGGTGGCACGACCAAAACCGGCACCACCTTTCCGGAACAGCACACCGTAGCCTCGTCCAGTTCTTCGTCCTGACCGCCGCGGCCTGTCCGGGACGCCGCCGACAGCCTTGAGGACGGCGAAGGACCGGCCGCCGCATGACCCGTCCGGAAAGCCTGCTCGAGCTCAGGTTCGAGGCCGTGGTGATCTGTTGGCGCGGACCCAGCCCCTTCTTCTTCGCGGCCCTGCCCGCACCTGACGCCGATCAGGTCCGCCACGTCGCCCGCGCCGCGACCTACGGCTGGGGCGTGGTCCCGGTGGAGGCCGAAATCGGCGGCGTCACCTTCACAACCTCGCTGTTCCCCAAGGACGACACCTACCTCGTCCCCCTCAAAGCCGCCGTCCGCGCCCGCGCCAACATCACCGCCGGCGATCGGGTCGTCGTGAAGCTGACCATCCGGGCGTTGGAGCGGTAGGGGCGGGTGCTCGCGCTGGTCGTGACGATGAAGGCCCTGATGGGTGCCGGCGTCCGCCCGCGCCGCCAAAGAGGCGCAATCACTTCGCGCGGCGCAATCCGCCTTAAGGTCTTGGTGGAACGGTCGCTTCGGGGCTCGACTTGGTCAAGGCCGGCCCAAAGGGCCGCCGCTCCGCGGCCGGCGAAGCCGGGCCTTGAGCAAGACGATCCCCGAAGCAAGACTCGCCTCCAAGACATCAAGGCGAAGTCTCTCAAGGCAGGATGGCGTTCGGGGCGTTGGGCCTATCGCCCGAACGCGAGAGGCTCGGTCATGGCCTGGCGCCGGTCCTGGTGACAGGCTGATAGTGAAAGCCGCGCACCCGCCAGCTGCCGCCATCGGGGTTCAGCCAGACCGTGAAGCTCTGCCTGCCCTTGGGGTTGGAGGTCACGACAACAATATTGGCCTGTCTTGGCTCGACGCCGAGTTTCGGCAGGTCGCCGCCGCCGGCGTCCTTGTCGCTGTCGCACATCATCGTCTGGCCAAACCCGCGCCCCCAGCGAAGATCGACAAGATAGGAGCGAGTCACGGCAACGGGTCCGAATGGCCCGTCGGCGAGAATGGCCCGCATGCCCGACTGGAGCTGCTGTTTTGACGTCACCGCCTTCGATGCGCTGGAGAACTCCGCATAGGCGCCGTCGACATCGTTGCCCAGCACCTTCCGCACAAAGCCCGTGGCTTCGCGTTCAAGGTCCTTGCGATCGGCGTCCGGGATCTCGTCATCTTCAAAACAGTTGGTGACGATGGGACCGAACTGGAATGAGACAATGTCGGGGCGCACAACCGAAAGCCCCCCGACCGCGAGCACAAGCACGCCGGCGCCGATGGCCGTTCCTTTGAGCGCCTTGGCGAGCCTCGGATTGAGAATGGCGACGTCCCCAGTCACGCCTCCACGAGTGCAGAAAAGCCCTCGCGATTGGCGCGCAGACTATGCGGGGTGACGCGCCTGGATCAAAGCCCAACGCAGACCACCTCCAAACGTCCTGATGGAATGCCCGCCCGCCCACGGCCGTGGTCAAGGCTCGCGTCCCGCGCCGTCGCGTAGCGGTCGCCGGCGCGTTGCGTTGCGGCGCTCCGCCCCTCACCCCCTCCCGTGCTATCACTCCCCAACCGGGGGAGAGTCGCCACGCATGAACACGCCCAGCCGCCGCCATATCCTGGCTTCCAGCGCTGCGCTCGCGGCCCTCGCCGCCGAGCGCACACAAGCCGCCACCACCCCTGGCGTCGCCCCGACCCCCACCGCCGTCTCTCCCCGCGAAACCCTCCGTCTCGACCTCGGCTGGCGCTTCCATCTCGGCCACGCCAGCGACCCTGGCCGCGACTTCAACTTCGGGGCCATCCAGTCGGGGTTCGCCAAGGCGGGGTCTTGGAACTGGCCGCAGGCGCCGGTGACGCCCTATTACAATGACGCCGACTGGGCGCCGGTGGACCTGCCGCACGACTGGGCGATCGAGCTGCCGTTCGTGCAGCCGGCCTATATTGATCCGAACCGGGACGATCAGCGCGCCAGCCATGGCTACAAGCCCCTGGGGCGGGAATATCCCGACACCAGCGTCGGCTGGTATCGGCATGCGTTCACCCTGCCGGCGTCCGACGCCGGCCGGCGCCTGTCGCTGGAGTTCGAGGGGGTGTTCCGCGACTGCCGGGTGTGGGTGAACGGCTATCTGCTCACCCGCAATGCCTCGGGCTATGCGCCGTTCCGGGTGGACTTCACCGACGTGGCCAACCTGGGCGGCCTCAACGCCATCACCCTGCGCGTGGACGCGAGCGAAGGGGAGGGCTGGTTCTACGAGGGCGCCGGCGTCTATCGCCACGTCTGGCTGGTCAAGACCGACCCGATCCACGTGCCGCAGTGGGGGACCTTCGTCCGCTCGACGGTGAACGGCGCCGTGGCCGCCGTCGACATCACCACCGAGGTGGGAAACCAGAGTGACGCGAGCCGCCTCGTCACCCTGGTGTCGACCGTGTTCGATCCCGACGGAAAGCCCGTGGGCATGACCAAGGGGCCGGTGATCGCCCGGCCCAGGCATACTGTCTCCGCGGGCCAGCAGGTGAAGCTGGACAAGCCCCAGCTCTGGTCGATCGAGACGCCGCGGCTCTATCGGCTGGAGACCGAGCTGATCGCCGACGGCGTCACTGTCGACCGCTATTCCACGACCTTCGGCATACGGACGATCCACTTCGATCCGGCCCAGGGCTTCTTCCTCAACGGCGTCCATGTGAAGATCAAGGGCACCTGCAACCATCAGGACCACGCCGGAGTCGGGACAGCGATTCCCGACCGGCTGCAGGCCTTCCGCATCGAGCGGCTGAAAGCCATGGGCTCGAACGCCTATCGCACCTCGCACAATCCCCCCGCGCCGTCGCTGCTGGACGCCTGCGACCGGCTGGGCATGCTGGTGCTGGACGAGACCCGGCGCATGGGAAGCGACCCCGAGGCGCTGGACGAGCTGGAGAGCATGGTCCGCCGCGACCGCAACCGGCCCTCGGTCTTCCTCTGGTGCATCGGCAATGAGGAGCCGCAGGAGGTCACCGCGCCGGGCGGCCGCATCGCCGAGACCATGAAACGGCAGGTCTACCGGCTGGACGGGACCCGGCCGGTGACCGAGGCGATGGACTTCGGCTGGGGCGGCGCCATCGGCGTCAGCAATGTGGTCGACGTGATGGGCTTCAACTACCGCCCCGCCGCCGCGGCCACCTATCACCAGGCGCACCCGACCGTGCCGATCATCCTCACCGAGACCGGCTCGACCGTCACCACCCGCGGCGTCTATGAGCGCGACGTCGCCCACCAGTTCGCCAGCGCCTATGACGTGGAGGCGCCGCCCTGGGCCCAGACGGCGCAGCAGTGGTGGCCGGTATGCGACGCCGCGGACTATTCCGCCGGCGGCTTCGTCTGGACCGGCTTCGACTATCGCGGCGAGCCGACCCCCTTCCACCGCTGGCCCAGTGTCGCCTCCTACTTCGGCCTGATGGACAGCTGCGGCTTCGCCAAGGACGAGTTCTATTACTACAAGGCCTGGTGGGACGAGACGCCCATGGTCCACCTCTTCCCGCACTGGACCTGGCCGGGCCGCGAGGGCAAGCAACCCATCGACGTCTGGGTCTACGCCAATGTCGACCGGGTGGAGCTGTTCCTGAACGGCAAGAGCCTGGGGTCACAGGCCGTGGTCAAGGACGGCCATCTCGCCTGGAGCGTGCCCTATGCGCCGGGCGCGATCGAGGCCCACGGCTACAAGGGCGACAAGCTGGTCGTGCGCGAACGCCGGGAGACCGCCGGGGCGGCGGCGAAGATCGCGCTCACCGCCGACCGGGCCCGCCTGGCCGCCGACAACGCCGACCTGGCGGTGGTCACCATCGCCATCCTCGACGCCCACGGCCGCCCGGTCCCCGACGCGGCCAACACCGTGCGGCTATCCCTATCCGGCCCCGCCGCCCTGATCGGCATGGGCAACGGCGACCCCACCAGCCACGAGCCCGACAAGACCGACACCCGCCGCGCCTTCAAGGGCCTCGCCATGGGCATCGTCCAGGCCAAGGGGGCCGCGGGCCGGGTGCGGGTGCGGGCCGAAGCCGAGGGGCTGGAGAGCGCGGAGCTGGTGCTGACGACGGGGTAGGGGGCGGAAAAACTCATTCGCAGCAAATCGCTCCGTTCCCCAGGCCTTGTGCCTGGGGTCCATTGAGCGCGAGCGGTTCGAAGTCGGACGCGGCGCCTGCTGTTCCCCTATCGCGACCGTCCGAGTCCAATGGGCCCCAGGCACAAGGCCTGGGGAACGGTGACATATTTGGTTCGGGTGGCGGTCCTACCCAAACGCCCGCAAGAACACGTCCACCGCCCGGCTCACGTGCGCGCGCGTGTCCGCTGGCGTCAGCTCGCCGAGCACGCCCCAGAGGGTGCGGTTGTAGACGTCGCCCAGCAGGATGTCCTTGTACCAATGGCCGATTTCCATCGGGTCGCCGGCCTTGAGCCGGCCCTCGGCGACGATCGGGGCGAAGAAGCGCGCCAGGTTTTCCTGACCCCGCTTGGGGCCGGTCTCATAGAAGATCCGGCCCAGCTCCGGAAACCGGCCGCACTCCGCCACCACCAGCCTGTGCACGGCCAGGGTGTCGGGCTTCAGCAGGAAGGTGAGGAAATTGACGCCCAGGTCGGTCAGCGCCTCGCGCAGGTCCGGCCCCGGCGGCATGATCGGATCGAACACCGCGTTCGCGCCGATCTGGCAGGTGTCGATCATGAAGGCGGCGAACAGCTCCTCCTTGGAGCGGAAATAGTTGTAGAGCGTGCCCTTGGAACCGCCCAGGCGCGCCGCTATCTCCGACATGGACGTGGCGGCATAGCCCTGCGCCTGGAACAGTTCGCGGGCCACATCCAGGATCGCCTGGCGGCGGCGTTCGCTCTTGCCCAGCGGAAGGACTTCGGCGGCAGGGGCTTCGAGGGTGGTTTCCATTTTTTCTGACCGTACCGTACGGTTTTTTGTTGACAGGGTCAATGGCGTTCGGTCATAGAACCAACCGTACGGTTCGGTCATTTTTGTGACCAGTCGTTCCAACGCGGCGCCAGACCGCGTTCACTTGCCGAGAATTCGAACATGACCGTCATGCGTCTCTCTTCAACGTTCAAAGCCGCGCTCGCCATCACCGCCGGCGCGCTTGCCCTGGCCGCCTGCGCCGACGTGCCGAAGCTCGGCCCCAAGGCCGTCGAGAAACCCGCCAGCGCCTACGCCACGGCCCAAAGCTTCGCCGCGCCCGCCGGCGACTGGTCCGCCGATCGCTGGTGGGACGCCTATGGCGACGCCCAGCTGTCCAAGCTGGTCGATGAAGCCATCGCCAATTCACCCACCCTGGCCCAGGCCCGGGCCAGGCTGGAGACGGCTGACTCCCAGGTGATGCAGTCGCGGGCCGCGGAGCTGCCGACCCTTTCCGCCAACGGCCAGGTCAATGAGACCGAGATCAGCCGCGCCCAGGGCTTTCCGCCCTTCATCGCCCAGCTGCTGCCCAAGGGCTATATCCCCAACGGCCGCACCACCCTGGACGCCAGCTACGACCTGGATCTGTTCGGCAAGAACCGCGCGGCCCTGGCCTCGTCCGTGTCCGAACGCGAGGCCGCCCGCGCCGATCTGGCCCAGGCGCGCCTGACCCTGGCCACCGCCGTCGCCCAGGCCTACGGCGACCTGGCCCGCCTCGGCGCCGAACGCGACGCCGCCGCCGAGGCGGTGAAGAACCGCACCGCCTCCAGCGAACTGACCGCCGAGCGGGTCAAGAACGGCCTCGACACCCGCGCCGAGCTTTACCAATCCCGCTCCGCCACGCCCACCTCCCGGGCCGACGTGGAGTCCCTGGACGAGCAGATCCTGATTACCCGCCACCGCATCGCCGCGCTGCTGGGCGAAGGCCCGGACCGCGGCCTCGACATCACCCTTCCGGGTCCCGAACAGATCAAGCCCTTCGGTCTGCCGGCCAACCTGACCGCCAACCTCCTGGGACGCCGTCCAGACATCGTCGCCGCCAAGCTGCGCGCCCAGGCCGCCGCCAAGCGCATCGACGTGGCCAAGGCCGCCTTCATGCCCAACATCACCCTCTCGGGCTATATCGGCCAGCAGGCCTTCCCCATCGGTCAGATGTTCACCCCCTATGGCGCCATCGGCCAGATCGGGCCGGCGGTCAGCCTGCCTCTGTTCGAGGGCGGCAAACTCCGCGCCGGCTATCGCGGCGCCCGCGCCGACTACGACAACGCCGTGGACGCCTATAACCAGACCGTGGTCGCGGCCCTGCAGGACGTCGCCGACGCCGCCACATCGGTCCAGTCCGCCGACCGCCAGCTTGACGAGCGCCGCGAGGCGCTGAAGGCCGGCGAGGCGGGCTACGCCATCGCCCAGCTGCGCTACAAGGGCGGCCTGTCCTCCTACGTCGCCGTGCTCAGCGCCGAGGACGCGGTGATCGCCGAACGCCGCGCCTTCGCCGACGCCCAGGCCCGCGTCTTCACCCTCGACATCGCCCTGACCCGCGCCCTTGGCGGCGGGTTCACAGCCTCCTGATAAAAGCCTCTCGGATGACCGCCATGGACGCTCGCACCCAAACCGCCGCCGACATCGCCTCCAACGGCTCGGCCGCCAACCAGACCGGCGCCCGCCGCCGGCAGCTGTTCACCCTGCTCGGCGGGGTGATCCTCGTCGCGGCGCTGCTCTATTTCACCTACTGGCTGCTGGTGGCCTCGCACCATGTCTCCACCGACGACGCCTACATCCAGGCGGACACCGCCCAGGTCACGCCCCAGGTCGCCGGCTCGATCATCTCAGCCCCGATCTATGAAACCAAGCCGGTCAAGCAGGGCGATGTGCTGGTGGTCATCGATCCGTCCGACTACAGGATCGCCCTGGCCCAGGCCAAGGCGACGCTGGACCAGACCCGCCGCCAGGTCGAGGGCGCCTTCGCCAACAACGATGCCCAGACCGCCCTGACCGCGGCCCGCCAGGCCGACGTCGAAAAGGCCCAGGCCCAGCTGATCAGCGCCCAGGCCGATGAAACCCGCGCGGCCACCGACCTGAAGCGCCGCAACGCCCTGGCCCCCGCCGGCGCGGTCTCCGGCGACGAGCTGACCACCGCCCAGGACAAGTATGACCAGGCCCACGAGGCGGTCGCCGCGGCCAGGGCCGCTGTCGCCACCGCCCAGGCCGACAAGGTCGCCGCGATCGGCCAGCAGAAGGTGGCCAACGCCCTGATCTCCGGCGCCGGCGTCAGCGACAATCCCCAGGTCGCCGCCGCCCAGGCCAGGGTCGACCAGGCCCAGCTCGATCTCGACCGCACCACCGTCCGCTCGCCAACCGACGGCGTTATCGCCAAGAACAATATCGAGGTCGGCCAGCGCGTGGCCGTGGGCGCCGACCTGATGACCGTGGTCCCGATCGAGAGCGCCTACGTCAACGCCAACTTCAAGGAAGGCCAGCTGCGCCACGTGCATATCGGCCAGCCCGTCGTGCTGACCAGTGATCTTTACGGTAAGAGCGTGAAGTTCCACGGCCGGGTGGTCGGCGTCTCCGGCGGCACCGGTTCCGCCTTCGCTGTGATCCCGGCCCAGAACGCCACCGGCAACTGGATCAAGGTGGTTCAGCGCCTGCCGGTCCGCATCGCCCTGGACCCTAGCGAGCTGGCCAAACACCCCCTGCGAGTCGGCCTGTCCATGGACGTCGACATCGATACGTCGAAGTAGCGCGTCGCGGGCTCGAGGACCGGTCCCATGGCCACAACCTATGTCAACGCCGACCCCAAGCCGCTGACCGGCGGGGCGCTAGCGATCGCCGGCTTCCTGCTCGCCCTGGGCAACTTCATGGTCGTGCTGGACATGACCATCGCCAACGTCTCGGTGCCCAATATCGCCGGGGGCCTGGCGGTCTCGCCCAGCCAGGGCACCTGGGTGATCACCTCCTATTCGGTGGCCGAGGCCATCGTGGTGCCGCTCACCGGCTGGCTCGCCGGCCGGTTCGGCGCGGTCAGGGTCTTCATCTTCGGCATCATCGGCTTCGGGATCTGTTCGGCCCTCTGCGGCCTCGCCCCCAGCCTCGGCTTCCTGGTGCTGTTCCGCGTCATGCAGGGCCTGTGCGGCGGGCCGATCATGCCCATGTCGCAGACGCTGATGATGCGTATCTTTCCGCCCAATCAGCGCGGCCAGGCCATGGGCCTGTGGTCGATGACCACCGTCGTCGCCCCCATCGCGGGCCCGATCCTCGGCGGAACCCTGTGCGACAACGCCGGCTGGCCGTGGATCTTCTACATCAATGTCCCGGTGGTGATGCTGGTCGCCTTCTTCGCCATCCGGATGCTGGTCAGCCACGACACCCCGACCGAGAAGAAGCCCATCGACGTGGTCGGCCTTCTGCTGCTGATCACCTTCGTCGGCTCGCTGCAGATCATGCTCGACAAGGGCAAGGAGCTGGACTGGTTCTCCTCGCCCTTCATCATCACCCTGGCGATCACCGCGGCGATCGGCTTCGCCGCCTTCCTGATCTGGGAGCTCACCGACAAGAACCCGATCGTCAACATCCGCGTCTTCCGGCATCGAAGTTTCGTCGGCGCGGTGATCACCATCAGCCTGACCTTCGGCGCCTTCTTCGCCTCCATCGTCCTGGTGCCCCTGTGGCTGCAGACATCCATGGGCTTCACCGCCACCTGGAGCGGCTACGTCACCGCCTTCGGCGGCGTGCTGGCGGTGGTGATGTCGCCGATCGTGCCGATGCTGATGCGCCGGTTCGACGCGCGGGCGCTGGTCTCGTTCGGCGTACTGTGGCTGGCCGGAGTGGCGCTGATCCGCTCGACGCTGAACACCGACGCCAACTATTGGGCGCTGGCGCTGCCGTTCCTGGCGCAGGGCTTCGCCATGCCCTTCTTCTTCATCCCCACCAACCAGATCGCCCTGTCGGCGGTGCCGCTGAACGAGATGGCCTCGGCCGCCGGCCTGTCCAACTTTCTGCGCACCACGTCGGCGGCGTTCGCGACCTCCATCGTCACCACCCTGTGGGAGAGCAACTCCACCAAGGACCATGCGGAGCTGGCGGGCCGGTTGAACCATCCCGAGGCCACCACCAACCTGCTCACCGCCTCGGGGATGTCGCACGCCCAGGCGCTGGGGCAGCTGGACTACATCACCACCACCCAGTCGATCATGCTTTCCACCGACCACATGTTCGTCCTGACCAGCCTGGTGTTCGTGGTCGCCGCCGCCGCCGTCTGGGCCTCGCCCAAGCCCAACATCCAGATGGGCGGCCCGCCCGCCGGCGGGCACTGACGCCCCGGCCTTGGGCCGGGATTTCCAGCCCGGCGAACTTCCGCTGGCCAATGGGCTGACCCTGAACTCCGTGCCCTCCGTGTGCTCCGTGGTGAATCCTAACCGTCCGAGCGTCTGGGCGCCTCGCTAGAAGAATGAACCACGGAGCACACGGAGGGCACGGAGGTCTTGGCCAGTTCGATCTGATTGTGGGTCGGCGAATTCTTAGATTGCGCTTCGCGCAGCCTCTCGAAGGCTGCTGACATGATGCTGTCAGCAGCGGGGGCTTAGGCTTTCCTCACCGCCAAACGCACAGAAGGAAACGCCGTCATGATCACCCTCTACCACTGCCCCCGCACGCGCTCGTCGCGCATCATCTGGCTGCTCGAGGAACTGGGCGCGCCCTACGCCATCGAGCCGGTGAGCATCTTCCGGCCCACGGACGCCTCCGGCGAACCCGACCCCCGCAACCCCCATCCGGACAAGCGCGTCCCCGCCATTGAGCACAATGGCGCCCTGGTGGCGGAGTCCACCGCCATCGTCCTCTACCTTACCGACGCCTTCCCGCAGGCTGGTCTGGGTCCCGTGGTCGGCGATCCGCGCCGCGGCGACTATCTGACCTGGGCCTGCTGGTACGGCGCCGAAATGGAGCCGGCCATGTTCGCCAAGTTCGGCGAGGAGCTTGATCAGCCGATGAAGCGCCGCAGCTACGAACAGGTGGTGGCGCGGCTGGAAAACACCCTGGCCAAACAGCCCTATGTGCTCGGCGAGCAGTTTACCGCCGCCGACGTCCTGGTCGGCAGCGCCCTGCAATGGGCCCGGAGCGTGTTCCCGGAGAGCCCGATCCTGGACGCCTACACCGAACGCCTGAACGCCCGCCCGGCGCTTGTGCGCGCCAATGCGCTGGACGAGGCGAGGGGCATGCAGACGGTGGGGTAGCATCCTTCTCCCCATGGGGGAGAAGGTGGCAGGCGAAGCCTGACGGATGTGGGGTCGCGCGGACTTCTACGGATGGGCTGTTTGCAGGAAACCCGACAGGCCGGCGCGACCCCTCATCCGGCC
>Ga0302314_10020878_pt1 | contig 10814 bp, 10 predicted proteins | sample III_Palsa_N2_3_FD_200533 | JGI IMG/M metagenome (GOLD analysis project Ga0302314, IMG submission 200533) | Peat permafrost microbial communities from Stordalen Mire near Abisko, Sweden - III_Palsa_N2_3 | ecosystem: Environmental > Terrestrial > Soil > Palsa > Peat permafrost | place: Sweden... | reverse complement strand
AAGGCCGGCGAGACACTCAGCCCGAAGCCCACGCCCAAGACAAGGAGATACGGGAGCACGTGGGTCACGTAGGACGAGTGCAGCCCCACCAAGTGGAGCCCGAACAGCGCGACAGCACAGATCAACAAACCAACTGGCACGATCGGCTTGGGCCCGAACCGCGGCAGCAGGACGCGGTTGGACACCTGGGCCATCGTGGCCAAGGCGGCGACCAGAGGCAGGAACGCGATCCCCGTCTTGACCGGACTGAAGCCCAGCGTGGCCTGGAGGTAATAGGTCAGGAACAAGAAGACGCCGAAGATCCCGACGCTGGCGAAGAGCATCACCAGGAGGGATCCCCCACGAGTCCGGTTGCGCACGACGTGTGGCGGGAGAAGGGGGTGCTTCGCCCTGGTCTCGAAGACGGCGAAGACGGCGAGGAGGACCACACCTGCGACGAGGAAGCCGATGGTGAACGGATCGCTCCACGACGTGGTCTCGGCGTGGGAGAAACCGAAAACGAGGCAGAACAGGCCGCCCGCCACCAGGAACAGGCCCGGCAGGTCCAACGGATCGCGGTCCGCGCCCTCGTCGTTCTTCAACCAGAGCATGGCACCGGTGATGGCGATCGCGGCGAACACGAGGTTGACGAAGAGCGTCCAGCGCCACGAGGCGTAGGAGGTGAGGATACCGCCGAGGAGGAGTCCGAGTGCCCCGCCTGCCCCGGCGATGGCGCCGTAGACCCCAAAGGCCCGCCCACGCTCGTCGGGATCGGTGAACGTGGTGGTCAAGAGGGCCAGCACCGAAGGCGCCAGCAGGGCCCCGAAGGCACCCTGGACCGTCCGGGCGATGACAAGCATGGCGAAATTGACCGAGAAGCCGCCGATGGCCGACGCCGCTGCAAAGCCGACCAGTCCGGTGATGAGCGCCCGCTTGCGTCCCACGATGTCCCCGATGCGACCACCCAGGAGAAGCAAGCTGCCGAAGGCGAGGGAATAGGCCGTCACGACCCATTGGCGATCGGCGTTGGAGAAGTGCAGGGCGTGCTGCGCGGTCGGGAGAGCGATGTTGACGATGGTGCTGTCCAGGATGACCATGAGTTGAGCGATCCCCAACACCGCGAGGATCCACCACCGCCGGTCGTAGTTGGCCTGGTCAACCGGGATCTGTGCCACACCCGGATGCTCCATCGTCATCAAACTGGTCATCGGGTGCTCCATTTCTGCATGGGGGCGTTCCCTCCGATTTCTCGTCGGCTCTGAGCGATGTGACCTAGGCGACCATCGTCCACGGAAACGGACCGCGACGCAACCGACACTCTTCGTATCGGCCACTGACTCAGGTACCGAGTCGACTGCCGTGGAGGATGTGAGTATGGACCCGCGCGTCGGCGGCTCGTGGACTGCACGCATGATCCTCGGCGACGGGGTGGAGATCGGGTGGCACGGCTCGTACCTCGAGGTGGATGCCCCCATCACCTGGTCGGAGATGACGTTCACCCAGTCGGGTGGTCACATGCCTCCTGAGAACTATGCCCAAGCTGAAGAGGGATGGCGGTCGTTCTTCGAGGACCTTGCGAATGGACTTAGCGACTAGCCGACGCGCGCAACCTTCGGATGTACGGGACATCCTCAGTCGGTGCGTTCAGATCGACAAGACCAACCGATCCGTGTCGCACTTGGGAGGGGCCGACGCGGAGATGTCCCGGAGGATTCCACGGATCGCCCGACTCCGATCCTCCGGCGGCCGCTCGGTTCGTGTCTTGGTACTCGTCGCGGGCGCAGGACTGGCCTTGGGTCTCACGGGCTGCGGTTCGTCGAGGCCCGTCGAAGCCGTAATCAGCAGGGCTGGGACCGGGCGGTTACCTCACCGGGGTACAACTGCGACACCGTCCCGCGGGGCGTCGCATCGGCATCCGATTGGACGAAGGGTTGTGGGACCGCGCAGGGCTTTCTGAATACACATGAGAGGTGGGGGCATGCTCCGAGTCCCACTCCGACGACATATCCGGGCGACCCGTAGGGCGTCGCTGCCCCTCTGCCCGACCGGTTACCGCAGGTCGTTCGATTCCGGTCCCGCTAGCGGCAGACGGGCCAGAGCTGGAACGAACAGTGCGGCGTCCACGGTGCCCAGGCCGGTCGCGTCGTTGTATGCGCCGTTGGCGGCGAATCCGGGGGCGGTCACGAGATCGGACTTCGAGGCACAAGAGCCACTGCTCTCGGTGTCAGCGGCGATACAGAACGTATAGGTATTGCTGCCCTGAGAGATGGGGACAATGCCGTCAGGTGCTTTGTTCTGACTCATCGCGTACAGCGTTGGGTTCAGGTAGCCAAGGCTGTGGCGCCGGCTACCTGGTCCACCAGAGCCACGATGCCCGAGAACAGCGGCGACGCCTCGCTGGTGCCGCCCACGATTCCCCATCCGGCGACCGTCGGGTCGGAGGTGTCGTAGAAGTCCACCGCCCCATCGACCGCAGCGCTCATGGCGATGTCAGGGGTGCCCCGACTATTGCCGACGGCGCCTGCCACCCCGTTCTGGAACGAGGGGCGCGGGAAGACGGTGGAGTGGCCCCCGCCACTCGATCCCCACGTGTAGACGGGGCCCGTCACTCCGACGGTTGAGCTGAGGTCGTTCCAGACGCTGTCGGCCGCGATCCGATTTCCCGCGGCGTTGAGGCGCAACTGGGTACCGCCGACCGCGGTGACCAGCGGGTCGGCCGAGGGCCAGTCGATCGAGTTGGCCGAGTTGCAACAGATCACGTTGTTCGGGTTCGCGCATCCCGCGGTCGGGTCGCAGACATCGTCAGTCGAACCATTGTCACCGCTCGCCGCGAGAACGGTCACGCCCTGCTGGGCCGCGTTGACGTACGCGGAGCGGAGCGAGGAGATCTGACTCGGGCTCGTGAAGGTCTGCTCAGCGGCGCCGAAGCTCTGGGAGATGACGTCACCGAGATGGTGGTTGATGACGTAGTTCTCCGCAGCCACGATCTGTGGGAACCCGTACACGCCTTCGGTCTCGGTCATCGAGGTCTCGACGAGAAGGATGTTGGCCTCGGGCGCCATCACGTGCGCCCATTCGACGTCCAGGCTGGTCTCGTCGGTCCAGCCGTAGTAGTCGGAACACAGATCGGGACCAGTCGGGCTGTACGCGGACGTGCAGTCGGTGGCGTTCGTGGTGATCGGGCCCTCAGGCGTGATCACCTGGAACGAGGGCGGGTTGGGCAGGCCATTCTGCGCGTCGAACGTCCGCAGGTCGGAGGCGATCGAAGGAGAACCGAAGGCATCGACGAGGACGATCGTCTGGCCCTGGCCCTCGATCTCCCGCCCGAACAGGGGGCTCAGGTCGTAGGTACGCTGGAGCTGAATGGTCTGGTAGCAGGCGATGCCGTAGTCCGTCTCGCACTGGGCCGTGGTCGGCGGCTGGGCCAACTTGCCTGCCGCGACGATGTGGCCCGTCGCGAACGGGACCACCTAGACCGCGCCGGCCGGTGTGGCGGAGCCGGAAGTCAGCGGTGCACCGCCCAACCCGATCACGGCGATCGCCGTGATGACGGCACCACAGGCCAGGACAAGTGCGAAGCGTCGCGTCCCACCACCTCCATGTCGGCGTCGTTCGCCGGCGTGAAGTTAGCGGGGGCCGATCACGTGGTGCAACAACTGTCGCCGCGCGTTGACCGGCGAAACCGATGGTTCCTTTTCCTCCGATTGGCGCAGGACGGCCGGGGTCTGCGGAACCCACGTGCCAGCGCCTCATTCGCTCTTCGAGTCGCCTCATCCTCGTCTCCACGGCCTGCGCTTCGTAGCATTGAGGCCGATCCTCGCAAGGAGGCTGGCATGACCGTGCCGAACGACACGACCGAGCAGGTCGACCAGCATCTCGCGACCGCGCCATCGTCCGGACCAGGGACGACCACCCAGGCCATGAAGGACGCGGTCAAGCGCCCCACCACCTTCGACCGCTTTGCCGATTGGGTCTCCGAAGCGATGGGGCGTCCGCTCAACATTGCGTTCTGGTTCGTTCTCATCGTCGTCTGGACCCTGCTCTTCGCTCTCGGAGGCCCGAGCCTCTCGAGCGGAAGCTGGCTCCCGAGCTGGTTCACGAGCCAGGGCTTCAACTTTCCGCTCAACTTGATCACCACCGTGGCGGAGCTCTTCATCGGGTTTCTCGTCGCCACGGCCGCCAACCGTGCGCAGAACGCGCTGACTGCGCTCCTCGACAAGATCGATTTGCAGGAGCAGCGAATCGGAGCGACCGAAGGCAAGATCGTCTCGCTGATTCAGGTGAACTCGGAGATCATCGGCGACATCCACGCGCTCACGACCCAGGTCGCCAAGGACACCGCCCTCATCAACGAGGTGCACAAGCACGTCAGCGCGCTGACTGCGCACTTCGGGCTGGACGCCGGTGACTTCCCACCCGACCCGTCACAACCGCCGGCGACCCCTGCGGGATAGGGGGCCGCGGCCGGACGTGTCCTGGAGCCCAACTCGGGAGCGGCCGCGCCAAGCCCCTCCCCGGTGCTATGCCGTCCCTTCCATCCAGGAGGCGAACTGCTCCCAAGATGCTGCGCGCGGATGAGACTTGAAGGGCATCCAATCGATTCCTCCGCGGCTGATCTGGACCTTCCCCATCAACTCGCCGTCGGAGCGGACCTCGAACTCGACATCCACATTCATCACGGTGATCGGGTGAGACAGGTTCATGGAGACGTCATGGGTTGGCATGCCTACGGAGCCTAAGTGGCCTCCGGTGTTGGTGCAGTGCCCCTGCATCCCGTCGGGCAGGAAGGGCATTCGCATGCCTTCATTACCGAGTGTTGCCGGCGTCCGATGTCTCGTAGTCGTGGACGCGTGCCTTCATCAGTGCCTTCAGCAGCTTCGTCGGCAGCTCTTTGTCGTAGGGGAGCTTTATGAAGCCTTCGCCTGCCTCGTAGCCTGCGGCCTCGACCGCTGCTTTCTGTCCGGCGAAGAACTCTGGCGTGAACCGCAAGGAACAGTGACGCTTGAAATTCTGCAACATCCATAGATTCGTCTTGTCGCCGCGGACGTAGACGGGCAGGTTCCATTTGAGCTCTTCTCGAGCTTTCGGGTCGGCTCGGCGACTCAGGGCTCGCAGTGCCTCCAAATGCGTGCGTTGCCCATCTTCCAGTTGCGCAAAATAGTCATCGACGCTGGTCCGCTTGGGCATCGGCACGGCCGCAACGTTACCCCTGCACCGCACGCGCGCCGTCGAGGCGACCTGCTGGCCCGACGGCGTGACCCCGAGCCGACGTGAGCGGATCAACCCGCACTAGAGCGGGAGTGGAACGGAAATTGTGATCGTCGCGACCGACGGCACGGTAATCGTCTCTGTGGCCGTCGTCGTTGTCGGTGTGGTCGTCGTCGTGGTGGTGGGACCGGTCGGCGTCGTGGACACGGTCACCGTCGTCGAGGGAGCTGGAGAGGCGGCGGGGACGGGCGGCGGCGGCTCCGTCGTCGGGGTGGCGCCGCCACTGCTGGTCGTGGGAGCCACAGGTGTGGAAACGGGCCGGGCGGGCGTCGTGGTCGGGGTGGGCCCAGGCAGAGTCGGCGCGCTCGTTGCGGTGGCCGCACCGGTTATCGGAGGACGAAGGCTCAGCGGCAACTCGAACGGCGCGGACGGATTCGTCGACGCATCACCTGAGTTGGCGGAAGCGCTCGCGGCGGGCTGGCGCGCAGGGCCTGCCGACGGGCTCGTCGGCGCTGTGGTGGGAGCGGTTCCCGGCAGAGCCTTCGTCGCAACGAAGAGAGTCCGGCCGCCTTCCGACGGTGGCGTGTCCTTCTGCACGAACCCGACATAAATGAGTCCCACGAATGTGGCCGACGTGACGACGATCAACAGAATGGTGAACACGCGGCGCGTCAGAGCGTGTCGTGGATCATGGCGACGATATGTCGTCCTCTGCCCCGCTGGTCCCGCCCGCACGAACCGCTCTATACCCGCCTTTTCCAAACCTAACGTTGCGGGTCCTCCTTGCCGCCCGAGACTCCACCGGGAGCGACAAATGCCCAGGCGGTGGGCCTTCCTCGCTACGGTTCGCTGCACACCAAGTGCAACGGCGCGACGGAGGGTCGATCGGCGTACGAGGTGTCGGTGATCGCAGGCTCCCTCGTACGGCCTCGCCGATCACCCTCCTCCGTTCGTCAGCCCGAGGCCCCCTCATGGCGGGTGGTGTGGGAGTCTGCGCCCGATGCACGCGGTCGAGCTCGTCTTCGCCGTCGTCTGGGGGGCCTTCTGGCTGTACTGGCTCATCGCCGCCTTCTCCATGAAGCGGGGGCAGGTCCCTTGGTCACGCGAGCTCGGCTTCAGGGTGGTGCTGGTCGTCCTGTTGGTCCTCCTCGTTCGGGCGCGGGTCTTTCGGGACGACGCGCTGCACACGGATCCGTGGCGCGAGGGCATCGGGCTCGCCCTGCTCTTCGTCGGCCTGGGGTTCGCCGTCTGGGCCCGGGTGCACATCGGGCGCAACTGGGGCACGCCCATGACCAAGAAGAACGAGCCCGAGCTCGTCACCAGCGGCCCCTACCACCTGGTCCGGCACCCGATCTACTCGGGCATCCTTCTCGCCGGCATCGGCACGGCGGTGGCCCTCAGCTTCATCTGGCTGTTCGCCGTCGTCCTGGCCGCGGTCTACTTCGTCTACGCCGCGACCGTCGAGGAGCGCTTCATGACCGAACAGTTCCCGGACGCCTATCCGGACTACAAGCGGTCGAGCAGAATGCTCGTGCCGTTCGTCTTCTGACTCGGGACGGGTTGGGCCCGTGCTCCCTCCCTATGATCGGCGCCACGCCGACGTCGGGGGGAAGATGACGACTGAGACAGAGACGGCCTTCAACGAATTGCTGGCCGAGGTGCAGGCGACGCACGCCCGCATGGTCGAGCAACTGGCCGACGACGAGACCACGCTGCTCGAAGCCCACAAGTGGGTGCTGTCGATCCTGCAGGTGGCCGCCGAGGTGAACCTGTGGGCTGACAAGGCGCGGCCTCGCTTCACCGAGATCGTGGGCCCGTACAAGAAGTGGGGTGGCGACAATTCCGACGCCTTCTACTTCTACGCACCGATCGACCCGACCCGCACCTACCGCGTGAAGCTCGAGCCGGGCGACGCCGTCTACATGTCGTTGACCGTCTACGGAGGTCCCGACGACGGGCGCTATTCCACCCGCATCGTCGGGTCGGCCAACAGCCAGGGAGCGGAGCGTGACGAGGACGGGGCCATCCACATCGTCATCTCGCCGGACGATCCGGCCGATCCGGGTGTCGCGTGGATCCGGCTGGAGCCCGACGCCGTCGCCGCCGTCACCAGGGACTATCTCGACGACCCGCGGGCGGGCCGGCGAGCCGCCTGGCACATCGAGGCCGACGATCCTCCCGAGACCTACCGCCAGGACGACGCCGACCTGGCCCGGCGCATCCGGGCCGCCACGACCTGGGTGCGCGAGCAGGCCAGCATCGTGCCCATCCCGCTCGGCACGCCCAACGCCATCGACCCGCCCTACCCGGTGCCCACCGCCACCTTCGGATGGGCCGCCGGCGACGCCGCCTACGCAATGGGCGCGTTCGAACTGGCCGACGACGAGGCCCTCGTCATCCGCGGGCGCTCACCCGAGTGCGTCTTCTGGAACATGTGCCTGTGGAACCGTCTGCTGCACACCTACAACTACGACTACGAACGGGTGACCATCAACGGGTCCGAGGTCAGGTACGAGCCGGACGGCTCGTGGGTCATGGTGGTGTCGGCCCGTCGTCCCACCCACCCCAATTGGGTCTCGACGGCCGGGCACCGTTCGGGTCGCATCTGGTTCCGCTGGTTCCTGCCTACCGAGTCGCCCGAGCAGCCCCAGGTCCAGGTCCTCCCGGTGGAGACGGTGTGAGGACACGCCCGCCCACTGTGCGCATCGACGACCTGGCCGTTCCCCACTACGACGCGGAGGTCCGCGCCATCCTCGACTTCATGGAGGAGGCGGGATCGCAGCTGGCTCTCGAGCCGTCGGAGCTCATGGCGGCCGCACGGGCCGAGACGGGACTGCAGGACTTCGGCCCCGGCGACTTCGTCGAACGGCTGGAGGTGCTGTGCGACGCCATGCACCGGGAGGGCGGCTTCAACGGCGCCGGCATCATGCAGCAGCACGTCCTCATCCTCGGCTTGTTGAAGAACCGGTTGCTCATCGAGGATCTCGTACGGCGGCACCCCGAGATCCTGCACGAGCAGATCGCGGCACCGATCATCATCTGCGGACTGCCCCGCACCGGCACGACACACCTGCACAACCTCATGTCGGCTGACCCGGCCCTGCGGTCGCTCCCCTACTGGGAGAGCCTGGAGCCCGTCCTGCCCGGGCACGAGGTCCCCGGGGCCGGGGCCGCCGACCCGCGCCTCGAGCGCACGGCCATGGGTCTCTCGTTTCTCAACACGGCGCTCCCGTATTTCAACCGCATGCACGAGATGACGGTCGAGCACACGCACGAGGAGATACAGCTGCTGGCCATCGACTTCTCCACCATGCTCTTCGAGACGACGGCGCCCATGCCGGCCTGGCGCGACGCCTACCTCTCCCGCGATCAGCGCCCGACCTACGCCTACCTGCGCAAGGTGCTGCAGGTGCTGCAGTGGCTCCGGGGCGGCACCCGATGGGTCCTCAAGACACCCCAACACCTCGAGCAGTTCCCCGCCCTCGTGGAAACCTTCCCCGACGCCACCTTCGTCGTCACGCACCGCGACCCGGTGTCGGTGACGGCGTCGATGGTCACGATGATCTCCTACACCGCCCGGCTCACCCGCGACCGGGTCGATGTCGTGGACATGGGCTGCTATTGGGCGGACCGCCTCGAGCGGATGTTGCGCCGCTGCGCCGACGAGCGCGACGTGCTCCCGGCCGACCGGACGATCGATGTCCATTTCGACGCGTTCATGGCCGACGACCTGGCCATGGTGGCCCGCGTCTACGACCTGGCGGACCAGCCCCTCGATCCCCGTGCCCGGGAGTCGATGGCGTCGTTCATGGCGGCACACCCACGCGGCCGCTTCGGGGCGGTCAGCTACGACCTGACCCAGTTCGGCCTGGACCCAGCCGATCGGCGCCGCGCGCTGGCGTTCTACACCGAGCGTTTCGGCGTCACCGTCGAGGCCTGAGTCACTCCATCGGACGGGAGCCGATGCCTGTCGGCTCCCGTCCCGCCAGCACCCAGCCGATGAGGACGGCGACGACCGGCATGGCGATCAGAATGAAGAACAGGTTTTCCCACGGGGCATGGTCGATGATGTCGGACACGCCACCCTCCAGGGCGTTCGAACGGAACCACCCGAAGAGGCCGATGTAGGCCGCCACGGTGCCGAGAAGCGCACCCAGGAAGGCCAGGCCTCCCGCGGTGACGGCGGTCAGGCTGCGCCGGGTACGCGAGCTCGCCCCGGCGGCGGTGAGCGTGCGCAATTCGCTGGCCGTCTCGCTGCGGATGAGCCCGACGCTCATGGCCAGGACCCCGAGGGCCAGGGCGATGCCGAAGACTGTCGCCCAGTTCACGATCTCGGCCGACGTCGGCGCGTCGTTCTTCGACTCGATGCTCAGATCGCCCGAGGCCGCCAGCGAGTTGGCGCTCGCCAGCTGGGGCTGCGTGATCGTGCTGTCGGCCAGGATCATCCAGCCCCCGAGGCTGTCCTGGCTCGCCAGGTGCAGCCGTTGCAGCGCGCTCTCGGTGATCACCGTGTTCGGAGCCGACGTGCCGGTCGGCAGCTGCCCCTCCTCCTGCACCACCGGGTGGGCGAGGCACTGGTTGGGTGTGCACTCGTTGTAATTGTTCCCGCCGGCGCCCAGGCCCTGGAAGCCGTCGCCCCCCTTGCCGCCCCCACCGAAGGTGAGTTGGACGCCCGAGCCGGCCAGTCCGGGCCGCGAGCTCAGGATGTCGACGTTGGACGGGATGGACGAGGGGTTGATGCCATAGGCCCGCAGAAGCGCTGGCGTCGCCACGTAGATCGGGCCGTCCCATTGCCGGCCGGCTGCGTTGGGGTTCTGCAGGCCCACGGCCGGGTTGTCGAGCTCGACCACGTCCTTGGCGCCGACGGCGGAGGCGATGGCGTGGACCGTGGCCAGCTGCGACGCCACGCTCGGGGGGGCCGGCGCCGTCTGCACCTCGGGCCCGTTCTGCCCGGGCGACACGAGCTGGCTCCCTGCGGCCGGCGGGCTGTACACGTTGATCGCGTTCGCCGTCATGTTCGGCCCGACGTAGTCGAAGACGTTGGCGTAGCGGGCGACGGCGACCGCGCAGATGATGACGGCGATCATGATGCCGAGGCTGATGGCCGAGAGCGCCGAGCCGGACCGGGCCCGGTAACGCGCCATGTCCCGCAGGGGCAGGCGAACGGCGACAGGCGCTCTGCCTCCGACCCGGGCCAGCAGCGCCAGGAAGAACGGCGCAACGAGGATGATCCCCACGATCAAAGCGACGAGCCCCGGCACGAGCCAGATGACGCCGCCGCCGTTACCAGCCGCACCCGAGAGCGAGAACATGACGAACCCGAGCGCCAACGCGACCACACCCGGCACGAGCGAGCGGTGGATCTGGCGAGGCGGGGCCGGCCGCCCCGCCAGCGCGCGCACGACCGGGACCCGGGTGATGGCGCGGGCCGGGTAGCCGGCGGCGAAGAACGTCGCGACGACCGCGAGGATCAGCGCCGGCACGATCACGTTCCAGGGCAGGGCGAACATGCCGATGACATGGTGCGCGCTCTGCTCGTTGTGCGGCCGGTAGGCAAACCACAGCACCAGGCCGAGAGCGAAGCCCAAGACGGCGCCCACCGCGCCCACGATGACCCCGTTGGCCTC
>Ga0302314_10020876_pt1 | contig 10816 bp, 8 predicted proteins | sample III_Palsa_N2_3_FD_200533 | JGI IMG/M metagenome (GOLD analysis project Ga0302314, IMG submission 200533) | Peat permafrost microbial communities from Stordalen Mire near Abisko, Sweden - III_Palsa_N2_3 | ecosystem: Environmental > Terrestrial > Soil > Palsa > Peat permafrost | place: Sweden... | reverse complement strand
GCGCTCCTCGGCACGGGCACGTGGGTCACCGCCGCTGAGCAGCCGTCCCACGAGCTTCAGCAGCCCCACATCGCCGGCCGGCACCTGGTCATGGCGGCCCTGGCCATGCAGGCCAAGCATCTCGACCGTCCACGAGCCGATGCCGGGGATCGCGCGCAACCTCCGCCATGCGCGCTCGTGATCGGGGCTGTGCAGGTCGATGCGTCCTTGAGCCACCTCGCGGGAGGCGCGCACGAGCGTGATCGCGCGAGCGCCTGCGAGATCGAAGGACTGAAGCAGCGCCGGCGCGGTCCCGGCGAGCACCGCAGGCGCCGGGACGTCCCGCAGGCGCCGCGTGCCGTCCGGCCCGCTCGGCTCACCCCAGCTCCGTCCCAGCGCGAACACCACGCGGCGCTGGATCGCCGCGGCACGCTCGACTTCGATCAGCTGCTCTGTGATCGCCCAGGCGAGTGCCTCGAACGGCTCGGGCCGGCGACTGACTCTCAGCCAAGGCCGCCGGCGTACCGACGCGCCGATCAGGGGATCGCGCAGGAAGCGCTTTCGAAAGCCACTCAGATCCTCGTCGACCGCGAGCGCGAATCGCATCCGCGCGATGCCATGGCCGGCGGCCGCCTGGGTCGGGGCGCGCGCGCCGAACAGGACCCGGTCGTGTGCGGTCTGAGCGACCCTCACCACGACCGGCTGCTCGTCGTGGTGCAGCAGGCGTTCGAGCACGTCACCGCGCCGGCGCAGCACACCGTCCATGCCGGCACGCCGCGTCAGCCGAAACGCTCCCGCGGGGCGCACCTCCTCACGTAGCTCGACCAACTTCACGTCGTGATTATCACCCCGCGCGCGGTCTCCCGCCGGCGCCCGCGTCGCCAGCGTCAGTCGCGTCCGCCGAGCAGATGCACGTCCACGAGCAGCGAACGGCTGCTGACAATCTGCACGAGCTCGCCGGCCTTGGAGCCGGCACGCTTCTCGCGCGAGCCCCGGCCGAGCCCCTGCCCGCTGCGCCGCGAGCTCGACAGCGCCGATGGGCGCCGGTGGCGGCGCTGAGCAAGGCCCACGAACGCAGCCCCTGCGACGAACCCTCCCGCGGCGACCGCGGCGGCCTGCACGGCGGGAATCGCCAGCGCCGTCGATTTCCAATAGGTCGCGGGCGCGCTCGGCAAGCGGTAGGCGCTGACGAGCATCTCCTCCTCGGCGAGCACCGGAAGCGCGTCGATCTCCTCGGTATCGCCGTGCACGGCCTGCGCCTGGCCAGCGCCCGGCTGGCCGATCTGCGATCGATCGGACTCGAGATGGTCGCTCACGCGCCGAAGTGTAGACGGCTCGCCAGACCTCTTCGCGGCGGCGCAAGCGGATCGCCGTCAGAGCTTTTGCTCATACACGCGATAGCGGCGCTTGATCTCACCGCCCATGCCTTCCATGGCGCGGTTCATGGGCTTGTTCACCTCGAGGATCCAGCCCATCTCGCCGCCCTTCTGCGGGGTGCGTTCGGCCGCGTCGAAGTGCATCTGATAGAAGCGCGCGGCCACGCCGGTGTGCTGGTAGGCGGGCTTGACGCCGAGCGCGAACACGTACACCGCGTCGATCTTCGAGCGCTGGCGAAGGACGGTGAGCCATCCGAGCGGCAACAGACGCCCGCGCGGGCGCAGCTTGGCCAGCACCTGGTTGTAGTCGGGCAGCGTCAGCGCCGCTCCCACCACCTCGCCGGTGTCTGTTTTTTCGGCGACCATCGCCCAGTTCTCATCGAGTATCGGCTTGAGCTTCTTGGCATAGTGGCGAACCTCGCGCTCTGTCAGCGGCACGAAACCCCAGTTGCGTTCCCAGGCGGCGTTGTAGACCTCGAGGAAGCGGCCGACCTCCGCCTGTAGGTCCCTCTTGCGGAAGTTCCGGCAGACGATGCCGTGCTCTGACTCGACCTTGTCGGCCATTTCCCAGATCGCCGGATGGACCTTGTCGCGTCCGGAGACGTTGAGGCTCCACATGTACAGGTCCATCACCTTCGACAGGCCGAGGTCGTGCTCGAGCAGCGTCTGGTAGTAGGCGTGGTGCCAGGGCCCGAGGATGATCGGCGGGTGCTCGTGGCCCTCGATCAACAGGCCGCACTCGTCGTTCGTGGTGAAGCTCATCGGGCCGATCATCGTGCCCGCACCGCGCTCTGAGAGCCAGTCGCGGGCCGCATCCATCAGGGCCCGTGCAGCCTCGGGATCGTTCTCGCACTCAAACCAGCCCCACAGCCCCCAGTCGTTGTCCTGGAACTCCTGCATGTGGCGGTCGATGTGGGCACTGATCCGCCCGACCGCGCGCCCGTCGCGCCAGGCGAGGAAGTACTGGGCCTCGGCGTGCTCGAAGAATGGGTTCTTGGCCTGATCCAGTTGCTCCTTCAGATCCATCAGAAGCGGCGCGACCCAGTTGGGCTCGTTACGATAGATCCGCCACGGCAGCTTGATGAACGTGTTCAGCTCGCGCCGCGACACTACGGGCCGGATCTCGACTGCCATCGCGGCGCCACCCTATATGCCTACCTCGATAGACGTCTTCGCCAAGATCCGCGGCCACGAGCGCGAGGAGTTGCTTCGTGTCGCGCGCGAAGCCGACCTGATGCCCTACTTCCGCACGGTCGAGTCGCCCGCGATGCCGGTGGTGGAGATGGAGGGTCGCCCGCGCATCATGCTCGCCTCGAACAACTACCTCGGCCTGACCGGCGATGAGCGGGTGATGCAGGGCGCCCGCGACGCCCTGACGAGGTATGGCACTGGGCTGACGGGCTCACGCCTGATGAACGGCACCACCCCATTGCACCTGGAGCTCGAGCGCGAGCTGGCCGAATGGATGGGCACCGAGGACGCGATCGTGTTCACCACAGGCCACCAGGCGAACATTGGCACGCTCGGCACGCTGCTTGACTCCGGCGACACGGTGATCGTCGATTCCGGCGATCACGCCTCGATCCTTGACGGCGTACTGCTCTCGAAGGCCAAGATGCGGCCCTTCCGCCACAACCGCATGGACAAGCTCGAGCGCGCGCTGAGCCGCGCCCAGGAGGACGGCGGCGGCGTGCTGGTGGTGGTCGACGGCGTCTTTTCGATGGAGGGAGACGTGGCACCGCTGGTGGACATCTCGGAGCTTTGCGCCCGCTACGGCGCGCGCCTGATGGTCGATGAGGCGCACGGCGTCGGCGTGCTCGGGGCACGTGGAGCGGGCGCCTCTGAGCTGCTGGGCGTCGAGGACCGCATCGACCTGCGCATGGGCACCTTCTCCAAGTCGTTCGCCTCCTGCGGCGGCTTCATCGCCGGCGGAGCTGATGTGATCGACTACCTGCGCATCGCCTCACGCCCCTTCCTGTTCACAGCCTCGGCGGTCCCTGCCGCCCTCGGCGCAGCACTCGCCGCCCTGCAGATCGTCCGCTCCGCCGAGGGCCCCGGGCTGCTCGCGGCGGTCGCCGAGAACGCGCGCTACTTCAGCTCAGGCCTGCACGAGCTCGGATTCGGCGTACTCGGCTCAGAGCCGGTGCGCACCGGACCGGGCCAGGACGCCCCCTCCGAGACGATCGTCACGCCGATAATCCCGGTGCTGGTGGGAGACGACTGGAAGGCCGCGCTGCTGTGGCGAGCGCTGTATGACGGCGGCGTGTTCACCAACTGCGCGATGCATCCGGCGGTGCCGCCGGCAGGAGCGCTGCTGCGCACCAGCGTGATGGCGACGCACGACCACGAGACGCTCGACCGCGCGCTCGAGGTGTTCGCGCGCGTCAAGCGCGAGTTCGAGGCCGAGCACGGTCCCCTGCCGGGGCCCGGCACGAGCTGATGGGTACTTGTCCAATTCTTCACAAGTCCCGGCCGAATAAAAAAGGTCGCTTCTAGCGTACGAACCGCGAGCCTGCTGTTGACCGGAGCGCCCGCGCTGTCGTAGCTTTCAGGAGCGCTCTGCATGGCCGTCCGGTTCGCCGAAAAACCAAGCTTTCGGGGGGAAGCGCCGGAAAACACCGCGACTCCTCGTGGGTGACTCCGGGTGGCCATGGTGAGCGCGTACCCGTCAAAAACCAAGCAAGGGTGTTGCGCGCCGCGAGAGCCTCGCGACGGCAACCGGGAGAGTGCCAGATGACTGCGACAGTAACGATTGCCCCAGCGGGCCCACAGCACATGCGCGCTCTGGAACGCGCCAACCAGGTCCGTCTCGCCCGGGCCGAGCTGAAGCGCCGAGTTGCGATCGGCGACACCGAGGTCGCCGCCGTGATCCTCGACTGCCCCTGGGAGGCGCACAGCATGGCCGTCGCCGACCTGCTGATGAGCCAGCGCCGCTGGGGTCAGACCCGCTGCAGGAAGTTCCTGGCCCAGCTGCCGATGTCAGAGAAGAAGACCGTCGGTTCGATGACCGACCGTCAACGTCACACGCTCGCGATGATGCTGAAGTCCGCTCAACGGGGACGCGCCTGGGGCGCGACCCCCTGGGTAACGGACAACCTGACGAGAGCTTGACCTGCCACCAGCCCGCGAGCATGCCGATCAGGCCCAGCCGCGGACGCACCTCCCAAACTCCGCAGCCGCCCTGGCCGAGATCGTTGACCGGCAGGCGCACATACTGATAGCGGGCCGGTTCGAGCTTCATCCGTTCAAGCAGCACATGCGCGCGGCGCTCGTGCTCGGCGCGCCTGTCGGCGAGCCGGCGGAACTCCTGCACCCGCGTGGCCAGCTGATCGCGCGAGCGCTCGAGCTCACCCAGGCTCAACAGGCGAGGCCCGGAGACAGTCGCCGCCACCGGTCCGGGCGCCTGGATGTAGGGAAAGCCGTCGGCGACGATCGCCGACAGCTCGCGCTCGAGCCTTGCGACCTGCTCGCGCAGAGAGCTCCTCGCCGCGCGCTCGCCGCTCTCCGCACGACCATGCTCGACGGCCCTGTCGGTGTCGCGATCGATCAGCAGCTGCTCGGACTGGGTCACGCCCAACGTCTCCTCCTGGCGGCGGAAAACACGATTCTACCAAGCCATACAGCGCGCCGATCCAGGCGTCATGGGCGCCGCGAGCGTCCGCGTCACACCTGTTCAAGCGCCGCGCGACAGGTCCACAGCGCCTCCTCGACGAACAGCCGTGGCACGCCCGCCACCTGCACTGCGAACAGCATCAGACGGCGCGTGGCGCTCGCGGCCTGATATTGCGGCGCGAGCCGCCCGAACAGGATGCCGAGCGCCGTCGAGGCATCGGCGATGACCAGCCGGCCTGCCGGCAGCGCCGGCACGTTCGGATCCTCGCCCAGCAGCTCCCCCTCGCGGCTCGGGCGGATACCGAGCGGCCCGTCCACGGACTCGGCATCCACCGCCCACACCGGCACGCCGGTGTCGATCAGCGCGATCAGCAAGACGTCCCTCAACAGCCCGCCCGAGGGAAAGCCTCCGCGCAGCATCCGTTCGAGCACCGCCGCCTCGATCGGCGTGCGCACAACGTCCGGGTCGAGGCCTATCTGACGGAAGAACACGCGGTAGGCGGCGGGCACGGGCTCGCGCCGGATGCCGACCGCGCGAGCGCCGCGAAAGCGGTTTGACATATCACGCAGGCGGTCGCGGATCTCCTTCGGCGAGTCGATCGTGACCGGCACCCTGTTGCCGACCGGCACCTCGGTGAGGACGACTCGCAGTTCCGGCAGATCCTCCTCGACCTCGCGCGCGCACCACCCGAGCGCCGGCTCGAAGCGCTCGGGCGAGCTCACGTCGACCCGCCCCGCCATCCCCGCGCTCGCGCCGCCGCCACGAGCTCGTTCAGCCGTGCGCGAAGCGTCGCCCGCGAGGGACGAGCCAGCAGCGCTCTGCTCTGCACCACCCCCCCTGGGTAGGCGAACGTCACCTGCGGGCAGCTGACCACTTTGTACACGGTCGCCAGCGCTCCTTCGAAGTCGATACCGACCGGCAGACTCAGATGTCGCGTGCGCACCAGCTTACGCACCGAGGAGCGACCGCCCCTGATCGCGACTGCCGCGATCTGCACGCCGGGGAATGAGGGCGCCAGGGCCTGCAGGTCGCTGAGCACGTCCGCACAGGAACCCGCATCGACGAACAGCGCCAGCACCACCGGCCCGCGTTCATAGAGCTGGCAGATGTTCAGGACCTGAGGTCCGCGCACGGTGCACGCGGGCACGTGTCCGGCCTCACCTTCGTTGGCGTGGATGGCCACGTTGGCGGCGCCGTTCAGATCTCCTGAGGCGAGTGGCACGGCGAACGGCGGCAGCCGGTGGCCCGGTTCCACGCCCCTGATCCCACCGGGTTTGTTGACCACGGTGTTGACCGCCAACAGCACCAGTATCACGAGGCCGAGGAAGGCCACGTAGCGCCCGTATCGGGAGCCCGGCGTGGTCTCAGGCCGGCTCATGGCCCGACCGGGACCGTCGCCTGAGAACGCCGCCGAAGGAGCCGCTCAGCGTACGGACCGCCTCACTCAGGCCGTGGCGCAGGCTGGAGGTCTCCGAGCGTTCCGCGATCATGAGGGCCGCGGGCAGCGCGACCAGCACACCGATCAGCGACACGCTCAGATCGATCAGCGTGACGATGCCGAAGTCGCGGAGCATCCTGATGTCCGACAGCGCCAGCACGCCGAAGCCCGCGATCGCAGTCACCCCCGAGGCAGCCACGGCGGCGCCGGTGTGGCGGTAGCTGCGGCGCAGAGCCTCCACGGTGTCGTGGCCGGCGAGCCGCTCCTGGCGATGGCGCTCGGACAGCAGCACGCTGAACTCGGTTGAGATCGCGACCACCAGTGCACCGAGGGTGACCGACATCGGGTTCAGCGGCACTCGCACCACGAACAGGACAAGCGCAGACCAACCCGTCGCGAGCACGATCGGCGCCAGCGGCGCGAGCGCGCGGCGGCGATCTCCGCGGAAGGCAAGAAGCAGCACGAGCGCCACCGCCGCAAGGCCCGCGAGCAGGGTCTCGATGCGCCGCCACGGCGAAGCCACCTGCGCGCCGGACTTTGCCGCCAGCACGGGCAGCCCGACGAGCTGCGCGCTCACACCGGCGGGAGGGTGAAGGCTCGAGCGCATCGCATCGATCAGCTGCTCCTGCTGCTGGAGTCCCATCAGGCGGATGCCGAACGCAAGCGTGGCCACGCGGCGGTTGGCGGTGATCACGTCCTGGGAGAAGTACGGCGGTATCACGCTGAGCAGCCCGCTCACATCTGCGGTGGTGAGTTTGACCGGCGCCGCGGTGGGGCTCGCCTGGCCCTGAAAGAGGTCGGTGAGCGAGAACGCCGGGCACAGCCGCGCCTTACCGCAGCCTCTGGTGGAGCTGTAGCCGAAGCGCTTCAGCACGGCGCTCTCGTATGAGCTCATCCATTCGATCGTCGCCGGCTTCGTGAGGTTGCTCGAGTGCACCAGCAGGTCGATTTCACCGCCCACGCCCGAGGTCCGCTCGAGCGCGTTGAGGTTCTGCAGCGAACTGAGATTCTGCGGCACGAGCTTGGTGATGTCGGTCTCAACCCTTGTCTGCGTGTCGAGCCCCCAGCCGAGCGCCGCCAGCGCCAGGCCGACGCCGAGCACGCGCCCCGGACGGCGCACGGCGCCGACGAGCGCGACCCTGGCGATGAACCGGTTGACGGGGTTTTCGAGCAGCAGCTCACGCGCGCCGAGCCATGCACCCCGCAGTGAAACGCCGAGGAGAGCGGCGAGCGCAGACACCGCCGCCGGCGCATGCAGGCGGACTGCTCGCCGCTCGTGCGATCCCCCCGCGAGTGTCATCGCGGCGGCCCCGGCGGTGAGCGCGCACAGCAGCGCGATGCCAACACCGACCACGAGCAGGACACCGAAGCCGCGAACCATCGGGACCGGTGAGAGCGTCAGCACGAGTATCGCCGCCGCGCTCGCCCCGGCGGCCGTTGCGAGCGTCGGTCCGCTGACGGCGGCCGTGCGCCTGATCACCTCTGCGCGCTCGACCCCGCCGGGCTCGTTCGCGCAGGCCTCCTCCACGCGCGATTGGAACTGGATCGCGTAGTCCACCGCCAGCCCCACGAGCACCGGCAGCACCGCGATCGAGGCCATCGTCAGCGATCCGCCCACCAGCGACAGCGCCCCGAACGTGAGCGCTGCCGCGAGCAGCGCGATCCCCAACGGCAACAGGCGCGGGCGCCCGGAGAAGATCAGGCCCAGCGTCGCGGCCATGACGAGCAGTACCGCGACCAGCAGCAACTCGATCGAGTGCGTGATCGAGTTGTTCAGATCAGAGATGATCACCGGCTCACCCGTCACCAGGTAGGTGCCACCGTGCTGCAGCTGCCACTGCGGCATCGCCACGGCCTTGCGGATCAGCCCGATCGTGCGCGTGCGTTCGCGTTCGGAAAGACCCGCCTTCATGCGCACGGACACAAGCGCGGCGTCCGGGCTCGGGAACAGGTAGGCAAAGCGCGCCTTGGGCGTGCCCGCGGGCTTGGTCGAATCGAACACCAGCGTGTCGACGAAATTGGGGTCTTCGAGGCTCGGCCGCGCGGTCAGCCCGTACTGCAATGCGAGGGTCGCCAGCGACTCCTCAAAGCGCGCCATCGTGATCTTGCTCGCCTGTCCACCGAGCGCCTGAGCTTCGCTCGGCGGCAGACCACGCGCGAGCGCCGCTTTCGACACCGCCCGCTCGGCTTCCCTGGCCTGTGCTTCGGCGTGCTTGGTCTCCGCGGCGAGCTGTTCGTCGCTCACGTCGACGGCCTCGTTGACGAACGTCCCCGGGCCGAACACAACCTTCACGGTGTGTGCGCGCGCGAGCTCGCCGCACGGCCCGTTCGCCCCACCCTCAACTGACAGCGCCTGCGTGGGAACGTTGCCCGACAGGCACCCCTCGAGCCCCGCGAGCCGCTCGAGGTCCGAGCTCAGCACGAGCTGCTGCAGGTTGCCCTTGACAAGCACGGCGACCGGCTCTTCGCCGAAGTTCCTATAGAAGCGCTGCGTGGCCCTGTACTCAGGACTGGAGCTCGACACGAACGTGTTCGCCGCGGCCGTCGTGCGCAGCCCCACGGCCAGCCCCGCGCCGGCCAACCCAAGCACAACCGCAACCACAAGCACCAACCGCGGCCGCCGCGTAGCCCCACCGGCCAGAGCACCCAGGAATTTCGAGAAAGACACGAAGACAGGCTAGTTGTTAGACCCGCGCCTAAGTCCCACTACCCGGCGTTTGCCGGGGGCTACTCCATACCCAATGGACCGGCCGATTCGCCGGAGAGGAACTGCCGCACGAACGGGTTCTCGGATTCGAACAGCTCCTGCGCCGGTCCGGATTCGACGATGCGTCCCTTCCACAGCACCGACAGGTGCTCGGCCACGCGGCGTGCGCTGCGGATGTCGTGAGTGATAACGACGTAACAGCCGCCGTGCTCGGAGTGAATCTCCTTGATCAGCTCGCACAGCAGCGCCGTGCGCACCGGGTCAAGCCCCGAGTCGGGCTCGTCGAACAGCACGATCTCGGGATCGAGCACGAGCGCGCGCGCGAAGCCCGCGCGCTTGCGCATCCCGCCCGAGAGCTCGTTGGGCATCTTTCCGCCCTCACCGCCCAGGCCGACCTCGCGCAGGCGCTGGCTGACGATTTCGGAGATCTCATCCTCGCCCTTCTCGGTGTGCTGGCGCAGGGGGAAGGCGACGTTGTCATACAGGTTCAGCGAGCCGAACAGCGCGCCGTCCTGGAAGAGCACGCCGAACTTCCTGCGCATCGCGAACAGCTCGTTGTCGGACAGGCTCGGCACCGAGACTCCGTGCACGAGCACCTCGCCCTCGTCCGGGTAGAGCAGGCCGACGATGTGCTTGATGCACACGGACTTGCCGGTGCCGGACGGGCCGATGATCATCGAGATCTGGTTCTCCGGCAGCCCCATGTTCAGACCGCGCAGAACGTGGTTTCGCCCGAACGACTTGTGCACGTCGATGAACTGGATCGCGTCGGGCTGACTGGAGGGACGGATCGTGCCGGTGTGGTAGCGAAACTCCTCCTCCTCTTCGCCCGAGCGTTCGATCGGCTCGAGCGTGACGCCGGCCGTGAGTGCAGGCGTCTCGGGCTCGGGTGCGGCCTCGGACACGCTGACTGGCTCGGCGGACTGGGCGCCGGGCTGGTCCTCGTCTGCCATCTTCATCCTCCGATCGGAGCTCGCGGGTTGCCGCCCCAGAACACCTGTGTTCCGAACATGCCGATGAGGTGGATGAGGACCAGGTTGAGGACCATTGACTTGGCCGTCGCCTTGCCCACGCCCACGGGCCCACCGCTGGCGTTATAGCCGTAATAGCACGCCACGAGCACGATCGCGGTCGCCATCGTCATACCCTTGATGACGCTGTATAAGAAGTCCAGCGGGTTCTGGAATTGCCAGAAGATCAATAAGAAGCCGCCCGAGGACACGTAGCCGAGCTGATCGACGATCGCGAGGTAGGAGGCCAGGTAGGCGATGCCGATAGCGCCCACGTACATGAAGGGCAGCACGATCCACGCGGCCAGCAGGCGGGTTGCGCAGAGGAACAGCAGCGAGTCCACGCCCATCACCTCGAGCGCGTCGATCTCCTCGGAGATGCGCATCGCGCCGAGCTCCGCCACGATCCCCGTCCCGACCTTCGCGGCCATCATGTAGCCGAACACGTAGGGAACGGCCTCGCGCAGGTTGCACCACGCGGCGTACACGCCCGCGTAGGTGGGCGCGTCTGTGGACTGGTTGAAGTACGCGGCCTCGATCCCGCAGGCGCCGAGGCCGATGATGAACGCGAAGCTCCAGATGAAGAGCGTGGAGTAGATGATCAGGATGCCCGACTGACGCAGCGTCTCACCGAAGAAGCGAAATACCCTGAGGCTCCAGACGTCGCGAACGACGCCGGCCGCGAAGCTGCCG
>Ga0302314_10020875_pt1 | contig 10816 bp, 12 predicted proteins | sample III_Palsa_N2_3_FD_200533 | JGI IMG/M metagenome (GOLD analysis project Ga0302314, IMG submission 200533) | Peat permafrost microbial communities from Stordalen Mire near Abisko, Sweden - III_Palsa_N2_3 | ecosystem: Environmental > Terrestrial > Soil > Palsa > Peat permafrost | place: Sweden... | reverse complement strand
GCCTCGCTCCTTAAGTGACTCGGCCGATGGCGCGCAATATTGAAATCAAGGCGCGCATCGATGATCCGGCGGCTTGTGCCGCTCGCGCGGCGGCCCTGGCCGATCAGGGCCCCATAGAAATAGATCAGGATGACACCTTCTTCAGGTGCATCGGCGGGCGTCTGAAGCTGCGCGCCTTTTCCGACGGCACTGGAGAGTTGATTTACTATCGCCGCGCCAATCAACTAGGGCCGAAAGAGTCCTTTTATCTTCGCTCTCCGACGTCGGCTCCGGACGTTTTGCGCGAGTCGCTGGCGCTGGCGAACGGGCTCGCCGGCCGGGTGAAAAAACACCGGAAACTGTTCCTCGTGGGTCGGACCCGAATTCATATCGACGATGTCGAGCATCTCGGTCATTTCCTCGAGCTCGAGGTAGTGCTAGCCGACCACGAGCCTCTGGAGGTCGGCGTGAGTGAGGCGCATGGGCTCATCAAGCGCTTAGGTATTCTGCCGCATCAGTTGGTTGAAGAAGCGTACGTGGATTTGTTGGCGCTGACAGGGCTGTCCGAGGCGGCCCTGGCTGCGGTGGCAGCAGTGGCAGGTATGGTGGGTGTGGCGCCTGGGTTGCCTGGGCTTGCGGCGGCGTCGGGACCTTCAGATCGTTCGGGCCCTGAGCCGTGAACACTGTATACGAGCAACTGGCACCGCCCGCCGTGTTGGCCCGTTGGATTGCCGCGTTCTGGCAACTGCGCGATGCGGAGGGCGAGCAGGCTCCCGGGGCTCAACGTGTGTTGCCGGATGGTTGCGTGGATATCCTGTTCGACTTTGGACGGTGGCGTGCGGGCGGCTGTAACGTCGGCATGGGCGCGCCCGCCGGCCGGCTGGTCGGCACGATGACGCGGGCCCTTGTGGTGCCGATGTCCGGCCATGCTGACTTATTCGGCGTTCGCTTTCGGCCCGGTGTCATCGGCTCGTTGACGGCGTGTCCGGGACGCACCGTGCAGGACCTCTCGATACCTCTATCGGAGGCGGGGATTCACTTGCCCGTGAGCGACGAAGAGCTGTGGCGCGAGTCTTCGCTGGCGAATCGTGTGCGGCGTGTGAGCCCGATATTGCAGAGGCATTTGGAATCTCGTCCGTCAGGGAACTCGACGGTCCTCGCAGCCATTGCGGCATGGGAAGATGCGGCTTGCGAGGGCATCGGCATGTTGCCTTCGGTGACGGCAGTTGCACGCCGCGTCGGCACCACTGAGCGAAGCCTCGAGCGGCGGTTCGGTGCATGGGCGGGCTATCGGCCGGCGCAGTTCCGCCGACTGGTGCGCTTTCGCGCAGCACTCAAAGTGTCTGACGCGGGACGACGGCCCTGGGCGGAGGTGGCGGCGCGCTGCGGTTACGCCGACCAATCGCACCTCAGCCGGGATTTTAGCGAGTTCGCGTTGACGACGGCCGGTTCGTGGGCAGCTGAGCAGCAACCTGTCGGATTCCTTCAAGACTCTTCGGAAGCCTCGCGGTAAATTGTCGTGATGAACGCAGCGTCCCGCTGCAGAGGTATCCCGATGGCCAACCGAATTTGTTTTGTTGAATTGCCGGCCGTGTCGACCGCCCCCGCCAAGGCCTTTTACTCGGCAGCCTTCGGTTTCACCATGACAGATTTCGGTCCTACTTATGCCTGCACCCTGAGCGGCGATGTGGATCTGGGTCTGCAGGCCGATGCCGCCGAAGCGACGGCGGCGCCGCTGCCCGTCATCCAGGTAGACTCACTGGAGGCGACCGAAGAGTTGGTGCGAAAAGCCGGCGGGGTCATCACCAAACCTATATTTGGATTTCCGGGTGGGAGGCGCTTTCATTTTCGCGACCCGGCGGGCAATGAGCTTGCGGCCATGCAGGTCGCGTGATGGCCGGGTGAACACTCGCCGGGGGAGTGTCGCCGACGCGCGTGCCGTCGCTGAAGTGCATGTGCAGTCATGGCGGGCGGCCTATCGGGACCTGGTACCGCAAAGTTACTTGGACACGCTATCGGTGGACTCGCGCGAAAAATTCTGGCGCGAGGCGATGGAACGGGAAAGTCCGGAGTTATGGGTCGCCGAGACGGATGGGGGCGTCGTCGGGTGGGTGGCCTTTGGCCCATCTCGCGACCCGGATGCTGCCGGCTCGACTGATCGATCGCACGCCCGGTCGCTGAGGCTCGCCATTTGGCGTGAAATAGCCCTTCACATCGATGTCCGAAAACGGCGAGTATTCGCTCACCGCATTGGCTACTCTGGCGCCATGTCACTCGATGCAGACATTTGCTACCGGGCAGTCCGCGCCAAGGATCGCCGCTTCGATGGGCGCTTCTTCGTCGCCGTGTCGTCCACCAAAATCTATTGCCGGCCCATCTGTCCCGTGCGGCCTCCCAAGCGCGAGAACATGCGCTTCTATTCCAGCGCCGCCGCCGCCGAGGGCGCCGGCTATCGACCCTGTCTTCGGTGCCGCCCGGAGCGGGCGCCGGGTCTGGCACCGGTCGATGCGGCCAGCCGTTTGGTGAGCGCGGCCATTGCGGGCATCGAAGAGCATGCCCTGTCGACTTCGCATGTGGGTGAACTCGCGGCATCGCTGGGCGTCAGCGATCGTCATTTGCGCCGCGTCACGGAGGCGGAACTCGGCGTGTCGCCCATCGAGTTGGCGCAGACCCAGCGATTGTTGCTGGCCAAGCGTCTATTGAGTGAAACCGGGCTCAGTCTCACGGAAATCGCCTTCGCCAGCGGCTTTGGCAGCGTGCGGCGCTTCAATGCGCTGTTTAAATCACGGTATGGCCTCAGCCCGCGCTCGCTGCGTGGGCCCGACAATGTGGCGGGCTTGTGCTGCCAGCTGGATTTCAGACCGCCCTTGGCTTGGGGGCACTTGCTGTCGTACCTGCGGACTCGAGCCGTTCCCGGCGTGGAGCACGTGGACGACGCCCACTATCGGCGCACCGTGGCCATCGATGAGCATCAGGGATGGATTGCTGTGTCGTTGGCCAAGAATGGCACGGCATTGGATGTAGAGCTGTCGCAGTCACTGGCGCCGGTCATCGGCGCAGTCATCTCCCGGGTGAAACAGCTGTTTGACCTCGGCGCAGCCCCGGATTCCGTCACTGCCTTGCTGTCGCAGGATTCGATATTGGCAAGTACCGTGAAGAAACTGCCGGGGTTGAGAGTGCCGGGAGCATTCGACGGCTTCGAACTCGGGGTGCGAGCCATCCTTGGGCAGCAGGTGTCCGTCAAAGCCGCCACCACCGTGGCGGGCCGTTGGGCGCTGGCCTTCGGTGCGCCGATCGTCACGCCGTTTGCCGATTTGAAATGCCTCGCACCTACCGCGCTGCGCATGACCGATGTCTCGGAGTCGGAAATTGCGGGACTGGGTGTGGTGGGAAGTCGGGCTCGCTCTATCATCGCGCTCGCCAAGGCAGTTGGTGAACGCCGAGTGGTGCTGGCACCCTCCGCGGACGTCGACACCCAGATTCATGAGCTGCAGAAACTGCCGGGTGTGGGGCCCTGGACAGCGCACTACATAGCAATGCGGGCACTGCACTGGCCCGACGCTTTTCCCGGCACCGATTTGATGCTACTGCGAGCCGCCAATCTCAACGCCAAACAATTGCAGGCCCGTGCGGAACGCTGGCGGCCTTGGCGCGCGTACGCCACGCACTATTTATGGCAATCCTTAGGGGTAATTCCGTGAACATTTATACTTATGTCGACAGTCCCGTCGGACGACTCTTGCTCTGCTCCGACGGCGTTGCCTTGACCGGCTTATATATGGATGTGCCCGGCCACACGCCTCGCAGTCTGGAACAGGGGGTGGAGAACGCCGCCGCGGAGCCGCTGCGCGATGCGGCGCGCCAGCTTGGCGAATACTTCGCCGGCGACAGGCGCGAGTTCGACTTGGCGCTGCGCTTGGAGGGAACGGACTTTCAGCGTCGCGTCTGGAAGGTGCTCACGGAAATTCCCTACGGGGAGACGTGGAGTTATGGCCAGCTTGCGAAGCGCATCGACAACCCTAAGGGCTTTCGAGCGGTGGGCTTGGCAAATGGGCGCAACCCCATTTCCATTCTCGTCCCCTGCCACCGAGTGATCGGTGCGAATGGATCGCTCACCGGCTATGGCGGCGGCGTCGAGCGTAAGCAGTGGTTGCTCGCCCACGAGAGGCCGCACTAAATCCCGGTTAGCGCCGGGCGACCCGCCTCAACGCGCGCGTACGTCCTCGATGACCGTCCCCATTTGGCGGATGTCCTCATCGTGATGCGAGTCGCGGAATTTTTCCGCGATGCCGGCCGTGTACCAGTCTCGCATGGACGGCAAATTGAGCATGCGAGCGGCATAGTCGGCAGCGGCCTGATCGAGAGTCAGCCCATAGCCGCGCGCCCGAAACACCACCGGAGCGAAGAAGGCGTCCACCGCGGTGAAGGTATTGCCGGCCAAAAAGGGCCCTTTGAAGCGCTTCAGACCCTCAACCCACAGCGCGCTGATCCGAGCAACATCGCGCTCGAGAGCGGGCGGAAACTCATGGAGTTTGACGATTTGCCCGCAGCTCATGGAGCAGCGGTTGCGCAACTCCTGAAAGCCTGAATGCATTTCGGCGGCGGCGCAGCGGGCCCAGGCGCGGGCAGTGCGGTCGGCGGGCCATGCTTGGCGGTGACGCTCAGCGACGTATTCGATGATGGCCAGAGAATCCCAGATGACGTCCTCGCCGTCGATCAGGCAGGGTACTTTGCTGTTCGGGGTGATTCTTTTATAGGCGTCCCAGGCTACTTGATCGCCGAAGGGTACCAAGTGCTCAATGAAGGGAATCTGCAGCTCGCGCAGCAGCACCCAGGGCCTGAGTGACCAAGACGAGTAATTTTTGTTGGCGATATAGAGTTCGTACATGACCCCCATCATACCGGAGCCCGCTGGAGAACCTACATCATCAAAACTTAGGGTTCGTTAACAAATAGTAAATGCCACCCGCAATTAATATGGTCGCGGGCAGCGTGAACACCCAGGCGACCACGATGCGGGAAATCATGCCGTACCGCAATCCCGCACCGGAAGTCACCATGGTGCCGGCGATGCCTGATGTGACGATATGCGTGGTGCTGACCGGCAGGCCGGTGAATCCCGCGGTGCCGATGAGAATCGCCGAAATGACTTCCGCCGAAGCACCCTGCGCCGGCGTCAGATGCACATTGCCCAGGCGCTCGCCCAGTGTTTTGACGATGCGCTTGTAACCGATCATGGTGCCGATCCCTAAGCACAATGCGCTCAACATACGTACCCACATGGGCGCGTACTCGACCGCGCCGCCCAATTCCTTGGTGATGGACTGCGCCTCTTTCTTGTCGTCCGGCGTAATGCCCTTGGTCTCTTCGGCGTGTTTCAATTCGGATATCACTTGATAGACGTCATCGCGCACGTTCGAACGCAACTTGGCGGCCGGCGAATGCAGGCCGGCTTCGAGTTTGCGGTTCTCGGGCGGTTCGAGCGCCAACGCTTGACCGTCTGCGGCCTGTTGGGCGCCCAAGCCTTCGATATTCTTGGCGGCGGTGAGGGCCGAGTCCTTTTCGTCGTCGCCGTATTGACGAATCAGCGGCTCAGCGCGAGCCATCACGGCCGGGAGATCGTGCAGCGACTGGCCGGCTGTCGGATTCAAGGCGTACGTAGCGGGGAAAAGACCGATGATGGTTAGCATGATGAGCCCAATGCTCTTCTGACCGTCGTTGGTGCCATGGGCGAAGCTGACGCCACTGCACGTCAGCACGAGAATACCCCTCATCCACCAAATCGGCGGCTTGTCAGTAACCGGCTCATACAGATTTTTATCGTGTAGCGTCTTGCGGCAGAGGAAGTATAGCGCGCCGGCGAGAACGAACCCCAGGAGCGGAGATATGGCGAGCGCTTCCAGTACCTTCCAAAGCTGAGCCCAATGGACGCCGTCGCTCAAGGATCGCGAGCGAACAAACGCGTTACCCAAGGCCACACCAATTATCGATCCGATCAGGCAGTGTGAACTGGAGTTGGGTAGTCCCAACCACCAGGTACCGATATTCCAGGATAGGGCAGCGAGAAACAGCGATACCAACATGGCCACTGCGGGGCCGCCGTCGGGCGGCGACAGAACTTCGGCGGGAAGTAGTTCCACCAACGCATAGGCGACCGCGATGCCGCCGATCATGACGCCGACGAAATTCATGACACCGGATAGGATTACCGCCTGGCCGGGTTGCAGAGACTTGGTGTAAATGACCGTCGCAACCGCATTCGCTGCATCGTGAAAGCCGTTGGTGGCTTCGAACATAACGACCATTAGCAACGAAAACACGAGAAGGCCGAACGCGAGAGTGGACGCGGGATCGAGGTGATTCAGCATGCGGCCAGCCTCGCCCAATTAGGGTCCGGTTGTGAGACCCAGTTTGCAGCGTCTCTCTGTAGGATGCCTCTCACGCCACTTTATGGGCGCGTCCCCACAGACAGAGGTCCGTGGATTGTTTCCGTTTTGTAACAGCCTCTAGTGAGATTCCGGCAATTTGCAGGCGATAAACATGGTACGGTCTTCCTCGCTGCTTTCTTTCAGGGTGTCATAACCGCGAGAGCCGCAGGCGCGACCCGCTTTGACGAGGCAGCTAGAAAAGCTGTTCAAGTAGCCGCCACAGGCGATCACGTAGCTACGGCGACCGTCCGGTGCGTAGGTGGGGTGTTGCGAGCTGCACGCTCCCGACCCAACTGCTGCAACCGCTAAGAGTGTCAATCCGAAGTATCGGCTAAACGTTGGCATGTCATACCTGTGAATTGTCAGCCAACAAATATGAATGACGCATGTGACAACTTTGTTGCTCTCCTAGATTTGTAGCCGTGTAGGAAGTTGCAGCATCCCGTCGGTATAGTCTGCCGCCTTCGACATCACGAGGACTTCAGATGCGATTCAGCGCGGCGCTATTGTGGACTGTAATTATGTCGACAGGGTTGATGCTGGGTTCCCCTGCCAGCGCCGACGATGAGGGCGGCGGATTTTTCGTCGGCGGCAATGTTGGTCGTGCGCCCATCGAGACCAACAACACATCGTATCAGTCGCAGCTCGCGGCATCGGCGTCTGGAGACGGGTCGTTGGTGTTCACGAAGGCCTCGTTGAGCAAGCGCGACATCGCCTGGTCCTTCGACAGCGGATATATGTTTTTGCCATACCTCGGCGTGGAAGCGTCGTACCTTCGCTTCGGCCGCGTCTCCAACAAGCTCGCGGGCTCTTTCTTGCCGACGGACGGGACCTCGGAGTACGTATACGCGGCCACCCTGCTCGAGTCCTGGGGGCCGGCGCTGGGTCTGCTGTTTAGATTGCCGCTCGTCGAGAACGTTGACGTTAATTTCCGGCTCGCCGATTATTATGGACATACGACGCTGACCGACACGCTGATTGCGGCCGAACACACCTCGGGTACGGTGACCTCGAACAGCTCGAGCCTCCTGGCGGGAGTCGGCCTCGCGTATACCTTCGAGGGGCATTGGTTGGCCAAGCTCGATTACCTCCATATAGGGCAGGCCGGCAGCGACAAAACCATGAAATACAGCATCGGCATGGTGTCCGCGGGCATTGCCTATGCGTTCTGATGCCATGCGCACTAGATCATCGGCAAGGTCACTGTAAACACAGCGCCGCCGCCATCGGGGCGGTTGGCCGCCGCCGCGCTGCCGCCATGAAATTCGGCAATGAGGCGCACGATATACAATCCCAAGCCGAAGTGGGGTTTGTCGTCCCCGCCTTGTCGATGCTCGAACAGGGATTCGAACAAGCGATTCAGCATGTCTTCCGGAATGGGCGGCCCATCATTGTCGACGGTAATTTCGTAGCGGGTCGAGGAGCGCGTTAGTCCCACGCGGATGATGCCCAAGGTCGCGCAAAAATCGACGGCATTGTCGATGAGTTTGTCGAGCATTTGCACGACGAGGTCCGGAGCACCGTGCATGAAGCAGGTGTCGGTGGGCGTCGCGAGCTCGATGCGGGCAGCGGGGAATCCGTCTCTATATCCTTCTATCGCGGATTGCATGAGCTCCTTTAAGTCGAAGCTCACCCGGTCGGCTTGCTTGATGCTCTCCTCGACCCGGGAGGCCGCGCCCAGGGCGCTCAATATGGACTGCAGCCGCGAAGCTCCCTCGCGGGCGCGTCTGACGTAGCCCTGTTGATCTGCGCGCAATCCCTCAGACTCCAGATTGTCCAGCGACGATCGGACAATGGTTAGTGGTGTGCGTAATTCATGCGACAGCTTGCCGCCCAGGGTACGTAGGTACTGGGTATGTTCATTGAGACGCGCGAGCAGCCGTTCGAAGCCGCGCGACAAGGCGCCGATCTCGTCCGCTCGCTGTGATTCGGGCATGTCGAGGCGTATTCGGCCGTCGTTGCTGACGGCGGTATCGGCCGCCAACCGCAGACGATCGATGCGCACACTGATCCACGTCGCTACCCCGAAGGCGATGGCCACGGCCAGGGCGGTCGCAAGCAAGGTTAAATTGAAAAGGTGAGTAAGCGCTCGATCGCGTAAGTCGATGAGTTGATCTCCCGCCTGTTCGAGCACCACGGCCCCACGGATCCGCTCGTCGACCACAATCGGCGCCGCCGCGGAGAGCAGAGCCGATCCATTGGTCCCCGCTCTGAGCCATTCGGCGGATGGACGCCCCGCGAGCGCGCTGGCAACACTGTGGCCTTCGATATGATCGGGTGCCGATAGTCGCACCGGCCAGCGCGAGGTGTCGCCGGCAACGAAGCGCCGATACCAGGTGCCCTCCGCTTCATCCGGATCGTCCTTGTTCAAGGCAATAGAGCCTGCAGAGCCCAGCTTCAGTGCATTCGCGTCGACCACGGTGGCTTGGGTTCCGGCACCGATGAAGGTGGAGAGGAGTGCGCCCAATCCGGGTGTCGGCGTGATGAGCCGGCCGCCGCGGGGTGGATCGGCACCCATGAAGCCGGCTGTACGGCGGCTCTGGCCGTCGACGGCCTCGATCCATAGTCGTGAACCCACCATGCTTCTCGGGATTCGCGCCTCCACATGGTATCCATGCGAGGTCTGCAGCCAAAACGCCTGTATCCGAGGTTCCACCGCGACTCGCTCGCCGGTCTCGACGGTGCCTTCGACGCGCTGGGCTTGGATGAGGCCCGGCGCACTGGTCGCGAAAAAGACCGAGTCCAGTGAGCCGTCCGCCCTCTGCCAGGCGACGTTCACGCGGTCGAAGACGTCCTGCGCCGGGCTAACGTCCGCGGGCTCGGCCTCGAAATTCGCATCATCCACTTCCACGTACAGCATCAAATAATGCTCCGTGACTCCGGCCTGCACGCGGCCGGTCAGCCCGTCTGGCCTTAAAGCGCTAGGTTCAGCGTCGACATCCCAATCTTCGCGGTAACCGTCGAGCAGCGGTTCGGCGATCAACGGGAATAGGTACAAGTCACCTTGGGCTCCATCGAAGGGCTGCTCACCGTCGACGACGCTGAACACTCGCTGGGACTGCGCGGATAGCGCATTGGCAATGGTCTGGGCCGACGCCTGCAACGAGTTTTCCTGTGAAACTCGTAACGTCGATTCCAGTTCGCGGGCGTACTGGCAGCCCGCCCACGGCAAAACCAGCGTGGTGAGCGCGATGATCAGAAGTTGCAGCCGGATGCTCACTCGACCCAGCGATAACCCATTCCGTAGACCGTTTGAATGGCATCGAAGCCAGGGTCGATTTGCTGGAATTTACGCCGCACTCTCTTGATATGTGAGGTGATGGTATTGTCGTCCAGCACCACATTCGCGGCATCCATGAGCTGCTGGCGATTCTTGACGTGACCGGGATTACGCGCGAGCGCGTGCACGATCCAGAACTCCGTCAGCGACAAAGTCACGGGAGCGCCATTCCAGGCGGTCTGCATCTTTTCCCCATCGATGGACAGGGCTCCGCGCCGCACGATCTGGGCGCTGTTGTCCGGCCGCCGTAGGGCATCGATGCGGCGGAACAGAGCCGCCACACGGGCCGCCAGATGCGGCAGGCTGACATCCTTGGTCAGAAAGTCATCCGCTCCCAGCCGCAGTCCCGACACCGCGTCCAATTCACTGTCCCGGGCGGTAAGGAAAATAATGGGTATTTCCGCCGACAGAGCCCGCAGATCCCGGCACAGATCGAAACCACCCTCGGCTTCTTCCTCCAGGGAGATATCTATAATGGCCAAGTCCGGCAAATGGGTCTCGAAAGCTCCCATGGCGCTTTTCCGGTTGCCATAGGTCTTGATTTGGTAGCCCTGGCGAGCCAACGCCGCGCCGTAATTTTCACGCAAGGCCGGTTCATCCTCGACGATCGCAATTTGCCTTTTCATGGGCCGATGATAGCCCATCGGCGGCCACGAATACCGGGGCCTGGCGCACGCCATAATTCATCACATTTGGCCTATTTCCTGCCGCTTTCGCGCCACCAGTGGCGACGGATTCCCCCTCGATAGTGCGAGTGAGAGTCGCCACAGGAGCCGTCCATGAACAACCCCACAGAGTCGATGTTCGACAAACCGAGAACTTTCTGGAATCAGCACCGCGAAGCGTCGCTCAATTGGTTGGCGCTCGGCTTGTTGTTAGCCGCGTGGAATGCCTCCGATCACGATGAGTCGAAGTCAGATCAGCGGCGTCCGGACACTTTACGTGGCTATACCTATGTGTCCGTGCGAGCGGCACAGCGTTCTCAAACATCGCTTCGCTGACTTCAGCGTGCGTATTTCGTCGATATGGGACGATTACGAACGCTGAATCGAATAATTCTCTCCAAGAGTCACAAAAGCGTAAAGGAAATGTAAAGCTTCACACCTCTAATGGCGGTGCTTTTATGCTC
>Ga0302314_10020873_pt1 | contig 10817 bp, 11 predicted proteins | sample III_Palsa_N2_3_FD_200533 | JGI IMG/M metagenome (GOLD analysis project Ga0302314, IMG submission 200533) | Peat permafrost microbial communities from Stordalen Mire near Abisko, Sweden - III_Palsa_N2_3 | ecosystem: Environmental > Terrestrial > Soil > Palsa > Peat permafrost | place: Sweden... | reverse complement strand
TGTGGTCGTCGCCCGCCTTGGCGATCTCCGCCAGCAGCTCGATCAGCCGGTTGGTGAGCGCCTCGCCACCGACGATCCCGCCGTCGGTCGCCTCTCGCTCGAGCTGCTCCACGACCCGCGCGGTCGTACGCGCGCCGACGTCGGCGTAGATCAGCGCCTCCTCGAGTCGCTCCCAGGTCTCGTCGTTAACCTCCTCGAACAGCGTCGCCTGGATCTCCGCGCCGAGCGCCTGGCGCGTCCGGCGCAGGTTCTCGCGCAGCCGGCGGAAGCGGCCCACGCGCTTCTCCTCCGCCACGGCAGACGGCTCGTGCGCCGCCCCGGCCGCCCCGCCGTCGCCCGTGATGAACAGATCTGACCACTCGCGCGCCATCGGGTACCTGACCCTTACGCCGCTTCGCGCGCGGGCAACCTTCGCGAGATCACCTTGGAGATGCCATCCCCGCTCATCGAGACGCCGTACAGCGAGTCGGCGGCCTCCATCGTGCGCTTCTGGTGGGTGACGACGATGAACTGCGCCCGCTCCGAGTAGGTGGCCAGGAGGTCGAGGAAACGGTCGATGTTGAGGTCGTCAAGCGCCGCCTCGACCTCGTCGAGGATGTAAAACGGGCACGGCCGCGCGAGGAACACGCTGAACAGGAAGGCCAGCGCGGTCATCGACTTCTCGCCGCCCGACAGCAGGCTGAGGCGCTTCATCGCCTTGCCCGCCGGCGTGATCTCGATCTCGACCCCGATCAGATCCTCGCCGCCGTCGGTTTCGTCCTCGCGCTCCTCGAGCTCGGCGTCGCCGCCGTCGTGATCGCCGCCGTCGCCGTCGCCCACGCCCGCCGCTGCGGCGGTCGCGTGGCCGCCGAGCACGCGCGCCGGCGCGTCGGTCTCGGCGACCAGTCGCAGGCGCCCGTCGCCACCGGGGAACAGCCTTGCGACGAGCTCCTCGAAATTGCGGGCGGCCGCCTCGAAGGTCTGCTCGAACGTCTCGCGGATCTGGCGATCGGTGTCCCGGATCAGCTTCTCCAGCTCGCGGAGCGCCGCCTCGAGATCGGTCCGCTGGGCCTCTAGCTCCTCGACGTGCGCGAGCGCCTCCGCGTACTCCTCCTGGGCGAGCGGGTTGACGGGGCCGAGCTGCTCTCGCCGCCGGGCGAGCCGTTCGAGCCGACCCTCGAGCGCGGTCCGCTCCTCGCCCGACAGTGGCTCGGTGGCCGCCTCGGGCTCGAGCTCGAGTGCACGCCCGAGCTTGGTCAGCGCCGACTCGGCATCGGCCGCGAGATCCCGAGCGCGCTGCGCGCGGACCTCGACCGCCGTCAAAGCCTCGCTCGCGCCGTGCAGAGCGCCCTGCAGCGCCGCCTCCTCCTGTGCGCACGCCCGCAGCTCCGTCGCGACGTGCTCGCCGGCCTCGCGGTCCGCCGCGAGCGCCGCGTCGAACTCCGACCGGCGCTGCTCGATCGATTCATGCGCCAGCGCAAGCTCCTCGCCGAGCCCGGCGAGGACGGGCCCGAGCTGCTCGTCGCGCGCGATCACGCGGCGCAGATGCTCGATCCTGCGGCTGCGCTCGGCGCGCTCCCGCTCGGCCTGCTCGAGCCGCGCCCGCTCCGCGCGCAGCTCGGCCGCGAGCTGCGCACGCCGCCCGGCGTTGGGTCCTTCGTCCGGCGCCGAGCGGCGCCGCTCGATCGCCGCCTCCAGCCGGCGCTGCTGTTCGGCGTCGTCGTCGCGCGTCCGGACCGCAGCCCGGTGGGCGGCGATCGCCGCCTCGCGCTCGCCGTCGAGCGCGCCGGCGCGTGCGGCGGCCGCCTCCACCCGCCCGCGCGCAGCGTGCTCTGACTGGACGGCCACCTCGCTCGCGGCGATCAGGCGTTCGCGGCGGTTGCGCTCCGCCAGCACGCGCTCGTCGCCGACCGCCGGCGCCTGCCGGACCTCGAACGCGCCCGGCGCGTATACGCGGCCCTCGCGGGTCACGGCGACGCCCGCGAAAGCGTCGGGCACGGCGTCGATGTCCTCGACCACCCAGACATCGCGGACCAGCGCTCGCGCCAGCTTGGCGGCCGGGTCCTCGCCGGCGATGCGCTGCGCGAGTGGCGCCGAGCCTGCGATCGGCGGACGCCCGGTCGCGGCCTGCTCGGCGCAGTCCGGCGCGATCAGCACCCGACCCCCGTCGCGGCCGGCGCGGGCGAGGAGCTCGAGCGCCGCCGCGCGATCGCCGGCGTACGCGGCGCCCAGCCGCCCATCGAGCGCGGCCGCGACGGCGAGCTCGTACCCCGGCTCGACGGTCAGCGCGTCCGACAGGGGCCGCGCGCCGCCGGCCGCGGCCTGATGGCTTCGCAGGAACTGGTTGACGGCGGCGAGCTCGGCGCCGACACGCGCGCTCTCGCGCCGCGCCTCCTCGGCCACCCGCTCGGCTTCGCGGACAGCGGCCCGCGCCTGCTCGTAGGCCGCCTCGGCGCGCTCACGGGCGCTACCCGCCTCGCTCACTACGGCCGCCGACCGCAGCTCGGCCGCGACCGCGCCGACACGCTGCTGCTCGAGCCCGGCGAGCTGCCGCGCGAGCTCGGCTTCACGGTCGCGATCGAGCGCAGCGAGCTCTGGCTCGAGCTCGGCGACCCGCGCCGTGGCCTGCTCGTCGACCCCGCCGAGCGCGCCCTGCGCCTCGAGCGCGGCGAGCCGGTCGCGCCCGCGATCGAGCCGGGCGGAGACGGTCTCGCCCACATGGCGCACCGCCTCGGTCCGGTAGACGACGCGCTCCGCCGCGGACCGGGCGGCGTAGCTGCGGCGCGAAAGCTCCTCACGCCTGGCCGAGCGCTCCGCCAGCGCCTCTTCGGCAAGGCGCCGGCGCTCGGCGACCCCCGCGAGCTCGCGTTCGAGCGTCAGGCGCGCCTCGCGCGCCGCGGCCGCCCGCGCCTCGGCATCGAGGACCTCCAGCCGGCGCGCACGCAGCTCGTCGCGAGCCAGCTCCCAGCTGACCTCGAGCGTCTGGCGATGCAGGCGTTCGTGCAGCTCGGCCGCCTCGGCCTGCCGCTTCAGCGGCCGCAGGCGCGACCGCGCCTCGCGCTCGACGTCGAGCGCCCGATCGAGGTTGTCCTGGGTGTGTCCAAGCTTCAGCTGCGCCCGGCGACGGCGCTTGCGGTGCTTGCCGAGTCCGGCCGCCTCCTCGATCAGCAGCCGTCGATCCCGCGGTTTGGAGGTGACGATCGACTCGACCCGACCCTGGGAGATGACCGAATGCATCTCCTTGCCCAGGCCGGTGTCGGACAGCAGCTCGATCACGTCGATCAGCCGGCAGCGCGCCCCCCCGAGCCGGTACTCGCCCTCGCCGTTGCGGTCCAGGCGGCGGAGGATCGAGACCTCCGGACCCATCCCCAGCGTCTGCTCGCCGTCGTCGAGCACGAGCTCGACGGTCGCGCCGGCAGCCGCCTGTCGACCTGGTGCACCGCCGAAGATCACGTCCTGCATCGACTGGCCGCGGACGGCCATCGGCGACTGCTCGCCGAGCGCCCACAGGACCGCGTCGGTGACATTCGACTTGCCGGACCCGTTGGGCCCGACGATCACGCTCGTGCCGGGGCCGAACTCGAGCACGGTCCGATCCGGGAACGACTTGAAGCCCTTCAGGGTGACGCTCTTCAGGTACACGCGACGCTCAGTTCCCGGCCACCGCCGTCAGATGCTCCAGTGCGATCTGGGCCGCCAGCTGCTCGGCGTCCTTCTTGCTGCGCCCGCTGCCGCGTCCGATCTCCACCTCGCCGATCGTGGCCGCGACCGTGAACGTCCGGTCGTGGGGCGGTCCGCTCTCCGACACGACGGCATAGCTGACCACGTCGCCGCGGCGCGCGAGGCGCTCCTGCAGGGCGGACTTGAAGTCGACGGGATGCTCGAGCGCCCCCTCGAGCTCGGGCGTGAACGCATCGACGACCGCCTCCGCGGTTCGCTCGTATCCGAACGCCAGGTAGCACGCGCCGATGACCGCCTCGATCACCGACGCGAGCACCCGCTCGGTCGCGACCAGGGCCGCGACGCTCGCAGCGGCGCCCGGCGGCGCCGCGGCGGTCAGGCGGGCGGGAATACCGAGGCGGTCGGCGACCGCCCGGCACGAGCGACCAGACACCGCCTGTGCCCTGATCTTGGTCAGCTGGCCGGCGCCGAAGCGGTCTGCCTCGAGGCGCGGGTACAGGTGCGAGGTGACCGCGAGCGACAGGACGCTGTCGCCGAGGAACGCGAGCCGCTCATAGGAGTCGGCGCGGCGCAGCGTCCACGACGCGTGCCGGAAGACCGTCACGGCCAGGTCATCCGGAAGCTGCTCCATGAGCTCCCGGAGCTTCGCTCCCTCGAGCTCGGGTTCGGTGCCCTCAAGCGCCACTGGCGGTCGGGCGGGTCGCGTCCGAATTCGTCGCAGAGTCGTGGCCGTCTGCGACGCCCGACGCGAGCACGAACTCGACCGCCTGACCGACCGTGAGGATCCTGGTCGCCTCCTCGTCTGAGATCTTCACGCCGTAGGTGTCCTCGAGTTCCTGGACGAGCGTGTAGAGATCGAGCGAGTCGGCTTCCAGATCCTCACGGAAGCGCGTCGACTCGTCGATCGAGGTCGGATCGACCTCCAGCTCGTCGGCCAGGTGCGCGCGAACCACGGAGAAGATCTGCTCGCGAGTCATCGACCGACCACGGTAGCCGTCCGCTCGGACGGGGAGCCGTCGACTTCCGCATGCACGGCCAGCGCAGCCGGCGGCCGCGCGCGCAGCGCGCCCGCCTCCTGCAGCGCCAGGTGGGTGCGCCCGACGACGTCCTCCTCGACGCCGCGGACCGCGACCTCGATCGCGCGCGCGAACCCACGCCGCGTGAAGCGCCCGTGCGCGACGACGCCGATCTTGCGCAAGCCGAGCATGTAGGCACCCCCGGTCGCCTCCGGGTCGATCTCGTCGCGCAGCTCGCGCAGCGCCGGGCTGAGCAGCAGGCCACCGAGCTTCGCGCGCCACGTGCTCATCGCCGCGGAGCGGATCGCGCGCAGCGTCCGCCCGGACACGCCCTCGATCAGCTTCAGCGCGATGTTGCCCGTGAAGCCGTCCATCACGACCACGTCGGCGACGCTCTCCATCACCTGCGTGCCCTCGATGTTGCCGATGAAGTTCAGTCCGGCGCCGGCGTCGCCGGACAGCCGCTCGTGCACCGCCTTGAGCTCCGGCGTCCCCTTCGTGTGCTCCTCGCCATTGGACAGCAGCGCCACGCGCGGGTGGCTGAGACCCATCACCGCGATCGCGAAGGCGGAGCCCATGTGCGCGAACTGCACGAGATACTCGGGCCGCCAGGTCGGGTTCGCCCCCACGTCGAGGAGCAGCACCGGACGGTCGCCGGGACGCGGGATCGGCAACGCCAGCGCCGGCCGGTGGATCCCGGAGCCGCGCTTCAGGTTGAACACGCCGGCGGTAAGCGCCGAGCCCGTGGAGCCAGCGGAGACGAGCGCGTCGGCGCGGCCGTCGGCCACCGCGCGCGCGGCCTGGACGATCGAGGCCGAGGGCGTCGACCGCACGGCGTACGCGGGATCCGATGCCTTCGCGATCGAGACGGGGGCGTCGATCACCTCGACGCCGTCGGCGACGGCGCCAACTTCGCGCGCATCGGCGAACAGCAGCACCCGCACTCCGCGGGAGGCAGCGAGCGACGCGCCCGCGGCGACCTCCGCGGGGCCGAGGTCCGCTCCGTTGCCGTCAACGGCGACCGTCACCATGGGTGAGCGGCTTGCGCGGCCTAGTCGAGCGACCGATCGATCGCAACCACTTCACGGCCCTTGTAGTTGCCGCAGGTCGGGCACACGCGGTGCGGGAGCCTCGGGCTATGGCACTGCGGGCACGCGTTGGTGGCGGGCGAGTGCGCCTTGTGGGTCGAGCGGCGCTTGGTGGTGCGAGAGTGAGACTGCTTCTGCTTGGGGACGGCCATGGGGGCGCAGGCTAGCAGCACCGCACCTGGCGGCCGGTTCGCATGCGCCAAAGACCCCCCGTTCGTCCGCGGACGGGCCGGTGGGCCACCTGGAGTCCCGCTAGCCGCCGGACGCCTCGGACGGGAGCTCCAGCTCCGCGAGCTTCGCCCAGCGTGGATCGGGTGCCCGCTCGTGCGTGTGTTCGGGGCCGGCGAGCGCGAGCGCGACGCCGCAGATCGGACACAGGCCCGCGCAGTCGGGCGTGCAGAGGACGGCGGGCGGCAGCGCCAGCGCCAGCGCGTCGCGCGCCCACGCGGCCACATCGAGCAGCCCAGCCTGGACATACGGGGAATCGAGCTCCTCTGCCCCTCCCGGCTGCGACACCTCGCGTGCGTCGATCTTGAACTCCGGTGAAGCGTCGCGCAGGCAGCGCATGCACGGCCCCTGGAGCGTCGCGGTGAACCGTAGCCGCAGCGCGTAGCCCGGGCCGGTCGTGCGCGAGATGTCGAGTCGCGCCGGGAGGACATCGGGAACGACCGGGTAGGTCTCGCCGGCCAGCACCAGGGGCGCGAGGCGGACGTTCAACTCGAGCCGCCGGCCCTCGCCCGAGGTCAGCCGCAGACCCGCGAGGTCGAATGTGTCGGTCAGGATCGCCATGCGCCCAGATTAGTGCGGCAGGCGCGCCTTGCACCGCGCCGATGGGATGATCTGTGGCGTGTCACGCTGGTTTCGGACCTACGGCTTTCAGGAGGTCTATGAGGACCTCACGGTCGGGGCTCTCCCTGCCGACGCCGCCGACGTCGCGGCGCTCGAGTTCATCGGCGTGCAACGAGTGCTCAACCTCGTCGCCGACGACGAATACGAGGTGGGCGCGCGGGCCGACGTGACCCGCGCCTACGAACGCGCCGGGATCGAGGAACACCGCGTCAGCCTCGTCGACTTCGGCCACCTGCCACCCGACGCGCTCGAGCTCGCGGTGGCGATGCTCAACCAGTGGCTCGACGAGGGCCGGATGAGCTACGTGCACTGCCGGGCGGGCTGGCAGCGCTCGGCGGCGGTGGCAGCCGCGGGGATCGCGATCCGGGATGGCATCGACGTCGACGAGGCGGTCGAGCTGGTGCGCTCGCGCAAGCCCACGGCGGACCCGCTGCCCCACCAGCGCGAGGACCTGCGCCGCTGGTGGCAGGCCCGTCAGCGCGCCGGAGCCTGACTCGCTCCCACTTGGTACCGAAAAGTGACGGAAAACGACACTTTTGGGTACCAAGTCCGCCTACAGCGACCGCCTCCTACGCCGACGGACGCCTGCGGCCTCCTACGGCCGTCCTACTCCGCTGCTCGCAGGCGCCGGGATTCCTCGAACAGCGACGGCACCGCGCGCCGCTCCTCCGCGTCGGCCGCGCGCGTGTCCTCCGGCGCGATCTGCACGGTTCGCCCGCCGAGCGTGACCGGTTCGATCTCCGGCAGCCGGCTGGTCTCGCCGACGGCGCCGTGGTCGGCGAACCGCCTGGCGGCGGGTAGCACGCGCGCCTCGTAGGAGCCGACGGTCTCGTTGTAGGCGGCGACGGCGCCGTTGAGGCGCTTGCCGAGCGTCGCGATCAGCGTCGAGAGCTTCGCGAGCCGCCCGTGCAGCTCGCGCCCGAGCTCCGAGATCGCGGCGGCCGACTCGGCGACGCGCTCCTGCTGCCACCCGTAGCCGACCGAGTGCAGCAGGGCCAGCAGCGTCGTCGGCGTCGCGATCAGGACCCGCCGCGCCATCGCGTCCTCGATCAGCCCGGCATCGACCTCGAGCGCGGCGCTGTACAGGTGCTCGCCGGGTAGGAACAGTACGACGAAGTCTGGCGCCGCCGGCAGGCCGCTCCAGTACGCCTTGTCCGACAGCTGGCGGACGTGCTTGCGCAGCAGCCGGGCGTGGTCGGCGAGGTGCCGGAGGCGCTCCTCCTCGTCACGCGCCTCGTAGGCGTCGAGGATCCCTTGCAGCGGTGCCTTTGCGTCGACGACGACGTGCTTGCCGCCGGGCAGGTTGACCACCAGGTCCGGCCGCAGCGCTCCCTCGTCGCCCGGCAGCGACGCCTGCTCGGAGAAGTCGCAGTGGCGCACCATCCCGGCCAGCTCGACCACCTTGCGCAGCTGCATCTGGCCCCAGACGCCGCGCGCGTTCGGCTTGCGCAGGGCGGTCACGAGCGCCCCGGTCTCGGTTCGCAGCTTCTCGCCGGTCTCCGACAGCGTCCGCAGCTGCGCCTCGAGCCGGCCGCGCGACTCGCGCCGCTCGCGATCGAGCGCCGACAGCTGCTGGTCGACGCGCCCGAGCTGCTCCTTCAGCGGGGCGACCAGCTGCTCGACCGCGTTCTGGCGTTTCTCCAACTCTCCCTTCGCCTCGGTGTGCGCCGCCTGCAGCTGCGACTTGGCGAGCTCGGCCAGCTGGTGCATGTTCGCTTGCAGCGCCTCGACGCTGAGCGCCTTGAACGAGGAGGACAGCCGCTCCTGCGACTCCTGCACCGTCGCGAGCCGCTCCCCGGCAAGCGTGCGCTCGTGCTCGAGCGCCGCCTGGGCCCGCACCAGCTCGTGCCCGAGCTCGCCCGCCCGCGCCGCCTCGGCGCCGAGCGACCGCAAGCGCCCGCGCAGCAGCGCCAGCACGATGCCCGCGCCCGCACACAGCCCGACGATCAGCCAGATCGCGCTCATCTGACCGAGGATCGCGCTGCCCTCGGACGGAAACGCGTAACGACAGCCTTTGGGCGGCGTTTACGCTGCCCGGGCCGCGTGCGCGAGCACGCCGCCATGGACCCGCCAGAACTCGCCGGGCGGCGCCCGCAGCGAGCGCAGCAGCTGCTCGAATCGGGATGCCCCGCCGGCGCCCACCACCGAGGGCCGCCCGAGCAGCACCCACCGCCCGGGACCGACCGGCAGCGAGCGCGCCACCACGTAGGCCCCGCTCGCCGCCCGATCCGGCAGGGCCCGGGTGGACGCGAGCAGCGCGCGGCCGGACCCGAGTGGGCAGCGCCCGGCCAGCGGGCCGGGCGCGGACGAGTCTCCCTCGAGCTGCCACGCGCGTAGCTCCACGCGTCCGAGCAGCACGCGCAGGCGCTCACGCGTCAACGGTGCGCCACCGACCAGCTCGACCGCCGGCGCCAGCTCGGCGAGCAGCCGATCCAATGACGAGACGCCCACGACGGTCACTGGCGCGGCAGGCTAACCGCAGCGCCAGACGGAAACGCTAGGAGACCTCGGCCGGCTCGTCCTTGCCCGCGAGCCGGTCTCGGCCCCGCTGGACAGCGGCGATGAACTTCGACAGGTTGACCTCGAGGGTGCCGAGGATCTCGTCGGCGTAATCCTCGGCGCCGAGCCGGATCTCGCGCTCGCGCGCGTGCGCCTCGTCGACGATCTCCTCGGCTTCGCGCTCGGCCTGCTTGGTGATCTCCTCCTCGGAGACCAGCCGCTCCTGGCGCTCACGCGCCTCCTTGACGATGCGCTCGGCCTCGCGCTTGGCCTCGGCGAGCATCTCCTGACGCTCCTTGACGATCCAGCGCGCCTGCTTGATCTCCTCCGGGATCGTCGCGCGCATCTGGTCGAGGATGTCGTAGATCTCCTCCTTGTCGACCCGCACCTGGTCGGTCAGCGGCATCGGCTTGGCGTTGTGCACCAAGTCGTCCAGCTTGTCGATCAGAACGAGGACGTCCATCGGGGTGTTGTTCGTCAGCGGCCGAGGCGTTCCTTCAAGGCGACGGCCACCTCCCCCGGCACCATGTCGTCGATGGTGCCGCCGAAGGTGGCGAGCTCCTTGACGCCGCTCGACCTAACGAAACTGTACTGAGGTGAGGCCATCAGGTACACGGACTCGATGTCGGGCGCCTGACGCCGGTTGAGCTGGTTCATCTCCAGCTCGTATTCGAAGTCCGAGATCGCACGCAGCCCCTTGACGATCGCCATCGCCCCCCGCGAACGGGCGAAGTCGACGATCAGGATGCTGAACGGCTCGACCTCGACGTTGCCGATCTCCGCCGTCGCGTGCTCGATGAAGCGCAGCCGCTCCTCGACGGGGAACAGCGTGACGCCTTTGCGGACGGGGTGGTTGACGACGGCGATGATCACCTTGTCGAACATCACCGACGCCCGCGAAATCACGTCGAGGTGGCCGTTGGTGACTGGGTCGTAGGTGCCGGGACAGATCGCGATGCGGTTATCGAGCGCCATGGATTCTGATCAGGGTGTCTCCGTACCGCCGCTCAATCAGCAGCGGCAGGTCGAGTTCGAGGGGTGCGCGGCGATCGCTCTCGGCCGCCACCACCGCCTCCGGCGCCAGCACATCGGGCAGCGCCGTCGACAGTTGCGGGCCGAGCACGTCCGCCAACCGGTATGGGGGGTCGAGAAACACGAGATCGTATTGACGACCGGACGCGCGTGCGGAGGAGAGGAACGCCGCAGCCGGGCGGCGCGCGACTTCGGCCCGCAGATCAAGCGCCTCCAGGTTTGCCCTGACGGCCGCCACGGCCGCCGCTGAGGAGTCGACGAACGCCGCCACGTCAGCCCCCCGCGACAGCGCCTCGATCCCCAGCGCCCCCGAGCCGGCGAACAGGTCGAGCACGCGCGCGCCGGCCACCGCGCCGGCGGATTCGAGCATCGAGAACAGCGCCTCGCGCACCCGATCGGAGGTCGGCCGCGTGTGCGGCCCGCGCGGGGCCTGCAGCGGGCGGCCTCGCAGCGTCCCGGCGACGACGCGCACGACACGCCCCGCTCATGCCCTGATCGGTGCGCTCGCCTCGACCCCGTACCGGGCCAGCAGCGCCTCGGCCAGCAGCGCGTGCTCCGCCGCCTCCAGGTCCGGGTCGGCGTCGAACACCGCCCGCGCGGCCAGGCTCGCCCGCTCGAGCAGCTCGGCGTCGCGCGGCAGTTCCGCGAAGCGGTAGGCGACGAGACCCGACTG